>VFQM010002791.1_pt1 | contig 12166 bp, 9 predicted proteins | sample 3512391 | NCBI WGS metagenome assembly VFQM01 (sample SAMN10412369, study PRJNA504923) | tailings metagenome | isolation source: Replicate 1 from Balatoc abandoned mine | place: Philippines
GCCGCGCGGGGCGTGGTCACGACGCGCGCCACGGCCGCCACCCACTGCACGCGCAGCGCCGGCCGCAGCATCCAGCCCGGCGTGCCCAGCAGCAGCAGCGGCGGCGTGACGATGGTCAGCACCAGGTGCTGCACCATATGCCCGGAGAACAGGTAGTAGTCCGAGATGTCGTGGATGGGCCCGTTGAGCGACAGGAACATCACGATCAGGCCCGTCGAGAAGCTCAGCGCCTGCAGGGGCGTGGGGCGGTGCTCCCCGCGATGCGCCCGCGCGCGCAGCACCCAGAGGGCCTGCAGGGCGAGCAGGCCGACGACCGTGGACCAGTGGACGGTGAAGCCGCCCTGGCTCAGGTCGACGTTGGGATGGAGGAAGAGGCGCGGGAGACTCATACGAGAAAGCTATCGGGACGGAAGACTGAAGACGGAAGGGGCGCCTCCGACGGATGTCAGCGCGCCCCTTCCGTCTTCAGTCTTCCGTCCGTTCGCCTAGAGCGCGAACTGCCCAAACAGGAACAGCAGCGCCACGATCGTCGCACCGGCGATGATCAGCGGCCCGCTGAACAGCACCTTGAACAGCTTGTGGTCGAACTTGAGGTGCATATAGAACAGCACCACGATCGCGAACTTGGCCGCCGACATCGCGATCAGCGACGGGTTGAACAGCGGCGACTCGACGAGGGCCGGGATGTAGTAGGCCCAGACCTCGACGATCGTGATCAGCGTCAGGATGACGAAGACCTTGAGGTAGGTGTTGCCCGTCGGATGCGCGTGGGCGCCGGCCTGCGAGGCGGCGTGATGGGTGTCGTGTGCCATTGATGGGGCTCCGCTCACATAATGAGGTAAACGAGCGTGAAGATCACGATCCACACGACGTCGACGAAGTGCCAGTAGAGCGCGGTGATGTCCACCAGCAGCTCATCGCTGGGTCCGGCGAGGCCACGCGTGCGGTCCACCCAGAGCAGCGACATCAGCCAGAGCACGCCGACCGTCACGTGCGCGCCGTGGAAGCCGGTGAGCGTGAAGAAGGTCGAGCCGAAGAGGTTCGTCTTGATCGTCAGGCCTTCGTGCACGAAGGCCGTAAACTCGTAGGCCTGGAAGCCAAGGAAGCAGGCGCCGAGGAAGGCCGTGACGCCGAGCCAGAGCTGCGAGGAGCGCTGGGCGCGGGTCCACCAGCCGGCGCCGGCGGGCAGCGGCACGCCCTTGAGCTGCACGGCCTGCAGGGCCAGCACCATCGCGAACGACGAGGCCAGCAGCACGAAGGTCGACGCCGAGGTCACCGGGATGTCGAGGATCGGCTTGAACACCTTGCCCGCCGCGTCCACGTACTCCGTGTGCGGGAACGGCCCGACCAGCGAGCGGCCCTTGTAGATGAGGTAGGTCGCGATGAGCGACGCGAAGAGCATACACTCGGACCCGATGAACGCCCAGATGGCGATCTTGCGGTTGTCGAGCCCGGTGGTGGTGTAGTGATGGTGCACGTGCCCGTCGTCGTGACCGGCGGCGCCGTGCGCGGCAGCAGTATGCGCAGACATTCTCGGGGGGCTCCGGTTACTCGAGGGGGCTGGTGAGCCACAGGTAGAGGCCGGCGGCCATCGCCGCGGCACCACCGATGGTGAGCGTCATCGCCACCGCGAACATATCGTTGCGGAGGAAGAGCAGGCCGCTGAACATCACGACCATCATCGTGGCGACGAACAGCGGCTTGGCCGTGGGCAGCGGCATCGGGATGCCGAGCTCCTTGGCCGTGTGCCGCTCCGTCTCCTCGTGCACCGGCACGGCGTGCGCGTCGGTGATCGTCATCGCGTCGGCGTGCGAATGGTCGATGCCCGCCGTCATCTTCGGGTCCTTGAGGTCCCAGAGCGGATAGCGCGAGGTCACCTCGGGCAGCTGCGCGAAGTTGTACTCCGGCGGCGGCGAGGGGATGCTCCATTCCAGCGTGGCCGCGCCCCAGGGGTCGTTGCCGGCGATCGCGCCGCGCGTGCGGCTGCGGACGAAGTTCCACACGAACAGCGCCGTCGCGACCACGAGCAGGTAGGTGCCGTAGGTCGCCAGCATATTCCACAGCTCCCAGCCCTGGCCCGCATCGTAGGTATAGATGCGGCGCGACATCCCGGTGAGGCCGCTGAAGTGCATCGGGAAGAACGTGAGGTTCATCCCGATGAAGTTCAGCCAGAAGTGCCAGTTGCCGAGCGACTCGCTCATATGGCGCCCGGTCATCTTCGGGTAGTAGAAGTAGATGCCCGCGAAGATGCCCATAATCGAGCCGCCGAACAGCACGTAGTGGAAGTGCGCCACCACGAAGTACGTGTCGGTCTGCTGCAGGTCGGCCGGCGGCGACGAGTGCATCACGCCGGAGATGCCGCCGATCGTGAACATCGCGATCAGCGCGATGGCGAACTTCATCGGCACCGTGAAGCGGATCTCGCCCGCCCACATCGTGGCGATCCAGTTGAAGATCTTCACGCCCGTCGGGATCGCGATGAGCATCGTCATCAGCGAGAAGATCGAGTCGGCGACCGCGCCCATCCCCACCGCGAACATATGGTGGGCCCAGACGCCGAAGCCGAGGAAGCCGATCATAATGCCCGAGTAGACCATCACGTTGTAGCCGAAGAGCGGCTTCTTCGAGAAGGTCGGCAGCACCTCCGACACGAGGCCGAAGGCGGGCAGGATCAGGATGTACACCTCGGGGTGGCCGAACACCCAGAACAGGTGCTGCCACAGCAGCGGGTCCGCGCCGGCGGCGATGGCGTAGAAGTTCGTCCCGAAGAAGCGGTCCATCAGCAGGAAGAACAGCGCCACCGTGATCGGCGGGAACGCGAGGATGATCAGGAACTGCACGACGAAACTCATCCACGTGAACATCGGCATCCGCATCAGGGACATCCCCGGTGCGCGCATATTGATGATCGTCGTGATGAAGTTGAACGCCGCGGCCAGCGAGCTGACGCCGAGGATCTGCAGGCCCAGCACCCAGAAGTCGATGTTGGGGCCCGTCGAGAAGCGGTTCGTCGTCAGCGGTGCGTAGCCGAACCAGCCGCCGTTCGGCGCGACCTTGAAGAGGATCGGCATCGTGATGAAGATGCCGCCCAGCAGGTACACCCAGTACGAGAACGCGTTGAGCCGCGGGAAGGCGACGTCGCGCGCGCCGATCTGCAGCGGGATCAGGTAGTTGAAGAACGCGGCCGAGAGCGGCATCACGACGAGGAACACCATCGTCGTGCCGTGCATCGTGAACAGCTGGTTGTACGTCTCGGCGCTCACGAAGCCCATGTTCGGCCTCATCAGCTGCGTGCGGATCAGGACGGCCTCGAAGCCGCCGATCAGGAAGAAGATGAGGGCGGTCCAGAGATAGAGCGTGCCGATCCGCTTGTGATCGACCGTCGTGATCCAGCTCCAGATCCCGGTGTTCTCCGCCGTGCTCGCCGGCGCGGTGGCCGTCGTGGGGGCAGCGATGCTAGCCATTGGTCAATGTCTCCGGGTCACTTGAGCGACCGCAGATACGCCACGACGTCGGCGATCTGCGCATCGGTGAGGCCCGCGGTGACGGGGCCCTTGAGGATGGGGTCGTATTCGCCGACGCCGATCACGTTCATCTGCGCGCCCGGCTTCATCGCCTTGGCGTTCTTGATCCAGCGCGCGAGATGGCGATCGTCGTTCGGGAAGAGCCCGCCGCCCAGCGTGTGCCGGCTGGCGAAATGCGTGAGGTCGGGGCCGATGCGGCTCAGCGCCATCGGGTTGCCGTTGATGGCGTGGCAGCCGATGCAGCCGCCCATCATAAACGAGGTCTCGCCGCGCTTCGCATCACCCTGCGCGAGCGTCGCGTCGTCGAACTGCAGGCGCGCCGGCAGCGGCGTCTGCGGCACCACGTGCTCCGGCAGCTGCGCCGCCGGGAACACGTAGCCCGTCGCGGGCGTCGGCGTCGCGACGTTGGTCGAAGCCATCGTCACGGGGGGGATCGCCGACGCCGCGGTGGAATCGTGCGGAAGCGCCGGACGCGCCTGGTGCGCCACCCACGACGCGAACTCGTCGGGCTGCACCGTGAACATCCGGAACTTCATATTCGCGTGGCTCGCGCCGCAGTACTCGAGGCAGAAGCCGTTCCAGGCATTCGTGCCCAGGTCCGGGTTCGGCGTGAACCAGAGCGTGTTGGTGCGGTTCGAGATCAGGTCGCGCTTGCCGCCCATCTGCGGCACCCAGAACGAGTGCAGCACGTCCTTCGTGCGGAGCTGGAAGTTCGCCGTGCGGCCGACCGGGATGTACACCTCGTTGGCCGTCGTCACGCCGTACTCGGGATAGTGGAACTCCCACCACCACTGATGGCCCGTGACCTCGATCGTCAGCGCGCCGGACGGCGGCGCCGCCTGCGTCTGGAAGATCGTCTTCACCGTCGGGATCGCGATCAGCACGAGGATCACCGCCGGCACCGCCGTCCACGTGATCTCCAGCAGCGCGTTGCCGTGGATCTGCTTCGCCGCCGGGCCGCCCGGCCGCTTGCGGAAGCGGATGATCGTGTAGACGAGGGCGATCTCGACCACCACGAAGACGATCGTGCCCCAGAGGAGCAGGCGATCCCACAGCCCATCGATGGCCGTGTTGAAGTCCGTGGTGTGGTTGAACGTGGAATTGGGAGCCGACTCCATTCCACTGCACGCGGAGAGCGCCAAGAGAGCCACTGCCGTAAGCAGGGCTGGTGCTGCCTGGCGCAGGCGCAGCATCGACATTGTCTAAGAGGCTGGGGGGATCTGATCGGTCCCGGGATTGCCCACGGGCGCGACCCGCAAAAGTTATCCCACCCTTTCGGGTGGGACAAGCGCAAGCGGCCCTATATTCCGTTTCTGGAATGGTTTAGGACCGAGGGGTCCCTGTGGCGGTCCTAGGACTGTCTAGGCTATTTCGGGCGCCCCCGGGGGCCGCCTCACTCCGGCGCCAACTCGATCGTCACGGCGTGGTCCTTCTTCACCTTCGCCGCATTGATCTCCAGCGCCGTCCGGATCTGCGCGACCGCCTCGCGCAGCACCCGCACCTTGCCCTGCTCCCCGCCGCCACGCCCCATTGCGATGATCATCCCGGCGACCTGATCGGCGATGAGGCCGAACTGCGCCTTCAACTGCCCCTGCAGGTTGGTCGCGATGCGCTTGATCTGCCCCGGGATCACCCCGACGCCGCGATTGTTCTTCACGTCGATCGCCATCCGCTCCACGAGACCGTGGATCGTCTGGATCGTGGACAGCGCCTCTTCGATGGTCTTCATCTTCTGCGTGCCGGCGCCGTCGAGCTTTACTCCAGCCATACTTGAAGACTCCTTGAAGACGGAAGACTGAAGACTGAAGGTAACCGCTTGTTCCTTCCCTCTTCAGTCTTCCGTCTCGTCAGTGGCTCCCACTCACCATCCCACTCGGATCCAACACCCGGTCCAGCGCCTCGCGCGTCAGCAGGCGCTTCTCCAGCACCAGCTCCGCCACGCCGCGGCCGCTCTCCAGCGCTTCCTTCGCCAGCGCCGTGCACTTCTCGTAGCCCAGCTCCGGCAGCAGCGCCGTCACGAGGCCGATCGAACGCTCCACGTACTCGCGCATCACCTGCGGGTTGGCCTCGATGCCCACCACGCACTTCTCGCGCAGCACGCGCACCGCGCTGGTCATCGCGCTGATGTTCCGCAGCAGCCGGAACGCGATGATCGGCTCGAACACGTTCAGCTGCAGCTGCCCGGCCTCGGCCGCCAGCGTCACCGTCACGTCGCCGCCGATCACGTCGAAGCAGACCTGGTTCACGGCCTCGGGAATCACCGGGTTCACCTTGCCCGGCATAATGCTCGAGCCCGGCTGCATCGCCGGCAGGCGGATCTCGCCCAGGCCCGTGCGCGGGCCGCTGCTCAGCAGGCGCAGGTCGTTGCAGACCTTGCTCAGCTTCACCGCGCAGCGCTTGAGCACGCCGCTCACCTGCACGAAGCCGCCGGTGTCGCTCGTCGCCTCCACCAGGTCCGGTGCGGTGATCAACTGCAGGCCGGTCACGGCGCTCAGCTGGGCGCGCACCTTCTCGGTGTAGCCCGACGGCGCGGTGATGCCGGTGCCGATGGCCGTCGCGCCCATATTGATCTCGCGCAGCAGGGCCTTGGCTTCCTCGAGCCGGTCCACGTCCTCGGCGATGGTGTTGCCGAACGCCGAGAACTCCTGGCCCAGCGTCATCGGGACGGCGTCCTGCAGCTGCGTGCGCCCCATCTTCACGTGCGGCGCGAACTCCCGGCCCTTCGCGCGGAAGGCCTCAACTAGGCCACGCATCTCCTGCTGCAACGCACCGATCGCGCTGTGGATCGCCAAGCGCACCGCCGTGGGATACACGTCGTTGGTGCTCTGCGCGAGGTTCACGTGCTCGTTGGGATGCACGCGCGAGTAGGTGCCGCGCGGCGCGCCCAGCAGCTCGCAGGCGCGGTTCGCGATCACCTCGTTGGCGTTCATATTCGTCGAGGTGCCGGCGCCGCCCTGGATCATATCCACGCGGAAGTGCTCGTGATGCGTGCCCGCCGCGATCTCGTGGCAGGCCTTCACGATGGCCTCGCCGATGTCCGCGGGCAGCGTGCCGAGCTCCACGTTGGCCTTGGCCGCGGCCTCTTTCACCTGCGCGAGCGCGACGATCAGCTCCGGGAAGTCGCGCAGCGTGACGCCGGTGATCGGGAAGTTCTCCACCGCACGCAGCGTCTGCACGCCGTACAGCGCAGCCTGCGGCACCTCGCGCTCGCCGAGCAGGTCCTTCTCCTTGCGCGTCGGACCGCCGAAGCCGGCCGAACGATCGCGGCCGGAGAGCGTGGCGTCCGCCGCCTTCAGCCGAGCCGCGAGCACGCGTGCGGCGCGCGCGAGCAACGCGGCGTGCAGGCGCGGCTGGTCCTTGAGCAGCAGCTCCAGCGCGCGCTTCTCGAACTTCACCGCGACCATCGGCGCGAGTACGGTGCCCTCGGTGTGATGCGTCTCGTCCTGCAGCAGGATGCTCTCGCCGACCACGTCGCCGGGGCCCAACGTCGCCAAGCGATGCGGCTCGCGCGCGCCGGTGAGCTCGATGGCCAGCGTGCCCTCGAGGATCACCCAGAAGGCCTGCCGCGGCGTGCCGTTCTCGAAGAGCTTGCTGCCCACGGCGTACTCGTGCCGCTCGGCGATCTGCGAGAGATGCCAGCGGAGCTGGTCCGGCAGCCCTGCGAAGAACGGCGTCGCGCTGAAGTCGGGAGTCGTCATAACCTGAACCTAAACGCCCGGCGCGCTGGTGAGCCGCCGCACGAGGCGGAACATAAACTCGAGGCCCTGATAGAACGCCTCGCTCTCGACCTGCTCGTTCATCCCGTGCGCGTTAGGCGCGGCGTAGAACAGCCCGCTCACGCCGTACACCGGGATGCCCGCCGCGCGGAAGTACGCGCCGTCGGTGGCTCCCGTGCTCATCGTCGGCACCACGGGCACGCCGGGGAACACCTCCTGCGTTGTCGCTTGGATAGCGCGCAGCAGCTCCGGCGTGAGCGGCGAGGCCGGCGAGTTGGAGTCCTCGCGCTCGACCGTGACCTTGATCGCCGTGTCGTTCACCGCGGCGACGATGCGCGCCTGCACCTGTGCGCGCGTCTCCTCAGGCAGGATGCGGCAGTTCACCGTGGCCCGCGCCCGCTGCGGCAGCGCGTTCATCGCGTGGCCGCCCTCGAGCAGCGTCGCCACGCAGGTGGAGCGCAACCGCGAGTTGTTGGAGAAGTCGCGCGAGACGATCATCGCCGCCTCCGCGTCGCCCTCGTTGGCCACGAGGCGGCGCATCGCCGCGCCGGTCTCGCCGCCGAGGATCTCCGCCTGGCGCGAGAAGTAGGCCCGCGTGGTCTCGTTGAGCCGCACGGGCTGCTGCAGGCGCGAGAGGTTATCGAGCGCGCGCGCCAGCGAGTAGATCGCGTTGTCCGGCCGCGGCACCGAGCTGTGCCCGCCGCTGTTCGTCGCCTCGAGCACGAAGTTCACCACGTACTTCTCGGCCGCCTGCACGTCGTTGGAGATGCGCCGGCCGTTCTCCATCCGCCCGCCACCGCCCTCGTTGAGCACGAAGGCCGCGTCCACGAGCTCGCGGCGGTTGGCCAGCAGGTACTCGACGCCGTTCTCGGGCCCGCCCTCTTCGTCCGCCGTGAGCGCGACGATGATGTCGCGGTCGGGCACGATGCCCTCGGCCTTCATCCGCAGCAGGACCGTGAGATGGATCGCGCTCTCGTCCTTGTCGTCGGCGACGCCGCGACCGTAGAACTTGCCGTCGCGCTCGATGAACTCGAAGGGCGGCAGCGTCCAGTCGGCGGGATTCGCCTCGACGACGTCGATGTGCGAGAGCAGCAGGATGGGCTTGAGCGTGCGCGAGCGGCCGCGATAGCGCACGATCAGGTTGCCCTTGCGCGGCGCGTTCTCCACGACGACCACGTCCTCGCGCGGGAAGCCGGCGGCGAGCATATGCCGCGCCATCGCGTTCGCGGCGTCCACCGTGCTGCCGGTGGAGTGCGTGGTGTTGATCTCGACCAGCTCCTCGAGCAGGGCGCGGGCCTGCTGCTCCCAGCGCGAGAGCTGGCGCTGCTGGGCGGCGAGCGGCGTGGGCGCGAAGGCAAGCACAGCGACGGCGAACAGCGCGGCAACGAACATCGGATTCCTCGGCGTGGGACGGGCGGGATGTGGTGAACGTCGCCGGAACGGGCTACGATATGCAAGACCACGCCCCCCACTCGGAGCTTCCGTGAGCACCAGCCGTCGTGATTTCCTTGCCTCCTCCGCCGCGGCCGCGGCTGCATCACTCCTCGTCCCGGCGACGGCGCGCGCCGACGGCACGCTTCCGGCGGAATCCGCAGGCGGCGGCGCAGCTCTCGCCCGCGCGCGTCCCACCGTGATCAGCTCCGACAACGGCCTGCGCGGCGTGAAGGTCGCCTACGACCAGATCGTCGCCGGCGGCGACACGCTCGATGCCGTCATCGCCGGCGTCAACATCCAGGAGCTCGACCCCGACGACACCTCGGTCGGCCTTGGCGGCCTGCCCAATCGCGACGGCGTCGTGCAGCTCGATGCCAGCTGTATGCACGGGCCCACGAAGCGCGCCGGAGCCGTCGGCTGCCTCGAGGACATCGCCACGCCCAGCCTCGTCGCCAAGGCGGTGATGGACTACACCGACCACATTATGCTCGTCGGCCGCGACGCCAAGCGCTTCGCGCTCGAGATGGGCTTCAAGGAGCAGAACCTGCTCACCGAGAAGACGCGCCAGGAATGGCTGCGTTGGCGCGCCCGGCTCAATCCCAACGACTCGTTCCTCGACTACGACGGTAACGTCGACATCAAGTTCACCACGGGCACGATCAATATGAACGCCGTGAACGCCGCCGGTGACGTGAGCAGCGTGACGACCACCAGCGGAATGGCCTGGAAGGTGCCCGGGCGCGTCGGCGACTCACCGATCCTCGGCGCGGGCCAGTACTGCGACAACGGCGTCGGCGCGGCCGGCTCGACGGGCCGCGGCGAGGCGAACATCAAGGTCTGCGGCGCCTTCCTCACCGTGGAGTTCCTGCGCCAGGGCCTCGCGCCCGAGCAGGCCGGCCTGAAGACCCTCGAGCGTGTCGTGGCGATGACGGAACGCCGGCTCCTCGACGATCGCGGCCGCCCCCGCTTCGACATCCAGTACTACGTGCTCGGCAAGGACGGCCGCTACGCCGGCGTGTCGATGTACGAAGGCGCGGGCTTCGCGGTCTGTGATGAGCGCGGGCCGCGGATCGAGCGCTGTGCGTTCTTGTTCAGGCGCTCCGAGATGCCGCGGTAAGGCTGGCAAGACTGAAGACGGAAGACTGAAGGTGGAAACCTTCCGTCTTCAGTCTTCCGTCAGCCGTCCCCACTCAGTCTTCCGTCTTCAGTCCTTGAGCCGTCCCCGCCACCCGCTCCGCCGCCTTCACCAGCGTGTTCGCGGCGGCAGCGATCTCCTCGGTGCTGGCGCTCTGCTCTTCGCTCGCGGCGGCGACGTCCTGCATCGAATCCGCGAAGGCCTGCGTGCCCTGAGAGAGCAGGCCGAGCTTCTCGGTGATTTCCTTCGCCAACGACTGCCCGGCGTTGGCCGACGACGCCATCGCCGACACCCACTGCTCGCCTTCGCCGACGGCGCGCTCCACCTGCGAGAAGGCCTGACGGCTGCGCGTCGTCGCGCCGCGCACGGCCTCCACTGCTCCGCGCGCGCGCAGGCCCGTCGCGCCGGCGGTCTCCATCTGCGCGATCAGCGACTTCATCAGCTGGTCGGTGCGCTCCGCCGCCTCGGCGGTGCCCTGCGCGAGGCGCCGCACCTCGTTGGCCACCACCGTGAAGCCCTCGCCGTGCTCGCCGGCCCGCGCCGCTTCCATCGCCGCGTTGAGGGCCAGCAGCTTGGACTGCCGGGCGATCTTCTGCACGAGGGCGACGAAGGCACGGATCTCGTCCGAGGCCTGCGCGAGCGCCTCGGTGGCCCGCGCCCCTTCCTGCACGTCGACGGCCAGTTCGTCGAGGCGACGCGCGCTCTCGTCGAGGATGCCGGCGTTCTCGGTGGCCAACTGCTTGAGGCGATCGTTACGCGCGAGGCCGTCGGCGGCGCCGCCCGACACGCTCGCGGCCAGTGCAGCGAGCCGGGCCGCGTCGGCGTTGAGCGCGCGGATCGTCTCCGCCATCTGCGAGGCCTCGTTGCTCAGCGTGCTCGCCGTCTCGGCGATGCCGCTGGCGGCCTGCGCCATATGCTCGGTGCTCGCCGTGATCTCCGACGCGCCGGTGGAGGTCGCGGACGAGTTCTCGCGGATCATCGTGGCCAGTCCGCGCAGCGTCTCGGTCATCGCGACCATCGCGCGGCCGAGCCGGCCGAGCTGGCCGCCCGCGCTGGCCGCTTCAGGCGTGCGCGTGAGATCGCCCGCCGCGATGGACTCGGCCACGTCGGCCAGGCCGCGGAGCTCGTTCCCGACGATCGGCGAGATCACGAGGCGGAACACCAGCGCCGAGCTCGCCACGGCGACGGCCAGCACCAGCGCCACAAGCCAGAGGAGGCCGCCGGCGTCCGAGAGGCCCTGCACGTAGCCCCAGCCCAGCACCAGGAGCAGCAGCAGCGCGGCCGTCCCCGCCACCGCGCTCCAGTCGGCCAGGCGGTCGATGATGTGTGCGCGCACGCGCGGCGCTTCGGGGGCCGCCGTGTTGGAGGCGGTTCCCGAGGGGGCTAGATTGAGAGGATTCCTTTCCACAGACGATGACTGCATCGGTTCCTGAGCCGATCGGGTACGACCCGACGGCCGTTGAGGCACGGTGGCGCGAGCGGTGGGCCGAGCGTGGCACGCACCGCACCGACATCGCGCACGGCGAGCGCCCGTTCTACGCGTTGATGATGTTCCCCTACCCGTCGGCCGAAGGCCTGCACGTGGGGAACCTCTTCGCGTTCACTGGTTGTGATATCTACGCGCGCTTCCAGCGGCTGCAAGGCCACACGGTCTTCGAGCCGCTGGGCTACGACGCGTTCGGCATCCATTCCGAGAACTTCGCGCTGAAGGTCGGGCGGCATCCGATGGAGCTCATCCCGAGCAACATCCGGAACTTCCGCCGGCAGCTGGACCGCGCCGGCCTGATGGTCGACTGGTCGAAATCGGTCGATACTACAGATCCCTCGTACTACAAGTGGACGCAGTGGATCTTCCTGCAGCTCTACAAGCAGGGCCTCGCGTACAAGAAGGCGGGCGCCGTGAACTGGTGCCCGTCCTGCAAGACCGTGCTCGCCAACGAGCAGGTCATCAACGGCGCCTGCGAGCGCTGCGGGACGATGGTCGAGCAGCGCTTCCTCGAGCAGTGGTTCTTCAACATCTCCAAGTACGCCCCGCGGCTGCTGGAGAACCTGAACACGCTGGATTGGTCGGCGACGACCAAGCAGGCGCAGCGGAACTGGATCGGCCGCTCCGACGGCGCGAAGCTGCGCTTCGCCGTGCGCGGCAGCGACGCGCGCATCGAGGTCTTCACGACGCGCCCCGACACGATCTTCGGCGCGACCTACCTCGTGCTCGCGCCCGAGCATCCGCTGGTGGATGCGCTCACGGCGCCGGCGCAGCGCGAGGCCGTGCAGGCGTATCGCGCCGCGGCGTCCAAGCAGGACCTGGTGAGCCGCAAGACCAGCAAGGAGAAAACCGGCGAGTTCACCGGCGCCTA
>VFQM010002792.1_pt1 | contig 12147 bp, 11 predicted proteins | sample 3512391 | NCBI WGS metagenome assembly VFQM01 (sample SAMN10412369, study PRJNA504923) | tailings metagenome | isolation source: Replicate 1 from Balatoc abandoned mine | place: Philippines
GGTCGGACTTCTGGAACGACTTCTGCCGCTTGAACATGCCCTTGCGGTAGAACGGGAACAGCTGGAAATAGGCGCGCACCTTGAGCCAGCGCCCGTACAGGCCCATGGGCTCGAACAGCACGAAGGCAATCAGCACCAGGCCGTACACCGTGCCCTGCAGGCCCGCGGCCTGGCCGATGGCGGCGGGCAGGTAGTCCTTGCCGACGGCGATCAGCTGCGGCATCACGATCAGGAAGATCGCGCCGAGAAAGGCGCCGTGGATGGAACCCAGCCCGCCGATCACCACCATGAGCAGCAGGTCGATCGACTGGATGATCGAGAACTGCTCGGGCGAGAGGAACTGGATCTTGTGCGCATAGAGCGCGCCACCCAGGCCCGCCAGTGCGGCCGACAGTGCGAACGACAGCGTCTTGTAGCGCGCGAGATGGATGCCCATGCTCTGCGCCGAGATCTCCGAGTCGCGGATGGCGACAAAGGCGCGGCCGGTGGATGAGCGCATGAGGTTGACGATGGCCAGCGTGCTGGCCACGCACACCACCAAGCACAGGAAGTAGAACTCGTTGGTGGAGTCGAGCTCCCAGCCGAACAGGCTGGGGTAGTTCACCATCAGGCCCTTGTTACCGCCCGTGACCGACTCCCAGCGCGCCAGGCCTTCCTCGACGATGAATCCGAAGGCCAGCGTGGCCATGCCGAGGTAGATGCCCTTGACGCGCAGCGCCGGCAGGCCCACCACCACCCCCACCGCCGCAGCCAGCAGGCCGGCGCAGGCCAGCGCGATGGGAAAGGGCACACCCGCGTTCACCATGACGGCCTGCGTGTACGCGCCCACGCCCAGAAACGCCGCGTGGCCCAGCGAGAACAGGCCGGTGAAGCCGGCCAGCAGCATGAGCCCCAGGCCCACGATGCCGTAGATCAGCACGAAGGTGAGTTGTGCCAGCCAGTATTCGTCCACCGCCCAGGGGGCTGCGAGCAGGAACAGGCACAGCAGGCCATACCAGAACACATGGCCGCCGTGCTTGGCGAGGCGGATGTCCTGGTCGTAGTCGGTTTTGAAGAGGAAGCGCATGTCGATGTGGCCTCAGACTTTTTTACGCAGCTTCTCGCCGAACAAGCCGTTGGGCTTGAGCACCAGCATGATCAGCACGACGATGTAGGGCGCGATGTCCTTGAAGCCTTCGGGCAGGTAGAAGCCCGCCACCGCCTCGACGATGCCGATGATCAGACCGCCGACGATGGCGCCCGGCAAGCTGCCGAAGCCGCCCACCACCGCGGCCGGAAACGCCTTGAGGCCGATGAAGCCCATGTTGGCGTGCACGAAGGTGATGGGCGCGAGCAGCAGACCCGCGATGGCGGCCACGCCCGCGGCCAGGCCCCACACCAGGCCGTTGATGCGCTTGACCGGAATGCCCATGTAATAGGCCGCGAGCTGGTTCTGCGACGCGGCCTGCATGGCGATGCCGAGCTTGCTGTAGCGGAACATGGTGAACAGCAGCGCGCACAGCAGTGCGGTGGCGCCGATGACCACGATCTGCTCGGCCGAGATCACGAGTGCGCCCAGGTTGAGCACCTGCCCCGCATAGGGCACCGGCAGCGTGTGCGTCTCGGTGCCGATGTTGGGGATCATGGTGATGAGCCCGCGCAGCACGAAGCCCACGCCGATGGTGAGCATCACGATCGAGAAGGCCGGTTGCCCGAGGATGGGGCGGATCACCAGACGCTCCAGGCCGATGCCGAACAGCATCATGCCGATGATGGCCGCCGGCACCGACACCCAGTAGGGGAAGCCCAGCATCGTCATCGTGAGCAGGCCGCCGAACGCACCCACCATCATGAGATCGCCCTGGGCGAAGCTCACGGTTTCGGTGGCCTTGTAGATGAGCACGAAGCCCAACGCGATCAGGCCGTAGATGCATCCCTGGGCCGCGCCGCTGATCAGCAGTTGCAGCAGTTGCACGGAACTGTCTCCTGTCTTGTATTGCCACGGGGCCGGTCGGTGCTTGCTGCAGGCTTTGGAGCAGGCCTTGCCCGAGGGTCGAAGATTTATAGCTGTCCTCCCCGGGACTGCCGCTAGGGGTTCTCCCCCATCGGCAGTCGCGCAGGTGCCATGAACATCGTCGCCATGAAATCGATTCGAATAGGCGCCGGCCTGGGCTTCTACGGCGACGCCTGGGAGCCGATCGCCGCGAGCATCGAGCGCGGCGGTGTGCAGTTCATCGCGAGCGACCACCTGGCCGAGCTCACGCTGGCCATCCTGCAAAAGGACCGCCAGCGCGACCCCGCGCTCGGTTACGCGCGCGACGTGGTGCCATTGCTGCTGCGCCTGTGGCCGCTGATGCAGCGCCACGGCGTGCGCTTCGTCTGCAACGCGGGCGGCCTCAACCCGCACGGCGCTGCGCAAGCGGTGCTGGCGGCCTTTGCGGCCAAGGGGCTGAAGGCGCGCATCGCGGTGGTCACCGGAGACGACGTGCTGCCGCGGCTGCAGGAGGCAGCGGCCGACTTCCCCCACCTGTTCAACGGTTCAGCGGTGCAGGGCGTGCGCGAGCGTCTCGTCTTTGCCAACGCCTACCTGGGTGCGGCGCCCATCGTGCAGGCGCTCGACGACGGGGCACAGATCGTCATCACCGGCCGCGTCGCCGACGCGGCGCTGTTCCTCGCGCCGGCGGTGCATGCGTTGGGCTGGCGCTTGACGCACGCGCGGGAGCCCGCCGACCTCGACCGCCTGGCACAAGGCCTCACCGTGGGGCACCTGCTCGAATGCTCGGGCCAGGGCAGCGGTGGCAATTTCGGTGCGCAAGGCACGTGGCAGACCATCCCCGACCTCGCCCACATCGGCTACCCCATCGCCGAGGTGTGGGAGGACGGCAGCGCGCTCATCACCAAGGCGCCGGGCACGGGCGGGCGCATCAATTTCGACACCGTGCGCCAGCAACTGATGTACGAGGTGCACAACCCGCACGCGTACCACAGCCCCGACGTGGTACTCGACATGGGCGGCATCCACCTGCACGATGAGGGCCACGACCGTGTGCGCCTCACCGGTGCGCGCGGCACGGCGCCGGGCGAGCGGCTCAAGGTGGTGGCGGGCTATCGCGACGGTTACAAGGCCGAGGTGACCTGGGGTTTCTCGTGGCCCGATGCGTGGGACAAATCGCAGCACGCGCAGGCAACGATCCGCGCGCTCTTGAAGGACAGGCGCGTGCCGCACGACGAGCTGTACGTGGAGTACCCGGGCTTGAACTCGGCGCACGGCCCGCTGGCGCCGCTGCCCGCGGCCGACGCGCTGAACCAGCTCAACGAGGTGTGGACGCGGCTCGTGCTGCGCACCCCCGAGAAGGCCGCGGCCGAAGGCTTTGGCCGCTTGTTTCCCTGGATGGGCCTGAGCGGCCCGGCCTACACCTGCGGCTTCACCGGCCTGCACAACGTGAGCGAGTTGCTGGGCATCTGGCCCACGCTGGTGGACCGGCGCGCGGTGGAGGCGGGGGTGAAGGTGGAACTGATGGGAGAGCAAGCATGACCACGCTGCGCATTCCGCTGGCACGCATCGCCCACGCGCGCAGTGGCGACAAGGCCGACTGGGTGGATTTCGGCCTCTTCGCCTGGAACGCGGCGGGCTACGCCATCCTGCAGCGCGAGGTGACGGCCGCGCGCGTGCGCGAGCACTTCGCGCCGTGGTTGCCCGGCGAGGTGGACGCCTGGCCGCTGCCCAACATCCTGGCGCTCAAGTTGGTGCTCAAGGGGGCGCTGCAGGGCGGCGGCGCGCGCAACCTGCGGCTGGACAACCTGGGCAAGGCCATGGCAGCGGCGCTGCTGCGGCTGGAGATCGACGTGGAGGCGGTCGAGCTCGACGCCGCGCTGGCGGCCCCGCGCGTGGGCTGGTGGGGTGAGGCATGAGCGCGACCGACAGCCCCGTGATCGGTGTGCGAACCGAGGTCATCGACGCGATCCACGTGGTCACCCTCGATCGCCCCGAGGTGCGCAACGCGGTCGACAGCGCCACCGCGCGTGCCCTGCATGCGGCCTTTCTGGCTTTCGAGGACGACGCGAACGCAAAGGTGGCGGTCTTTCACGGCGCGCACGGATATTTCTGTGCCGGCTGGGACCTGCAGTTCGGTGCGCGCGCCGCGCAGGCCGGGCAGGGCGGTGTGCTCGCCGATCTGGACTTCGACAGTGCCGATGCACGCGCCCTCGGCCCGATGGGGCCGTCGCGCCTGCGCCTGTCCAAGCCGGTGATTGCCGCGGTCAGCGGCGCCGCCGTGGCCGGTGGCATGGAGCTCGCGTTGTGGTGCGACCTTCGCGTGATGGAGGATGACGCGTACTTCGGCGTCTACTGCCGCCGCTTCGGCGTGCCCTTGATCGACGGCGGCACCGTGCGCCTGCCGCGCCTGATCGGCATGGGCCACGCGATGGACCTGATCCTCACCGGCCGCAAGGTGGAAGCTCCCGAGGCGCTGCAGATGGGCCTGGCCAACCGCGTGGTGCCACGCGGCCAGGCGCGCGAGGCGGCCATCGAACTGGCGCGTCAGCTCGCGGGCTTCCCGCAGGCCACCATGCTCGCCGACCGCGAAAGCGCCCATGCGCAATGGGACCTGCCGCTGGGCGAGGCGTTGCAGCAGGAGTGGCAACGCGGCAAGGCCCGCATCCCCGACGCGCTGGAAGGCGCGCAGCGCTTTGCGGCCGGCGAGGGGCGGCACGGGCGGTTCTAGCCCCGGTGCCCACGCCCGCGGCGATCCATCGGTTCTCGCTGCCCGGGCCCGATTGGTCCCGCCCGCCACCGTAGGCGTGCCTACCATTCACGCCCATGGCTCAAGCGACCCCCTTGCACGACGTGCTCGTGCTGCAGCACACGATCGAAGACCACCCCGGATACCTTGGCCAGTGGCTGAATGACCAGCGCGTGGATTGGCAGGTGTTCTGCGCCGAGGCCGGGCAGGCCTACCCCGACAGCGTGGCACCCTACCGCGCCCTGGCGGTGCTGGGCGGCGAGTGGAGCGCCAACGACGAGCGCCCCAGCCTGCGCCACGCGGAAACGCTGATCCGTGAGGCCGATGCCCTGGGGGTGCCGGTGATCGGCCACTGCCTGGGTGGGCAGCTCATCGCGCGCGCCTTCGGCGGGCGCGTGGCGCGCCTGCCGCAACCCGAAGTGGGTTGGCTGCCCATCGCGGTGCACGAGGCGCCCGCAGCGCGCGCCTGGTTCGGCGATGCGCGCCTGCCCACGGTGTACCAGTGGCACTACGACAGCTTCGTGGAAATGCCTGCCGGCGCGCAGTGGCTGGCCTCGTCGCCCGCCTGCGCCCATCAGGCGTTCGCGCTCGGCATCCACCTGGCGATGCAGTTCCACATCGAGATCACGCCCGACAAGATGGCCGACTGGCTGGCCGAACCCGGCGATGTCTATCCCGACGCGATCGCGCGCTACCCCGACTCGGTGCAGCCGCCCGAGGCCATGCGGGCCGCCACCGCGCGTCACCAGGCAGATAGCGAGGCGCTGGCCGATGTGATCTACGGCGCCTGGCGCGCGCGCTGGCGCGGCTGACGCAGCACGGGATCACCAACGCCGCGGGAGGACAATGCCCGCCATGCAAGTGCCCCTGGATGGTTGGCGCCGCCGCGACTGCCTGCTCGCCCTGGCCGGTCTGGGTATCTGGCCGGCTGCGGCTCAGACGCCTGTGCCCCCGGGGCTGGTGTGGACGGCGCCGCTGGCGCGTGAGGCCGTGGCCCTGCTGCAAGGCGCCGCGGCCCACGGCCTGGTGCCGGCCGACTACCATGCCGACGCACTCGCGCGGGCCCTGCCCGAGGCGCTGCGCCACGCACCCTTGTCGGCCGACGCCGCCGATCGGAACGCTGCGGCTTTCGCGCGCGCGCTCGGCGCAGCCATGCAGCAATACCTGCACGACCTGGCGTTCGGCCGCGTCGATCCGCGCCGCATCCACCAGCGCTTCAGCGTGGCGCCACGCCAGGGCTTCGATGCGGCGCAGGCGCTGGCCGCTGGCGTGGCGCGCGGTCGGCTCGACGAGGCGGTGCGCGCTGCCGTGCCGCCGTTGCCGTTTTATGGCCAGTTGCAGCAGGTGCTGGCCGGCCTGCAGGCGCTGGCCAGCCATCCGGCATGGTCCCGGCCCCTGCCGGGGCTGCCGCGACCTGCCGGCTCGCGCAAGCCCCGGCTCGACCCGGGTGCGGCCTGGGCCGGCATTCCGTTGCTGGCCGAGCGCCTGCAGGCGCTGGGTGATCTGCCCGCGGGCGCACCTGTGCCGACGCAACTGGAAGGCCCGCTGCTGGACGCGCTCAAGGCCTTCCAGGCGCGCCACGGCATGGCCGCCGGCGGCGTGATCGGCGCCGCCACCCTGGCTGCGCTCGACGTGACGCCCGCGCGGCGCGCGCAGCAGGTCGCGCTCATGCTGGAGCGCCTGCGCTGGACGCCACTGTTCCTGGGGCGGCGCATGGTGGTCGTCAACATCCCCGAGTACGTGCTGCGCGCCTACGAGGTGGTGGACGGCCGCATCCACGTGCGCCTGGTCATGCGGGTGATCGTGGGCAAGGCACTGAAGCACGAAACGCCGCTGTTCGACGAGCGCATGCGCAGCATCGAGTTCAGCCCCTTCTGGAACGTGCCACCGTCCATCGCGCGTGCCGAGGTGATCCCGCGCCTGCGCCGCGAGCCGGGCCATTGGGCGCACCAGGGCTACGAGTTCGTGCGTCCCGACGGTAGCGTGGACACGACGCTCAGCGCTGCCGGGCTCGACGCCGTGCTCGCCGGGCGCCAGCGCATCCGCCAGCGCCCCGGCCCGGCCAATGCGCTCGGCGACATCAAGTTCGTGTTTCCCAACCAGCAGAACATCTACCTGCACCACACGCCCTCGGTGGGCCTGTTCGCGCGCGAGCGGCGCGATTTCAGCCACGGCTGCATCCGCGTCGAAGACCCGGTGGGGCTGGCCCGTTTCGTGATGGACGGCATGCCCGGCTGGGACGAGGCGCGCATCCGCGCCCAGATGGCGGCCGGCACCTCCACCCACGTGGCGCTGCGCGAGGCGGTGCCCGTGTTGATCGCCTATGGCACGGCGTTGGTCAGCCAGGGCCGCCCACGGTTTCTGCCGGACGTGTATGGTCACGATGCGCGTCTGCAGGCGGCCCTCGATGCCCGGCCCCGACCGCCTTACGAATGGCCCCGATGAACCACCCGACCCGATACCCGACTTCCCGCCGCCAGTGGCTGCGCACCGCGCTCGGTGCCGCGGTGGCCGCGCCCGTTCTGGCCCTGCCCGGGCGCGTGTGGGCCGCGCCGGTGCGCGAACTGGCCTTCGACCACCTGCACACGCACGAGCAGATCGACCTGGTGTACGCGCGCGGCGACACCTACGTGCCCGAGGCGCTGGGCCGGCTCGACCATTTCCTGCGCGACCATTACTCGGGCGAGGTGGGCCGCATCGACCCGGGCCTGCACGATCTGCTGCACGCACTGCGCCGCGTACTGGCCACCGACCGGCCCTACCAGGTGATCTCGGGGTACCGCTCGCCCCGTACCAACGCCCACCTCAAGGCCACGCGCGGCGGCGGCGTGGCCACGCGCAGCCTGCACATGGACGGCCAGGCCATCGATATCCGCGTGAGCGGCGTGCCGCTTGCGGATCTTCGCGACGCTGCCTGGTCGCTGCAGGCGGGTGGGGTGGGCTACTACCCGCGCGAGCAGTTTGTGCACGTGGACATCGGCCGCGTGCGCCGCTGGGGAAGCTAGGCCGGCGCCGTCCAGCCAGCCCGCGCCTCGTCAGGAATCGGCCGCGGGCGGCCTTCGTGGTCGATCGCCACGTAGGTGAGGCTGGCTTCGGTGACCTTCACGTACTGCCCCTGGGCCGAGAACCGCTCCGCGAACACCTCGACCATCACCGTGATCGACGTGCGCCCGATGCGGGTGACGTGCGAGTAGAAGCTTAGGATGTCGCCCACCCGCACCGGTTGCTTGAAGATGAACTGGTTCACCGCGACGGTCGCCATGCGCCCGCGCACGTAGCGCGCCGGCAGCACGGCGCCGGCCAGGTCCACCTGCGCCATCACCCAGCCGCCGAAGATGTCGCCATTGGCGTTGCAGTCGGCCGGCATCGGAATCACCTTGAGCACCAGCTCGCGGTGGTCGGCGGGCAAAGAGGGCAATGGCGTGCCGTTGGGACTTGAATCAGAGGGCATGGGCACAATCTCCGGTTTCCACGATTGTCATTCATGCGCCCCGACAACCCCACCCAAGGCCGCGTGGCTTTGCCTGCCAACCCCGGCGACGTTGTGCCGGCGCGCCGCTCCGACTGGGCCACCCTCAAGACGCTGCTGCCCTACCTGTGGCAATACAAGTGGCGCGTCATCGCGGCGCTGGGCTTCATGGTGGCGGCCAAGGTCGCCAACGTCAGCGTGCCGGTGCTGCTCAAGCAGCTGGTTGACGCCATGACCATCAAGCCCGGCAGCGTGGAGGCGCTGCTGGTGGTGCCGATGGGGTTGCTGCTGGCGTACGGCGGCCTGCGCCTGTGCACCAGCCTGTTCACCGAGTTGCGCGAACTGGTGTTTGCCAAGGCCACCGAGGGCGCCACGCGCCACATCGCGCTGCAGGTGTTTGGCCACCTGCACGCCCTGAGCCTGCGCTTTCACCTGGAGCGCCAGACCGGCGGCATGACGCGCGACATCGAGCGCGGCACGCGCGGCGTGCAGTCGCTCATCTCGTATTCGCTCTACAGCATCGTGCCGACGCTGATCGAGGTCACGATGGTGCTGGTGCTGCTGGGCACGCAGTTCGACATGGGCTACGTGTGGATCACGCTCGGCGCGCTGGTGCTTTATGTGTTCTTCACGGTCACCGTCACCGAATGGCGCACCCAGTTCCGCCGCCGCATGAACGAGCTGGAGTCGAGCAGCCAGAGCAAGGCGATCGACTCCCTGCTCAACTACGAGACGGTCAAGTACTTCAACAACGAAGCGTTCGAAGCGCGCCGGTACGACGAATCGCTGCAGAAGCTGCGCAAGGCCCGGCTGCTGAGCCAGCAGACGCTGTCCATGCTCAACGCGGGGCAGCAACTCATCATCGCGGTGGCGCTCGTGGCCATGCTCTGGCGCGCCACGCAGGGCGTGGTCGATGGCCGGCTCACGCTGGGCGACCTCGTGATGATCAACGCCTTCATGATCCAGCTCTACATCCCGCTGGGTTTCCTGGGCGTGCTCTACCGCGAGATCAAGCAGAGCCTGACCGACCTGGACAAGATGTTCGTGCTGCTCGAGAAGGATCGCGAGATCGACGACGCGCCCGGTGCGCAACCGCTGGCGCTGGCCGGCCCGCCCACGGTGCGCTTCGAGAACGTGCATTTCTCCTACGAACCCGCGCGCGAGATCCTGCACGGCGTGAGCTTCGAGATCCCGGCCGGCAAGACGGTCGCGGTGGTGGGGCCGTCAGGCTCGGGCAAGAGCACGCTGGCTCGGCTGCTCTACCGCTTCTACGATGTTTCGAACCGTGATGAAGGGGGGCGCATCACCCTCGACGGTCAGGACATCGCCCAGGTCACGCAGGCCAGCGTGCGCGCGGCCATCGGTATCGTGCCGCAGGACACCGTGCTCTTCAACGACACCATCGAATACAACATCCTCTACGGCCGGCCCGAGGCCGGCCACGAAGCCGCCGTGGCGGCGGCCAAGGCGGCACACATCCACGCCTTCATCGACAAGCTGCCGCTGGGCTACAAGACCATGGTGGGCGAGCGCGGGCTCAAGCTCTCGGGCGGCGAGAAGCAGCGCGTGGCGATCGCACGCACGCTGCTCAAGAACCCGCCGATCGTCATCTTCGACGAGGCCACCAGCGCGCTCGACTCCGCCAACGAACGCGCCATCCAGGCCGAGCTCAAGAGCGCGGCGGCCAACAAGACCACGCTGGTGATCGCGCACCGCCTGTCCACCGTGGTCGATGCGCATGAAATCCTGGTGCTGGAACACGGCCACATCGTCGAGCGCGGCACGCATGCGCAACTGCTGGCGCAGGGCGGTACCTACGCCAGTATGTGGGCGCTTCAACAGAGCGGCGCCGACACATAATCCGCCCCCATGGAAACCAAGTGGCTTGAGGATTTCGTGAGCCTGGCCGAGACGCGCAGTTTCAGCCGCTCGGCGCAGTTGCGGCACGTGACGCAGCCAGCTTTCTCGCGCCGCATCCAGTCGCTGGAGGCCTGGGCGGGTACCGACCTGGTGGACCGCTCCTCCTACCCCACGCGGCTCACGCCGGCGGGCCAGACGCTGTACGAGCAGGCGCTGGAGATCCTGCAACAACTCAACGGCACCCGGCTCATGCTGCGCGCGCACACCGCGGCCGCGCAGGACGTGATCGAGTTCGCCGTGCCGCACACACTGGCCTTCACCTTTTTCCCGCAGTGGCTCTCGGGCCTGCGTGAAGCGGTCGGCCCGGTCAAGAGCCGCCTGATCGCGCTGAACGTGCACGATGCGGTGATGCGCCTGGTCGAAGGCAGCTGCGACCTGCTCATCGCTTACCACCACCCGACGCAGCCCATCCAGCTCGATCCGGCGCGCTACGAAATGCTGCCGCTCGGCAGCGAGCCGATCGCGCCTTACGTGAAGCCCAATCCCCAGGGCGCGCCGATGTACGCGCTGCCGTCGGCCGGCGGGCAGGCCCAGCCTTACCTGGGCTATGCGCCTGGCGCCTACCTCGGCCGCGTGGTCGATCACCTGCTCAAGGACTCGCCCATGGCCGCGCAACTCGAGCGCGTGTACGAGACCGACATGGCCGAGGGGCTGAAGGCGATGGCGCTTGAAGGCCATGGCATCGCTTTTCTGCCGGCCAGCGCGGTGCGCAGTGAGCTCGCCGCCCGCCGCCTGGTCCCCGCGGCGGAGGGACTGTCGCTCACCATGGACATACGCCTTTACCGCGCCCGTCCGGTGGACGCGGCCAAGGGCAAGCGCGCCGTGGCGGGCTTCTGGAACCGCCTGAGCGACCTGCTGGCTGCGCGCGAGCGCAGCGCTTGAGCGTCAGAGGGCTGCGACAATCGCGCCCATGAGCGCTGCGATCCCCGACACCCTGACCCTCACCCGCCCTGACGACTGGCACCTGCACGTGCGCGACGGCGACGCCCTGCGCACCGTGGTGCCGCACACGGCCGCGCAGTTCGGCCGCGCGATCATCATGCCCAACCTCAAGCCGCCGGTGACCACCGCGGCCCAGGCCGTGGCCTACCGCGAGCGCATCCGCGCCGCCGTGCCCGCGGGCATGGCCTTCGAGCCGCTGATGACGCTCTACCTCACCGACAACCTGCCCGCGGACGAGATCGCCCGGGCCAAAGCGGCCGGCGTGGTCGCGCTCAAGCTCTACCCGGCGGGCGCCACCACCAACAGCGACGCCGGCGTCACCGACATCCGCAAGACCTACAAGACCCTCGAAGCCATGCAGCGCGAAGGCCTGCTGCTGCTGGTTCACGGCGAAGTGACGTCCAGCGACATCGACCTGTTCGACCGGGAGGCGGTGTTCATCGATCAGGTGCTGATCCCGCTGCGCCGCGACTTCCCTGAACTCAAGATCGTGATGGAGCACATCACCACAAGGGAAGCGGCTGACTACGTGGCCAGCGCCGGTGCACACACCGCGGCCACCATCACCGCGCACCACCTGCTGTTCAACCGCAACGCCATCTTCCAGGGTGGCATCCGCCCGCACTATTACTGCCTGCCCGTGCTCAAGCGCGAGACGCACCGCCTGGCCCTGGTGCAGGCCGCCACCAGCGGCAGCGACCGCTTCTTCCTCGGCACCGACAGCGCACCGCACCCGGCTCACCTGAAAGAACACGCCACCGGCTGCGCAGGCTGCTACACCGCGCATGCCGCGCTCGAGCTGTACGCCGAGGCCTTCGAAGCTGCTGGCGCGCTCGACAAGCTCGAGGGCTTCGCCAGCTTCCACGGCCCGGCCTTCTACGGCTTGCCGCGCAACGCGGGCACGGTCACGCTGCGCCGCGAAACCTGGACGCCGCCCGAGTCCTTCCGTTTCGGCGAGGCCGACCTCAAGCCGCTGCGCTCGGGCGAGGCGTTGCGCTGGCGCCTGGTGGCCTGACCATCAAGCGGCTGTGTCGTCCGTCGACTGGTCGGCCCCGTGGTTCGCGCCCGTGGCCGGCGCCGGCCGGGCGGTGCAGG
>VFQM010002795.1_pt1 | contig 12133 bp, 9 predicted proteins | sample 3512391 | NCBI WGS metagenome assembly VFQM01 (sample SAMN10412369, study PRJNA504923) | tailings metagenome | isolation source: Replicate 1 from Balatoc abandoned mine | place: Philippines
CGCAGATGAGCCGAATAGCGAATTGTTGCGCAGACTGTTCACTGCAATCGCGCCGCTACTGGACACTTGATAGGACAGGGCCTGCTGGCCCGACAGGAAAACCGCGTTGCCCGTCGCCGAAATGCAGGTGAACAGGCTATTGGCGTTGCTTGACAGCGCAAGGTCGCCCATGCGCCCGCCCCAGCCGTCGGTCGCGCCCTCGGGCTTCGATGATTGCCAGGTCGATTGCTGGTCATTGTGCGAAAACAGCTTGGCCGGACGCGGATTGGCCGTGTGGTTCGAGCTGTTATACTGCGCCAGCGTCAGCGGGGCGATGAGCGGTCCAACGTTCAACACCGGGGCCATGCGCCCCGCATCGAACAACGCCTTCATCCGCGTCATTTCGGGGGCGAGCGCATATTGCAGGTTATTGGTCAGCACCTGTCCACCCGATGGGGTCAGCGCGGTATTCGCCAGTGATGCACGCGCCGGGGTAATGCCGCCCGCCGTTTGCCCCGGTCCGCCGCCGCGGATGGCGCTGTAGAGGTCATAATTGGTCGAATCGAACGGAATCAGCGTGCTGTTGTGATCATTGCCGCCATAAAGAAAGATGCACACCAGCGCCTTGTAATCATTCCCGGCACTGAAGGCGGCGGCTTCGCCGATGCCGACCAGCCCGGTGGCCCAGGCCGATGCTGTCCCGGCGATGGCCAGTTGCTGGCTGCGGCGCAGGAAGGCGCGGCGCGAAATTTCATCCATTCGGCTGATATGCATGACCGTACGCCTCTATTTCTGAACCAGATATTCGGGGGACGCCATCACCAGCGTGATGGCGGCATGGATACGGCGCAGCTTGTCGGTATCGCTGCTGGTCTGAGTAACGTTGGTGGCGTCAAGCGCCGTCTTGATCGCCGTTTTATTGGCGTCGGACAGTTGATTGGCCGTCAGCAACAGCGCCAAGCGGTCGAGTAACGCCGTGCTGTCGTGCGCGATGGCCAATTCGTTTGCGTAGTTTGGACGCACATCATTGTTGACACCATTGGTGGTGCCAATCGACGATGCCATAAAGTTGACATAGCCCGATGTGCTGGTTTCGTTGACGATCTGGAATTCGGGCGCGACCAGCGAGTTGGTGGCAATGGCGGTGTTCGCGGGCACATAGCCGGGGCGGAAGAAATTGAAAACTGACGGCGAGCGTAGCGGGCTTTGCCCTAGCCGCGTCGCAGCGTCCGATGTGTTCGCGATGGTCCAGTTGCCGCTGGTCGAGGTCGCGCCAAAGGTGCGGCCCCATTGGGTGAAACGCAGCATCGGTTCGCGCACTTTGCCAAATGTGGGCGCGGTCAAGCTGGCCGCGCTTCGGGCATCGGTGTCCATAAATATGGCCTTGAACACGGCGCGCAAATCGCCGCGGGTGCCGCTGCCGTTGTTGTTGAACACCCGTGCGACCCGCTCGACATAGGCGGGGCTGGGGTTGCTGGTGACCAGTCGCTGGATCATCTGCCGCGCGAAGAACGGGCCTACGTTGGCATGGTTGAACAGCGCGTCGAGCGCGGTCTTTAGCGCCGCTGTGCCGTCGGTATTGGCGGGGATATTGGTGCCCAGGAAATTGACTTCCAGCGTCGAATGCTGGCTGGTGGTGGACGGGCGCTCCCATTTGGTGGGGTCAATAGTCATCGGCCGGGTGACATAGCCGGTGCTGTTGATCAACCGGTTGGGGTCGCCCACGGCCGGGGTGCGCACATTGCCGGTGAAATCCCAGTCATAGCCGGTGAACACCCGCGCCAAATTGGTCACGTCATTGTTCGCATAGGTTTCGATGGGCTGGCCATTGCTGCCCAGTCGCGGTGTGCCGTCGATGTTCAGTTCGGCAAGGCCGATGGTGAACAGCTGCATCACTTCGCGCGCATAGTTTTCATCGGGAACGCGGCCGGTGCGCGTGTCTTCTTTGCGGTTGCCGCGCGTGCTGAGGTAATAGCCCATCGCCGGATTGAGCGTGACATCTTCCAGCATCTTGCGGAAATTGCCGAATGCGTTGGCGTTGAGCTGGTCCCAATGAAAGGCGATGGCCTGTGACCGCCAGCTGAAATCAAGCCCCGTCAGCGACACCACGAAAAATTCGGACAGAGCCAGCGCCACCCGCTTGCGAACACCGTTCGGCTGGGACAGCAACTGGTTCCAGATCATGTAATCGCCGGGATATTCATTGTCGAAGAAGTTGGCCGACGTGACCTGATCATAGCCGCGCGACGCGAGCCAGGCGACGCCGGTCTGGGCTATCGGCGCATTGATCTGTTCATCGAGCCAAGGCTCGAATCCGATTGATCGGATGCTCGCGATTTCGGCCGTGGAGACTGACAGGCTGGCTTGCAGGATGAAACGTGCGGCCTCTGCGTCGGTCGCCGGTTTGAGCACGGTGGCCACTGGCGGGGCCGCGGCGCCGCCGCTATCTCCGCCGCCACCGCCGCCGCAGGCGGCGAGGAGCAGCGCTGCGGCCGGCGCGGTCTTGCTGCCCAGCGATGGCGCATTTTCCAGATCGGGGGCGATCACCGCAACATCATCGGGCATCGCAACCTCGGTTGCGTCCTCGGTTTCCACGCGGTGCAAAGCGTCCTTCATGCTGGCCCCCTTGATGAAGGTGCAATCGACTCCGTCGCATACGGAAACGGCTTCATCGACGCGCAGGGATGGCAGCGACGCTTGAAATTAGTCTTACGGCAATTGGTTAAGCGCGGTTAGGCATGACGGCGCGGCGCCCTTGTGGTTAAAATATTTAACCGATTTTCAACCACTGGGGCGTAGGCATTGGGCATGCCGTCAAGCCCCGCCTGTGCCAAATTCATGTCCCTTTTCGGGACACTTTTGCTGCCAGTTACGGCGCATGCCGACGTGTTCGAATTAACCAATAGCGGCGATCTGGTGCAAATTTCCCAGCCCGTCTGGCAGCCTGATCCGGCACCGCCTTCGGCCGAGTTGCCAAGCGCCGCCACCGCGCCTGCTGCTGGAAATATTCGCCAGCAAATTCAAGCGACTGCTGCGCTTTACGGGGTTAATGGCGATCTGGTCGATGCCGTAGCGTGGCAGGAATCGCGCTATAACGCCCGCGCCAAATCCTCGGCCGGGGCGATGGGTGTGATGCAGCTGATGCCGGGCACCGCGCGGCAGCTGGGGGTCAGCGACCCGCACGATATTTACCAGAATATCGCGGGCGGCACGGCCTATCTGCGCGAGCAACTGGTGCGTTTTGACAACAATGTCCCGCTGGCGCTGGCGGCCTATAATGCCGGGCCGGGCGCTGTGCTGAAATATGGCGGAATCCCGCCCTATCCCGAAACCCAAGCCTATGTGCGTACGATCATGGGTCGCTTGACGGCGGCCATGGCACGGCGCGGCGAAGAATGAACGAGGTCGTGATGATAGCCCTTATCCGCTCTATTCTGGCCTTGATCGCTGTTGCCGCCGCGCTGCCGTCGCAGGCGTTGGCGCAGGTTGCCGGGGCCAATCCGCAGGGCTCGGGCCCAATCATCAACGCGATGGCGTGGATGCAAGGGACGCTGCTGGGCAATGTCGCGACCACGGCGGCGGTCATTGCGGTCGCGGTGGTCGGGCTGATGATGCTGACCGGCCGGATGAACTGGCGCTTTGGCGCAACCGTCATCATCGGCTGTTTTATCCTGTTCGGTGCGACGGCGATTGTTTCGGGAATCCAAGCCGCTGCCGTCGGTGGCTAGGCCATGACGCCGCTTAACCGCACCCCGGTCTTTCGGGCACTCACCCAGCCGCAGATGTTCGGCGGGGTGACCTACAGCTATTTCGTCATCAACCTCGTTGTCACGACCGAAATCTTTCTGATCACACGGTCATTCTGGGCAATCCCGGCAGCAGCGCTGATCCATGCCATCGGCTATATGGCGTGCCTTAAGGAACCGCGCATTTTCGACCTGTGGATTACCAAGGTCAGCCGCTGTGGCCGCACCCGCACCCACGATCTGTGGCGCTGCAATAGCTATCGGCCCTGATCCCCGATGCGCCGCTCCGCCGCCAGCAAGGTCGCCACGCTCGATCCCCGCGCCGGGGATCGCTTGCCCTATGCCGGGCATATCAACGGCCATACGCTGGCGACGCGGGACGGCGCGCTGGTGCAGATGATCCAGATTGACGGTCTGGCGTTCGAAACGGCGGACAGCGAAACGCTCAACCATATGGCCGCCGTGCGCGACGTGGTGCTGCGCGGCATCGCCAATGCGAACCTCATGCTATACTGCCACGTCAATCGGCGGCGGGTGACGGCGGAATTGTCCGGCCAGCAGCCCGAGGGCTTTGCCCGCGATCTGGACGAAGCCTGGCAATATCGGCTGGCGCGCAAACAACTTTACGTCAACGACATCGTGCTGACGCTGGTGCGCCGCCCGGCGCGGGGCAAGGTCGGGCTGGTCGAGCGGCTGACCAAATGGGGCAGCGGCAAGGCGGGCAGCGCGCAGCAACTGGCGGAACAGGCGCGTGACTTGCGCGAACTCGATGCGGCACGGGTCAACCTCCTTTCGGCGCTCAACCGCTATGGTCCACGTCTGCTGGGTTGCTACGAAGGTGTGGCGGGTGTGTGCTCCGAACCGCTCGAAATCCTCTCGGCGTTGTTCAACGGGGAAATGCAGCCGGTGCTCGAACCCGGCGGCGATGCGGGACAATATCTGCCCTATAAACGCATCAGTTTTGGTCTCGATGCACTGCATTTGAAGGGCGCGACCGACAGCGCATCGCGTTTCGGCGCGATGGTGTCGATCAAGGATTATCCGGCCAGCACCAGCCCCGGTATGCTCGACAATCTGCTGCGCCTGCCGCACGAACTGACGCTCACCGAAAGCTATGCTTTTGTCGACCGCCAGATTGCCGATGAACGCATTGGCTTGGCGCTACGCCGCCTGCGCGCGGCGTCGGACGAGACGACTTCATTGCGCCAAGGGTTGCTGGGCGCAAAGGACGAACTGACCGGCGGCGCGGCCGCCTATGGCGAACATCATTTGAGCGTGCATGTCCGCGCCGACAGCCTGTCCGCACTCGACGCAGCCGTTGCCGATGTGCAAGCCGCGCTCGCCGATATTGGCGCGGTCGCGGTGCGCGAGGATATCAATCTGGAAAGCGCGTTTTGGGGTCAATTTCCGGGCAATGCCGATTTCATCGCGCGCAAGGCTTTGGTGTCGACCGCCAATCTGTCGGGGCTCATTTCGCTGCACGGCTTTCCCATCGGCGTGCCGGCGGGCGGGCCGTGGGGCGAGCCGATGACGGTGCTCGAAACCACCTCCAGCACCCCCTATTTCTTCAATCTGCATGTTGGCGATCTTGGCAATTTCACGCTGATCGGGCCGTCGGGGTCGGGCAAAACGGTGGTCCTGAACTTCCTGATTGCCCAGGCGCAGAAATTCGCCCCGCGCACCTTCTTCTTCGACAAGGATCGCGGCGCAGAGATTTTCATTCGCGCCATCGGCGGCCATTATGATGTGCTGCGCCCGGGCACGCCCAGCGGCTTTAACCCGCTGCAACTGCCGCGCAGCGCCGCCAATCAGGCGTTCTTGCGGCAATGGCTGGCGCATCTGCTCACGCCGGCGGGCGGCCAGCTGACGGCCTATGAAAATGCCATCATCGCCAGCGCGGTCGATGCCAATTTCGACCAGCCGACGGAATATCGCCAGCTGCGCTATCTGGTCGAGCTGCTTGCAGGCGGAGCGCGCCCGGTGCGCGGAGACCTCGCCTCGCGCCTCGCCCCATGGTACGGCGCGGGCGAGCATAGCTGGTTGTTCGACAATGCCGCTGACCAGCTAAATCTTGATGCGCGCACCTGCGGCTTCGACATGACCGCGCTGCTCGATCATCCGCTGCTGCGCACCCCGGCGATGCTCTATCTGTTCCACCGCGTTGACGCGCGGCTGGACGGCCATCCGGCGATGATCGTGATCGACGAAGGGTGGAAGGCGCTTGATGACGAAGCCTTTGCCTATCGGTTGAAAGACTGGATGAAGACGATCCGCAAACGCAATGGCGTGGTCGGCTTTGCCACGCAAAGCGCCAGCGACGCCATTGATAGCCGTATCGCTGCGACGATTATCGAACAATCCGCCACCCAATTGTTCATGAGCAATCCCAAGGCACAAGCAAGCGACTATTGCGGCGGTTTCGGCCTCACCGAACATGAACTCGACCTCGTCCGTTCGCTGCCCGAACATCTGCGCTGCGTGCTGATCAAACAGGGCGGCACCAGCGTGGTGGCGCGGCTCGACATGGGCGACATGCCCGACGCTATCACGATCCTTTCGGGCCGCGAAAGCAGCGTCCGGCGCTTGGACGCCATCCGTGCCGAACATGGCGATGCGCCGGATGCCTGGATGCCGCAGCTGCTTGCGGCTGCCGACGAAGGGCCCGCCGTGCTGTGGGCCGGGGGACGCCGCTGATGTCCGCTTGCGCCCCTATCAACCCCGCAGCTGGCAGCGCCGAAACGATGGTTGCGACCGTCGATTGCTATGTGCAATCGAATGTCCAGGCGGGCTATGCCAGCCTGATGGGGCCGGGCAGCCCGTTTGGCACGGCGCTCACCATCGCGCTGACGCTCTATGTCGCCTTCCTTGGCTATCGCCTTATCTTTGGCCGCGCTGGCCTCAGCATGGGCGACATGGCGCCGCGTATGCTGCTGATCGGGGCGGTGCTGGCGCTGTCGAGCAATTGGGCGACCTATCAGGTGCTGGTCTATGACGTGCTGACTGACGGGCCCGAGGAAATCGCCAGCGCCATCACCCCTGGCGCATCCGAGGCTGACCTCAATGAACGGGTCGATATGCTGGCGGGGCGCATGGTCGATCTTGCCGACGCCTGGACCGAGTTTGATGCACAAGTCATAGCGCAGGCACCCGCGACGCCAAATGCGCAGCCGGGCGCCGCGCCTAACGGCGCCGTACCGACGCCGGAAACGCTGTCTCCAGCGTCGACCGGCGCACTTGGCCTGATTGCGCCGCGTGACTCCTTGGGCCCCAACATGCTGCTGGTCAGCGCGCTGCTGCTGGTGCTCGCCTCGGCAGGGGTGCTGGTGATTGCCAAGATTATTTTGGGCCTGCTGCTGCTGCTGGGGCCAGTGTTTGCGATTCTGGCGCTCTTCGCGGGCACGCGTGGGCTGACGCTGGGCTGGGCGCGGGCGGCCTTGATGATGGCGCTGGTGCCACTGATGGCGACCATTACCACGGCAGGCGCGGTGGCGCTGCTTGAACCGATTTTAACCGATATGTTTGTCGCTGCAGGACAGGGCATTTTCTCGCTGCGCTCGGCGCTGGCAATACTGGTCGTGCTGCTGGTGATGGTCGCGGTAGCGGTGCAATTATTCCGCATTGGCCGCACCATTGTCGGTGGCTGGACGATCCAATTGGGCGGCGCACCGGCCGCACCTTTGCCCGCCGCCGCACCGCCTGCAATGGCGGGCGAGGGCAGTGCGCCAGCCATTTACAACGAACGCATGCAGGCGCTGGTCGGATCGATCGAGCGTGCGGCGGTTGCCACAGCATCGGTCGCTGGCACACCGCAGCGCCAGATTTTGTTGCCGCAGCGCAGCGAATTAGCCGCGACGCCAACGGCTGCGAGCGCGGCCAGCACCGACCGTCGTATTACGCGTGGCCGCGTTGCCGCCGTCCGCGCGCCGATTAAACCAGCGAGGAACGCCGCATGACGCCCCATCGCTCCTTTCTATTGCTCGTCGCTTTGGCGGCCGCGCTGCCGGTCGCCGCGCAGCAGGCCGACCCCGCACCGGTGTCGCCCAACATCCGCTATGTCGATTACAACGCCGACAGTGTCGTCCGGCTGACCGGCCACACCGGTTACCAGATGATGCTGGAATTCGAACCCGGCGAGCGCATCGAAACGGTCGGCATCGGCGATGCCTCGGGATGGCAGGTGACGCCCAATGGTGCGGGGACCGTGATGTTCCTGAAACCCGTCGGGCTGCCGCAGGCGACCAATCTGGCCATTGTCACCAACCGGCGCCGCTATAATCTGGAACTGGTCGCAAGGTCGGGGGCCAAGGTGCCCCAGCATCAGATCACCTATGCGGTGCGCTTCCGCTATCCGGCAAAGCCGACCGAGTTGGTGCAGCCTGCCGCCGCGCCGCTAATCACCACGCCGCCCGAGCAATGGAACCGTGCCTATAGCTATGACGGCGCGATCGGCACTGTGCCCGAACAGGTGTTCGACGACGGCAAGGCAACCTATTTCCGTTTTGCCGCGGGTGCGCCTGCGCCCGCGATTTTTAGCATCACCCCTGACGCGGGCGAGAGTATCGTCAATTTCGCGATCCGCGGCCCCTATACGGTGGTCGAACAGGTCGCACCGCAATTTGTGCTGCGATCGGGCAAGGATGTGACCTTCATTTTCAACGATGCCTATGCCGCGCCGACCCCAGGTGCCGACGCGCCGAAAAAGCGCGAGAAAAAGAAGAAGCGCGGTCTATTCGGTAATCTGTTTGGTGGCGGGCAAGCCGAACATCGTCCGGGCTTTGCCGCAGTTGCCAGTCCGACCGGAGGCCAGCCATGACGCTCCTCAAATCCGCCGATACCGATCCGCGCGCCGCCATGGAAGTGGGCGATCTGAAGGCTGCCAATGCGCAACTTGCCTCGCCCGTCGCCATGCCGCCGGGTCTTTCGCCGGGGCTGAAGCTGGGTTTTGTCGGCATCGGCCTGCTCGGCATTTTGACCTTTACCACGCTCGCGACCAATCGCAGCGATGCCAATGTGCGGACCGCGGCGCAGCAAAGCGCGGCGGCAGTGCCGACGGCAGTGCCAAAGGGCGGCTTCGTTCCCCCCGCACCAACGTTGAAGCCCGGGCCACCCGAACTGCCGCCGCCGGTGCTGGTGCCGCCTCCGGCCAATGGCGCGCCGGTGCTTGGCATTGTTGGTCCGAACACGGCGGGTACGGCCAACCGTTTCCAGTCGCCCGGTGTGGTCGTCGATTTGACCAAAGGCGGTGCCGCGCCGTTGCCGCCAACTCCGGGGCTGGCGGGCACCAAGGAAGATGGCCTGAGCGCCGAAGACCGTTTTGCCGACCGCGTCGCGCGCGCCGAAAATGCGCCCGCGCGCGCGGTGCGCATCGCCAACAGCAGCTATACCGTGCCCGAAGGCGCGATTATTGCGGGCGTGCTCGAAACCGCGATTAACAGCGACCTGCCCGGCTATGTCCGCGCGGTGGTCAGCCGCGATGTCATGGGTTTTGACGGGCGCCGCGTGCTGATTCCGGCGGGAAGCCGCCTGATCGGCCAGTATCGCAGCGGGTTGGCAGCGGGGCAGACGCGCGCCTTCATCGTATGGACGCGGCTCACGCGGCCCGACGGGGTGACCATCTCGCTCGGCTCGCCCGCCACCGACACGCTGGGGCGCGCTGGGCTGGGCGGCAAAGTCGATACGCATTTCCTGAAACGCTTTGGCTCGGCGATCCTCTTGTCGGTGGTGCAATCGGGGCTGGGCCTGCTCCAGAACAACAACAATGAAGTGGTGGTACGCACGGCCGATGATGCCAAATCGGTCGCTGGAACCGCGCTGCAGAACGACATCAACATTCCGCCGACGGTCAAGGTGGCGCAGGGTACCGCGATCCGCATCTTTCTGGCGCGTGATCTTGATTTTTCGGGCACCGACGGCGGCGCGCCATGAACATGATGTGCGCCGTTTCGGCGGACGACGCCAATGTCTATCTGAAGTCATACCTCGCGCCGTTCGCCCAATGGCTGGAGGCAGCGGACGTGACCGAGATCTTGGTCAACCGTCCGGGCGAAGTGTGGGTCGAACGCAGCGGCGCGGCGGCGATGGAGCACCACCTTGTCGCGGAAATCGACGCGCAATTGCTCGAACGCCTCGCGCACCAGATCGCGCGTATCAACCATCAGGGGGTCAGCCGCGAAACGCCGCTGCTTGCCGCGACGCTTCCCGGCGGCGCGCGGGTGCAAATGGCGCTGCCGCCCGCGACACGCGGCGATGTTGCGCTCGCGATCCGCAAACATATTGTCCACGACCTGTCGCTTGATGATTGCCTAGCGGGCTGCGCCGTGCCAGCCCCAAAGCCCGGTGGTGACGCTGGGTTGGCGGCGCAACTGGCCGGAGGCGATTTGACCAGCTTCCTGCGCAGCGCGGTCGCGGCGCGCAAAACCATCCTGTTATCGGGGGGCACATCGTCGGGGAAAACCACGCTTCTCAACGCGTTGCTCAAGGAAATTCCGGCGCATGAGCGGGTTATTGCCATCGAAGATACACCCGAAATTCGGCTAGATCGCCCCAATGCTTTAGGATTGGTGGCGGTCGCGGGCGACCAGGGTGAGGCGCGGGTTACGGTTGACGATCTGATGCGCGCGTCGCTGCGGATGCGGCCTGACCGGTTGCTGGTGGGCGAACTGCGCGGGGGTGAAACCGTCACCTTTCTGCGCGCGATCAACACCGGCCACCCGGGGTCGCTCAGCACCATCCACGCCAGTTCGGTGGACGGGGCGTTCGAACAAATTGCGCTGCTGTGCATGCAGGCGGGGCTGGGACTGGCGCGCAGCGAGACCGTCGATTATGCCCGCTCGATGGTGGATATTGTCGTGCAAATGACACGGCATGCGGGACGGCGCCAAATCAGCGACGTTCGCTTGCTGACCTGACGCCTCAGGCCGCTGCTGGACAATATTGGCGCAGATAGTCGCCGTGGGCGGGCATGTGCTGAACCACATATTGGATGGATTGCTGGATCGCGTCGATTTCGCGGCCCGTCGATGGCTCCTTCAGCGCATCGGCCATCGCATTGTGGCCGCCCATCATGATGCCCTGGCCCATCATGACCGCGGCCCAGCTGGTTTCGGTGAACAGCTCGTCCTCTTCGCGGAAAATCTGGCCATTGTGGCGGAACAGTTCGACCTTTTCAGTCAGGCTGTCGGGCACTGCCATCGTGCGGCAATGGTTCCAGAAATCACTGTCGTCGCGCGTCGTCGCATTATAGTGGAGCACCAGAAAATCGCGGATGCGCGCATATTCCTTGGCGGTCAGCCGGTTGAAGGTTTCCTCCTGCACCGGCGTCACGCCGTCCAATGACAACAGCGCGATCAGCTTGTTGATACCGGTGTTGATGAGGTGGATGGAGGTGGACTCGAGCGGCTCCATAAAACCTGCGGACAGCCCGAGCGCGACGACATTCTTGTTCCAGAATTTCTTGCGTCGGCCGGTAACGAAACGCAGAAAATTGGGCTCCGCACCTGGCTTGCCCGCCATGTTGCGCACCAAGATGTCGAGTGCCTCCTGATCCTCCATGAAGCTGCTGCAATAGACATGGCCGTTGCCGTTACGGTGCTGCAGCGGCACCTGCCACTGCCACCCGGCGCGGTGCGCCGTGGCGCGGGTGTAGGGGAGGGGGCCGCTGCCATCCTCGCGCACGCAGGGCAAGGCGACGGCGCGGTCACAAGGCAAATAATGGGTCCAGTCCTCATACCCTGTTTTCAGTGCCTGTTCGATCAGCAGGCCGCGAAAGCCCGAGCAGTCGATGAACAGGTCACCGGCGAGCAGCGCACCATTGTCCATCGTAACGCTGGTAACAAAACCGGTTTCACCATCTAGCGCGACGTCGGCGACCTTGCCCTCGACCCGCACCACGCCGCGCGCTTCGGCATAGCCGCGCAGATATTTGGCATAGCGGCCGGCGTCGAGATGATAGGCATAATTGACCGGCGGCAAATCTTCGCGGTTGTAATCTTCGGTGCGCGCGAACTTGCCGAAGAAAGCGGCCATGGTTTCCAGGTTGAACAGCTGGATCGGGCGCTGGTCACCGCGGCTGCGATATTTGTGCCAGACATGGTGGAAGGATATACCATCCATCTGATAGCCATAGGCGCCGAAGGGGTGGATATAGCTGTCACCCAGCTTGCCCCAGTTGACGAACTGGATGCCCAGTTTGAAGCTGCCTTGCACGGCGGCCAGCATCTCGCGCTCGTCAACGTCCAGCAGCTTGTTGAAATCCAGAAACGGCGGGATGGTCGCCTCGCCAACACCGACGGTGCCGATGACCTCGGACTCGATGAGGGTAATGGCCACCTGCCGCTGCGCGCTCAACCGTGATAGCGCGGCTGCGGCCATCCAGCCCGCCGTCCCGCCGCCAACAATGATGATCTGCT
>VFQM010002800.1_pt1 | contig 12110 bp, 15 predicted proteins | sample 3512391 | NCBI WGS metagenome assembly VFQM01 (sample SAMN10412369, study PRJNA504923) | tailings metagenome | isolation source: Replicate 1 from Balatoc abandoned mine | place: Philippines
ATTCTTGCCCGTGCCGGTCCAGGTATAACCCTGCGCACGCGCCGCTGCCGGGTTGCGCGCGATCGTCGCGCCGATGCCTTCGTTGATGATGCTGCGCGGCAATTTCCAGTCAGGGTTGATGATGATGCCGGTCGCCATCGGGTTAAGCTGCGGCGTCGCAGTTTTGACGGCGCCGACCACGGCCTTGTGCGTCGCAATCACGGTGCCGCCATGCACGACCCGCGTCATATATTCGGGCACATTGGTGACGACATATTTTTCGCCCAGGGTGCGTGGCATCCAGCGCCACCGTTCCATGTTGACGCGGATACGGTCGGCGGCGGCCTTGTCCTTCGCCTTGGGCAGGGCCGCTTTAAGCGCGGCAAAACTGGGGTGTTCGGGGCTGAGGCTCGCCAGTTTGCCGGGCACGTCATTGCCGTTAAGCGCAGCGACCAGCAGCGGCACCAGCGGTGTGGTATCGGCGTCATGATCCTTCATGAACCATTGTTTGCGTGCGGCATTGGGCGTGCGCCCATCGCGCAGGTGGGTGGCGAGCAGCAGGAAGCTGTCGGTCGCCGCCGCGTTGAGCACATCACCGGTGCCGCCCACGATCGCCGCCGTCAGCTTTTCGGGGGCGTAATCGGCCGGGAACAGCCCATCGGACCCGGCGGCCTCGATGGCGCGCAGCAGCGCGGTGGCGTTGTCGGCACTCCAGTCCGGGATTTGGATGGCAGCAGCCGGGGCCACTTCGGGGGCCTTGTCTTCGACCACATCGGGGACGATGACGCGTTCGCCCTCGGGGTCGATATTGGGCCCGCGCAGCTGTGCCGAGGCAGTGCCACCAAGCAGGAGCATTGCAAAAGTGAAACCAAGCGGGCGAGCGAGAAGTGCAGTGCGCATCATACTTCAACCATTAACCCAGGCCTCAGGTTCCGAAAAGATGCCTTCGCGCAATTTTACGTCGCGGTTTCCTGTTCCGCCAACCACTGTTCGAGCCATTTGATCGTATAGTTGCCATTGATGACGTCGGGATCGGACAACAGCGCCTGATGCAAAGGGATGTTGGTTTTGACCCCGCTCACCACCATTTCCTCCAGCGCACGGCGCATACGCATCATGCAACTTTCGCGGCTGCGCCCATAAACGATCAACTTTCCGATCATGCTATCGTAGTAGGGCGGAATGGAATAACCGGCATAGAGGCCGCTATCGACACGCACGTGCATACCGCCGGCGGGGTGATAGGCGGTGACCTTGCCCGGCGAGGGCATAAAAGTGCGCGGATCTTCCGCGTTGATACGGCATTCCATGCTGTGGCCGCGGAACTCCAGATCCTCTTGAGCGACCGACAGATCGCGACCGTCCGCGATGCGAATTTGCTCTCTGACCAGGTCAAAACCGGTGATCATTTCAGTGACGGGATGCTCCACCTGGATGCGGGTATTCATCTCGATGAAATAGAACTCGCCATTTTCCCACAGGAACTCGATGGTCCCCGCGCCGCGATAGGCCATTTTTGCCATTGCAGCGGCGACGATGCCGCCCATGCGCGCGCGCTCTTCAGCCGATATGACCGGCGAGGGGGCTTCCTCCAGCACCTTTTGATGCCGCCGCTGGAGCGAGCAATCGCGTTCACCCAGATGAATGGCGTTCCCTTTGCCATCGCCAAATATCTGAAATTCGATGTGGCGCGGGTTGCCGAGATATTTTTCCATATAGACGGTGGGGTCGCCGAACGCGGCTTCGGCTTCCGACGACGCTTGCCCCATCAGGCTTTCGAGGCTGTCGGCATCGGGTACCACCTTCATGCCGCGCCCGCCGCCGCCCGAGGCGGCCTTGATCAGCACCGGATAGCCGATTTCTTCGGCCATAGCGCGGCATTCCGCGCCATAGGTGACCGCGCCGGGCGATCCGGGCACCACCGGCATACCGAGCTCAACAGCGGTGCGCTTGGCCTCCACCTTGTCGCCCATGGTGCGGATATGTTCGGGCTTGGGGCCGACAAAGACGATTTTATGCGCCTCGATAATCTCGGCAAAGCGGGCGTTTTCGGACAGGAAGCCATAGCCTGGATGGATGGCATCGGCGTGCGTCACCTCGGCCGCCGAAATGATCGCCGGGATATTGAGATAGCTGTCCTTGGCCGCAGGCGGGCCGATGCACACGGCTTCGTCGGCAAGCCGGACGTGCATCGCGTCGGCGTCGGCAGTGGAATGCACCGCGACGGTCTTGATGCCCATTTCGTGGCAAGCGCGGTGGATTCGCAGCGCAATCTCGCCGCGGTTGGCGATTAGGAGCTTTTCAATGGACACGGCGCGTCAGGCAATCGTGAAGAGCGGCTGGTCAAATTCGACCGGCTGGCTGTTCTCGACATGCACGGCCTTGAGCGTGCCGCCCTTGGGCGCGGTGATGGGGTTCATCACCTTCATCGCCTCGATAATCAAAATCGTATCGCCTTCGGCCACCGGACCGCCAATTGCGGCAAAGGGTGCCGCGCCGGGTTCGGGCGAAAGATAGACGGTACCGACCATCGGCGATTTGGTTGCCCCGGCGAACGCGTCAGCGGCGGGTGCGGCCGGCGTAGCAGCGGGGGTTGCCGGCGCTGCACCAGCCACCGGCGCCGGCGCAGCGGCCATCGCTACCGGCGCGGCGACCGCCGTCATAGTGCGGGCGACGCGGATTTTGCGCTCCCCATCCTCGACCTCGATTTCGCTGAGGCCGGTGGCGTCAAGCATCTCAGCCAGTTCGCGGATATAGCCCGGATCAATGTTGATGCCGTGCTCCTTATGGTCGCCCATATGATGTTCCCATATTGTGGGTCGCAGGCTCCGGCCCGCGACGCGCCCCGTCTATACGTCCCCTATTGTCAGAGAGCGGCCGCGGCGTCCAGCGCCAGCGTGTAACTGTCCGCGCCGTGCCCCGCAAAGCCGCTGTGCGCCGCCATGCCGATATAGCTCACATGCCGGAACGGCTCGCGCGTTGCGGGGTCCGAGAGATGCACCTCGATCACCGGGACAGTGATGGACTTGATGGCGTCGTGTAGCGCCACTGACGTGTGCGTATAGCCCCCCGCGTTGAGCAGCACTGCCTTCGCGCCCACAAAATGGGCCTCGTGCAGCCAGTCGATCAGCACGCCTTCATGGTTCGACTGGCGCACATCCACCCGCACCGCCAGCCGCGCGGCCTGTTCGTGCAATCGGCCGGCGATCTCGTCGAGCGTGGTCGTGCCATACACCTCCGGCTCGCGCGTGCCGAGCAGGTTAAGGTTGGGACCGTTGAGGACGTAGATGAGGGGGGTGTCAGGCATGGCCGTGCGCTACACGACCATGCCATCATCACGCAATGGTCTGACCAACGCCGTCGTCAGGCAATGAAATCCAATTCCACCACGCGGGTTGGCGTTGCGCGGCAGTACATGGGCAGGGGGCTGTCGCTGCCAACGTAGGAGGCAACCAGGTTGGCGTTGATACGCCAGCCGCCATTGCCTTCTTCCAGTTTGGTGATGCCTTCGAAGCGCACGCGGGTGCCGCCGGTGGCGCCGATCTGGCGCGCGGCTTCGTTCAGGCAGGTTTGCAGCGAGGGGCGGACATTGACCGCCACCGACGATAGGTCGGCGTCGATCATCGCTGTGCCGCCCGTGCTCCCGGATGGTGGCGGGGTGGTGGGCAGGGCTTCGGCCGCCGGTTGATCCTTTTTCTTCTTGCTGTTGCTGGACAGGAGCGCGATCAGCCCGGCCGCGACGGCGACACCGCCGACGATCAGCGCGGCATCGGGCCCCTTGTCATCGTCATGATAGTCGTAGCCCGGGTTGGGATAGAAATTGCCATAGCCATAGGCAAAGGAGGCGCGACATTTGTTGCGCACCCAAATGCTGGTGTTGTCAAAAAAGCCCCAGTCGCGGTTGATGTGGCATTTGCCGTTATAGCGGTTGACGAGCGTCACGCGGTTTTCGGTGCGGACGCGGCAACGCTGCTGGCTGTCCGAGCGGGCGTTGCAGGTGGTTTCGGCGCGGTAACCGCCATATTGCCAGTTTCCACCCTGGCCCGGCCGGTAGCCCGGGGACGGCTTCGTTTCCGGGGCCGGCAATGGCCGCGCCACTGGAGGGATCGGCCTTGGTAACGGGGCGGGCAAGGGTGTCGGCCGCGTTTCGGGCAATGGCGAGGGTCTGGTTTGCGCCGATGCGGCACCGATGGGGCCCCAAATCAGCGACACAGCGACCATCGACGAAATAGTAGCCTTCATTCCAGCTCGCCCCAGAAGCTCAACTGACCTCCGATTTTTGGGGCGTTTTGTTGCAGAATGAAAACATGGAACCGGCCAACAATAAATCCTTCCCCACCACTGGGGGGTAGGGAAGGATTTTACAGTTTCGCTTTAGAAGTGAAACACCACGCCGGCCATTGGTCGCAGCGTCTTGAAGTTGCGCGTCGTCATTTCCAGGCGGATGCGGATGCCGGATTCACCGGTCACCCCGCCCAGTCCAATTTCGCGCGGTCCGGCTTCGACGCCGATGCCATAGACTTCGTCGCCATAATCACGGCCGCCGGTAACGCCCTTGTCGGTGAAGTTCACCCATTCATAGCCAGCCTTGGCATAAACAAGGCCGCTTTCACCGGCGCGCAGCCCCACGCGGCCAGCGACGCCATATTGCCAATCGATGATGCCATCGACGCCCTTGGCAACATTGCCTTCTGCACCGACAAAGAAGGCGCCGAGCGGAATGTTCGCGCCGACAATAGCTTCGACCAGCGCGCCTTTACGGCGGCCCCCGCCGATGCGGTTGGGGATTCCGCTGCTCGTCATATTGTCGTCATAGCTCGCGTAGCCGCCCATGACGGCGACATAAGGTTCGAAGCCGAATGCATCGCTGCCGTCGGGGGCGGTAACGGCGTCGGGTGTGGTCGTGTTTTCTGGCGGCGGTGTCATGCTGTCCTGCGCCATGGCGGGCATGGCAGTCGCACAGCCAGCCGCAAGCGCGGCTGCAATCATCATTTTACGCATAATTTCCTCGGTGGTTGGGGAGAGGGCGCGAACGCAACATCTGTCTTGTGCAGAGCCGTCGTTCAGGGGGAGGAAGTGTGCTCAAGGCGTTATGTTCCGTCCGGCAGCAGTTGCTGACTGCGCTGTGCCTTTTGGGCAACACAGGGGGGACTGGACAATTTAGAAGCGATTGCGCTGCTTTGCGTGCGTCCGGTTGCCCTTGGCGGCGCGGCGCCTATATGCCGTCTGGCGGCAGACACAGGACGCGAAGATGATCTCTATCACCCTCAATGGCGAACCGCGCCGCGTGGCGCCCGGCAGCATTGCCGCGCTGGTCGAGGCGCTGGGCCTGCCGCTGGCCAAGGTGGCGGTTGAGCGCAACCTGGAAATTGTACCGCGATCGACGCTGGGCGCGGTGGACCTGGCCGAGGGTGATCGGCTGGAGATAGTGCATTTTGTGGGCGGGGGTTGATTTTACATGAGTGCCGATAGCTGGACCGTCGCGGGCCGCACCTTCACCTCACGCCTGATCGTTGGGACCGGGAAATATAAGGATTTCGCCGAGAATGCCGCTGCGGTGGCGGCGTCGGGGGCGGAAATTGTCACCGTCGCGGTGCGGCGGGTGAATGTATCAGACCCGTCGGCGCCGATGCTGACCGATTTTATCGATCCGGCGAAGATTACCTATCTGCCGAACACCGCGGGCTGTTTCACCGCTGACGATGCGATCCGCACACTGCGGCTGGCACGCGAGGCGGGGGGGTGGGACCTCGTCAAGTTGGAGGTGTTGGGTGAGGCACGCACGCTGTACCCCGACATGCGCGAGACGCTGCGCGCGACAGAGATTTTGGCGAAAGAGGGCTTTCTGCCGATGGTTTACTGCGTCGATGATCCCATCGCGGCGCAGCAACTGGAACAAGCGGGCGCGGTGGCGATCATGCCGCTGGGCGCGCCAATCGGATCCGGACTGGGTATCCAGAACCGCGTGACCATTCGGCTAATCGTCGAGGGCGCGAAGGTGCCGGTGCTGGTCGATGCAGGCGTCGGTACGGCAAGCGATGCCGCCGTCGCCATGGAGTTGGGCTGCGACGGCGTGTTGATGAACACCGCCATCGCCGAGGCAAAGAACCCGGTACTCATGGCGCGCGCGATGAAGCTGGCAGTCGAGGCGGGGCGCGATGCCTATCTCGCGGGGCGCATGGGCACGCGCAAATATGCCGACCCGTCGAGCCCGCTGGCAGGGCTGATTTGAGCGTCTAGCGCCCGCCCGAAGCGACCAGATCGACGTCGGTCATGGCACCATCGCTGCGCAGCATCACGACATAGGCGAGGTCGCCCTTGGTCCCGCCCAGCAGATGTTCCTTGCCTTGGGTGCGGTGGTCGCTGGTGTAGCCCGCGCGGGTGGCGAGCGTGTGATAATAGTTGAGTACGGCCTGTTTGGAGGCCGCAGTCTGGAAATTTACGACGCGGATGTTGCACATGCCGCCGGCGACGCCCGCAGCTTCGCGCACCAGCGCGCGCGGATAGACGGTGAACGCGGCGGGCAGGCGGCGGGCCCAGTCGTTGTTGTAGGTCAGCTTCGCGTCGCACTTGCCCTTGGTGGGATCGTTTGCCAGCGCGCCAAGCGTTACCGGCTCCTTGGCGGCGCAGTCGTCGCACGGCTCCATGGGCTTGGCAGCGGGAGCCGCTAGCAGCTTGCCGCCCAGCGCCTCGCGCGCGGCGCCCTCGGCGGCGGCGGGGGTCTGGGCCGCTTTCTTGGGATCAACGATGATTTCCTGTCGCAGCGGGCCCAGATTTTGCGCGGCCAATTCCTTGTCCAGCGCGTCGCGCTTGGCCTTGTCTTGCGGCTCGCGGAAGCAGCCGGACAGCAACAGCGCCGTGCCGATCGTCATTCCAAGCATGATCCTGCTGCCGCGCGCCATGGTAACACTCCCTTAACCTTTGGCCCGGCAATGCCGCGTCATGGTTAAGTTCGGGTAAGCAAACAGCGTTAACGCGGCGGTATATTTCAGCCGAAGACCGTCCCGCTGCGGGAATCGAGGGGCAGGGGGGCGGTGCGGATCAGGCGCGAGGTGGCGACGGCCGCCTGGCGGTGGATCACCGCGAGACGGTATTGGGGGTCGGTGACCATTTCCATGAAGGCTCCAGCGTGCGGATATTGCGCGATAAAGGCCATGTCCCAATGCTCGTCGGCGGGGCCGATCAGCACCGTTTCTGGTTTGCCGCGCCACACGAGCGAGCCGCCAACGCGCTGGAAAACTGGTCCGCTCTCTTTGCCATAATTTGCATAAGCCTGCGCCCCGCTCAGCCCAGCGGCGGCGAGGGCGTGGTCGGCGGGGTAGACCGCGCGTTCGCGAAAGCGCAGCAGGTTTATCATATGGATGGGGGTGTCGCGCGGGAGAGCCTTGAAGGCGTCAAAGGCCTCGCGGGTAGGATCAACGCAATTTTCGGTCATGCCATCATCTCCTTGCGGCGCGCGCGCCAGTCGGCGGCGCTTTGCGCCCATTTGTCGACGGGATAATCCTGATAGGGGGCGGGCATGCGGGTGGGGCCGACGTTGACCGCGCCCAAGCGCTTCGCCAGCGCTTGGCTGCGGATATTGTCGGGCGCGATGCAATGCATCAGCTCGTCCCAGCCGAGAAATTCGACGGCAAAATCGCAAGCGGCAACGGCGGCCTCATAAGCATAGCCCCGCCCTGCAAAGCGCGCGCTGACGCCATAAGCGATTTCCTTGCCCGGCCAGCCTTCGGGTTCCCATGGGCCGATGCGGCCGACCCAGGTGCCAGTCGCGCGCTCGATGACCGAGAACATCGAAAAGCCGCGAATATGCCAGGCGCCGGCCAGCGAGCAGAGCTGGCGCCACGCGGGCGAGGCCTCTTGCTTGCCGCCGATGAAATCGTTGGTGCCGTCCTCCTGACAAAAGGCGGCATAAGCGGGGAAGTCCTCGGGCGCGGGCGGGCGCAGGATGAGTCGCTCGGTGACGAGCAATGGGCCGTTGAGCATGATTTCTTCCCTCCAGCGCGCGGGCATAGCGTGGCTGTGCTTGCGCGCAAGCGGGGGGCGTGCGAAATGACGCCCATGCTGAACGTCCTCTCCATATTGATCGGCGCGGTTGCGCTGCTCTTGGCCATCCCTGCGACGGTCCCTTTCTTTGGCTGGGCCAATTGGATCATCCTGCCGATTGCGGCTTTCGGTTTCCTGCTGGGGTTGATGTCGGACCGGAAATCGGGGCAGATTTTCTGCGGCGTGGTGATGGCGATTTGCGCGCTACGGCTGTTCCTCGGCGGCGGCATTTTCTGAGCCAGTCATGAGCGAAGGCGCTGGCCAGCCGATTGCGCGCGGCGCGCTGGCGCAGGCGGTGGGCGCCTATTTCATCTGGGGCTTCCTGCCTGTTTACTTCAACCTTTTGAAAGCGGTGCCGCCGCTGGAGGTGGTGGCGCACCGGATCGTTTGGTCGGTGCTGCTGCTGCTTGCCATGCTCTATTTCCGGCGGCGACTGGCGGCGCTGTGGGAGGCGCTGACGACGCGCGCCATGCTGGTGCCGATGGTGGCGACGGCGCTGCTGATCGCGGGCAACTGGCTGATTTACATCTGGGCGGTGACCAATGGCCATGTCGCGGCGGCGAGCCTGGGCTATTTCCTCAACCCGCTGCTCAACGTGCTCTTGGGCTATTTGTTCCTGAAGGAACGGCTGACGCGCTGGCAGTGGGTGGCAGTGGCGCTGGCGGGGCTGGGGGTCGCGATACTGGCGACGGGCGCACTCGACGCACTGTGGATTTCGCTGTCGCTGGCGCTGAGCTTTGGTCTTTACGGCCTGATCCGCAAGGTAGCGCCAGTGGGGCCGATGGTCGGGCTGGCGAGTGAGACGATCATCCTGCTGCCGCTCGCGCTGGGTGCGCTGGCGGTGTGGACGGTGCAGGGCAACGGGCATTTCGGCACGCTGGGCACGCAAATCGACATGCTGTTACTGGCGGCGGGGGTGGTGACGGCGGTGCCGCTGCTCTTGTTTGCCTCAGCGGCGCGGCAGATGCCCTATGCGACCATCGGCCTCATTCAATATATCGGGCCGACGATTCAGTTTCTGCTGGCGATTTTCCTCTATCGCGAGCCGCTGACGACGACGCACCTGGTTACGTTCCCGCTGATCTGGGCGGGGCTGATGCTGTATAGCTGGGATATGTGGCGGCAGAGCTGGTCAGGCAGCGACGCGCCAGCCTAGTTCCTCGCCCGCGTGGAAGGGGATGATGGTCGTCTCGCCGAGCGGCAGGCTGGCGGGGACGGGCGCCTTACCGCGTTCCAGCGTGATGGTCGCGCTGTTGACGGGCAGGCGGTAAAAGGCGGGGCCGTGCAGGCTGGCAAAGCCTTCAAATTTGTCGAGCGCGCCTTCTTCATCGAACACCGTGAGATAGCTTTCGAGCGCGAAGGGCGCGTTGAATATGCCCGCGCAGCCGCACGCCGCCTCTTTCGCCTCGCGGGCATGCGGGGCGCTGTCGGTGCCCAGGAAGTATTTGGGATTGCCAGAGGTGGCCGCAGCGCGCAGCGCCAGCCGGTGCACCTCGCGCTTGGCGACGGGCAGGCAATAGGCGTGCGGGCGGATGCCGCCCGCGAACATCGCATTGCGGTTGATGTGGAGGTGCTGCGGCGTGATGGTGGCGGCAATGTTGGGGCCTGACGCCGCGACAAAATCCACCGCTTCGCGCGTAGTGATATGTTCAAAGACAATCCGCAGATTGGGAAAATCGCGGACGATGCCGGTCAATATGCGGTCGATGAACACCGCCTCGCGGTCGAAGATATCGACATGCGCATCGGTGACCTCGCCGTGGATGAGCAGCGGCATGCCGATCGCCTGCATGGCCTCGAGCGCGGGAGCGAGGTTGGCGACGTCGGTGACGCCGTGCGCGCTGCCCGTGGTAGCGTGGGCGGGGTAGAGTTTGGCGGCGGTGAGGATGCCGTCGGCATGCCCTGCAGTGAGGTCTGCAGGGTCGCTGTGGTCGGTAAGATAGGCAACCATGAGCGGGGTGAAGCCAGTCCCCGATGGAATGGCCGCCATGATGCGGTCGCGATAAGCGGCAGCCATTGCGGCTGTTGTCACTGGCGGTGACAGGTTGGGCATCACGATGGCGCGCGCGAACTGGCGCGCGGTGTGCGGGACAATGTCGGCGAGCGCCGGGCCATCGCGCAGATGGACGTGCCAGTCGTCGGGGCGGCGGATGGTCAGGCGGTCGGTCATTCTGGTCGTCCAGTTGGAATTGGTTCGACCAGCCCCTAGGTTAAGCTCATGACCGATTCCACCCCGAATAGCATTTTGACCGACCGCGCACTGATCCGACTGTCAGGCGAGGACGTGCGCGGGTTTTTACAAGGGCTGGTGACCAACGATGTCGCGGGCACGCTGCCGTGCTGGGCGGCGTTGCTCAGCCCGCAGGGCAAATGCCTTTTTGAATTTCTGGTCTGGAACGATGGCGCGCTTCGACAGGACTCGGGTCCAGCGGACGTGCTGATCGATTGCGAGCGTGAGGCGGCGGGCGATCTGGTCAAGCGGTTGACGCTGTATCGGCTGCGCCGCGCAATCACGATAGCGCGCGAAGAGACGTTGCTGGTGCATTGGGCGGCGGCAGGCGAGATGGGCGTATCCGACCCGCGCCTTGCCGCGCTGGGTCGTCGCTGGCTAGCGCCTGCGCATGGCGGCGAAGCGGTGGATGAGGCCTGGCGCGCGCACCGGCTGGCGCTGGGCGTGGCTGAAGGGCGCCGCGAGCTTGGCAGCGACAAATATCTGTGGCTGGAATGCAATGCCGCCGAGCTGAACGGCGTCAGCTTCAGCAAGGGTTGTTATGTGGGCCAGGAAAACACCGCGCGGATGAACTGGCGGCAGAAAGTGAACCGGCGCCTGGTCGTGGTGCCCTTGGCGGCAGCAGACCCCGCACGGCAGATTATCGCCTATCCAGAGCTTGGCTGGTCGGTCGAGCATCGGCGGGTCGAAAGTATCGACCCCGCGGCCGCGCCAGCATGGCTGCGCGATGCGCTGGCGGTCCATTCATCGGCGGGACAGGCGGAATGAGCGAGCCTGTTTTCATGTCGAGAATCTTCTCTGCCTTGATGCTCGGGTTGGCGTCGGTTCCAGCGGCGGCACAGCTGAGCCTGCCGCCAAGCGAGGACGTGCGCGCGCCATCGCGAATTGCCCCGCTGGACACCGAATCGCGCTGGTATGAACGGTTCGACTATGCCGGACAGGCGCTGGCATTGACGTTGGGCGACGGCGCGGATGGGGCGTGGCGGCAATATTTCGGCGGGCAGTGGCTCGCTGATGCCGACCGGACGCGGATCGCCGCGCTGTTGGGCGATGACGATATGGCTTTTCGCCGCGTGCTGGCCAAGGCCGACGCCTATGAACAGATGGTACTGGGCTGGGTGCCGCTTGAGGGCGGCGCGGCCTATGCCGCGCTGGCTGACCGGCCCGAGGCCGATGCGGTCATTTGCTGGCGCGCGCTGGACAGTGGCACCGCCTGGCCAACGACGCTGGCCGAGGCCGAAGATCGCGCCCGCCACGCGTGTGTGCGCCTGAGCTATAGCATCCGCTTTGATCCGCCACAGTGGCGGGCCTTTATCGATGCGCCAGCCGTGCCAGCCGATTAACCGAACGCCAATCATGCCACGCTAGGGCGTTGTGCATGTTCAGGCAGTATTTGGCCCTTTCGATCTTTTTCATCATGTTCGCCGTGGTGGTCGGCGGGGTGTCGCGGGTGCGTGTGCCCGGAGGCGAAGAGCCGGTGGCCGTAGACACCGAAGACGGCCCGTGGTCGCGCACAGCGAAATCGCGTCAGGGAAGTTCGATCCCCGACAAAAATGGCGGCGAGGTGCGGTTACAACGCGACGGCGATTCGCATTTCTATGTCGATGCTATGGTCAACGGATCGAGCGTCCGGATGATGGTTGACAGCGGCGCTTCGATCATCGCGCTGACCCGCCGCGATGCCGAGGCGATCGGTATCGATGTCGACAGCCTGCCCGAAGGCGGCAGCGCCAATACCGCGGGCGGGGTCGTGCCGATCCGCCCGGTCGAGCTGAACAGCGTGGGCGTCGACGGGCTGACGGTGGTTAGCGTGCAGGCAGCGGTGATCGACGCCGATATGCCGACTAGCCTGCTGGGC
>VFQM010002802.1_pt1 | contig 12104 bp, 11 predicted proteins | sample 3512391 | NCBI WGS metagenome assembly VFQM01 (sample SAMN10412369, study PRJNA504923) | tailings metagenome | isolation source: Replicate 1 from Balatoc abandoned mine | place: Philippines
CTTCTGCTGAGTAGATTTTGGTAATAAATTTCGCTACTTTCAGAATCAGATTTTCCTTTAATTTCTTCCTGATACTTTAGTTTTAGTTGAGTTTCTATGCTGTCATACTTTGTTTTTAGAATTTTTAAAGATTCTAATTGTTGAGCATTTATCCCACATGAAAAAAGAAGAAATAAAAAGATTTTTAGCATAAAAATTATTCGAATTTAATACTCAAAGGCATTCTGAAAGCATATTTTACAGCATTTCCTTTTTGAAGAGCAGGCTTAGTAAATTTTTCTGAAATAAGATACATGGCAATTTCTGCTTGTTTATTAAAACTTATGTTTTCACCTTCTGCTTTGATATCTGTAATTGAACCATTTTCATCTACCACAAAACTCACGGTAGTATTGAGTTCATTTTTACAATATTCAATTCCTTTTGAATAAAATAATGAAGCTACTTTTTCTCTCAAAGCATCTATTCCATTGGGGAATTCTGGCGTTTGTACATTTTGAAATTCAATTTCTTCATTTTTAGCATTGATATTTTTAAGACCTTCGTTATTCTTAACTCTAATTAAAGCACCAAGATAAGCCACATTTCGAACGCTGTCTATTTTTTGAATAAAATAATTATAATCTTTTTTCAAATTTTCTTTAACAAAAAGATTGGTTTCAGAATTGTACTTTTTTTGAAATTCTGTATCTATAAGTTGTTTCTGTGAGTCAAAATACATTTTAACTCTTTTAAATTCATCATTCTGCTGCGAAAATCCAAAGCTAAAAATCACTAAAAAATGGTAACAGAAATTGTTTTCATTTGCTAAAGTTGAGTAATGGTAAAGTTAATGATTTTAAATAAATAGAAAAATTTTCTAAAAAAAACCATTAAAACATTGCAAAAAGCACTTAAAACAAAGCTTCTATAACAAAATAACAAAATACCAAAAACCTACTGTTGCAAAACCTACAATAATGCTAATCCCAATAATAAGATTAGTCAATTTCGTATTGAGTCTAAATTGTTCTGCAATAATACTAGAAGTAATAAGTGTTGGCATTGCTGCTTCAAAAACGCTTATTTTGGCAACATTTCCTTTAATTCCTAACGCCAAAGCTATCAAAAGAACAATAAGTGGTGCCAAAAGTAATTTGTATAACATAGACATAGAAATCTGAGGAATAAGTTTTCTCCAACCACTAAATTTCAATTGTAGACCAACGGAAAATAATGCCAAAGGAGCTACCGTTCCTGCCAATTTATCAAACAAAGGTTCTGCAAAGTCCAAATTTATAAACTGAGAAATTACCAAAGCACTAATACATCCTATAAACGGAGGAAAAGTAAATAATCTTTTCAAAATGAACTTTGTACTAACGCTACCACTCTTACTTCCTCCTTTTAAAGCAGAGATAATTCCTAATGTAGACAATGTAAGAAACATGGTTTGGTCTGAAATAATGGCTATACTTAATAACTTTTCGTTATAAAAAGCAGCAATAAGAGGAAACCCAATGAAAGAAGTATTGCTGTATCCACTTGCGATTTCTAATGTACTTCTAGACCTTCTGGAGTAATTTTTTGCTTGAGAATAGTATTTCATGAAAAACAAACTTCCCACTGCAATTAAAACCGTAGAAAAAATAGGAAAAAGCATTTCTAAAGACCATTCTACTTTCGGTAAATACTTAAAAGAAACGGCTGGAAGTGCCAAATAAAGAATCCAAGTATTTATCCCTTTGTGAGCATCTGGATGAATAGATTTGGTAGATTTAAATATCATTCCCGCCAATACACACAATCCAATCAACACAAAATTTACCATAATCTAAATTTTAAAATGCAAATTTATGAAATTCTATTAAGAAAAATCTTACCGTATGTTATCATTTATAAACAAAAAAAATCTCACATTTCTGTGAGATTTATATTTCTGTGGGTCCTGAGGGATTCGAACCCCCGACCCTCTGGGTGTAAACCAGATGCTCTGAACCAACTGAGCTAAGAACCCGAATTTTTTGAAAAGGTTTCGTTCCTTTTTTGTGGGTCCTGAGGGATTCGAACCCCCGACCCTCTGGGTGTAAACCAGATGCTCTGAACCAACTGAGCTAAGAACCCTCTTTCACGATTTCTCGTTTTGAGTGGTGCAAATATACAACTTATTGCGATTTCTACAAATTTTTTTCTAAAAATTCTCCTACTACAAAGTTACTACCGCCCACAAAAATCATTTCTTCGGGTTTACATTTTATTTTAGCTGCCTGAAAACCAGCATCTACTGTTTCATAAATTTGAAAATCTATTTCTGCGGAAATTAGTAAATTTTCATACTCTTTTGGACTTCTTCCTCTGCTAATAGACGGTTTTACAAAGTAATATTGAGCATTTTTGGGTAAAATTTTCAATACCTCATCTATTTTTTTATCATTCACAAAACCGAGGACAATGTGTTTATACTTTTCAATGGCGTTAAGCTGGGCAAAAACCATTTCTAAACCAGCCTGATTATGAGCGGTGTCACAAATAATCAATGGATTTTCTGAAAATTGAAACCATCTTCCGATGAATTTGGTGTTTTGGTGAACTTTCATCAAGCCTTTTTCAAGAGAACTTTCAGAAATTTTTATGTTTTGTTTCCTTAGCTCATTTACCAAAGCCAAAACCACTCTTATATTTTTCTTTTGATAATTCCCCTTCAAATCAGTTTCTAAATCAGTAGAAATTTCGGTTGCATCTATGAATTCTGAATGAATTCGAATTGCTTTTTGTTGAATAATATTTTTAACCAAATCTCTTTCGTCGCCAGAAATAATGGGAATATTGGGCTTTACAATCCCTGCTTTTTCTGTGGCAATTTCTTCCAGAGTTTCGCCTAAAATATTCTGATGGTCTAAGTCTACATTGGTAATAGCAGAAACTAAAGGTTTTATAATATTGGTAGAATCTAATCTACCGCCCAAACCTACTTCAATAATGGCAAAATCTACATTTTTTTGATAGAAATATTCAAATGCCATAATCGTGGTAAATTCAAAAAAAGAAGGAAGAATTTCTTCTGGAATATTCCTCAATTTTTGAATAAAATCAAAGACAAATTCTTTCTCACAATTGACTCCATTAATTTTAATTCTCTCCGTAAAATCAATTAAATGAGGGGAATTATACAACCCAACGATGTATCCTTGTTCTTGTAAAACCGAAGCCAACATATTACTGGTAGAACCTTTTCCATTAGTCCCGCCAATATGAATCATCTTCAGTTTTTCCTGAGGATTTCCGAAAAAATTACAAAGTTTTATAATATTTTCTAAACCTGGTTTATATGCTTTTTGACCGTCAATTTGGTAATTAGGCATTTGTACAAAAAGCCAATCTAATGCTTCTTGATAAGCTTCTGGAGTAAAAGAAATTGGATTATTTTTTGACACAAAAATTTTTTTTTCAAAGATAAAAGGAAATGTAGAATTTTAAAAATTTGATTTAAGCAAAACCCGTGTTTCCGTTGCTGAATTGCGCCCCGAGTTGAGCGGAAATCCTTTTATGCGCGGCAGCTTCGCTGCCGCGCATAAAAGATTGGGAGCGGAACGAGGAATTTGGCGCCCAAAAAATTCTAAAAAGTAATTTTATATGTTCCAGTAGAATTGGTGGAGGCTTTTTCGGCTTTTACGTATTTTTTTACCCAAATTACCGCAGCAGTAACGACACATGGATCCGAAATCCCACTGCTTCTACGTGCTGAAATCACGTTTCCAGCTTTGTCCACCGTATAAGAAATGGTAATGGTTCCGTTTGCTGTACAGTTATGAGAGGGCTGTTCTCCACCTTTTCCCATGGTTCCGGGAATATAAGAAATAAGTCTTCTGTCTACGCCAATTTTGCTATCACCATCTCCTTTTCCACCAAGAGGATCGCCAGAATTCCCAACGGTTCCATCAGTTCCTTGCGTTCCAGTCTTCGTTCCTCTTCCTTTGATAAGATTGCCAATTGCGGCGGTTCCTTGTCCGTCACCTTGAGCATTTTTGGCAGTGGTATTGCTGGTAGATGATGTTTTAGAAGTAGTGGTTTTAGATGCTGTAGTTTCCGAAGATTTAGTAGATTTTTTTTCTGTTTTCTCCGTTTTTACTGCAGTAGTTTTTTCAGATTTTCCTGTGATGATTTTTTCTGCAGGTTTTTCTACTGCTTTTGGAGTTTCTACAATTTCTTGAGGTTTCGGTTCAGGAGTTTTTAATTCTTCAGGGATATAAATATCTGCTGAAGCTAAACTTCCTTCTTGATTAGCAGGTTCTTCTGCTCCGTTTCCGTTTCTATTATCTCCAAAATTTATGAGCATAGTGGTTACTTTCTCTTCTTTTGGGATTTCTCTCACGAATTGGTAATAAAAAATCAACAAAAACAACAATGCCGAAATCAGCGCAGTAAGTGTTGCGCTTTTTAGCTTGTCTATTCTTTCGTCTCGTTTATGTTGAGTTATCGTTTCCAATATAAGTTTTGGCTAAATTTGATTTTAATTTCTATAAATGGACTAAAGTCCTCACCAATTGATTATTCTTGAACCGTAGCAATCGCTAAGCCATATTTGTGTTTTTCGGCGATTTCCATGGCATAAACTACATCTTTATGCTTGCAATTTTCATCTGCTCTAATGGTGAAAGTAGGATTAGGTGAACCTTCTACCAATTTTACAATATTTTGTTCTAGTTGTTCTTTTGGCGTTTCTAAATCATTTACAAAATACTTGCCATCTGCATTTATTGTAACAGTTGTAGGGTCTGTAACGCTAGGATCTTGAGCGGCAGCTTTTGGCAAATTCACATCTATTGCGCTTTGACTGATGGCAGAACTGGTAATCATAAAGAATATCAATAACAGAAAGATAATATCTGTCATCGAAGCCATACTGAACTCGGCGCTTACTCTATTTCTTCTTTTCAATTCCATACTTAAAAAGTTTGAGGTTAGGTTATAGAAGAATTAAAGTGGTTTGTTTAGCGTATCTAAAAACTCATTCACATGAGTTTGAATTTTCAGAACCAATCTGTCTACATTTGTCACCAAAATATTATAGAAAAAATAGGCAGGAATTCCCACGAATAATCCCACTGCAGTAGTAGCCATCGCAGTATAAATTCCCGATGCCAATAGTTTAGGAGAAACTGCTCCTGTAACATTAGAAATCTCGAAAAACGCCATAATCATTCCGACTACCGTTCCTAAGAAACCTAACATAGGTGCAGCTCCAGAAGCTGAAGCAAGAATATTCAGGTTTTTTTCTAATTTAGAAACTTCTAATTGACCTTGGTTTTGCATTGCATTTGAAATATCAGAAATGGGTCTTCCTATTCTGGTTAAGCCTTTTTCTATCATTCTGGCTTCTGGCGAATCTGTTCTTCTGCATAAATCTATGGCAGATTGTATTCTTCCGTCATGAATACAGTCTTTAATATTTTCTAAAAAATTAGGCGTTTCTTTTGATGCTCTTTTGATGAAAAAATATCTTTCGAAAAAAACATACAATGCTAAAATTCCCAAAAGGAAAATAGCAATCATAATGGTATTTCCTATAATTCCTCCGCTGAAAAGTACATCCCAAAGTGAAAATACTTGTTTCTCTGTCACTTTATTGTTAATGATAGTAGTAGTAGCTTGTAAAAACATAATGAAAAATGTTAAGTTCGAATTTCTAAACGATAAATTTAGTGAAAAATTGTAGAATTTCTCGTAGCAATGAATGTTTTTTGAAAAATACTTTTCAAAAAAACTTGAAAAATAAAATAAGATTCTGATGGTTTTAAACGGGAAAGAAAACAGCAGAAAGTTACTCTTCTATTTCGATATCATCTGCTTTGAAGTGACATTTCAATTTAAAAGGAATTGGTTCATCAGAACCAGTATAGAAATCATCTATTTTCCCTTGCCAGAATAATTGTAGCACATCGTCCTCGTCTTTAGAAAAACTAAGTTCATTCTCGTAGAGATAGGCTTCTTCGTCGTCATAAAGGTCTACTTCTGTATAAGTTTCTTCCTCTGTATCTTCTATACGGAATGTTTTTCCTTCTAATTCATTAGAATCTATAGGAAATTCAAATACGTCTAAGGATAGCTGAGGAAAATTATATTGTAGAGAATCGTCTTCTACATGGTCTAAAGAATCATCTGTAATGATTTCTACTTCCAGAAAATTTTTTGAATTGAGATAAACCGCCTTGCAATATGTGCTAGAGATATGGTATTTAAGGGTTTCTTCTGGGTGATAGATTTTTAAAATCCCTTTCATGATGGTGTGTTAAAAAAAATGATTGTTTTTAAGTTTAAAAAAAATGATTGTCTTTAACAAAGATAAAAAATTTATAAAACCATAAAAGGTTTTTCGTTAAAAATCATAAAAAATGCAGTAAAAAAATTACTGCGTTCGTTTTGAAAAATTTATTTGAAGTTAAACTTCAGCGTGAGTACCACTTGTCTCGGTCTAATGTTTACCGTGGTGTAAGAAGTCTGATTAAAAGTAGAGTTAAAATTTACATTTTCGAATACATTATTATTGGTAATGTTCAGTACTTTCAGTTCTAAATCTATTTTTTCTTCGGACATAGAATATTGGTAAGAAAGGTCAAAGAAAGCATTTTTAGCAGTTCTTTCTCTGTTGCTAGAATGCAGTTCGTCCCAAGTAAATCCTAATGTGTGATTTTTGAAAGGATATACATAAGCAGAAAGTGCGTGATTAAATAAATTGGTTTTGTTATTAAACCTTGCATCGTCTGGAGATTTTGTGTTATTAAAATTCCAATTGGCATTATAATCTACACTTAACCAAGAGAAATAATTGTTATTAAATTTAACACTTACTCCTTGATTTACGCCTTCTACATCTATAAAACTAGATTCAGTAGGTGTAGAATTGGCTGGTAACTGTTGGTAATTGTTCAATGAGTAATTATATCCTACAGAAGCGTTGGTCTTAAACTTAGGAAAATATTTTCCGAGCTCTGTTCTCGCAGAATTGGTTTTACTGTTATTCTCAAAATTATATCCTTTGATGATAAACTGCTGACTTGCTTCATCTAATTCATTAAGGAAAGTTACGTTATTGGTTCTATCATTAAAATTATAACTTACATTAAAGAAAATGTTATTTAATGGATTTCTGTATTCTAATCTTGACCCAACGAAATTAGACCTTGTTTGCTGAATATCAGTATTTCTAGAAGATAAATTTTTAGCAGACAAAAGAATAAAACCATTATAAACATCATTGATGCTTCCAAAAGAATTGGTAATTCCTGCGAAAGTTGAAAATTTCCAGAATGAAGTTAAATCATATCTCATGAACAATCTTGGTTCATAAGTCACTTTGTTCAGAGTTTTGTCTAAATTATTGGTTCCAGTTGCAGAAATATTATTAAAATTAACAGGGAAACTTAAATTCACATCTAAACCTTCTCTCTTGTAATTCACCATCATTTGTGCATAAGGTTTTAGATTTTTAAAGTTAATGTCATTTTCTAATGCAGTTCCACTAAATTGGTAATCCTGAATAGAGTTTCCTGTAACGCCATTTACATCTGTAAGTAGTTTGTTATTGGTATAATTAAGACCAACTTCTGGCGTAAAAGTCCAATTCTTTTTTGATAAACCAATTGATGCAGAATGTACCGCTTCGAAAGTTTTAAGATTAAGGAATTGATGCACCACATCACTGTTATTTCCACCATCTACATTTTGTAAATTCACCACATAATTTGCTGGATTGATGAATAAATCTTGCTTGTCATCTCTATAGCTGATGAAAGACATGGCATTCACTAATCTTTCTTTCCAAGGAATAATAGCACTTAATGAGTTTTGGAAACTATTAGATGGCGTTTTTGTTCTTTGGTTAGAAGCGATATTGTTATTTTTAGTATTCGCTAAATCTCCGTTCCAAAGTCCGTTATAAGTAGTGGTATTTTTAAAGAAACTTTTATTGGCGTTTTTAGAGAAAATAATTTCACCTTTTGCTTGGTTGGTATAGAAATTATTAGACACTAATGAAGTATTTGTCAAATCATTATTCGCATTGAAGGTTTTTACCATGCTTTCTCTTTCTATAGCGTTATTGCTATAACTTGCATTAGCTTTTAATTCCCATTGTTTCGAAAGATTAGTCAAAACATTAGCAGATAAATAATGTACATTATTAAATAAATATCTTTTTACAGGAACGTTTTGAGGAGTAGCAGCGTTTTCTACAGAAAGCCAAGAATTTTCAGAAAAATTTCTTCTCATTCCTTCAAATCTATTCCCAAAAGCCAGAATATTATTCTCTTTTTCTACTTCTTCTCCCATATTATTGGTTTTGTAATTCAAAACCCATTGGTATTTTTGAGTAAAAAGCATTGGCGTAAGTTTTACATTCCAAAGAGATGGCGCCACGCCAAGAGAAGTTTCTCCTCTTCCTGTCATGGTAATAGATTTTTTGAGCTGCACATTAATCGCCGCATTTTCCGAAGAAAGTTTATCCTGAAGAATTTTTACAGGTTGATGATTTTCCATTACTTCTACTTTTTGCACAGCATCTTTTGGGAGAGAATTATTGATTAAACCGTAACTTCCTTCCATTAAATCTTTTCCGTTTACGTAGAATTTGTTAATCGGTTCACCTTGATAGAGAATAGAACCATCTTTATTTACTTCAATCCCAGGAATTTTTTTCAAAACATCTGCTAAACTTCTATCTGCCTTACTTTCGAAAGATTTTAAATCATAAGAAATGGTGTCACCACGTTTGGTAATGAGTTTAGTTTTCAGTTTTACTTCTTTAATTTCTGTGGCTTTTTCTTGAAGCACAAAATTCAAAGTCTGAGTTGCGTTATTATAATTTTCGGTGATGGTTTGATGGTTAAAAGCTTTTACTTTTACGAGAATTTTTTCTTCATTACTTGTAAAAGTCACTTTATAATTTCCTTTGGCATCGGTTATTGCATATTCTAAAATGGCATTTTTGCCTATTTCTTCTATGGTTACACTTGCGCTTGCAAGCGGTTTTCCATCATCATTTTTTACGGTTCCAGAAATGGTTTTCTGAGCAAAAATTACAATTGAAAATAATAAAATAAAGGTAAATGAAAGTATTTTTTTCATGTTTAAAAGTTTATCACTAAAGCATTAGTAAAAGAAAAGGATATTGTGTTACAAAATTTTTTAGATAAAAGTAAATAAGTTTAACCACTCTTATTAAAAAGCCTTGTTTATACAACAAGGCTAATCAATTTCCAATTCAAGTGGGTTATATTCTCTTGCAAGTTTAGCACTTTTTTCTTGTAATTCCCTTAAAACTTCTGGATCATCAATGATTTGTTTAAAGCGATTAGGATTTTGTATGTTTTTCTTATAATAATCAAAAATTTTATTTTTTGAAACTAATGTTGGATTAGTATACATATTTGCCGATTGAGAGGTAAACTTTCTTTTCTTGAATTTATATAGAGTATAGTAAAAGTCCTTTTTGTCATCAAAAAGTTCAATAATCAAACCTGGTAATCCATTAAATTTGTATGGTCCATAATTAAATGGAATTTCTTCAGTGAAATAAGCCGTCCAATTTCTTCCATATTTTCTTGTAGTAGCTTTTACACAGGTCATCTTTCCTATTATTTTTTTTTCATTTTCAATTTTCCATTTTATATTATTAGGTTCCCTATATTCAAAAAAATTTCCATTAATTTCCATTGTTACATAAATCTGAGAGAAAGTAGTGCCTATGTTTTCTTGAAAATCAGAATAATAAGGATGAAAGGTTTTCATATCCTTTAAAGGATCTCCAGTTTTTTTAATTTTCTTGTAATACAATAAAGAATCTCCAACATAGTGATTTATATTTTTAAAAAAAGAGGAGTTTTTCCCGATTAATAAAGCAAAAGAAGCTTCTCTTTTTAATGCGTTTTGAGTATTCCTTAGTTTATATTCTAATTTATAATCTGCTTCAAATTCTACATCAAATTTTTGCGAATTTATAAAACCAAAATAAAAGACAAATAAAAGAGTTATATATTTCATAGTGGTAAAAAAATGACGGTCTCGATAATTAAGACCGTCTTAAATTATTATCTGTATATTACAATTTGTGAAGGTGACGTTTCTACGTCACATAACAGTTCGTTGATTTCTGCTAAGGCTGCCTTCAATACAGCATCAGAGGTTCCTTGTTCTGGATTTACATTTACAACTTTTCCACAGCTTGTTCTAAAAGGAAAAGCAAAAGCACTTGCTACAAATAATAATGACATCGCAATTGAAAAAATTTTCTTTTTCATAAATAAAGTTTTTAATGGTTAATAAATAATTTTTAGACAAAACGAAAAAATTTCACGTCTAGAATAGAAATGTTTTCATGGTTATCTTTTGCAAATGTGTAAAAAAAAAAAAAAAAAAAACTATGCAAGTTTTTTCTTGTAAAATAGGCGATTTTTATAAAAAGACAGCGATTTTTTTTAAAATCCATGTTGTTAATTTATTTTACAAAAATTATGTTAAATAAAAGAAGACAATATCTGTGTTTTTTTAAAATAAACTTTTCCACAAGAAACGTATTCCTGTTGCTAAATTCAGTAATTTTGCAGAAATTTAATTTTAAAATAAAAATTTATCTCAACATCATATGTCTTTAATCAAAAGTATCTCAGGAATCCGTGGAACCATCGGTGGTAAAGTAGATGATAATCTTACACCTGTAGATGTAGTAAAATTTACTGCAGCTTTCGGAACTTGGCTTCAAAAAAATAAAAATAAAAAAGATTTAACCTTAGTGATTGGTCGTGATGCCAGAATTTCTGGTGCAATGGTTAATTCATTGGTGACCGCTACTTTACAAGGATTAGGAATTCATCTAGTAGATTTAGGACTTTCTACTACGCCAACTGTGGAAGTGATGGTTCCAGAACTCAATGCTGATGGCGGAATTATCTTAACCGCTTCTCACAACCCAAAACAATGGAACGCATTGAAATTGCTTAACGAAAAAGGAGAATTTATCAGCGGAAAAGATGGTGCAGAAATGCTAGAAATCGCCGAAAAAGAAGATTTCAACTTTGCCGAAGTTGATGATTTAGGAAAATACGAAACCAAAACAGACGCTTTTGATATTCATATTCAAAAAATTCTAGATTTACCAATGGTAGATATAGAAGCTGTAAAAGCTAAAAAATTCAAAGTCGTTCTTGATGCGGTAAATTCTACCGGTGGAATTTCGCTTCCGCCACTTTTAGAAAAATTAGGTTGCGAAGTCGTGAAGTTATATTGCGAACCAAACGGACAATTTCCGCACAACCCAGAACCTTTGAAAGAGCACTTAACAGATATTTGTGATTTAATTAAAAAAGAAGGTGCAGATGTAGGAATTGTAGTGGATCCAGATGTAGACAGATTGGCACTTATTGACGAAAATGGCGAAATGTTCGGCGAAGAATACACTTTGGTAGCTGTGGCAGACTATTTGCTGAGACATAAGAAAGGAGTTGCCGTTTCTAACCTTTCTTCGAGCAGAGCTTTGAGAGATGTTGCTAGAAATCTAGATTCAGAATATTTTGCAAGTGCTGTAGGAGAAGTAAATGTGGTGACTTTAATGAAGGAGAAAAATGCAGTTATTGGTGGAGAAGGAAATGGAGGAATTATTTATCCAGATTTGCATTACGGAAGAGATTCTTTAGTTGGCGTTGCATTATTTTTAACACATTTGGCTAAAGAAAACAAAACCGTTTCTGAGTTAAGAGCTACATATCCAGCGTATTACATGGGTAAAAAGAAGATAGAGCTTACTCCTGAAATAGATGTAGATGCATTATTGGTAAAAATGCAGGAAGAATACAAAAATGAAGAAATTTCTACTATAGATGGTGTGAAAATTGATTTTCCCGAAAATTGGGTTCACCTCAGAAAATCAAACACAGAACCCATTATTAGAATTTATACAGAAGCCTTTTCTCAGCAAGAAGCTGATGAATTGGCAGATAAAATGATAGAAAAAATTAAGAGTTTGATTTAATTGCTGGATGATGGAAGTCAGAAGATGGAAGTTTTAAAAATTTTCTTTGAAACCCAAATACCTGACACATCAAATAAAGCATTGAAAATCAATTTAAAATATT
>VFQM010002803.1_pt1 | contig 12101 bp, 14 predicted proteins | sample 3512391 | NCBI WGS metagenome assembly VFQM01 (sample SAMN10412369, study PRJNA504923) | tailings metagenome | isolation source: Replicate 1 from Balatoc abandoned mine | place: Philippines
TGATTCAATTTTGACGGCTTGAGGTCTTCCAATCGCACCATATAGGAATTGAAACTTCGTATGTCACGCGCCAGCAAAAGTATGCGCTTCTTCCAATCGCACCATATAGGAATTGAAACGGTACCGCAACCTGGGCAGGGTCTACTTCAGAATTGCTTCCAATCGCACCATATAGGAATTGAAACGATGGACAACGAAATCAAGTCGATTGAAAATCGAACTTCCAATCGCACCATATAGGAATTGAAACAACAACTGGCTAAGGAAATGAGAAATGCTGAGCGTCTTCCAATCGCACCATATAGGAATTGAAACGATGCTATCATTGATTCAATTTTGACGGCTTGAGGTCTTCCAATCGCACCATATAGGAATTGAAACATTTGTTCCAGTTGGGTGTAACATTTTGTAAAAAAATCTTCCAATCGCACCATATAGGAATTGAAACAAGAAGCTTTGAAGCTGGGACTGGTGGATAAAGTTGCTTCCAATCGCACCATATAGGAATTGAAACTCAGTACGTAATGACCAAGACTCAGACGGGATTCCTTCCAATCGCACCATATAGGAATTGAAACTGTTGAGTTCAGCAGAGCGCAGTAAGCGACCCTCACTTCCAATCGCACCATATAGGAATTGAAACGAGGTAAAATCGCAGATCAGCCAGTGAAGTGGATGCTTCCAATCGCACCATATAGGAATTGAAATAAGGGTTTTGCATTAATGACAATGGCAGGGCAACACTTCCAATCGCACCATATAGGAATTGAAACAATTTAGGGCATACTATAAAATTGGAAACTTTTAACTTCCAATCGCACCATATAGGAATTGAAACTATCTCATCGAAGGGGACATTCCAGACCTACAGGCCTTCCAATCGCACCATATAGGAATTGAAACCATGTAATATCCCACGTTCCCGAGATAGTTCTCGGACTTCCAATCGCACCATATAGGAATTGAAACTCCACAACCACCACCACCGGAGGAATCCCTCCTGTTACTTCCAATCGCACCATATAGGAATTGAAACATTTAAAATGAATTTATGCAAAGGATAAAAGTTAAACTTCCAATCGCACCATATAGGAATTGAAACTATTTGCAACATCAAGGGAGTACGTATTGAAAGAACTTCCAATCGCACCATATAGGAATTGAAACAATTTGGGCTCACTCCTAAAGCTCGCATGAAACTCTTCCAATCGCACCATATAGGAATTGAAACGTTCCAAAGGACCTTGGGAAAAAGGGCCGTGAAGTGCTTCCAATCGCACCATATAGGAATTGAAACCAACGGGCCGATTCAGCCTAGAAACGGAAACATCATACTTCCAATCGCACCATATAGGAATTGAAACTATCTATTCTACTCGACCTCACAGGGACAATTAATCTTCCAATCGCACCATATAGGAATTGAAACAATAATATTTATAGCTATAATTTCGTAACCGCAGCTTCCAATCGCACCATATAGGAATTGAAACTTGTCATTAATGCAAAACCCTTTGGGAACCGGGCTCTTCCAATCGCACCATATAGGAATTGAAACGTCCTTGCCACACTCGGACTTTTGGCCAACTCGGCTTCCAATCGCACCATATAGGAATTGAAACATTTAACACATGAAAAAATCATTCTTCAGGAGAAGCCTTCCAATCGCACCATATAGGAATTGAAACAAGCGATCATACGTTTCAAACTCGTTTAGGGTTTTCTTCCAATCGCACCATATAGGAATTGAAACAGCGGTGCTTGCAACCGGTGTTTTTTTCGTCCTTCTTCCAATCGCACCATATAGGAATTGAAACGCCAAACCATCCGTTGGTACAAAGCGGGCATTTTTCTTCCAATCGCACCATATAGGAATTGAAACAGCAAAGTATGGCTGGAGTAAGCAAGCCAGTTTTTCTTCCAATCGCACCATATAGGAATTGAAACGGTGGGAGATACGGCGCGTCGGGATTACATGATCACTTCCAATCGCACCATATAGGAATTGAAACCGAACATACCTTGGGGCTTTTTTCGCTCAATAACTGCTTCCAATCGCACCATATAGGAATTGAAACAGATGTATCTAATATGTTGCAGTTACAAAACTCCGGCTTCCAATCGCACCATATAGGAATTGAAACACAAAAGGATAATGACAACAGATGTATAAGCAATGTACTTCCAATCGCACCATATAGGAATTGAAACGGCGACTGGCGAAGCTTATCGAAAACAGGCTCTACACCTTCCAATCGCACCATATAGGAATTGAAACAAGAAGCTTTGAAGCTGGGACTGGTGGATAAAGTTGCTTCCAATCGCACCATATAGGAATTGAAACAAATGCGTAATAAAATTGGCGAATATGAGCAGAAACTTCCAATCGCACCATATAGGAATTGAAACTGGTTTTTCCATAGATGCGTGGGTCTGGCCGGAACTTCCAATCGCACCATATAGGAATTGAAACAAAGATGCGGAGGTACTTGCCTCTAAGGAGGTCAGCTTCCAATCGCACCATATAGGAATTGAAACGACAACGAAGTAGTCAACCGTGTCGCTCAAGTGACTTCCAATCGCACCATATAGGAATTGAAACATTCGATTTTCAATCGACTTGATTTCGTTGTCCATCCTTCCAATCGCACCATATAGGAATTGAAACTTACGTACTGATGGGCAAAAATAATGACCTCGTAATCTTCCAATCGCACCATATAGGAATTGAAACACAAATGTATTTCCTAATTCAGGCAAAAGAGAGAGCTTCCAATCGCACCATATAGGAATTGAAACCAATATGGCAAGATTAACCTTGCTTTGAAAGAGTCTCTTCCAATCGCACCATATAGGAATTGAAACGAAGTTGTTTGGCTTTACAACAATTACAAGGAGACCTTCCAATCGCACCATATAGGAATTGAAACCTTGGTGTAGCTGCTGCAAGTTTGGCCGTTGTAGCTTCCAATCGCACCATATAGGAATTGAAACCAAGAGGATTGGCGAATAGTTGCGCGCAAACGACTCTTCCAATCGCACCATATAGGAATTGAAACTCCTTATAAAGGAAACTTGCTGAACCAAGTTGGCTACTTCCAATCGCACCATATAGGAATTGAAACGTGAATGATTTACGAAATATTTGTCTTTAAAATACTCTTCCAATCGCACCATATAGGAATTGAAACATGCAAAATTTGATATTTTGATCGATAAAATTTCGCTTCCAATCGCACCATATAGGAATTGAAACTGGTGGACATTCGCTTTTTTGGAATGGCGCGGGTCTTCCAATCGCACCATATAGGAATTGAAACTGGTGGACATTCGCTTTTTTGGAATGGCGCGGGTGCTTCCAATCGCACCATATAGGAATTGAAACGTTGAAGGGAAATGTTACGCCTTCAAAAACAGCGGTCTTCCAATCGCACCATATAGGAATTGAAACATTGAATCTTGGGTTGAATCGAATTTAGGCCAATCTTCCAATCGCACCATATAGGAATTGAAACAGGGAGACTTTACAAGCGAAATTGAAGCGGCCATCCTTCCAATCGCACCATATAGGAATTGAAACTTTTAAGATGAAAAAGTCAAGGGAAGAAAAAGCCTTCAACTTCCAATCGCACCATATAGGAATTGAAACGCTGGTGACGTATATCGGTCGGGCAGAAAACGAATACTTCCAATCGCACCATATAGGAATTGAAACCTGATTAGGTTTCAAGCGAATTCCAGTAAAGTGGTACTTCCAATCGCACCATATAGGAATTGAAACTCTCCTCTTTTGAACCCACCTTAATAAACGTGATGGCTTCCAATCGCACCATATAGGAATTGAAACGTTTGAGAATTTTACATCTGGGTCGCCAAGTGGGCCTTCCAATCGCACCATATAGGAATTGAAACACAAAAAATGTTGGATGATTCGATTGAGCTGACTGCTTCCAATCGCACCATATAGGAATTGAAACGTTTCTTTTCAAATCTGATTCTGGATGGTTTGTGTCTTCCAATCGCACCATATAGGAATTGAAACAAATCAGCGTTGCAAAGAATGTCGTATCCTCCACGCTTCCAATCGCACCATATAGGAATTGAAACGGTCATGGCAGACATAGGATCATCCTTCATGCTTTCTTCCAATCGCACCATATAGGAATTGAAACGGATAAACTTGTTTTGCAAAATACCGTACAAAGTCCTTCCAATCGCACCATATAGGAATTGAAACAGATGTATCTAATATCTTGCAGTTACAAAACTCCGGCTTCCAATCGCACCATATAGGAATTGAAACTAACTTCTTAGCTCCCCCAGGGTTTGATGTACCTTCTTCCAATCGCACCATATAGGAATTGAAACGTTGGAAGATCAGATTATGACTGAGGAACGAAAACTTCCAATCGCACCATATAGGAATTGAAACATTTTGGCTGAGTTAATTGCTGAGCGCGTCCAAAGCTTCCAATCGCACCATATAGGAATTGAAACAAACTTTTGCCGTAACCAATCCAGGATAAACTTGTTCTTCCAATCGCACCATATAGGAATTGAAACAAACTTTTAAGAGTAGTACACTCAAGGTTTCAGTTCTTCCAATCGCACCATATAGGAATTGAAACAGAACTTGCCGAGCTGGAATTTAGGCTAATTGACACTTCCAATCGCACCATATAGGAATTGAAACAGTTACAATTAAGTTTGAGGACTCTTCCGCACCCCTTCCAATCGCACCATATAGGAATTGAAACAGGCAATTCTTCTTACGGTGGGAAATATTCAACGAACTTCCAATCGCACCATATAGGAATTGAAACAGTTGGCTATCCATGTAGGATTTGACTTGAGTTGGAGTCTTCCAATCGCACCATATAGGAATTGAAACAAGTATTTGATTTCAGCTTTTTCGGCTTCCTCTTCTTCCAATCGCACCATATAGGAATTGAAACGAATTTGAGTCAGGCCGTTATTGCGGCTGGAGCTGCCTTCCAATCGCACCATATAGGAATTGAAACTTTTACGGAATATGGGGCATTTAATAAGGCGGCAGCTTCCAATCGCACCATATAGGAATTGAAACAAAAATGGGCTCCTTACAAGAAACTCCTGTGTGTCTTCCAATCGCACCATATAGGAATTGAAACCTTATAACCACGGGCTTTGCAGCACTTGCTGGACCACTTCCAATCGCACCATATAGGAATTGAAACGACTTACAGGCGGTCTCTCAAAAGGGCAGAAACTCTTCCAATCGCACCATATAGGAATTGAAACTTTGATGCCACATGGGAAGCGGAGGACTTCTTTGCTTCCAATCGCACCATATAGGAATTGAAACTGTAGGACTTAACTTGAGTTGGAGTGAGTTGCGGATCTTCCAATCGCACCATATAGGAATTGAAACGGAATCAATTGCTTCACAAACGCGTGCATGTGCACTTCCAATCGCACCATATAGGAATTGAAACAAAGCTTCAGCTGGAAGCGTTGCAAGAAAGGTGGTCTTCCAATCGCACCATATAGGAATTGAAACTATTTTCCCGATTTTTCCCGATTTTTTCCTAGTAACTTCCAATCGCACCATATAGGAATTGAAACGGGGGTGGGAAAAAGTTATTTATTTGTTCAGTCGATCTTCCAATCGCACCATATAGGAATTGAAACATTTAACGCATGAAAAAATCATTCTTCAGGAAAAGCCTTCCAATCGCACCATATAGGAATTGAAACTGCGTACGGACGTGATTGATTATGATCTTCGTGTCTTCCAATCGCACCATATAGGAATTGAAACCATTTTGCGTGGCTCTAAACAATGCACATACGCCGGTCTTCCAATCGCACCATATAGGAATTGAAACAGGTTTGAGTTTGACCCTATCACTGGACAAGCTTTACTTCCAATCGCACCATATAGGAATTGAAACAACAAGAGCTGGAAAGTTTAGGATGGGAAGTTTCCATCTTCCAATCGCACCATATAGGAATTGAAACTAAGTTTTGCCAGTAAAAACTTCACTTGATTTAAGCTTCCAATCGCACCATATAGGAATTGAAACTCTAGGGACACCGGCATACGTCATATTGATCAAATACTTCCAATCGCACCATATAGGAATTGAAACTTTCCGATGGAATGTTTTTCGGCGTGGTACGGCACTTCCAATCGCACCATATAGGAATTGAAACGGGATCCGCATTGAGCATGGAGCACATAGCCCCAACTTCCAATCGCACCATATAGGAATTGAAACGCTTTTCCTGAAGAATGATTTTTTCATGCGTTAAATCTTCCAATCGCACCATATAGGAATTGAAACAGTGAAACTAAAGTTCCTCTTTCATCGCCGTATCCTTCCAATCGCACCATATAGGAATTGAAACTGTTTTTTCGATCCGCTACTTTAAAAAAGACGGAACCTTCCAATCGCACCATATAGGAATTGAAACGGGAGACTTAATACTAAGTATGAGCCGGATTTCAACTTCCAATCGCACCATATAGGAATTGAAACTGAGCTCCTTCAGCTCGTTATCCTGAGTAGAAAAAGCTTCCAATCGCACCATATAGGAATTGAAACAGATTGAGTATTCTGAGGTACTTCGATTGAAAGACCTTCCAATCGCACCATATAGGAATTGAAACAGCCGAAATGACGGCTTTGGCGGATTTGGCTGCATCTTCCAATCGCACCATATAGGAATTGAAACAATCTGACCTTTTAGCGGATCTGAAAAAGAATCATTCTTCCAATCGCACCATATAGGAATTGAAACGAAGAAGCTGAAGTAATTGGTGAGACTGATACAAGCTTCCAATCGCACCATATAGGAATTGAAACTCGACATTTTTTCAAATTGTTCGGCTTGCGAAATCAACTTCCAATCGCACCATATAGGAATTGAAACGTGATCAATATTGGAGCATCTGAATCGGCCTCAACTTCCAATCGCACCATATAGGAATTGAAACTGGTCTTCCCTTCTTTGTTGTTCGAGATGAAGACGCTTCCAATCGCACCATATAGGAATTGAAACTGATGGCATCTGGCACACTACAAACCGCATGAAGGCTTCCAATCGCACCATATAGGAATTGAAACTTGACCGATGCAGACCGACAAGAATTGCTTGATTCCTTCCAATCGCACCATATAGGAATTGAAACAATTCGGATGGGGAACTTAGATTTTCGGCTCCTGCACTTCCAATCGCACCATATAGGAATTGAAACAACAATACCTATCCTTATGAATATGTAACGGGAGAGCTTCCAATCGCACCATATAGGAATTGAAACGTCAACGGAATTCGAGATTATAGATCAATCATTTTCTTCCAATCGCACCATATAGGAATTGAAACGTTTAGGATCATTGGTTTAGATCCCTTTGTTTTGCCCTTCCAATCGCACCATATAGGAATTGAAACGGGTGTTGGGCTGGTTGTCCATTACCCCCCAGGGCTTCCAATCGCACCATATAGGAATTGAAACTCGGCAACAACGGTTGGTCCAGCCGAATTTTTATTCTTCCAATCGCACCATATAGGAATTGAAACAGATTATTACTCCGTCTATTGCACTCAATTGAGTGCTTCCAATCGCACCATATAGGAATTGAAACAGTGTTTTTAGATTGGCGCACTTCGGCCACGCCGTCTTCCAATCGCACCATATAGGAATTGAAACCACATCCCCTAGAAATTTCATGGTATTTCTAGGATCTTCCAATCGCACCATATAGGAATTGAAACTCTCAGGCATAGTGGGTACACAGATTGCACCTGCTCTTCCAATCGCACCATATAGGAATTGAAACATATGTTTGATTTTCACAGGCTTTTCCCGGCGTTCTTCCAATCGCACCATATAGGAATTGAAACAATGCTTTTGAATAACCCAAAAATCGCCCGAAAAACTTCCAATCGCACCATATAGGAATTGAAACATTCGTTACAGCTTTTGGACCAGCCGTTGGGCGACTTCCAATCGCACCATATAGGAATTGAAACAACGAACTAACCAACGCGCGTTTTGTGCCAACCGCTTCCAATCGCACCATATAGGAATTGAAACGTTGGTACTTTATTGATTTACAGGCATTTATAAATTTCTTCCAATCGCACCATATAGGAATTGAAACGAGGTTGCCGAAATATTGAGCCATCACGAAAACAAACTTCCAATCGCACCATATAGGAATTGAAACTAATGAAAAAAAGTCTGCCTTAATTGGTGGGCTTCTTCCAATCGCACCATATAGGAATTGAAACAGCGCGAGCTCAAGAAAAAAGTAGGGGCTGAGCTAGCTTCCAATCGCACCATATAGGAATTGAAACAAGCTCATAATTGTCATTAGCAGCCAAAGCCAGCTTCTTCCAATCGCACCATATAGGAATTGAAACCCGGTCGGGAAATCCTTACTATTCCTACCCGGCACTTCCAATCGCACCATATAGGAATTGAAAAGTGTGATGGAACTGGACCTGAAGGTGATTGAAGACCTTCCAATCGCACCATATAGGAATTGAAACGCAACTTGAAAACCTGGCCAAGCAACTGGCTAAGGCTTCCAATCGCACCATATAGGAATTGAAACTGGATTGTGCCATTCCACCGGTGTCCTTTTCGGCTCTTCCAATCGCACCATATAGGAATTGAAACGTGACGGAAGTCACGATGGACCGTGCAGTAGGGTACTTCCAATCGCACCATATAGGAATTGAAACGTGACCGGTCTTTTGACCAAAATTGCAGATGCCATCTTCCAATCGCACCATATAGGAATTGAAACCAGGATATAACATTTCGGAGACAGCAAGGAAGTACCTTCCAATCGCACCATATAGGAATTGAAACTTAGCCGCCAGAAAGAAACCAACCTTTTTTCCTTCTTCCAATCGCACCATATAGGAATTGAAACAAGGAGGTCAATGCAGCTTGAATCGCTTCCGGTGTACTTCCAATCGCACCATATAGGAATTGAAACTAACCAAATGGGAATATGCCGACAGCCGGGAGAGTCTTCCAATCGCACCATATAGGAATTGAAACGCTCGTTCACCTCCATATTTGTTGGCCGGAATGACAACTTCCAATCGCACCATATAGGAATTGAAACAAAAAGGCAAAAGTAACTTAGTACACTATCATTTAACTTCCAATCGCACCATATAGGAATTGAAACATGTAATGGCGTAGCCATTGAACTTTGAAGGGCTACTTCCAATCGCACCATATAGGAATTGAAACGCAGGTTATCAAAGCTGGGAACACATGGTGGATTTCTTCCAATCGCACCATATAGGAATTGAAACTGGGATATTAGGGAGGATAAAATACTTCCCGGCGGCTTCCAATCGCACCATATAGGAATTGAAACGTTAATGGATTTGACGTAAGGCAAGATCTTAGCTCCTTCCAATCGCACCATATAGGAATTGAAACAATAAAAAATTGCTTTCTGGAGCGATTTTAAAGAACTTCCAATCGCACCATATAGGAATTGAAACATTATGCTGGGAAGAAAGTATCGTTTTTCTTGGCTACTTCCAATCGCACCATATAGGAATTGAAACTTGCCCCCCAAGGCACATGGCTCACCCCAGAGGACTTCCAATCGCACCATATAGGAATTGAAACGAATTTCCCGGGCTTCGAAATATCCAATATCCAACCTTCCAATCGCACCATATAGGAATTGAAACTTGGGCACAATTTAGGATCATCCATCTAGGTTGCCTCTTCCAATCGCACCATATAGGAATTGAAACTTCACCCTCTGGGATCCATGGGATATTAGGGAGGATACTTCCAATCGCACCATATAGGAATTGAAACAGGGAGGTAATCCCCAGTGGCTTTGAGGAAGTTCTTCTTCCAATCGCACCATATAGGAATTGAAACAGTCAGTAACTTTTTCGGGTTCCTTGCCTAAGGCTCTTCCAATCGCACCATATAGGAATTGAAACTTTAATGGGAATGTTCGGCATTTTTCCCTCAAATTCTTCCAATCGCACCATATAGGAATTGAAACTTTACTGTTGCTACATTTTTAAGTAGCGATAACTCCTTCCAATCGCACCATATAGGAATTGAAACCACATTCCGACACCCTAAGCGCTATATCACGCTCTCTTCCAATCGCACCATATAGGAATTGAAACATTTGGGATCATCCATCTAGGTTGCCTTGTTTCACCCTTCCAATCGCACCATATAGGAATTGAAACAAAACCGGCCTAAGGGACCCCGGGGGTGGGAAAAAATCTTCCAATCGCACCATATAGGAATTGAAACTATTTATATGATAGCAGCCCGAAAACAAAAAATATTCTTCCAATCGCACCATATAGGAATTGAAACTTTGAACTCTCTTAAGTTCTATATTTTACACGATTTCTTCCAATCGCACCATATAGGAATTGAAACAACTTTTCAATTTGCAGTATTACCTTTTGCTGGTCTTCCAATCGCACCATATAGGAATTGAAACTTACTTTAAAAGGTTAAATTGTTTAAAAAAAAATTGACTTCCAATCGCACCATATAGGAATTGAAACTTCTATACCTTTCAAGTTAAATAACTTTTTAGGATACTTCCAATCGCACCATATAGGAATTGAAACTGCCTTACTTGCCACTCAAGATGGACGAAGTGGGTCTTCCAATCGCACCATATAGGAATTGAAACCGTGTAAGATCTCCTTTTAGCCAAATTAGCGGAGTACTTCCAATCGCACCATATAGGAATTGAAACTTTAATGGGAATGTTCGGCATTTTTCCCTCAAATTCTTCCAATCGCACCATATAGGAATTGAAACTCGGGATCGTGTAAGCCAGGAAACAACCGCAAACTTCCAATCGCACCATATAGGAATTGAAACAGTTTTAAGCGAGGTGGTTTGATCAAGGGAAGTAAACTTCCAATCGCACCATATAGGAATTGAAACAAGTGGCCGCTACGCCAAACGCGTTAGGCTTGCAGCCTTCCAATCGCACCATATAGGAATTGAAACACTCGCGCCCTGGGCATTTTTTCCTTCATTAGCCACTTCCAATCGCACCATATAGGAATTGAAACTTACCAAACTCCGTGCGCTGGAAGATGAAGAGTATGCTTCCAATCGCACCATATAGGAATTGAAACGCCAGTGGTCGATGGGGAAGGACCGGTGAAAGTAAACTTCCAATCGCACCATATAGGAATTGAAACACTCCGGGAAGACTGGCTGAACGCGGCCATCAAACACTTCCAATCGCACCATATAGGAATTGAAACAGATATATGTCAATGGCACACTGCTCATCAATCAGACTTCCAATCGCACCATATAGGAATTGAAACGGTGAACAGGAGGAGTCCAAGCCAATAATCCCAAATCTTCCAATCGCACCATATAGGAATTGAAACAACTTTTCAATTTGCAGTATTACCTTTTGCTGGTTCTTCCAATCGCACCATATAGGAATTGAAACTTGTTTCACCTGACATTCCATGTTTGAACAGCAACTTCCAATCGCACCATATAGGAATTGAAACGGTCAGACGCATAAGGGAAACACATAAAAGAACTTCCTTCCAATCGCACCATATAGGAATTGAAACATCCTGGAAAGTATTCATCCACACTCCATCACGTTCTTCCAATCGCACCATATAGGAATTGAAACTTTGTTGGTATAGCGTAGCAGACGTGAACTTAGCGTCTTCCAATCGCACCATATAGGAATTGAAACAAAAATATTTTTGATACCTAACTTATTGACTATCACTTCCAATCGCACCATATAGGAATTGAAACTGATCCATACTTTGTACAATACGTATAAGCCTAACCGCTTCCAATCGCACCATATAGGAATTGAAACTGTGGGACTAAGACTTTATTGCCATAAAATCGAGACTTCCAATCGCACCATATAGGAATTGAAACTGTTTGAACAGCAAAACATTCAAACCAAAAAATATTCTTCCAATCGCACCATATAGGAATTGAAACACGCAAACCAAACCTAATTACGTTCCTTGTATGTACCTTCCAATCGCACCATATAGGAATTGAAACAAAAATATTTTTGATACCTAACTTA
>VFQM010002804.1_pt1 | contig 12097 bp, 13 predicted proteins | sample 3512391 | NCBI WGS metagenome assembly VFQM01 (sample SAMN10412369, study PRJNA504923) | tailings metagenome | isolation source: Replicate 1 from Balatoc abandoned mine | place: Philippines
CTGGCGCGAGATGCACCAGTCCTGGATGTTCTCCAGCCACTGGTTGTAGGTGGTGGTCCAGTTCTCCGGCACGAATTTCAGTTCGCCGGATTTGACGACATCGAGGCCGCGCCTGGCCATGCCTTCCATGGCCATGAACCACTGGTCGGTGAGCATGGGTTCGATCACGGCATGGGTGCGGTCGCCGCGCGGGACCATCAGCTTGTGCGGCTTGGCGGCCTTGAGCAGGCCCTTGTCTTTCAGGTCGGCGAGGATTTTCTCGCGCGCGACATAGCGGTCGAGGCCCTGGTACTCGATCGGGCCGAGTTCGTTGATTTTTGCGTCGAGGGTGAAGATGCTGAGGGGCGCGAGCTGGTGGCGGCTGCCCACGGTATAGTCGTTGAAGTCGTGCGCCGGGGTGATCTTGACCACGCCGGTACCGAAGGCGGGATCGACATAGTCGTCGGCAATGACCGGGATGCTGCGTTCGGCGATCGGCAGGCGCACCTGCCTGCCGATGAGGTGCTGGTAGCGCTCGTCCTTCGGATGTACGGCCACGGCGACGTCGCCGAGCAGGGTTTCCGGCCGCGTGGTGGCGACTTCCAGGTGAGCGTCCTCGCCCTCGATGGGATAGAGGATGTGCCACATGAAGCCATCTTCTTCCTGGCTGACGACTTCCAGGTCCGACACCGCCGTGCCCAGTACCGGGTCCCAGTTGACCAGGCGCTTGCCGCGGTAGATCAGGCTTTCCCTGTACAGTTTGACGAAGACTTCGCTGACCGCGCGCGACAGGCCTTCGTCCATGGTGAAGCGTTCGCGGCTCCAGTCCGGCGAGGTGCCCAGCCGCCGCATCTGGCGGGTGATGGTCGAGCCGGAGTGCTCCTTCCATTCCCACACTTTTTCCAGGAATTTCTCGCGGCCGAGGTCATGGCGCGAAATGCCCTTGGCGTCGAGCTGGCGCTCCACCACGATTTGCGTGGCGATGCCGGCATGGTCGGTGCCGGGCTGCCACAGTGTGTTGTCGCCCTGCATGCGGTGCAGGCGGATGAGCGCATCCATCAGGGTGTGCTGGAAAGCGTGGCCCATGTGCAGCGTGCCGGTGACGTTGGGCGGTGGCAGCATGATGCAGTAGGCCGGCTTGTTCGTGTCGCTGGAAGGCTTGAAGTGGCCGGCGGATTCCCACCGGGCATACCAGCGGGATTCGATGTCTTTGGGCTCGAAGGCTTTGGCGAGTTCCATCAGGGATAACGGCGGATTCGTAAACCCGCCATTATACCGGCTGGCCTGGCAGTATCAGGAGCGGCTGTCAGGATTTGCCGAGCTGCTCGGCAACGGCCTCGCGCACGATTTCGCGGATGTGCACGTCCATCTGCGCAAGCAGGGCAGACAGGCTGTCGTCGAGGCTGTTACGCACTTCGCTGAGCAGACGGTCGCGCAGCAGGGATGTCAGGCGCGGTTCGAGTTCGCCCATGACCTGTTCCACCAGCACTTCGGGGTCGATGGCCGGGGTTGGCGGCGGCGAAGCCTGCATTTCAGCCGATTCGGCGGCGGGTGTGGGGGCCGCCGCCGCGCCAGGCTCGCCTACGGCGACCACGTCGGTCAGCACTGGCAGCCAGGCGTCCTCCGGCAGCGGTGGCGGGGCATTGGTTGAGGGGGCTGCATTGCTGGGTACGGAGGGCTCGGCGCCGCCCTGGTGCCTTTTCAGCAGTGCGTCCATCTTGTCGAGCAGCGGATCGCTCATTTATTGCCCCCTGTTGCGCAAGTCGTGGTTGACCAGTTCATAGCCGCGGTCCTTGTAGAAGCGGTAGCGCTGCCTGCCTTTGAGCACGTCGCTCTCTTCTTCGGTGACGATTTCCACCAGGCGTTCGAAGCGACTGAATACCGGCGGCGGCTCTTCGCCCAGGTTGACCAGCACATCGGCACTCGGCAGTGCATCCGCGTTCATGCCGATGATAACAGGCGTGGACGGCGCCAGGGGGCTGCTGTCGCGGCAGTGCGGGATGAAGGACAGCGCCGGCTGCGTCCACAGCAGTCGGTCGATGTCCGCAGCCACGGTTTCGTCCGGTGCGTATATCAGCACGTTCAGTTTCTGCGCCCAGGCCTTGGCCACAAGCTGGCGCGCAATGCCAAGCTTGTCGGCGGCATGGCTGTAGAAGCTGATCTCGGTCACTTGCCTGCCTGGTCGATGAGGTATTGCACCAGCAGCGGCACCGGCCGGCCGGTCGAGCCTTTCTTGTCGCGGCCGCCACGATAGGCGGTGCCGGCGATGTCGAGGTGCGCCCAGGCGTAGCGCTTGGCGAAGCGCGCGAGGAAGCAGGCAGCGGTGATCGAGCCGCCGGCGCGGCCGCCGATGTTGGCCATGTCGGCGAGGTTGCTCTTCAGCTGCTCCTGGTACTCATCCCACAGCGGCATGCGCCAGACGCGATCCCAGGCCCGGTCGGCAGCCTGTTCCAGGGCCTGCGCGAGCTTGTCGTCGTTGGCATACAGCGCGCTCGGGTGATGGCCCAGTGCGATCACGCAGGCGCCGGTCAGGGTGGCGAGGTCGACCACGGCAGCGGGCTTGAAGCGCTCGGCGTAGGTCAGCGCATCGCACAGGATGAGACGGCCTTCTGCGTCGGTATTGAGGATTTCGATGGTCTGTCCCGACATCGAGGTGACGATATCGCCCGGTTTGTTGGCATGCGCGTCAGGCAGGTTTTCGCAGGCGGGCACGAGGCCGACGACGTTGAGCTTGAGACCCAGTTCGCCGATGGCGCGGAAGGCGCCGAGCACGGCGCCGCCGCCGCTCATGTCGTAATTCATCTCGTCCATGTCGGCGGGCGGCTTCAGCGAGATTCCGCCGGCATCGAAAGTGATGGCCTTGCCCACCAGCACGACGGGCTGTTCGCCCTTTCTGCCGCCCTCGTGGCGCAGTTCGATGAACATCGGCGGCTTGTCGCTGCCCTTGGCCACCGACAGGAAGGAGCCCATGCCGAGCTTTTCGCAGGCGGCCTTGTCCATGACCTTGCACTTGAAGCCGTAGGTCCTGGCGAGCTGCCTGGCCTGGCTGGCGAGGTAGGTCGGCGTGCAGACATTGGACGGCATGTTGCCAAGGTCGCGCGCGAGCGCCATACCCCGCACCATGGCGGCGCCTTGCTTCAATCCGGCGGCGGTAGCGCTGTCCGCCAGGAAGCCGATGCTGCCGAGCCGGGCGCGGGTGTCGGGCTTGCTCTTCATGTGGTCGAAGCGGTACAGCACATCGCCCGCGACGATGGCGGCCTGGGCGAGGTTCCAGTCCGTCGTGCGCTTGCCGACCTTGGCCTCGCCGAGGGCAAGGATCACGTCCCTGGCCGCGGTGTTGCTCGCGGCCTTGACTGCGCTGGCAATGGCGTCGCGATAGTCTTTCTCGGCAAGTTCACCCTGCTTGCCGAGGCCGACGAGCAGCACGCGCACCGCAGCGATGCCGGGGAGCTCGCGCAGCAGCAGGGTGCTGCTCGCGCTGCCGTCCATGTCGCCGCTTTTCAGAATGGCCGTGATGCGGCCACCGGATGCCTTGTCGAGGATGCGGGCAGTGGCGGAAAGCCTGCCGTCTTCGAATATGCCGACGGCGATGCAGTCGCTTTTGAGTTTCTCGGGCGAGCCGGTTTTTATGCTAAATTTCGGGGCATTGTCTTTTGCTGACATGGGACATTCTGCGGGATGTTGAGAATGCGCTCATCTTTGCAAACCCTGGCCAGATAGTCAAAACCTCCCTGAAAATCCCCATGCTTTACAGGCGCGCGCTGCTGCAGGAACTGAGTCTTTCGAGCGCCGCTTCGCTTGTCATTCTCATCGCCATCGCGCTGGTGACGCTTTTCGTGCGCCTGCTCGGAGAGGCCGCCCGCGGCGAGCTGGCGAACGAGGCGGTGTTCGCCTATCTCGGCTTCAGCCTGCTGCATTTCCTGCCGGTGCTGCTGTCGGTGGCTATCTTCATCGGCGCCATGCTGACGCTCATGCGTTACTGGCGCGACAACGAAATGGCCATCTGGCTGAGTTCGGGTCTGTCGCTCAACGACTGGATCCGGCCCATGCTCACCTTCGCCGTGCCCATGGCGCTGATCCTGCTGCTGCTTACCAACAGCATCATCCCATGGGCGGCCAACAAGAAGGATGCCTACAAGGCCGAGTTGCTCAGCCGCGATGACACGTCCATGGTGGTGCCGGGAATATTTGCGGAATCGCAGGGCGGTGATCGCGTGTTTTTCGTCGAGAGCCTCAATCCGCTTACCGGCACGGTGCGCAACGTGTTCATGCAATCACGCGATAGCGGCAAGCTGGGCGTGGTGGTGGCGGCGGAAGGCGCGCAGCGGAGGATGGAGGACGGCACGCGTTTCCTGGTGCTGTCCAAGGGGCGCCGCTACGAAGGCGAGCCCGGCCAGGCGGAATACCGCATGGTCCAGTTCGATCGCTACTGGATACGCCTCGACCCGGTCGACGTCAAGGCCAGGGAAAGGCAGCAGAATATCCGCCAGCAGAGCACCGCTGAACTGTGGAGAAGCGCCGACACCGATGCCCGCGGCGAACTCGCCGGGCGCTTCAACGTGCCCTTGGGTCTGCTGGTGCTGGCGCTGCTGGCGATCCCGCTCAGCTATGTGAACAACCGCGCCAAGCGCTCGTATGGACTGATCGCCGCACTGCTGGTGTTCTTCATCTACCACAACCTGATTTCCGTGACGCAGGCCTGGATAGCACAGGACAAGCTGGGGCTGATTGCGGGCATGCTGCTGGCGCACCTGCCGGCGGTTGCCGCGCTGGCGGCGTTCTACGCCTATCGGATGCGAATGCGGCCATTCAACTTCAGGCTGGGGCGCAAATGAACCTGATTGCCCGTTATCTGCTGAGGGAGGTGGCGACGTCTGCCGGTTTCGTGTTCGTCGCGCTGGTCCTGCTGTTTTCTTTTTTCGATCTCGCCAGTGAGCTCGACAGCATCGGCCGTGCCGACTACGGTTTTGCGCAGGCGGCCTTGTACGTGGCGCTCAACGTGCCGGGACATGTGTACGAGATCGTTCCGATCGCGGCGCTGATCGGCGCCCTGTTTGCGCTGTCGCGCCTGGTGATGAATTCCGAATTCACGGTGATGCTGGCCTCGGGCATTTCGAGCTGGCGCGTCGCCATGCTGCTGGCGCTCGCCGGAGTCGGCTTCGCGCTGATCGCGCTGCTGGTTGGTGAGCTGGTGTCACCCTGGTCGGAACAGGCCGCCAAGCGGCTGAAGCTGCAAGCCACCGAGTCGGTCGTGGCGCAGGCTTTCCGTTCGGGGCTCTGGGTCAAGGACGGCAATGCCTTCATCAATGCCCGCGAAGTGCTGCCGGATTCCGGGCTGCGCGGGCTCAAGGTCTACGAGTTCGACCGGAACTGGGAGCTGGAACGGATCATGACGGCCGAAAGCGGAACCTGGGCAGGCGAAAAAAGATGGAAGCTCAGCGATGTCGTGGATACGCGTTTTTCGGCAGGAGGCATCAAGGTCGGCAACGAGAAAACCATGGACTGGGAATCCGTCCTGGGCCCGGACATCCTCAGCGTGCTGCTGGTTTCGCCGGAAAAGATGTCCACGCTGGCGCTGATCAATTACATTCGTCATCTCAGCGAGAACAAGCAGAAAACCACGCGCTATGAAGTCGCGCTGTGGTCGAAGTTTTTCTACCCGCTCGCCATTCCCGTGATCATGCTGCTGGCGCTGCCCTTCGCGTTTCATTCTCCGCGTTCTGGAGGGATCGCGCTGAAGGTGTTTCTGGGCATTCTCGCCGGCCTGGCATTTCACCTCAGCAACCGGCTGTTTTCCCATGTCGGCCTGCTCAATGACTGGCCGCCCTTCATTACTGCCTCGATGCCTTCGCTGGTGTTCCTGGCGGTGGCGCTGCTCGTCCTCAGGCGTCTCGAAAGACGCTAGCACATCGATCAGCCGGTTCTGGCCAGCCGGGTTTTGCAAAGCCGGTCGTGCAGGAACTGGCGTTCAGGGTCGAATAGCGCCCACAGGAAGCCGGCTCCGGCGCTCAGCAGCCCGATCACGACCAGGCTGAAGCGGGCGACGCACTGGGCGGTCGTCGGCGGCGTGCCATCCGCGCTGACCAGGCGGATGCGCCAGGTTTTCATGGCGAGGGTCTGACCGCCGCGTTTCCAGAACGTCAGGAAATACAGCATGATCACGCCCAGCAGGTAGAGTTGGAAAACCGCCTTCTGGAAGGGGCCGTGGATGCTTCCGAAAATTGGAATATAAGCAAAGCCTGCAACGAGGCACAGCGCAAACAGCAGCAGGGATTCATACAGCATGGAGGCCAGGCGCCGCCTCAGGCTTGCGGCTTGTATCGGGGTGGTTGCGTTTTCTTGCATGGTGGTTCTATATTCACGGCTAGGGTGCCGGCAATGTCCAGGTGCCCCGCCAATAACAATCATCATCGAGGAGGGGGGTACGATGCATATCGTAAAGCAACTCATGGCCATTCCGGGCGTGATTGCGGCGGGGGAGTTCGCTTACAGGGGGGATCGCTTCCAGTACGAGGGAGCGTTGACCGCGGAATTTGCCCGCATGGCGTCAATCCTTTGCCGTTCGAACACGGTGAATGTCAACATGCAGTCCGAGATCTTTGATTCGTTCGCCGAGAATTGCGGCTACAAGCCCGCGCAGGGCTGGATCATGCGCGGCGCCCAGATGTCCATCTGCAACATCGGCAATTATTTCGCTTTCATCGAAAACCGCCCGGAACTTCTCAACGACGTCATGACCATCCTGCGTGCGAAGGTCGGTGACATTGGCGACGATCTTCTGGTGAACCTGTATGCCAGGATCGGCGGCGATGTAAAAGAAGCCCTGTATTAATCCCACAGTCGAGGACAAGATGGATCTGAAACAACTGATGAATTTGCCGGGTGCGCTGGCTGCATTCACCTATACCGACAAGGGTGACCTTACCGACCATGTCGTGCGCGAGGGGAGCGAGATCACCAGGGAGGTGCTGGACCTGCTGGCGCACTCCTGTGTTGCCAACATCGCCATTGCCACCCTGGAGGCGCGCGGCTGGGAGGCGCTGACGGGGCAGAAGGGATTCGAACCGCTGCAGGGCTTCTCCATGATCGGCCTCGAATGGTCGGTGGTGCTCACCGGCCGCTGTGGGGTCATCATGAAGAACCGCGACGTCAATTATATGAAGATGCATTCAATGCCATCGAGGCATGCGGGGCGGCGCAGCATATGCAGGGGGCTGCATGACACTGAGAAAATTACTCATCTTGGACGGCGTGGTTGCAGTATGCCGTTTCCAGGATGACGGCAGCATCATGGACGCTGCCGGCACCATGCCGGCGGACATGGTAGAGCGCATGGCCAAGTTCGCGCAGTGGTACCGCCGCATGATTTCCGGCAATACCGATCTGCTTTCGTTGTTCTCGCAGATGCCCGGCTGGTCGCCCTCGCAGGGCTGGATCGTGCATGGCGACAAGATGAGCGTCTGTTCCATGGGCAACCTGGTTTGCATGGTGCATCACGGCCAGGGTTCGCTGCAGGCCATCATGGAGGCCTTGACGGAGGCCTCGCACGAGTAGGCTCTCCGGGATAAAAGGGCCGGGCCGGCGCTGCGCAAACCGCCTGGGACCGATCTTTCCTTGACCGTTGCAGGGTAAAACGTATACCCTTGGCGGTTTACGGAAAACATTGTTTTTAGGCGTTTTTTTATGGAATTGACCGGCGCCGAGATTGTCACGCGCTGCCTGGCCGAGGAAGGAGTCGAATTCGTTTTCGGCTATCCCGGCGGCGCGGTGCTCAACATCTACGACGAAATCTTCAAGCAGAGCAAGTTCAAGCACGTGCTGGTTCGCCACGAGCAGGCGGCCGTGCATGCGGCCGACGCCTTCGCGCGCGCCTCCGGCAAGGTCGGCGTGGCGCTGGTTACGTCCGGCCCCGGCGCGACCAATGCCATTACCGGCATCGCCACGGCGTACATGGACTCGATTCCCGTGGTGATCCTTTCCGGCCAGGTGCCGACGGCCGCGATCGGCCTCGATGCCTTCCAGGAAGTCGATGCCGTCGGCATCACGCGCCCCTGCGTGAAGCACAATTTCCTGGTCAAGGATGTGCGCGAACTGGCGAGCACCATCAAGAAAGCTTTCCATATCGCCGCCACCGGCCGCCCTGGACCGGTGCTGGTCGACATCCCCAAGGACGTGACCTACCACAAGACCGAGTTCGCCTATCCGGACACGGTCTCCATGCGTTCCTACAACCCGGTGCTGAAGGGCCACAGCGGCCAGATCCGGAAGGCGGCGCAGATGCTGCTGGAAGCGCGGCGGCCCATGATCTACACCGGGGGCGGTGTCGTGCTTGGCAATGCATCCGAGCAGATCACCGAACTTGCCAAGCTGCTGCACTATCCCGTCACCAACACCCTGATGGGGCTGGGCGGCTATCCCGCCACCGATCGCCAGTTCCTTGGCATGCTCGGCATGCACGGCACCTATGAAGCCAACATGGCCATGCAGCACTGCGACGTGCTGCTGGCGGTGGGCGCGCGCTTCGACGATCGCGTGATCGGCAACCCCGCTCACTTCGCGCGCGAGCAGCGCCGCATCATCCACGTCGACGTGGATCCGTCCTCCATTTCCAAGCGCGTCAAGGTCGATGTGCCTATCGTCGGCGACGTGCAGCAGGTGCTGGACGAATTGCTCAAGCTGCTCAAGGCCAGCAAGGAAAAGCCTGACGAAGCCGCGCTCAACACCTGGTGGACCCAGATCGAGTTGTGGCGCTCGCGCAACTGCCTGAAGTACAACCGCGAGTCCGAGATCATCAAGCCGCAGTATGTGGTGGAAAAGCTCTGGGAAGTGACCAGGGGCGATGCCTTCGTGACGTCCGACGTCGGTCAGCACCAGATGTGGGCGGCGCAGTTCTACAAGTTCGACAAGCCGCGCCGCTGGCTCAACTCCGGCGGTCTCGGCACCATGGGCGTGGGCCTGCCCTATGCCATGGGCGCGCAGCTCGCGCATCCGGAGTCGACGGTTGCCTGCATCACCGGCGAGTCCAGCATCCAGATGTGCATCCAGGAGCTTTCAACCTGCAAGCAGTACCGCATGCCGGTGAAAATCGTCAACCTGAACAACCGCTATATGGGCATGGTGCGCCAGTGGCAGGAATTTTTCTACGGCAGCCGCTATGCCGAGTCCTACATGGATTCGTTGCCGGACTTCGTGAAGCTTGCCGAAGCCTATGGCCACGTCGGCATGCGCATCGAAAAGACCGCCGATGTCGAGGCCGCGCTGAAAGAAGCCTTTTCCCCGGCCATGAAGGAACGCCTGGTGTTCATGGACTTCATCACCGATCAGACCGAGAACGTGTTCCCCATGGTCGAAGGCGGCAAGGGCCTGTCGGAAATGATCCTGGCCGAGGAGCTCTGACATGCGCCACATCATTTCCCTGCTGATGGAAAACGAGGCCGGTGCGCTGTCGCGGGTGGCCGGCCTGTTCTCCGCGCGCGGCTACAACATCGAGTCGCTGACCGTGGCGCCGACCGAGGATGCCACCCTGTCGCGCATGACCATCGTCACCGTCGGCTCCGAGGACGTCATCGAGCAGATCATCAAGCAGCTGAACAAGCTGATCGACGTGGTCAAGGTGCTGGATCTGACCGAAGGCAGCCACATCGAGCGCGAACTCATGCTGGTCAAGGTGCGCGCGGCCGGCAAGGAGCGCGAGGAGCTCAAGCGCATGGCGGACATCTTCCGCGGCCGCATCATCGACGTTGCCGACCTCACCTACACCATCGAACTGACCGGCACTGGCACCAAGCTGGATGCTTTCCTCGAGGCGATCGACCAGAGCGTGATCCTCGAAACCGTGCGCACCGGCGCTTCCGGCATCGGCCGCGGCGACCGCATATTGAAGGTCTGAAAGCATCCGTTGCCAGTTCCCGGCAACTGACGAACATCACCGAACACGTAAAGACATTGCTGAAAGGAAAAGACATGAAAGTTTATTACGACAAGGACGCCGACCTTTCCATCATCAAGAAGAAGAAGGTCGCCATCATCGGCTACGGCTCGCAAGGCCACGCCCATGCCAACAACCTGCAGGATTCGGGCGTGAAGGTCACCGTCGGCCTGCGCAAGGGCGGCGCCTCCTGGGACAAGGCCAAGAAGGCCGGCCTCGCTGTCAAGGAAGTCGCGGCGGCTGTCAAGGAAGCTGACGTGGTCATGATCCTGGTGCCGGACGAGCAGCAGGCCGACCTCTACAGGAACGAGATCGAACCTAACCTGAAGAAGGGCGCGGCGCTCGCCTTCGCCCACGGCTTCAACATCCATTACAACCAGATTGTGCCGCGCAAGGACGTCGACGTGATCATGGTCGCGCCCAAGGGCCCCGGCCATCTGGTGCGCTCCACCTACACCCAGGGCGGCGGCGTGCCTTCGCTCATTGCCGTGTACCAGGACGTGTCCAAGAAGGCCAAGGATCTTGCGCTGTCCTATGCCGCGGCCAACGGCGGTACCAAGGGCGGCGTGATCGAGACTTCGTTCCGCGAAGAGACCGAAACTGACCTGTTCGGCGAGCAGGCCGTGCTGTGCGGCGGCTGCGTGGAGCTGGTCAAGGCCGGTTTCGACACCCTGGTGGATGCCGGCTACGCGCCCGAGATGGCCTACTTCGAGTGCCTGCACGAACTCAAGCTGATCGTCGACCTGATGTACGAAGGCGGCATCGCCAACATGAACTACTCCATCTCCAACAACGCGGAGTATGGCGAGTACGTGACCGGCCCCAAGGTCATCAACGACGAGTCGCGCTGGGCCATGCAGGAAGCCCTGGAAAATATCCAGAACGGCAACTACGCCAAGCAGTTCATCCTGGAAGGCCGCACCAACTATCCGGAAATGACCGCGCGCCGTCGCCTCAACGCCGAGCACCCGATCGAGGTGGTGGGCGCCAAGCTGCGCAGCATGATGCCGTGGATCAGCAAGAACAAGCTGGTTGACCAATCCAAGAACTGATCCGAAGCCTTCCGGCTTCCGAATGAGGCACAGAGACACAGAGAAAGAATTTTCTGTGAAACTCTGTGCCTCATTGTTTTCAGAGGCAAGAATTTGAGAAACTATGCCTTCTGCATCTTTCCTGGCTCTGCCTGAAACCGGCATATGCTTGACTTCAAACACAGCAAGGGCGAAATGACCAGGCCGCGGATGCGTGACCGCGGTATTTACGTGCTGCCCAATCTGTTTACCATCGGCGCGCTGTTCGCGGGCTTCTATGCCATCGTGCAGGCCATGAACAGCAGTTGGGAGCACGCGGCCGTGGCAATCTTCATTGCCATGGTGCTGGACGGCCTTGACGGACGCGTGGCGCGCATGACCGGCACGCAGAGCGTCTTCGGCGCGGAGCTTGACTCGCTGTCCGACATGGTGTCCTTCGGCGTGGCGCCAGCACTCGTCATGTATGTCTTTGCGCTCAAAGGGCTGGGCAAGTTCGGCTGGATTGCGGCGTTCGTCTTCTGTGCCGGCGCGGCCCTGCGCCTAGCCCGGTTCAATACCCAACTGGAAGTCGCCGACAAGCGCTTTTTCCAGGGACTGCCCTCGCCGGCTGCTGCAGCGCTAGTGGCCGGTTTCGTCTGGGTCGTGGTCGAGTATGGCGTTTCCGGCCCCGAGGTGGCCTGGCTTGCTTCGGCAGTCATCCTTTTTGCCGGCATCAGCATGGTGACCAACCTCAAGTTCTACAGCGGCAAGGAAATCAACCTCAGGAAGAGCGTGCCGTTTTTCGTGGTGCTGCTGATCGTGCTGTTCTTCATCCTGGTGTCGACAAGCCCGCCGGAAGTACTGCTGATCATGTTCACGCTGTATGCCCTGTCGGGTTACGTTTATGCGACATGGCGATGGCTGCATCGCAAGGAAAAAGCTGCGGCCCACTTGCCAGAAGAGAAAAAATAAATACAATTTAGACCATGTCTAATGTGGCTTCCCCCTCCTACGCCATCTGTCTGTCGAACATGCTGTTCGGCACCCTGCTGCTGCGCAAGCAGTAGACGCCGCCTTTTGCCCTCCCCATTCGTATCCCAGCCCCGCTTGAGCGGGATTGAATTCGTCAACCCGGCGTATGCCAGGAGAACAGCATGACTGACCGTTTGTACATTTTCGA
>VFQM010002810.1_pt1 | contig 12072 bp, 8 predicted proteins | sample 3512391 | NCBI WGS metagenome assembly VFQM01 (sample SAMN10412369, study PRJNA504923) | tailings metagenome | isolation source: Replicate 1 from Balatoc abandoned mine | place: Philippines
CCGACGCCTCTTCGAGGCGCAGGCCGGTGGTGACGAGAAGATCGGCGAACAGCGCATTGCGCAGCCCGTTACGATCGCGAGCGCCGGGGCGCTCCGTGCCGTCAGGGGTAAGGCCGCGCAGGCCGACCTCGCGGAAAATGCGGTAGTCGTCCATCGTGACGAACCGGACATCCGATCGCCTGGCGACACGTTCATAGGCATGGTTGCGCGCCGCGATCATGCCGCGACGGCCACCTTGCGCCGGTCGCCATACGGCGCGGCGGCTGAACGGCGCGTCGGCGATCAACCCTTGCTGCTCGCCCCAACGGTAAAGGCGATCGAGGCTGGCGACGGCGCGGTTCCAGCTTGCCGCCGTTATCCGGTGATCGGCCTCGTCGCGGCGTCGCTCACGATGATAGGCGTCGACATCGTCGCGGGTCGCAGCCCACACGGTCTTGCCGCAGGCATCGAGAAAACGAAGCCAGACTACGACATCATAGGCGTAGGCGCGAAGCGAGTGCCGCGAGCGGACGCCCGACAGCGGCAGGTCGAGAAAGAAGCGATCCAGATCGGGATCGTAGAGCGCGTCGTCGCGCTGGATCAGCGGCACATGCGCATCGAGGCCCCTGGCCTCGCGACGCTCGCAAACAGTAATGATCGACACCGGCGCGAAGCCCTCCCCCCGGACCCCCCACCCGGAAGCTGACCTTCACACCGATGCGCACTATGGCCCGGCAGCAATCAGGCTGGCCTCCGCCAGCTCTTGGGTCAGCGCTACGGCCAGCCTGATTACTGCCTACCGTGGGCGTCCATCGCCGACCTTACTGCAATGTTGCGGACGGCGCAGACTGTCCAGATAACGCGACAAGCTCTTCGGCGGCGTAGGCCGCCGTGCCGAAGCGGTTCTTGAGGTCGCGTGCCAGACGGCTGGAATGCCCGGTCCAATGCGACAGCTCGTGCGCCAATGTCGCATAGTAATGATTGAAGCCTGAGAACAGGTGCGCAGGCGGCATGGTCACGCGGTCGGCCAAGGGCTCGTAATATGCCTCGTCACCTTGATGGCGCAGCGTGGCCGGAATGGCCGCGAAGAATGCGTCGAGCGCTTGTTCGCGCCCCTCCGGTTCAGTCAACTCGAGCGTGGCGGTCGGATGAAACCGCTCGGGCAATCCCTCGACCTGGTCGGCATTGAACACTGGATAGGCCTTCAACACCCGGCGCGCTTCGTCGCTCTTTTCGCCGGTATCGCGAGCCTCGATCTCCTTGGTGTAGCTCTTGTAGAAAATGGCAATGGTCGATTTCTCGCCCTTGCGCACCTGTGCGCCAAGTTCCTTGGCTTGGTTGTAGGTCATCCAGAACGGCGAGGCGTAGCCGCACATGTCGGCGACCATCCACAGCCAGAACACGTTCATTCCCCGATAGGGAATGCCACATGCGCGCAAAGGCCGCGAGACCGGCACGCCCCGCCATGGCTTGATCCATGGCCTGGTCCCGGATTCCAGGCGGGCGATGATTTCCTGAGTGATGCGGGTGGCAGGCGAGAGTGCGCCGCCTTGTCCCTTGCGATAGGCCATGTGGTGTCTCCTGATTGGGCACAGGATCTTCGAAGGCAGGATATCCACCCCGATGTGCCGCCAATCACCAGGCTCCCTCCCCTCTCGTCTCATGAAGAGAAGCGGCCCCTCGGCGTGAGCCGAAGGACCGCTTCCCAGGGGTGCGAGTGACCGGTCCTGTCAGGAGGAGGTCAGGCGGCCAGCTCGCTGGGGGACGGAACGAGGTCGTTGGCGCCGGTCACGGGAGCGCCATCGTTGGTATCGGCACTGTCCAGATCGACATTGCCCGTATCGGCATCCACGGTAGCGGTCGCCGCATGGGCAAAGCGCATGACCTCGGGCACCCAGGCCAGCGCCTTCTCGCGCACCTCGACCTCGGTGATATAGGTCCCGGCAAAGACGCGCTCGGCACTCATGGCAAGGTCGCCCTTCTTGACCGCTGCGAAGCGCGAGGACAGTTCGAGGCCGCCGACATCGGTCATGGCATCGAGGATCACCTGCTTCGACACCCGGTCGAAGTAGTTCGCCGCCGTCGGTCGCCACCAGGCCGCCATGTCGATCCCGATCAGGCTGCCAAGGTGATCCTGGAAGGCGATCTGGCGATCCCCTGCCATGTTGAGACCGGCTTCGAGCGTGCGTGCGACGACGAACCCGAGCCAAGCCGCCCGAGCATCATCACCGAGCGCACAGTAGAGATCGAACCGTGCGGCCACATGTTCGCCTGCCCGCCAGCTTTCATCGAGGCCTGAACGCAGCTCGGCGAGCGCGCTGCTGGCCGGCGCATCCTTGGCCTCGAACCCCATGATCGGACCTGCCGGACCGGGCCCGCGCAACGTGGTCGCCGAGCGCGCCCGCCAGTCGTAGGTATCGGCATCGGCGAGCGTGAATACCATGAGGTCGAGCGCGAGACCGGGATCGGAGGCCAGATGAAGCGCGAGGACATCGCGACGCTGCATAGCGAGTTCGTCGACGAGGCGCTTCGACAAGGACGCACGGCGCTTGCCATCGGTCTCGCCCTGTGGGGCAACCGTGATCATGTCATCATCCCCCTCCCTTGCCGCTTCGGCGGGGCGTTCGGCATAGAACACCGGTTGCAGGACTGGTGTGCCGTCGCGCGAGAGGACCAGGATCATACCAGCCTCGGCCTTCAGGTCGGGCGCCAGCACGGGCGGCCGCGCGCGAATGTCCTGGCATTCGCGTTCGATCGCGGCAATCGCTGCTTCCGCACCGGCCACGGCTTCTTCGGCGCTATCCTCGTCCTCGAGGATTGCGGCGTGCTCGTCGTAGCTTGCATCGAGCACGTCGAGCCGGGCCAGTTCTTCCTCGGTCAGGGGAGCCGGTTCGGCCGGAATGCGGACGAGGCCTTCGACCAGGTCATGGCTAGCATAGGGATCGAGCGTCGGCTTGATCCAGGCTAGGCCCTGCTCGACCGCGAGGGCACTTGCGTGTTCGTGCATTTTGGCCGTGGCAAGATCCTCGAGCAGGGCGACATCGACCCAGCTCTCGCTGTCTTCGTCATCGAACAGCTCGCGCTCGATCCGGCCTCCAGCAGCAACATAGGCCTCGCACCCGACGAGCCGGGCCCGCGGATCGCTGCCACGCACCGTGCCCGAGAGCACCATGCGCCGGATCGAGTCCGGATGCGGCGCATAGTAGCCCGTCGAGACCTGCTCGAACACGCGCGCCTGGATCTCCTGGTCCGAGGTTGCGCCGAAGGCCTTGGCAATGTCGAGCGTGATCTCGCCCGAGGCGAGCGCCTCGAACACCACAGGTGCAAGCGTTGCCAGACGCAAGCGGCCCTCGACGAAGCGGACAGTGAGGCCAAAGCGGCGCGCGACATCTTCGACCGTGGCACCGCCATCGACCAGCGCGGCGAAGGCAGTGGCTTCATCAGCCGGGTTCATCGCCAATCGGTGAAAGTTCTCGGCAAGGCTGGTCTCGACGGCGGCTTCGGCACTGTCCTCGAGCACGAGGCAGGTGACCTGGTGGTCGCGGGAAAGGACCTTGTCGTCCGCCAGCGCCAGCATGGCACAGCGACGGCGTTCGCCGGCCTCGACCTCGAACCTGCCCTTAGCTGCGGGGCGGACGATAAGATTCTGCAACAAGCCGTGGGCGGCAATGCTGGCTTTCAATTCGACATCGGCCACGGGATCGCTGTGACGGCGCACGTTGCGGGGAGATTGAACAAGCTTGTTCAGCGGGATCGACTTGATCATGGGACATACTCCTGATTGCGAGCCCGGTGCATCGACCTTCGATGTCCAGCTGGCTCAATCAGGGCAAAGCCCCCTCCCCTCTCTCAGGATCAGGTTTTTGTATTAAGGTTCAGAGCGAGGCCACGTGTGGGCGCAAAACGTCGACAGTCTCGGTAAGGCCCGCTGCTTCCATGTCGAGCAGCAGCAGCTCGGCTGTCTTCTCGGGTCGCTGGAAGCGTAAGCGCATAGTCCGGATCGCGGCAACCGCGCGGCCAGTGTCCAGTTCGATCGTGTCGGCGATGAAAGCGTCGGCTGATCGGGCTTCAATGTTGAGCGGCGCGAGGACAGCGTCCGGAAAATCCTTCAGGTTCTCGGTCACGATCGTAGCCGCCTGGGTCTTCAAGGCCGCTGCGAGAACGTGAACATCCTTGGGGTCTGGCAGGCCTGAACAAGCACAAATCAAGTCGTCGTACTCGTCGACGACGGCTTCTTCGAACGCCGCCTCCATTGCGCTCCTGGCTCTTGTGGCGCGGTCCTGGGCATCAGCCGGTTCGTACCCTTTGGCTTCGAGTATGCGCCTGACGGCTCGTTCCGTCTCATCGAGAACAGCGACCGACCAGCGCACCCGGAAGAACTCGGCTTCGGCAAGCGTAAGCAGGAGATTGCGCCGCAAGGCGCTGGCCAGCGTGCATGCGTCGATGAAGGCCGTATATCGGTTGGCAAACAAGGCTCAGAGTGACTCCCCATCAAGCGCCGCCAGCTCTTTCAGAGCCTTGCTGCGCTTGGCGTTGCGCGCACGCTTGTAAGCGAACAGGGTTTCGGCCTTGATCCGGCGATGTCGCCCAACCAGCTCATGTTCGATCACATCCTTGTCGAGCAGAGAAATCAGGAAGGGCCGCGAGACATTGAGAATATCGGCCGCCTGCTGTGTCGACAGCATCTGGCTGACGGGGACAAGCGTCACCGCATTGCCGCTGCCGACGTGACGCAACAGTTCGGTCAAGAGCTTCGACAGGCCAGGGGTCAAGGTGATCTCGGAAGGAATCCTGGTTTCTTCATCGAGAATGCGCAGCGTGGTCTCGCCCGACGCGTGCGATGCGAGAATCTGGCGCAACTGATTGGCAGCCGCCCGCTCTAGCGCGGACGGCAGGCGACCGCCGAGCTCCTCGGCAAAGGCTGGAATCGTCATGTTTGGGCTCTCCGTGTCAGAACCATTATCTAGGATATATTCGCAATAAACGCAACATACGAATTATTCGCAAAATCTCTAGAGCGAGGCTTGGTCATGGCCGGCACAGCTTCGCCAAAGTGTCTACCGCAGTGTTGATCGGCACGAACAGGCGCGTCTGGTAGCGGATGATCTCGGTGAAGCAGCCTTGCGCCTTGTACCAGTCGAGCCGAGCCGCACTCCATCCGGTAAGTTCGAGACGTTGGCTGCCGTTGACCAGGCTGCGCTTCAACATCAGCGCCTCACGCGATGTGAGCTCCATCGCCCGCCCGGTCGCCAGCACTGTCTGAACGATTTCTTCAGCCGACAGCGTCTGTTCGCGCTCCAGACCAAGGGCCTTGCACAGCTCGGGCACGCAATGTGTCGGCACCTCGCGGCCAAGCCGCGAGCGGCCATCGCTGGCCGATATGCGGCTCACCCGGACGAAGTCGGCTGGCAGCTTGTCCCAAATGGGAAGCAGCAGGCCGGTTGCGAGATAGAGCCGCTCCCGCTTGCGACTGTTTCGCGCCTCCTCGACCTCGGCATTCCACGCTTCGCGAAAGGCCTCGATGCCCATTGGCTCCCAGCTGCTTTCCGCCAGCTGCTCGGCAGTCAAATGCCCGCGCTTCAGGGGCCGCAGCATCTCGAATCGAGACACCCGCGTGCCATCATCGGCCATGAGGCTGCGCGCTGGGACCAGGAGCGCAACCCGGCCCGACCGGCTGTTGCGCATGGGCCGCTGGCTCTGGCCGCCAATCCCGTAAAGCTCTTCGAGGCGTTTGTAGGTGAGCGGCTTCAGGGCCCGAGCGATCTCAAGCTCGAGCAGGAGGGTTGTCGCGCCAGACATCGCGTCGGTCCGCAGCAGCGTGTCCGACAGCACGGTGAAGTCCTCGACCGCGATCGTCTCTAGGCCAAGGTCGAGCGTTCCGGCCTGGCGGGCCGCATCGATCCGCGCCTCGACCAGTCCGAGGTATTCGTCGAAGATCGCGTTCTGCAAGGCGATCGGCAACGCGAGAATGCGGTTGAGCCAGCGCTGGATTGTCGGCAGGTCATCGACCATCGATCCGTCAGGTGCCTCGATCCTGAGGCCCGACAGGTCCTGGAACCGGGCGAGACTAACCGCCTCGAGCTTGCCGGTAAACAGCAGGCCGAACCAGCGGGTCAGCGCTTCCTTGGCGTATACGCTCTCGAGATTGTCAGCGGGATCGAACAGGTTCTGCCCGCCGGTCTGGCGCTGCCCGCGGGTAAGCGCACCCAGGCTGTCGAGACGCCGGGCTATGGTCGAGATAAACCGCCGCTCGCCACGTACGTCGGTGGTCACCGGACGAAACAGCGGAGCCGAGGCCTGGTTGGTGCGGTTGGTCCGCCCGAGCCCCTGGATTGCGGCATCGGCGCGCCAGCCTGGCTCGAGCAGGAAATGCACCCGCCGCGCCTGGTTCTTTGCCGCAAGGTCAGCATGGTAGCTGCGGCCGGTGCCGCCTGCGTCGGAAAAGACCAGGATGCGCTTGGTTCCGTCCATGAAGGCCTGTGCCTCGGCAATGTTCGCGCTGGCTGAGCGCGATTGCAGCTTTTGCTGCCCGTCGCACCCCACGATCAGGCGACGGGTCCGGCCGGTGACCTCGGCCACCTGCTCGACCCCGAAGCGTTCAATGATCGCATCAAGCGCGGTCGCAATCGGCGGCAGGGCACACAGTTGCTCGATCATCCGGTCACGAGCGGCAATGGCCGAACGGCACAGCACTGGCGCTCCGCTTTCATCGCTCATGGGCTCGGAGCGGGCGTTGCCATTCTCATCGGTGAACACCGCCATCAGGCGCACCGGGAAGCTCTTGGCGAGATAGTCGATGACATATTCGCGCGGGGACAGGTCGATCTCCAGTGCCTCGCGCTCGGCATCCGACAGATCGGCCAGGCGGCGATCGAGCATGGCCTCGCCGGTCGAGACCAGCTGGACGACCACAGCATTCCCATCGGCAATCGCCGTATCGATGGCGGGCAGCAGGCTGGGCAGCTTCATCGACAGCAGGACTTGCGCAAAGAAGCGCTGCTTGGTCCCCTCGAACACCGACAAGGCGGCCGCCTTGGCCCCGGAATTGAGCGTGCCACCGCTATCGGCATCGACGATCCTGGTTGCTTCGAGTGCTTCGCGCAAGTTGGCATGAATGATTGACCAAGCTTCCGCATAGGCATCATAGACGGCGATCTGGGCCTGTGTCAGGTAATGCTCGAGGATCTCGTACTCAACCCCGGCGAAGGACAGAGCCCGGGCCGTGTAGAGCCCGAGCGATTTGAGATCACGTGCGACCAGTTCCATTGCTGCGATGCCGCCGTCACGGATGTCAGCGACAAAGGCCTCGCGATTGGCAAAAGCAGTCTCGGGACCCCAAAGGCCGAGCCGTGTGGCATAAGCCAAATTATTGACGTCGGATGCCCCTGTCGCCGAGGCATAAAGCACACGGGCACGTGGCAGCAGGTTCTGCAACCGCACGCCGGCCACGCCCTGCTCCGAACCCTTCACTTTGCCGCGCGATCCTTCGCCGCCCGCCGCATTTGCCATGGCATGGGCCTCGTCGAATACCATGACGCCGTCGAAGTCCTCGCCTGCCCAGTCCAGGATCTGTTCGAGACGGGTCGCGTCGCCCCGTCCTGACCGCAGGGTTGGGTAGGTGACGAACAGGATGCCGTCGCGCATGGCAATAGGCGTTCCGAGCTTCCAGCTCGCAAGCGGCTGCACATCGATTGGCAGGCCGCCAAGCGCCGTCCAGTCGCGCCGGGCATCCTCCAGCAGCGCCTCGTTCTTTGTGATCCAGATATGGCGGCGTTCGCGGCGCACCCAGCGATTGAGGATCACACTCGCAACTTGGCGCCCTTTGCCCGCACCCGTACCGTCGCCAAGGAAGTACCCCTGCCGGTAGACCCGCCCCTCGGCCGATGCCTTGAGCGAGCACCCCTTGTCTTCGACTTCATAGCGCCCGGGAAGATCCCTCTCGTGGGCACTTGCAGCATAGATCAGCGTTTCGACCTGGGCGGCAGAAAGTAGACCCTTGGAGACAAGTCCTTCAGGAAGTTGAGGGACGGCGTGTGGGACAGGAGCTGCGATCGAACCCATGGCAACGGACTCGACCAGCGGCGTCGGATGCTCTGCGGCATCTGCGATCACGATGCGGCTAGGCCGGTAGGGCAGGTAGTGTCCGACCTGCGCCTCGATGGGCGCGGGGGTTTCGAGCGGCTGGTAAGCCAGCGGCATAATTGCATGCGGTGCCGTCGCAGGTTTGTTTGCAGCAGGAAGCGGACGAAGTGCACTCGCGAACAGGCGGAATGGTGCGCGCGTCGGGATGCGCGAAGGCCCATGCCTGGCCTCGGCTGCGGCGCGGGCTGGCAAGGCATCGATCAGTGCCGTGGTCTCAAAGAAGTCATTCGACCTGGCAATGACCGGTTGGATGGTTGCCTTGGTCTTGTCGAGGACCAGCAAGCGGGCGGTAATGCCGGTGCCTTGGCTGACGAAAGCACGCTCGATGGCAACGTTGAGCTGCAGCGAGACCGGTCCATTGATGCTTGCGAGGAACTTGGGACTATCGAACCATTCGGGCATGATCGCCACGAGCCGACCGCCGTCAGTGAGCCGGTTCCACGCCGACCGCAGATGGCGCGCGCCCGTGCGACCATCGTGGCCGCGCTCAATCCCGTGCGAATAGGGTGGGTTCATCAGGACCACGCTCGGCGCAACGGCGGCATCGAGTAACTCGTCGATCAATTCCGCGTCGTGGCCGGTAAGCCGGGATTGCGGAAACAAGGCAGCGAGGCAATCGCGCCGCAGCGGCGAGATCTCGTTGAGCGCGAGGATTGCGCCTGACTTCTCGGCCCAGAGTGCCAGCATCCCCGTTCCGGCCGAAGGCTCAAGGACGTTATCGCCTTTCGAGAAGGCGCAGGCACGTGCCGCGAGCCAGGCAAGGCGCGGCGGTGTGGCAAACTGCTGCCATGCGATCTGCTCTTCACTGCGGTTGGCTTGGCCGGGGACAAGAGCTTCGAGCGAGGCGAACAGGGCATCAGCCTCGGCTGCGAGCGCAGTAAGGTCGAACGCGTCGACCGCTTGCAGGTATATGACCTGCGCCAGTTCAAGCGCGGCATGGGCATCTCGGACGGACCAGCGCCCTTCAGCATCACTGCCACCAAAGTATTGGCATAGGGTGTGGGTGATATGGGCACGCGACACCACAGTGCCGGATGAAAGCGTTGCGGCAATGGAGCGCGCGGCAGAAAAGACGATCGGCGGGACAGCTTCTTCAAACGAGAACGCAGGTGACGAAGTGGGCATGGCAAACCTCCTGACGAGGCAATGGCATGTCCATCGGCCTCATCTGGCCCAGGGCCCACTTTCCTCTGTCGCGGTGGTCAAGGCTTCTCCGCTTGGCGGGCGAGAAGCTCGTCATTCCAGTCAAACCCCGCGGACACCGGCACCTGGATGACAATGCGCCGGTCCTCTTGAGCATAGGCGCGACGCGCTCGCTTCTCGGCCAGTTGACCACCTGCATCGTGATCGAGGAAAAGATGGAGCTCGCGCACGCTCTCAGGGATCGAGACTAGGCCGAAACGTTCGTTCCCAAGCGTCGCCCAGCACGGGATGCCGAAGAGCATGGTGGCCGACAGCGCAGTCTCAATACCTTCGGCCAGGCCCAGGTGGCCGTCCACTGCAGGTGCAAGCCTGACCGCGCCAGTTCCAAGACTTCCCAACGCGCGCCGTGGTCGCTCGAAGCTCGCCAGCTGGCGTTTGGTCGAATCGAGGAAGGTGCGGTGCACGGCAGCAATGCCGACATCGGTGCAAACCGCCGCCAGCATGGCAGGCAGCAATTGAACGTGCTCGCGAGGTCCGAGCGGTGTCCGGGCGAGGAAGCGCAATTGATCTGAATGGTGGCGGATCCCCCGTTGGACGAGGTGGTCCTCGGCGGGCGTGCCAACCAGGGGGCAGGCCGCCTGCCACAAGCGGCGTGCATTGCCGCCCGAACGATCCGGCGCTTCGCGTGCTACCAGCGGTTCGCCTGCCCCACTGAACAGCTCGCGGGTACCAACTCCGTGCCGTCGCAGCGCGGTGATGATTTCATCGTTGGTGCATCCGGCGAAGCAATGCAGCAGGATCGCTTTGCGACCCAAGCTGACACTGAGCGAGGGTGTTCGGTCGTCATGCGCCGGGCAACAGCACATGCCCTTGCCTCGGCGCCAGGTTCCGCGAAGGCTTTCGACGATTTCTCGGGCGCGGCGTTCGAGTGGCTCAGTTCCAAAAGTCTGGGGCATGCATCTACTCCGGTTGGGATGCCCTCCCCAGCGCAGCCTCCGCTCTGCGCCGTCATCAATCCCATTTCCTACAGTCAACGTTCTATATATGTTCTTTTACGATTCGACCAGCGAAGGATCGAGATATGACACTAAGTATGAGCCTGATGGGAGGAATTGCTGCCGTGCTCTGGGTAGCAGCACCGGCATTTGCGCAGTCGCCGCCCGCCCTCGAAAGCGGCACGGGCGAAGTGCGTGAGCCAGCGGCAGTGGAAGGGGCGAGCGGATTTCGGCTGCTCGAACATGGAACCTGGCAGCAAGCACCGGAAGCGGTCCGTCCTGCGACTTCCGATAGCGTAGGCGGTCGAGTTCCCCTCCCGTATCACTACACGCCGAACAGGCGCGGCGGAACATCGGGGTTTCGACGAGCAACTTACCTGCCCCACGTCCAGGCTGCTGAATTGCGCTATGCCATACCAGCGGGATTGCTTGATGCCCTTGTCTGGACGGAATCCCGCTACAATCCAAGTGCGGTCAGCAAAGCTGGTGCCGCCGGTCTTGGGCAGCTGATGCCAGGCACAGCTCGTGAACTCGGGGTTGCGAACCGTTTTGATCCGCTCGCCAACCTCAACGGCGCTGCGCGCTACCTCCGGCAAATGCTCGATAAGTTCGGGGTAGTGCATTTGGCCCTCGCCGCTTACAACGCGGGACCGGGGGCGGTCGAACGTGCGAGAGGCATTCCGCGCAATCGCGAAACCCCGTCCTATGTGCGCAATGTCTTGCGCTATTGGCAGAGCGCAAACGGAGGATGAGTGATTTGAGTGGCGTGCGCAAAAGGGTATCGGGCCAGCTTACTCAGGGGGCACGCAGTCTGATCCTGACCACTGACGAAGGCGAGGTCTGGATCATTGATGCGACTGACATCGACTCCTCCCTCGTCGGGCAACAGGTCAAGCTCGAAGGCATTGCGACCGGCTCCGATCGCATTTGCGCCGACTGGATAGGCAGGTCTTAGCGCGACGGATATCCAAGCAATTTCCGAGGCTCAGGAAAACAGCCAAAGAGCATACGCGCCCATTCCCGCGACAGTTCCCGACGTCGATCAAGGAATGCAGCGCGGTTATAGGCCCCTTCGGATCCCGAAATTCCTTCAGGCACATGCGCCAGCATCAGGTCGATGACGTGCCGATCTCCCGGAGTTCCGTTGCGCTCTGCCCATTCGTTCATAATCGTCGAGAATGACGCGCGCCAACCATGGGGCACGTGTCGCCCTTGATAGCCGCAGCGATTGTAGAAATAGCTCAGCGTGTTCTCACTCATCGGAATGCGAGCGCTTCGGTTGCTCGGAAACACCAAAGGCCCGCGACCGGTAAGCTGGTGTATTGCCCGGAGCGCGGCCACAGCTTCCGGAGCCAAGGGTACAAGATGATCGAATGTATCGTCATTCTTAAGCTCGGTCGTCAACTTCATGTGGGATGCCGGAATGCGCCACAAGGCTGCCGGGCATTCATCGTCACTCGCCCAGTCAATATTCTCTAACTCACCCCAGGTCATGGTGCGAATTGCTCCGAGCCGCTGACCGGTCAGAGCTGCAATACGCGACGCCAGTTTGGTAATCGGCGACGCGGGTTCCACTTCGGTCTTGCGGATCAGGTCCTGAAGACCCTCGATACTAAGAATTGCGGGGCGCTTCTTGCTACGCGGGACAGGCTTTAATGCCTTGCCGACCACTGCCGCTGGATCCCGCGACGCGACCCCCTCGGCTATACCATGTACGAATACAGCAGACATTCGCTGCCGAACGCGGTGCGCTGTCTCGATCGCCCCACGCTTTTCGACTTTTCTGAGCACTGTCAGCACGAGTGGTTCATCG
>VFQM010002813.1_pt1 | contig 12064 bp, 10 predicted proteins | sample 3512391 | NCBI WGS metagenome assembly VFQM01 (sample SAMN10412369, study PRJNA504923) | tailings metagenome | isolation source: Replicate 1 from Balatoc abandoned mine | place: Philippines
GTGGTGTCCGGCAAATGCCAGTCCACGATGAGCAGGTCGAAGCACTCGCTCTGCAAGCTGTGCAGCAACTGCGCTCCGGTCAGGTAGGTGTGGCAGGTGTGGCCCATGGCATGCAGGGCCTGTTTGAAAAGATCGAGCTGAAGCGCATCGTCGTCTAACGCGGCTATGCGCATGTTTCTCCCTACGGCTTTGTCCATGGACCATTATTTCCGAGGGATGCCCGGTTTGGGCGCGAGCCTGAGCCCGTTGGCAGGTCTAGTTGACGTTTGTTGATGTTTTGATGCTGGGGGCGGCTTGGTGAAGCGTGAATCCAGCCGGGCGCAATCCAGGGCTCACTCCGGCTTGGCTGCCGCTGGGCCCCACTCGCGCAGCAGGCGCATGCCCACCAGCGTGTAGCGGGTTTGGGGGCTGTTCCAGTTGCGGTAGCTGCAGCGTGCATAAAAGGCCCAGGTGTGCCACGAGCCGCCACGGCGCACGCGCACGGAGCCTGTTTCGGGCCCTTGCGGATCGGTAGTGGGGGATTGGGCGTAATAGCCCTCGTCGTGCCAGTCAGACACCCATTCCCACACATTGCCCTGCATGTCGTGCAGGCCCCAGGCGTTGGGTGGGTAGCTGCCCACGGGCGCCGTGAAAACGTAGCCGTCGTTGCCAGGCAGGGCATGTTGCTTCCACTTGGGCCACAGCGGCGCTGTGGATTGGTCGAACACATTGGCGTACTGCGTGAGTGCGGCGGGGTCGTCCCCGTGGGGGTAGCGGGTTCGCGTCTGGGCCCGGCAGGCGTATTCCCATTCGGCCTCGGTGGGCAGGCGGTAGCGCACGCCTTCGCGCTGGCTCAGCCACTGCGCCAGGGCCTGGGCGTCGTTCCAGGTGACGTTGACCACGGGGTGGTCGTCGGCTTGCTTGAAACCTGGGTTGCGCCAGGAATAGCGGGTGTCGCGCCCTTCAAAGGCATCGCCTCGCTGGGTGGTGGCCGGGTCGTATTGCGGGTTGTAGCCGTAGCCGCCGGTGCCGTCAGACACCGATTCCGGCTGGTAGCCCGACTCGGCCAGAAACCGCCGGAACTGCCCCACGGTGACCTCGTGCTGGCCCAGGTAAAACGGGCGGCTGATATGCACCTCATGCACGGGGGCTTCATCGCTGAGGGCGGCAAAGCGTTCCGCTTCCAGCAGGGGGTAGGCTTTGGCCAGTTCTCGCGCCGGTTCAGCGCTGCCCATCCAGAAACGGCCAGCGGGGATAGCCACAAGCCGCATGCCCAGTGAATTGACCACAACCTGCGGGTGGTCGTTGGCAGTGGCAGGAGGAGACGTGGGCGAGGTGATGGTGCTGCAACCGGCCAACAGGGTGGTTATAGCCAGCAGAACAGCAGCGGAGCGGAGTGCTTGCATGGGCGCCTCAAAGCAGTGGGCCCAGTGTACGGCAAGGTTACAGAGCCTCGCCTTGGCGCAGAGGCATGCTCAGCAAGCCTGCATGTCTGTGATGAGTGATTTCTAATGAAAATAGCTGCTAGCGCTTGATAAATAAGCGCCAGCAGCTATGTTTTTGATAGTGAAATAGGGCGGACTTCAACCGTTATTGGCAGCGGCCAGTGCTTGCAGGGCCGCTTGCACATCGGCAGTGTCCACGCCTTCCACGGGTGCCAGATGCTGCGCCAGTTGGGCGAGGGCGTCTGCCTGGGTTTGCAGTTGGGCAATGGCCTGGCCAGCCTCTTTGGGCGCCGCGAAGCCCGTGCTTTGCAGCAGCAGGCGACCATCGGCAGCCAGCAGCTTGAAGTAGAACTTGCCATCGGCCTCGCGGTATTGCTTGAACGAGGGCAGGGCCACCTTGGCTGCCTTGGTGCTTTGGGCCGCGCTGGTTTGCGCCAGGCTGCGCAGGCCCACGGCCGAGCGCAGCTCTTTGATAAACGGCGTGGCCAGGGCGCGTGCCCGTTCGGCGCCAGCCAGCAGGGTTTGCTCGATGCGTGCGGGGTTATTGATCAGCGTGTCGTACTGCTCGCGCATGGGGGCAATGACCTGGTCCACCCGCTCCAGCAGCACTTGCTTGGCATCGCCCCAGGCAATGCCCTCGGCATAGGCGCGGCGCAGGGCTTCGGTTTCTTCGGGGGTGGCAAAGGCCTGGTAGATCTGGAACAGCGCAGAGCCTTCGGTGTCCTTGGGCTCGCCAGGGGCGCGCGAATCGGTGAGCAGGCTGCCGATGAGCTTCTTGAGCTGGTCGCGCGAAGAGAACAGCGGGATGGTGTTGTTGTAGCTCTTGCTCATCTTGCGGCCGTCCAGCCCCGGCAGGGTGGCCACGTTGTCGTCAATCACCGCTTCTGGCAGCACAAAGTGCTCGCCATACAGGTGGTTGAAGCTGCTGGCCATGTCGCGTGCCATTTCAATGTGCTGCACCTGGTCGCGGCCCACGGGCACCTTGTGGGCCTTGAACATCAAAATGTCGGCACCCATCAGCACGGGGTACATGAACAGGCCAGCGGTCACGCCGTCATCGGCATCGCGCCCGGCTTCCAGGTTCTTGTCCTGGGATGCTTTGTAGGCATGGGCACGGTTGAGCAGCCCCTTGCCGGTGACGCAGCTCAGCATCCAGTTCAGCTCGGGAATCTCGGGGATGTCGGACTGGCGGTAAAAGGTCACCTTCTCCGGGTCGAGCCCGGAGGCCAGCCAGCTGGCGGCAATCTCCAGCGTGGAGCGCTGGATGCGCACCGGGTCTTCGCACTTGATGAGTGCGTGGTAGTCGGCCAGGAAATAAAAGCTTTGCACGCCAGGGCGCAGGCTGGCGGCCACCGAAGGCCGGATGGAGCCCACAAAGTTGCCCAGGTGCGGGGTTCCGGTGGTGGTGATGCCGGTGAGAAAGCGCGTGGTGCTCATGGAAACAAGGTCTGCAGGAGGAAGAGAAAAAGGCGGAATTCAGCGCAGCAAGGCGGTGAGCGGCGTGAGCAGCAGGTTGATGGTGCTGTAGCCCAGGCTCATCAGCGGACGCAGCCACAAACTGCCGACCACGCCTGCGATGACCAGTGCCATCACGATGAAAAAGCCCCAGGGCTCGATGCGCGACACCATGTGGGCCTGCTTCCAGGGCAACAGGCCCACCAGAATGCGCCCGCCGTCCAGCGGCGGCAGCGGGAACAGGTTGAACGCCCACATGACCAGATTGACCTGCACACCGGCACGCGCCATTTCGATGAAGAAGCGCTCATCCACACCCATGCCCACCATGGTGATCAGCACCACGCCCCAGGCCACCGCCTGCACAAAGTTGGACGCAGGCCCGGCCAGCGCCACCCACACCATCTGCTGTTTGGGTTTGCGCAAATTGCCAAAGTTGACCGGCACAGGCTTGGCATAGCCGAACAGGAAGGCGCCCGACGTGGCGAAGTACAGCAACAGCGGCATCAGGATGGTGCCGACGGGGTCGATGTGCTTGGCCGGATTGAGCGTGATGCGCCCCATCAGGTACGCCGTGTTGTCACCGAAGTGGCGGGCCGCATAGCCGTGGGCCGCCTCGTGTACGGTGATGGCGAACAGCACGGGCAGTGCGTAGATGAGGATGGTCTGGATGAGATTGGAGGTGTCCACCTGCGTATTGTCTCAGACAGCGGCGGGCTCCCAGGAGCCATGGCGCAGATGGCCGGACAGCGTGCGGGGTAGGGCGGAGCGATTCAGACCGGCGGTGGTCAGGGCCGGCTCAAAGCCCCAGGGCCTGCAGGCTACCGCGCCCCTCGCGCACTACTTCCGGGTCGCCGCCAGTGCCCATGGGGGTGAGGTCCACCACCGTGGTGGGTTCTTGCGGGCAGCCGCCTGCGTCCACGATGGCGTCCAGCACTTTTTCATAGCGTTCGCGGATCTCTTCGGGGTCGTTCAGGGGTTCGCTTTCGCCTGCGGGGATGAACGTGGTGGCCAGCAGCGGCGCACCGTGCAGTTCCAGCAGCAGTTGCAGGCCCTTGCGGTCAGGCACCCGCAGGCCGATGGTCTTGCGAGACGGGTGACTCACCCGGCGCGGCACTTCCTTGGTGGCTTCCAGGATGAAGGTGTAGGGGCCGGGCGTGCCCAGTTTCAGCAGCCGGTACTGGCGGTTGTCCACGCGGGCGTAGTTGGCCAGTTCCGACAGGTCGCGGCACAGCAGCGTGAGGTGGTGTTTTTCATCCACCTGGCGAATGCGGCGCAGGCGGTCTGCCGCGTCCTTGTCGTCCAGGTGGCAGACCAGGGCATAGCTCGAATCGGTGGGCACGGCCACGATGCCGCCCTTTTGCAGCAGCGCAGCGGCCTGCTTGAGCAGCCGGGGCTGCGGGTTGTCGGGGTGGACTTCGAAATACTGTGCCATGGCAAGGCCTGCTGCGTTGAAGGGTTCAGGTGGCGGGCCGCACGCGGTCGGCCAGCGTTTCCCAGATGGGGGTGAGGTGGCCCGGCAGGTAGGGCAGGGTGCCCAGGTCGGTGTGGGACTCGTCCGGGCTGTGGAAGTCGCTGCCGCGCGACGCTGCCAGCCCAAACTCTTCTGCCATGGCGGCGTAAGTCACGTACTCGGCGGCGGTGTGGCTGCCCGTCACCACCTCGACGCCCGCCCCGCCGTGGGCCTTGAATTCGGAGAACAGGGCGTATTCCTCGTTGGCGGTGAACTTGTAGCGCGCCGGGTGGGCAATCACGGCCAAGCCACCGGCCTCGGTGATCCAGCGCACGGCATCGCCCAGCGTGGCCCAGCGGTGGGGCACGTAGCCGGGCTTGCCTTCGGTGAGGTATTTGCGAAAGACCTCGTTCGTGTCGCGGCACACCTGCGTCTCTACCAAAAACCGCGCAAAGTGCGTGCGGGAGATCAGCTCGGGGTTGCCCACAAACTTGAGCGCACCTTCGTAGGCGCCGTGGATGCCCACTTGCGCAAGCTGGGCCGCCATCTCCTGCGCCCGCTCGCCCCGCCCGCCGCGTGTGGCTGCCAGCCCCTGGGCCAACGCCGTGTTGTCGGGGTCGAAACCCAGGCCCACGATGTGCACCGTGTTGCCCGCAAAGGTGACGGAAATTTCGGTGCCCGTGAGGTAGGCCATGCCCTGGCTGCGTGCCGCAGCGGCAGCGCGGTGCTGGCCGCCAATTTCGTCGTGGTCGGTCAAGGACCAAAGCTCCACGCCATTGGCCTTGGCGCGGGCGGCAAGTTCTTCGGGCGTGAGGGTTCCGTCCGAGACGACAGAGTGGCAGTGCAGGTCAGCGTTGAGGTAGGAGGTCACGAATTCATTCTACGGGTTCGACCCGGCTGCGCTGGCGCCAGGGCTTTTGCCGGGCGCACAACGCTTCCATGCCCCGCGGCAGCGGCTTAAAGCTGCGCGCCTTCCACCAGAAACTGCACCTTGCGCTCGCCCTTCCATTCGTTCACATCCAGCCTGAAGGCCAGCAGCACGCGTGCGGGCAGGGGCTCGGTGCGGCCGAACCAGATGGCGTCCACCGGGTTGCCCTGGTGAATGAGCTTGATGGAGAGGTGGTTTTTGGCCTCGCCCACCAGGCGCTGGCTCAGCACCTGCACCTCTTCGCTGAAGGTCGGGGGCAAAAAGCCCTGGCCCCACACCTCGCGGTGCAGGGTGTCCACGATGTCGGCTCGGCAGTATTCAGGGGCCAGGGGGCCGTCGGTTTCGATCTTGCGGGTGAGGGTGGCGGCGTCCAGCCACTCCTGCGCCACCTGGGCAAAGGCCTGCTCGAACACATCGAACGATTCCTCTACCACCGTGCAGCCCGCCGCCATGGCGTGGCCGCCGAATTTGAGGATGACACCGGGGTGGCGCTTGGCCACCAGGTCCAGCGCATCGCGCAGGTGAAAGCCGGGGATGGAGCGGCCCGAGCCCTTGAGTTCATGCTCCTTGCCCGGCGCGCTGCTGGCCGCAAACACAAAGGTGGGGCGGTGCAGCTTGTCTTTGATGCGGCTGGCCACGATGCCCACCACGCCTTCGTGAAAGTCGGGGTCGAACACGCTGATGGCGGGCGGGGGCTCCTCGCTCTCGTCAAACAGGCTCTCGGCCATCAGCATGGCCTGCTCGCGCATGCCGCCCTCGATCTCGCGGCGCTCGCGGTTGATGCCGTCCAGCGTGGCGGCCAGCTCGGCAGCGCGGCCTGCATCGTCGGTCAGCAGGCATTCGATGCCCAGCGTCATGTCGGCCAGGCGGCCTGCGGCGTTGATGCGCGGGCCCAGGGCAAAGCCAAAGTCGAACGTGGTGGCGGCAGCCGCCTTGCGGCCTGCCACGGTGAAGAGGGCGGCCACGCCCGCAGGCATTTGGCCCGCGCGGATGCGCTTGAGGCCCTGGGCCACCAGGCGGCGGTTGTTGGCGTCGAGCTTCACGACGTCGGCCACGGTGCCCAGGGCGACCAGGGTGAGCAGCGGGTCGAGCTTGGGTTGGGTGGCGGCATCAAAAACGCCGCGTGCGCGCAGCTCGGCGCGCAGGGCCAGCAGCACGTAGAACATCACGCCCACCCCGGCCATGGACTTGCTCTCAAACGTGCAGCCGGGCTGGTTGGGGTTGACGATGGCGTCTGCCGCAGGCAGGGCGGGGCCGGGCAGGTGGTGGTCGGTGACGAGCACTTGCAGGCCCAGGGCCTTGGCCTCGGCCACGCCTTCCACGCTGGCAATGCCGTTGTCCACGGTGATGAGCACGTCGGCGCCGCGCTCGGCCACGCGCCGGGCGATGGGGGGCGTGAGGCCATAACCGTCGGTGACCCGGTCGGGCACCAAGTAGTCCACGTTTTTTGCGCCCAGCAGGCGCAGGCCGCGCACGCCCACGGCGCAGGCGGTGGCGCCGTCGCAGTCGTAGTCGGCCACGATGACGAGGCGCTGGTTTTTCGCCATGGCATCGGCCAGCAGGCGGGCGGCGGCGTCAATGCCCTTCATGCCTTTTTCACCGCCGGGGGGCAGCAGGCGGGCCAGGCCGTCGTCCAGCTCGTCTTTGCTTTGCACGCCGCGTGCGGCGTACAGGCGGGCCAGCAGCGGGTGCACGCCTGCTTGCTCCAGCGCCCAGGCGGTGCGGGGGGGAATGTCTCTTGCTACTATTTTCATAGCTGCTCGCGCACGTCCATAAAGCGCTGGGGCCTTAAAAAGCGTTGAATGCGTTGCACCAGCCCCAGGGGCGCGGTGTGGAAGGTTTGCGCGCTGTGCTCGCCGCTCAGCGTCAGCCGCACGGGCTGGCCCTGTTCGGCCTGCCGCAGCAGCTCGGCCACGGGGCCTGCGTCCAGCGCGGTCCAGGTGCTGGCCCAGGCGCGCCAGTCTTCGCGCAGGGCGGGGGCGCGCAGGGCGTCTGCCACCTGCGGCGGCTGTGCGGGCGCTGTCAGACCTGCGGGCAATGCGCCGGTGCCGTGTACCCAGAACGAGTTGACGGCGGGCAGCCCCTGGGCCCCGCGCGCGTCGTTGAAGGGGTGGGTGTAGAGCAGCATCTGCATTTCGCTTTGCAGGCGGTGCAGGGTGCGGGCTTCGCGCGGGTTTGGCATCCAGGCGCGCACGTCGCGGCCCTGCACGCGTTCAAGCGAGGCGGTGGCCAGCGTGGCAAACAGGGGGCTGCTGGCCAGCCAGCGGGTGGGCTGGTCGTAGTGCAGGGTGATGCCGTCCTCGGCAAACCACGGGGCCACGATGGCGAGCAGCTCACGCGAGGCAGCTTCGTTCAGGCCCAGGTGGGCCGGGTCGTGCAGGGTGATGTGGTCGGTGGTGACTTGCCACTGGCAGGGCGTGATGAAGGCCCAGGCGGAAGCGTCCGGTGTCTGACCTGTGGGTTGCCCTTGCTGCAGGCGGTGCCACGCGGCCCAGGGGATGAGCCCGTCTTGGGTGCCCAGGCCCAGCGCTTGCGCCAGCGCGCGTTCGTGCGGGGGGGTGAGGCTGGTTTCCTCGCCAGGGCTGGCGTCTGCTGCGCTCAGGCGGGCCAGCAGGCGGTCCAGATGGGGCAGGGCCAGGCCTTTCAGGGCCTCTTGCGCGCCGGGGGCGCGGCTGGCGGCGTACGGGATCAGCAAATGGTGCGGTGCGGGCATGGGCCGTATTTTCGTGGGTGCGGCAGCGGGCGGGCGGCATGGCAGCCGCAGGGGCGGTGGTTCGGCAGCGGCTTGGGCGGCGGGGGCTGGGCCCCGCCATCGCTCAGGGCGCCAGGTCGGTCCACCGCTCCAGCGCGGCCAGCAGTTCTTCTTCGATCACGCCTTCGCGGGCGTGCAGGGCCGTGGCGCGCTGCGGGTCGCGGGTGTAGAGCGTGCCATCGGCCAGCTCTTGCTGGATGGACTGCTGCTCGGCCTCCAGCGCGGCGATGCGGTCGGGCAGCTGCTCCAGCTCGCGCTGCTCCTTGTAGCTCAGCTTCTTCTTGGGGGCGGCGGCTTGTTCGTCTTTGGCCGAAGCGTTGCCGCCCTTGCCTTCTGTGGCAGGTGCTGCCGTGGCTGCGGGCGGTGTGTTGCGTTGATCGCGCAGGGCCTGGCTGCGTTGGGATTGCTGCAGCCAGTCTTCCACGCCGCCTTCAAATTCGCGCCACACGCCGTCGCCTTCGTAGGCAATGGTGCTGGTGACCACGTTGTCCAGAAAAGTACGGTCGTGGCTGACGAGGAACACGGTGCCGGGGTAGTCCAGCAGCAGTTCTTCCAGCAGGTCGATGGTTTCGATGTCCAGGTCGTTGGTGGGCTCGTCCAGCACCAGCACGGTGGCGGGGCGGGCGAACAGGCGGGCCAGCAGCAGGCGGTTGCGCTCACCGCCCGACAGCGACCGCACGGGCGAATGCGCGCGGGCGGGCGAGAACAGAAAGTCGCCCAGGTAGCTGCGCACATGCTTGCGCTGCCCATTGATCTCGATCCACTCGCTGCCGGGGCTGATGAAGTCTTCCAGCGTGGCGTCCAGGTCAATCGCGTCGCGCAGCTGGTCGAAGTAGGCCACCTGCAGGTTGGCGCCGCGGCGGATGGTGCCGCTGTCCGGTTCCAGCTCGCCCAGAATCATCTTGAGCAGCGTGGTCTTGCCTGCGCCGTTGGGGCCCAGCAGACCGATCTTGTCGCCGCGCAGTAGCGTGGCGCTGAAGTCGCGGGCAATCACCTTGTCGCCAAAGGCTTTGCTCACGTGCTGCAGCTCGGCCACGATCTTGCCCTGGTAGTTGCTGTCGCCCCCGGTGCCCACTTCCATCTTCACCTTGCCCACCACGTCGCGGCGGGCGGCGCGGGTTTCGCGCAACTTTTCCAGTCGGCCAATGCGGCTTTGGCTGCGGGTGCGGCGCGCTTCCACGCCCTTGCGCACCCACACTTCTTCCTGCGCCAGCAGCTTGTCAGCCTTGGCATTGATGACGGCTTCCTGCGCCAGCTGTTCTTCCTTTTGCAGGCGGTAGGCGGCAAAGTTGCCGGGGTACGAGCGCAGCTGGCCCCGGTCCAGCTCGACGATGCGGGTGGCAATGCGGTCCAGAAACGCCCGGTCGTGGGTGATGGTGACCACGCTGCCCTTGAAGTCGATGAGCAGGTCTTCCAGCCAGCGGATGGAGTCCAGGTCCAGGTGGTTGGTGGGTTCGTCGAGCAGCAGCACATCGGGCCGGGCCACCAGCGCCTGGGCCAGGGCCACGCGCTTTTTGGTGCCGCCAGAGAGGTCGCCCACGCGGGCGTCTGGGTTCAGGTGCAGGCGCTGCAGGGTTTCTTCCACGCGTTGCTCCCAGTTCCAGGCGTCGGCCGCTTCGATCTGAGTTTGCAGGGCGTCCAGGTCCACGCCATCGGCGTGGGCCAGGTATTGTTCGCGCAAGGCAATCACCCCGGCCAGCCCGGCAGAGGCCGCCTGGAAGATGGTGGCGTCGGGGTCCAGTGCGGGTTCTTGCTCCACAAAGGCGATGCGGGTGCCTTGCTGCACTTGCAGCGTGCCGTCGTCGGGCTTGGCCAGCCCGCCGAGAATTTTGAGCAGCGAAGACTTGCCCGCGCCGTTGCGGCCAATCAGGCCGACGCGTTCATTGGTTTCAAGGGAAAAGCCGGTGTGGTCCAGCAAAGCGACATGCCCGAAAGCCAGCTGGGCATTGAGTAGGGTGATAAGAGCCATGGGGGGGATTATCCGGGGGGCGCCCTGGCGGGTTGTTCAGAAGGGCTTCCACCCAATGCCACAATCGCGCTTCCATGCAAATTCCTTACGAACTGGCTTTGGGCTGGCGCTACACCCGCGCCGGCCGCGCTACGCGGCGCAACGGCTTCATCTCGTTCATCTCGGGCGTGTCCATGCTGGGCATTGCCCTGGGGGTGGCGGCGCTCATCATCGTGCTGAGCGTGATGAACGGCTTTCAAAAAGAGGTGCGCGACCGCATGCTCAGTGTGGTCTCGCACATCGAGATTTTTGCGCCCCACGGGGCGGCGATGCCCGACCCCGCCCGGACGCTGGCCGAAGCCCAGCGCAACCCCAATGTGGTGGGCGCAGCGCCCTTTGTGTCGGCCCAGGCGCTGCTGGCGCGCGGCGAAGACATGAAGGGCACGCTGGTGCGCGGCATTGACCCCGACAAAGAAGGCGCGGTGACCGACCTGGCCGCCACCAACGCCGAGGTGCTCAAGCAACTGGTGCCTGGCGAGTTCCGCGTGGTGCTGGGGCGCGAGCTGGCCCGTTCGCTGGGGGCGCGTGTGGGCGATGCCATCACGCTGATTGCCCCGGCCGGGCAAGTCACCCCCGCAGGCGTGGTGCCCCGCCTCAAGCAGATGACGGTGGCGGGCACGTTTGACTCCGGCCACTACGAATACGACTCGGCCCTGGTCATGCTGCACCACGAAGACGCCCAGCGCATCTTCCGCCTGGAAGGCCCCACGGGCGTGCGCCTGAAGCTCAAGGACCTGCACCAGGCCCGCGAGGTGGCGCAGCAACTGGCAGGCAGCCTGAGTGGCGATTTGCTGATTCGTGACTGGACGCAGCAGAACCGCACCTGGTTTGCCGCCGTGCAGCTCGAAAAACGCATGATGTTCATCATCCTCACGCTCATCGTGGCGGTGGCCGCGTTCAACCTGGTGAGCACGCTGGTGATGACGGTGACCGACAAGCGTGCCGACATCGCCATCCTGCGCACCCTGGGCGCCAGCCCCAAGAGCATCATGGGCATCTTTGTGGTGCAGGGCGCCATGGTGGGGGTGATTGGCACCTGCGTGGGCCTGCTGCTGGGTTTGGGCATTGCCGCCAACATCGACGTGATCGTCCCGGCCATTGAGCGGGCGCTGAACGCCAGCTTTTTGCCCAAAGACATTTACCTCATCAGCAAGATGCCGAGCGAGCCGCAGGCCAGCGACATCGTGCCCATTGGCGTCATTTCTTTGGTGCTGGCCTTCGTGGCCACGCTGTACCCCAGCTGGCGTGCCAGCCGTGTCAATCCTGCAGAGGCACTCCGCTATGAATAATGTAGCTGCTCGCGCTTATTCAGAGGGCGCTACAGGCCAAAATGGCCAAAATTCTCTGGGCGGTGAAGTGGTGCTGGAAGCCAAGGGCCTGACCAAGCGCTTCACCGAAGGCCGCCTGGACGTGACCGTGCTGCACGGTGTGGACCTGCAAATCCGCGCAGGCGAGACGCTGGCCATCGTCGGTGCGTCGGGTTCGGGCAAGAGCACGCTGCTGCACCTGCTGGGCGGGCTGGATGCGCCCACGGCGGGCACCGTGCGCCTGAAGGGGGCGGAGATGTCGGCCCTTTCGCCCGAGCGGCAGGGCCAGCTGCGCAACCAGCACCTGGGCTTCATTTACCAGTTCCACCACTTGCTGCCCGAGTTCAGCGCGCTGGGCAACGTGGCCATGCCCCTGCGCATTCGCCGCCTGCCGCTGGCCCAGTGCCATGCCGAGGCCGAACGCGTGCTGGCCTCGGTGGGCCTGGCCGGGCGCTTGCAGCACCGCCCGGCCGAGCTGTCGGGCGGCGAGCGCCAGCGCGTGGCCATTGCCCGCGCCCTGGTCACGCGCCCGGCCTGCGTGCTGGCCGACGAGCCCACCGGCAACCTCGACCGCAGCACCGCCGATGGCGTGTTCGACCTGATGCTGCAACTGGCCCGCGACCAGGGCACCGCGTTTGTGATGGTGACGCACGACGAATCACTGGCTGCGCGCTGCCACCGGGTGGTGCGGCTCACCTCTGGCGTGCTGCGCTGATCGGTGCACTTGCGGCCCATGG
>VFQM010002814.1_pt1 | contig 12062 bp, 12 predicted proteins | sample 3512391 | NCBI WGS metagenome assembly VFQM01 (sample SAMN10412369, study PRJNA504923) | tailings metagenome | isolation source: Replicate 1 from Balatoc abandoned mine | place: Philippines
CTTCCGGCCAGGAGCGGACGTCGAAGCGCGTGACTACTCGAGCCGAGTCAGCGCTGCCCTTCAAACTTGAATTCACCTCACCAGAACCACCACCACGGTCGCTGCTTGCGCTCGGGACCTACGTCATTGTGTGCCCCGACATCGAGCCAATGCGGAAGGTTCACATCGGGGGAATCGGGCGATGGAAAGTAGAACTCGGCGGCAAGCTCAGCCGCGAGTCTTCCGCATACGTCGGTCGCGTACTTGGCTTCAGGCCACGGCGGGACTTCACCCGTAAAGAGTCGGGCATCGCCCCCGAAGCGAATTTGGCCCAAGTCTTGGATCGAATACTGTGCGTGACTCTCCATGACAACGGAAAGCGAAATGCACCAACCCTCTGAGTCGCCATCCCAGATGGCCTGAATGCAAGCCGGGCGGCCTTCCAACGACAAGACCTTCTCTCGGAGGAGTTCGTAGCTAATCAGGCGCATGCGCTCGGCATGCCTTGCACTGGCTTCGGCCCGCAGAGCTGGTCCGATCCGGTCGTGTTCCGACTCGCACCACGCCCTGTCCCACGGAAGTTCGACGCCGGCGCTGAGCAGTTCGTGAATTACGAAAACATCGAACTGAGCATCGGCAGCCGGTGAACTTTCTGATCTGCGCCAATGTCCGAGAATGTTGAGGAAAGAACCAGCCTCAAAAGCCTTTTCGAGCAAGCCATAGACCCTAAGGCCTGGCGTCTTCTGCATTAACGAGCGAACGACGACGCTCGGAAGTTCTCCCGAGCGAATTCTAGATGCGACTTGGGATGCGAGGTCTTCGTGATCGGCCATAATGGATCATCTCATTCAGCGACCGCCCTCCCACAATGGGAGACCGTGCGGTGTCTGCATTTTTACCCAAGCAGGCGAGGTGCGACTCTGCAGTATCGGCAATCGGCCAAGAGCGGACGATTGACACAGGCAAAGCCACAAGGCCCGCTGTGATGCGGGTCTTGACTGTTATGGACTACTAGCTACCTCCGTCCGGGTTTTCGTCCCGCTTTTCCCGACGCTTGCGCGGCGAGCTAGGGGTAGAGCCTCCCTCGCGCGCTGGCCTTTGCCGCGGCTAGTTTGCCGAGACTTTTTTCTTTCGCCGCGCCCTTTGCAGCGAAATCAACAAGTGTGTGCGCGTCGTTGTCGGGAATCTCGTCGGCGTAACAATCGAGCCCGATTGCCGCGAACTCATTGATGCTGACGCCCCATGTACCGCCACCTTGTGTAAGCGCCTTCGCTTTCAGGTATCGCTCATAGGCGTCCTTCGGCGAAATGCGCGTGTCTCGGTCGGCGGACAGATGGCCCGCATCGGCCCTAGTCGGGGTGAATGCACCCGACCATAGCCGTCCTTCCTGAATGTTGTTCGGGTGCAGTTGCCGCATCAGAAGCTCATCCGATGCGGCCAGCTTGTTGGCCTCAGCTATCGGCATCACCGCCCCCAGTGTCGGTGGTGATCAGGTCCCAAAACGCCCTGAACCGTGCCGTAAGATCAGCGGCATCCATTGCCAGTTCGTCCTGGAATTCCTGCATCGAGTGGGTATTGATTGCATGGAACTCAATTGTTTCCCCATCCGGAGCAATGTTTGCGCTGCCTTCCCATGTAGTAATCGTCCACTCTGCCCCGACGCCCCCTTCCGGCAGTGGGTAGAGATAGGGCGCGTGAGTGCCAACCTCCAACACTGCGAACCTGACGAAGTGCCGCATGGCTTCTACAGCGGCCTGCGACGGTGCAGGGTTTCCCGGTTCGTACCACCCTTCTTCGGCCCGTGCAATTTCATCAAGGCGCTCTTCGAAGGGCTGACGCGGCTCATCGTCGTTATAGACAATGCTCGCATCTACAAGACGGCGCAGCTTGTCGAATCGGTCATACAGTCCGGTGCCGATCAAGCGAACGCGCTGGGTCGTGCGGTTGTATGCCTTTTGAAACTCAAACTCCGACAGCGGCCGGAAATCGAATGGCGCGCCTGTCTCGTCGAGGACGTGAATCGTGCCGCTGTTTGAAACACCACCGTTCAGCGTGAAAACCGCATTGACAGCGTTCTCGTAGGTCTTTTCGCGCGACAGAACGATCCGTTTGCGGATGAATGTGTCGTACCGCACCGGGTTGGGAGTGTCGTACCCAAGTTCAATGAATTCATCTGGTTGGAGGCTTTGACCAAATGGGTTGAAGCGACCGGCCAACTCCGGCGGGAAGTCTTGGGGGACTTCGCCAGTCGTTTGAACACGACGGATGAGGTCATCCACATACGTCTTAGCCTCGGTGAATTCTTCGTATGTTGCGAAGCCTAGATCGCCTTGCAGAGCAGCTTGGCGCGATGGAAGACGCACGCCGACCGCCACGGCACTATTGCCACCCACAACCTGCGTCAGACCAATCTGAAACGAATCCTCAAATCCTTTCGGTACGCGCACGCGGTTGTTGTGACGCCGCTTGAACAGCATCTTCGCCACTTCGACAAGGAGACTGCGGTATGCCGCTAGATCGGGCAATACGTCGAATGGAATTGCGTGTGCGTCAAATCGACCGCCTGCAAAACGCGCGCACAGAAATACCCCATCTCCGGGCGGCGTCTGTTCGTTGTCGTCGCGAGCGGGCTGGTCAGTCAAGGCATCCCCCCCCACCTACCGGGCTGGTCATCCTAGCGTATATAGCAGATGGGTTAAGAGTTTGTCTCGTTGGCCGAGACTGAGTCTCGGCAATGAGTGTCCCGTAAACTGCGACCGCCTGCAGAACGAATAGTTCAAGAATTCTGTGTTCGGCAGCCCTGTATCCCTACGCGATTCGTCTCGCTGAGTTACCAGCCTTCCGGGCAAGAGGTGTCATTGACAGTTTCCCAGGCGTGCGACCGTTTGCTTCCGATCTCCGCTTCGGGTCGGAAGCGGAGGTGGCCAACTACCAGGGCGTTACCGCGGCCAGCACCAGCGGCTTGGTCAGCCTCGACCGGAACCGACGGTCGTGTCAGCCAGCACAAGCAGCAGCTTCGACGGCTGGCTCCAGTGGGGCCTATTCGTGGGGCAAGGGGGCTCTTCTGGACCGACTGCGTGGGACATGTTTTTCAACGGATGTTCACGCAAGAGACTGGTTCGCCAGATCTTGTGACATGCTATCCATGGAGACATGAGGACTGTGGCCCATGGAGCCCCACGAACGACCGGCGGGAACGACAGACACCGAGCGCATCCTCGCGGAGTTCTGTAAGCGGTCATTTCTGAAGCTGTGGACCTACGCCAATCCTTTCAAGGATGACGGGAAAGAGTTGTGTGATGTTATCGCGGTGTTCGGAGGCCACGTGTTCGTGTTCTTCGATCGCGAGAAGCAGTATGCCGATACGCCGGACGTCGACCCCCTGTTGGCGTGGGATCGCTGGAAGCGACGGGCCGTGGACCGCCAAGTCACCACCGCGCACGGAGCTGAGCGCTATATCCGCAGCGGCCGTCGAATCTTCCTCGACGCCAAGCAGTCGATCCCATTCCCGCTGGACGTGTATGGTGCAACGGCGATTGTCCACAAGATCGTGGTCGCCCATGGCGCTGCCGAGGCATGCAAGAGCAGCTCAGAGCAGAACCTCTACGGAAGCCTGGCTGTGAGTTACAGCGATGTTGATGCGGGCGTAGCACCCTGGCCATTCCACGTGCAGCTGGAGCGGAGCAAGCCGGTTCACCTGTTCGACAGCCACAATTTTTCGATCATCCTGCGCGAGTTGGACACGATCACCGATCTGTCCCGCTACTTGGACGAAAAGGTGCGGTCGATCGAGCGCATGGATCTGTCCTACTGCGGTGAGGAGGACCTGCTTGCCTACTACCTGCTGAATTTCGATCCAGCAGCCCAAAAATGTCGCATTGCCCCCGATGAGCCGCTCACGGGACTGCACATCGGCGAGGGCGGATGGGCCCAGTTCGTTGGCTCCGAGCTTTACAAGAACACGCGGCGTGTGAACGAGATTTCCTACTTCTGGGACGAGCTGATCCAGAGGACCTGCCAGAACAAGTTGGACGGTACGCTGGGTGGGAATGCCGACCTGTTGCGGGGCCAGAGCGCGATTTGCGAGATGGTCAAGGAGCCCCGCTTTTCACGGCGTGCCTTGTCGAAGCAGATGCAGGACTGCGTGGTCAATTTCCCCGACGATCCGTCCGGCCTAATGCGGCACGTGTCACTGATGCCATCTTTCTTTCCCGACGTTGGCTATGTGTTTTTCCAGTTGCGCGTTCCGGTAGCGTTGCGCCAGCAGCCCGACTATCTGGACAAGAGGCGGACCCTGCTGGAGGTCGCATGCGGGGCGGCCAAGAACAAGTTCCCACACCTCAACAAGGTAATCGGTATTGGAATAGACGCGGCCAAGTTCGCCGGAGACACCAACTCGGAGGACTTCCTCCTGATGCCGTGCGTGGAGTGGCCGGATCAGAGACGGGCCCACTACGACGCGTTGAACCGAGATTGGCAATTCTTCGCGACGCCCCACATGACGCAAGACGAGAGAACCGTAACTCAGTTCGTTCCGCCTCCACGGGCCTGAAAGTATTCTCATCGATACTGATAAACCGTGACTGTCCTTTCTACTGAAGGTATGGACGGCAATACGGCCCCTCGAATGGCGCCCCACCGGACTAGAGCTCGTCGTCTCCGATCATGGGCCATTGGGCGGACAGCTCGGCAAACGCTTGCCATGATTCGTGCAGCGGAGTCATGTCCCCGTGCGGCATCCAGGGATTGTCCAAGTGCTCGAACTGATCGAACTGCGGCGTGGGCAGCACGTCACCCATGCCCCCATACACGAACCACCGGCTGATCAGTTCGGCGGTTTGCGCCAGGTTCGCCAGCGCCTCTTCGGCCTCGCCCAGGTTCCACGTCTCCAGCCCGCGGTTCTTGCGGCTGTCTGGTGTTGCGGCATGCGCGTAGCGCGTGTCCACGTGATCCTTGATGGCGTTCGCCCGATCCAGCCGTGCTGCCAGTCGATCGAACACATCGGGGCGGACCAGGTCGTCAGGCCGCCGCGTCTCCGGCGTGGTGCCACTCAAGACGTCGAACTGCGCGTGTCGGCTGTGGATGGGGTCTGCGTCGAGCTCTCGCGGCACGAAGAACGCCCCGCCTGCGGGCTGCTGAAACACGTAATCCCAGTAGGCCTTTTCCACGGGCACGGGATCGTAGGGGAGGCCTGACACGACCTCCACGAACACCTGCCGCGTCAGCTGGGGCTGATGCCTCCGAATATCGTCAAGAACCGACCGCAGGGAAAACACACCTCTGGGTCCTGTGAAGGGCGATGGATCCACCATCCGCCGGATGCTCAGGAACGTCGTGGCCCAGAACCCGTCGTGAAGCATCCAGAACATGTTTGTGTTCAGAGGCGCCGCGCCCTGTTCGGCGCCAGGGTGCTGGCGCACCGCCTGCACGAAACATCGAAAACTGGCCACGTTCCACGCCAGGGAATGGAGCTGTCGCCGGATAGCGTGGTCATCATCGCCCTCCAGCGCGAAGCGCCACTGATCAACGCGCTCCTTCATGCCGCTCTCGTCTCGCGCAGCAGCAACGCCAGGACCCCATCGAACCGATCCAGCTCAATCTCGTCCTGGGGACTGCGGTGGTAGTGCTCGGGGTCATCCAGCACATGAAAAACGGCGCAGGTGGCGCCACCGTCAGGCAAGGGGGACAGCAGCGCCTCATACAGAAAGGTTCGCGTCCACGACCGCCAGCAGCGAAGCGTGTCGCCCTCCAGCCAGATCACCCAGCGGTCGTCCATGTCCCGCGGCCAGAACCCGCGCTGCAGCAGCACAACCTCAGCCGCGGAGAACGTTTTGGCGCACCGAACGGGCCAAGCACGGCCGCGCAATGGCGGCAGGTCGTCCTTCCATTGGGCGGCTGAGTCGTCGGTGGGGGCTGGGGTTGGCACGGACATAGGATACGGGATTGGCCCAAAACAGGCCCTCGATTGTGCCCACGGCATGTCGCAGGGTCTGCGACGTGGAGGGGTCAAAATGGGTCCCAATGGCGTGCCTTACCGGACGGGTGCTGCCGGGCCAAGCTGAGCGTTCAGCGTGTCGGGGAATGGAATGAACCAGCAGAACCTTGAAGCGGCGATGGCCACCGTGCACGCGCTGCTGCGGGCCGAAGGGTTGAGCGATGCAGCCAACCTCGTGCGCGACTATCCCGCACGCGCCGAACACACGGGAAACGATGGCTGGAACGGCGGGACGGAAATCTGGGAGATCTCGCTGGACGTTCCGCCGGAGCACTACGCGCGGCTGGGTGCGCAGCGCGGCAACCTCGAAGGGCAGATCACCGAGCGCCTCAGGACCGTGTTGGCCAACACCGGGGAGCGGTGGTATGCCGCGAAGATCGTGCCTGCGCTGGAGCAGCGGGCCGACTGGCGGACCCATGAGCCAGGGCTTCCCCGGCAGGCGCGCGTCAACATCCTCGACGGGCTGCGCCTGGACAAGGTCGTCTGGTATGGGGCGCTGGATGACGTGGAGTTTCTCAGGCGCATTTACGACCTGACCAACTTGCCGTCCACGGACTCCCGTTACACCGACGCCGCTGGCGACATCTGGCAGCACACGGTCAACAACTCCGACTGGGACATGGACTGGGTCTACCACGACAAGCGGTTCAACCTGGTCGACGGGCCAACCGATAAGTTCCTGCAGTTCCTGTGCGAGCTCGTGCACCCGGTGGTGCGTCCCGATCGCGAGGAGGCCGAGACGCTGGTGGCCCACTTCAACGACCAGCTGCGCCCCTGTGGGTGGGAAATCGTCATCGAGGAACGTATCGCCGGCCGCCCGCGCTACGCGCCCCAGGCCCTGACCAACAACGGTGCCCGCGCTGTTCAACGGGCCCGGGGCGTGGCGGCGTCGCTGGACGCCGGGGCCATGGCCCAGCAGATCCACCGGCTGGAGAACGCGGTGGAGAAGGATCCCGCTCTGGCGATCGGGACCGCTAAGGAGTTGGTGGAAACCTGCTGCAAGACCATCCTGACCAAGCGCGGCGTGGAGTTCACGCGCACGGAGGACATCGGGGATCTGACGAAGAAGGTCACGAAGGCGCTGGAGCTGGTGCCGGAAGGGATCAGCGATGCGGCGAAGGGCGCAGCCAACATCAGGCTCATCCTTCACAACCTGAGCTCGATCACCCACAACCTGGCCCGGCTGCGCGGCCTGTATGGCACGGGCCACGGAATGGACGGCGCGCACCGTGGCCTGCAGCCCCGCCATGCACGTCTGGCCGTGGCCGCCGCCGTTGCGTTCATCGATTTCGTGACCGAAACCGACCGCGTTCGATCGAAGGCCAAGGTGGAGAGCTGACCCGATGGGGATCGTTGACGAGTTCGCGCGCTATAAGGCCAAGCTTCGAAACCGTTTCTACGACATCTCCGCAGAGGTGGGGCCTGAGACGGTGCTCAGCCTGTGGCGCCATCGGATCAGTGTCGAGGGTGGACGGTGGATCTACCGCGACCACCTGTCGCGGTGGAGTGGGCTCGGCAACGAGCAATTCGCCCGTCACCTGAAGACCGCGTTCGATGAGAAGCGGCCTATTCGTGTGGTCGTGGCCACGACGGACAACCCCGCCCTGGCCGTCGAGAAAGGCGACTGGACCTTTTCCGTGGGCGCCCACGTGGTCGCCCCGAAGTCCGGCAACGGCTCCCTGGCCGGCGGTGCCCTCGACGCCGACGTGGGCGACGACTGGCGCCCGACCATCACCGCCGAGTACTTCCTGACCGACAAGCTGGGCCTCGAGATCCTGGCCGCCCTGCCCTTCGAGCACGACATCCGCCTCAACGGCGCCAACGCCGGCTCCACCAAGCACCTGCCGCCGACCGTGAGCCTGCAGTACCACTTCCGCAACGACTCGAAGGTGACCCCGTTCGTGGGCGCTGGCGTGAACTACACGGTGTTCTTCGAAGAAGAGACCCGCGGCCCGCTGGCCGGCACCGAGCTCGAGCTCGACTCGTCCTGGGGCCTGGCCGGCCACGCCGGCGTGGACATCGAGGTCGGCAGCAACAAGTGGCTGCGCATCGATGCGCGCTACATCGACATCGACACCGACGTGAAGGTGGACGGCGCCGCCGTCGGCACCGTCAACATCGACCCGATGGTGTACGGCGCGGCCTTCGTCTGGTCGTTCTGAGCCCCGTGATGGCGAAGTTCATGGCCGCTGGCGTAAAGTCCGCGGCCATGAACCGCCTCCTGATCGCTTCCTCGCTGGCCCTCGCGCTGGCTACTCCCGCCGCCCACGCCTGGAGCCGGCAGGGCCATGAACTCGTGGGCGAACTGGCCGAGCGCCAGCTCAGCCCGGCCGCGCAGGCGCAGGTGGGCGAGCTGCTGGCCGACGAGGCCACGCCCACCCTGGCCGGCGTGGCCACCTGGGCCGACGAGATCCGCGCCGAGAAGAGCGAGCTGGGCGTGCTCAGCCGACGCTGGCACTACGTCAACATTCCCGGCAAGGACTGCGACTACGCCCCGGCCCGCGACTGCCCGGACGGCGAGTGCGTGATCGGCGCCATCAACGCCCAGCAGGCCGTGCTGGCCGACACCTCGCAGCCGCGCCAGAAGCGCATCGAGGCGCTGAAGTTCCTGGTGCATTTCGTCGGCGATGCGCACCAGCCCATGCACGCCGGCTACCCGCACGACCGCGGCGGCAACGACCACCAGCTCAACTACCGCGGCAAGGGCGCGCCCCAGGGCGAAGGCACCAACCTGCACGGCGTGTGGGACTACTGGCTGCTGCGCAGCGCCAACCTCGACAATGCCGCCTACGTGGCCCGGCTCGAGGCGCTGCCGCCGCTGCCGGCCGACCCGGTGCCGGTGGTGGGCAATGCGGCGCAGGAATGGACGATCGAGTCGTGCCGCCTGATCCACAGCGAGTCGATCTACCCGCCGCGCCGCCGCATCACCGACGCGTACCTCGACCAGCACCGTCCGCTGGCCGAGCAGCGCGTCCGCCTCGCCGCCAGCCGCCTGGCCGGCCTGCTGGAAGACGCGCTCGTCCCCTGAGCCTCAGGCCTCAGGCGACGGCGGCTCGAACTTCACCGGCACCAACACCCAGCCCTCGACGGGCTGGCCGTCCTTGATGGCCGGCGAGAACTTCCAGCCGCGCGCCGCCTGCAGCGTGTTGCGCGTGATCTCGGCGTCGGCCGGCACGGTGCTCTGCTCCGGCACGTAGTGAACCTCGCGCGCGCTGCCGTCGGTGCCGACCAGCACGCGCAGCATCACCATGCCGCCCTCGCCCGCCGCGGCCGCGGCCTCGGGATAGGCCGGCACCTCGCCTTCGATACCGATCGCCGCCATGCCGGCGGGCGGCGGCCCGGCGGTGAAAGCCAGTTCGATCTCGATGCCCTTGAAGCCGCCGTCCGGCTGCTGCTCGCCGATGCCAATAGCTGCCGCCTCGCGGGTGATCATGCGCGGCTCGCCGACCACCTCGCCGTCGCGCACCAGCCTGGCCTGCACGTCGAAGGTGCCGTCGGCCAGCGGGGTCACCGTCCACGTGGTTTCCCAGGCCTGGCCGGCGTGTTCGAAGTCCTCGCGATGCGCCTGCCCCGGGGACAGCACGGGACGCGTGCTGCGCGCCTGCTCGCCGTCGACCTTCACCAGCAGCGCCATGCGCAGCTTGCCGGCGGGGATGGCCTGGTCGCCCGACGCGGCGGGCTGGGCAGCCCAGGCCATAGCGGCGGCGGCCAGGCCAAGCAGCAGGGCGAGGACGAGGCCAGCGGACTGGCGGGCGGGTGACGGCAGCGGTTGCTTGAGCATGGCGATGCGCTCCTTGAGGGGGTCGAGGCCGGACCAGTGGCAGCCCAGCGGCAGGGCCTGGTCGGCGAGGCGGGTCTTGAGCATGGCGTCGCCGTAGTGGCGGCGATGCGCGGGATGGCGCCGCACCACCACCGCGTCGCAGGCCAGCTCCTGGTCCTGGCGAAAACGCGGCAGCGCGAGGTGCACCAGCGGGTGGAACCAGAACAGCGTGCGCAGCAGCGCGGCCAGCGCGCAGGCCGGCAGGTCGGCGCGCTCGAGGTGCACGCGCTCGTGCGCCAGCACCAGTTCGCGCTCGATCGGTTCGTAGCGCTGCTCGAAATCGCCGGGCAGCACGATGCGCGGGCGCAGGCCCACCACCGCCGGCAGGCCGCGCGTGGCCAGCGCCTGGTAATGCCCGTCCGGACGCCGCGTGAGCGGGCCCAGGCCGGCGTGGAAGCGGCGCTGCAGCCACAGCTGCCAGCCGAGCATGGCCAGCGCGCCGGCCAGCCACAGTGGCGCCAGCCAGGCCTGCAGGTCGATGCCGGTCGTCGCGGCCACGACCGCGGCGCCGGCGCCTTCGATCGGCACCGCGGTGGCGCTAACCAGCACCGGCATCACCGGCACGGGCGCGGCCGGCAGCGCCACCGCCAGCAGCGCGGCGGGCACCAGCCACCACAGCGCGTAGGCCGCCGTGGCGCCGAACAGCCGGCGCACCGCAGCGCGCAGCGCCATCACGAGCACGATCGCGCCGGTCAGGGCGAGGCTGGCTTCGAGCAGCAGTTCACTGGCCATCGTCGAGCTCCTCGAGCAAGCGGCGAAGTTCGGCCACGTCCTTCTTGCCGAGCTTTCGCTGCGCGCTGAAGTGGGCCACCAGCGGCGCCACGCGGCCGCCGAACAGGCGGTCGAGCAGGCCCTGGCTTTCCTGGCGCAGCCAGTCCTCGCGGCGCAGCACGGGCGCGTAGAGATAGCGCCGGCCCTCGCGCTCGGCGCGGATGGCGCCCTTCTTGAGCAGGCGGTTGAGCAGGGTCTTCACCGTGGCCTCCTGCCAGCCCTGGCCGGCGGCCACGGCCGCCACGACGTCTTCGGCGGCGAGCGGGCTTTCGCGCCAGAGCGCCTGCATGACCACGGATTCGGCTTCGCTGACCTGCATACGATCACACCCGTAAACTTTTCTGCAGATTACGCCTGTAAACGATGAAGTCAAGCCCCTGCGCCGCCCTGCCATAATCGCCGGGTCGAACCGCGCGGAGAGCCGCATGCGCCACCCGGACGTGAAAGCCCGCTACCACGCCGACTCCGGCACCTGGAGCTACCTGGTCAGCGACCCGGCCAGCGGCCGCGCCGCGCTGGTGGACCCGGTGCTCGACTTCGACCCCAAGTCCGGCCGCACGGCCACCACCAGCGCCCAGGCCCTGCTCGACGACGTGCGCGGCGCCGGCCTCCAGGTGGACTGGATCCTCGAGACCCACGCCCATGCCGACCACCTCAGCGCCGGCCACTGGCTGCGCGCGCAGCTGCCGGGCGCGAAGCTGGCCATCGGCGAGGGCATCCGCAAGGCGCAGAAGGCCTTTCGCCCGATCTTCAACCTCGGCGAGCACTTCCCGGTGGACGGCTCGCAGTTCGACCACCTGTTCGCCGACGACGAGGTGTTTTCGATCGGGGCGATCTCGGCGCGGGTGATCCCCGTGCCCGGCCACACCAACGACTCGGTGGCCTACCTGGCCGGCGACGCGCTGTTCACCGGCGACTCGCTGTTCATGCCCGACGGCGGCACGGCGCGCTGTGATTTCCCGGGCGGCGATGCGGCCACGCTCTACCGCTCGATCCAGCGCCTGTATTCGCTGCCCGACGATACCCGCGTCTTCGTCTGCCACGACTACGGCCCGGGCGGCCGCGAGCCGCGCTGCGAAACCAGCATTGGCGAGCAGAAGCACAAGAACATCCACGTGCGCCTGGGCGTGGACGAGGCGCAGTTCGTCAAGCTGCGCACCGAGCGCGACGCCACGCTCTCCATGCCCACCCTGATCCTGCCGGCCGTGCAGGTGAACATCCGCGCCGGCGCCCTGCCCGAGCCCGAGGCCAACGGCGTGCGCTACCTCAAGCTGCCGATCGACGCGCTCTGACGATCAGCCGCCGAGGTGCTGGCGGGTCCAGCGCACGATGTTGTTGGCGTCCATGGCACCCGACTGGCGGGCGATCTCCCGGCCCTGGTGAAACAGCACGATCGTCGGGATGGAGCGAATGCCGTGGCGCTGGGCCAGGGTGGGCTGCGACTGCGTATCGACCTTGGCCAACCGCACCTTCGGCTCGAGCAGCGCGGCGGCCTTG
>VFQM010002815.1_pt1 | contig 12055 bp, 8 predicted proteins | sample 3512391 | NCBI WGS metagenome assembly VFQM01 (sample SAMN10412369, study PRJNA504923) | tailings metagenome | isolation source: Replicate 1 from Balatoc abandoned mine | place: Philippines
CACACCGAGGTCAAGCGTTTGCTGGATCTGGTGCGCAGTTGCTGCAAGGGGCAAGTCCAACCTATCCCGGATGCCTGCCGCCTGTTCAATAAGGAAACAGCCGATGGCCGCAAGATGCAGGTGTATTCGGACCTGCTTGGCAAAACCATTCGCTCAATGATCGAGGTGAAGGAAGAAAAGGATCTGGACAGTCTTTTCAGCGGCGGCAAGACCACCGCGCTGATCAATACCATCGCAGGACTGGACGACTTCGAACTGATCACCTTCCTCGTGATTCAGGAGGCCGGATGAATCTGCCCGCCCGGTTCGAGTCGAATGCCGCGTTCATCAACTACCCGAAGCAGGCCGCTTTTGGCCGCACCCTGCCAAAGAACAAGATCTACGAACACAGCGGTGCCAATACGAGGCTGAAGGACTTGTTCGTCGAGCAGGTGGAGCAGATCGTCTGGCAATACAAGTTGGCTCCGGAAACGATCAACCTGCCCGCCAAGCCGGGAGTGCCGGAGCTTCAGATTTTCTCGATCCAGCTCAAGACGTCGGAGCTGAATCTGGACGTTTTGCGCTGCATCGATGGCGCGGTTCAGTTTCCCATCATCTTCGAGCTGAGCTTTGATGGCCGAACACAGGTGATTGCCGCATACAAGCGCCCGAACGAGTCAGACGCCAGCCGTTGGGTCTTGAGCGACTACTTTGCGACGGCCTGGTTACCGAGTGACTGTGAGCGCGCTGCCATGCCCTTGGCACTCGACTTGGGCGGCTTGTATGAGCAGGCGCTTCACCGCCTGATTCCCACGCCCGCACGGCCACATGAAAGTCTCGGCGACTTGGTGGCCCGCGTCGAACTGGTTGCGGCGAAGCAGCGCGAGGTCGAGAAAGCCGCCAACAGACTTGCCAAAGAAAAACAATTCAACCGCAAGGTGGAGATCAACACCGAACTGCGGAAGCTGAAAAACGAACTACAGGAGCTCACCTTATGACCGACACCACCGTGCCCCAACTCACGGCTCGCTTTGATGAACTCAGTCAGCGTTTGCCCGATGAAGATATTGAGTTCTGGTTTGCGCGTGACCTGATGGAGCCTTTGGGCTATGCCCGTTGGGAGAACTTCACCACTGCCATTAATCGGGCTATAGAGTCTTGTAAATCAACAGGATATGAAGAGACGAATCATTTTCGTGGCGTCACGAAAATGATCGAGGTTGGCAAAGGAGGCCAACGCCCCGTAGAAGACTTCATGCTGACCCGCTACGCCTGCTACCTCATCGCCCAGAACGGTGATCCCCGCAAACAAGCCATTGCCTTTGCACAAAGTTATTTTGCCGTGCAAACGCGCAAACAAGAGTTGATCGAAGACCGCATGCGATTGCAGGCCCGAATGGATGCGCGTGACCGTCTACGGGAATCTGAAAAAGCGCTGTCGCAGAACATTTATGAGCGCGGTGTGGACGATGCCGGCTTTGGCCGTATCCGTGCCCAAGGCGATGCGGCCCTGTTTGGAGGCAACACCACACAAATGATGAAGGACAAGTACGGGATTGTGCAGACACGCCCCTTGGCAGACTTCTTGCCCACGCTCACCATCGCCGCCAAGAACCTGGCCACGGAAATGACCAACCACAACGTCATGCAGGCTGACTTGCAAGGCGAGCGGGCGATTACAAAAGAACATGTGCAAAACAACCATAGCGTGCGCGATATGCTGGGCCAGCGAGGGATCAAGCCCGAACAGCTACCCGTAGAAGAAGACATCAAAAAACTGGAACGGCGCGTGAAGTCAGACGAAAAGAAAATCGAAAAACAATCTGGCAAATTGCCGAAGACGAATCAAGAGAATTGAAATGAAAAAGCTAAAAATGCATTCACCCAATCTCACGCAGGACAACATCGCCCGTATTCGTGATCTGTTTCCGGGCTGCGTCACCGAAGCCAAGGGCGAGGACGGCGCCGTGAAGTTGGCGGTGGATTTTGACCAGCTACGGCAAGAGCTTGCCGAGTCGATTGTGGAAGGGCCACAGGAGCGCTACCACCTGAACTGGCCGGGTAAGCGCGAAGCCTTGCTCACGGCAAATGCGCCGATTGCCAAGACGCTGCGCCCCTGCCGCGATGAAAGCGTGGACTTCGACACCACGAAGAACTTGTTTATCGAGGGCGATAACCTTGATGCGCTGAAGTTGCTGCAGGAGACCTACCTCGGCAAGGTCAAGATGATCTATATCGACCCGCCGTATAACACAGGCAACGACTTCATCTATGAGGATGACTTTGCGGAAGACAGCGACGCGTTTTTGCAGCGTTCAAACCAAAAAGATGAAGCAGGCAGGCGCCTAGTCGCCAATACCGAAAGCAATGGACGCTTCCATTCCGATTGGATGAGCATGATTTATGCTCGATTGAAACTGGCGCGCAGCTTGCTGAAAGATGATGGGTTGATCTTTGTTTCGATAGATGATGGTGAGTATCAAAACCTTAGAAAAATTTGTGACGAGATATTTGGCGAAGATAACTTTGTCGACAATATTATTTGGAAGAAAAGATATGGCGGGGGTGCAAAAGAAAAATTTCTCGTCAGTCTACATGAATACACATTGGTGTTTGCCAAGAATATTGAAGCTCTCGAAAATATATATGTTCCACTGACAGAGGAGTCAATAAAGCGTTACTACACGCAAAAGGATAGCAATTTCAGTCGGCGCGGCCCATACAGAACCCACCCGCTGGAAGCAACAAAAAGCATGGGCGAACGTAAAAACTTGGTTTTCCCAATCACTGGCCCCGATGGAGTTCCAATTCTTCCACAAAGGCAGTGGCTTTGGTCAAAAGAGAGAGCTGCTGAAGCCCTTGAAAAAGGGGAGCTCGAGTTTATAAAAGGTCGGGATGGGAAGTTTACAGTTCACACGAAGCAATATCTTCGTGATGACGACGGTGCTATGCGACAAGGTAAGCCATTTTCGATAATTGACGATATTTATACACAGCATGGGACCAATGAAATTATTGAGCTTTTCGGCAATGCTCAAATATTTTCATTCCCAAAGCCATCTACATTTATACAAAAGCTCGTTGATATGGGTACCAAAGGTCGAGGCGATGAACTTATTTTGGATTTTTTTGCAGGCTCGGCATCAACAGCTCAAGCAGTGCTTCAAGCAAACGCTAAAGATGGCGGAAACCGACAGCTCATACTTGTTCAATTACCAGAACAGTGCGACGAACAATCCGAAGCATTTAATGCAGGCTACAAGACTATTGCAGAGATCAGCAAGGAGCGCATTCGCCGTGCGGGGAAAAAGATCGCCGCAGACCATGCTAATGGAAAAGTGGACACCGGTTTTCGCGTCCTCAAGATCGACACATCCAACATGGCCGACGTCTACTACGCGCCCGACGCGCTCGACAAGGCCAGGATTGACCTATTCGTTGACAATATTAAGGCTGACCGAACGCCTGAAGATTTGCTCTTCCAGGTAATGCTTGACTGGGGCGTTGATCTTGCCCTGCCAATTAATAAGCAGTCCATTCAAGGAAAGGATGTATTTTTTGTCGATGGCAATGTGCTTGCTGCTTGCTTCGACGCCAGCGGCAGCATCGACGAAGTCTTTGTGAAGGAATTGGCCAGGCATCAGCCGCTGCGTGTGGTGTTCCGTGATGCGGGCTACAGGGAAAGTTCGGTAAAGATAAATGTTGAGCAGATTTTCAGGCTTGCGTCGCCCGCCACTGAAGTGAAATGCATCTGAGGGGCGCGCTATGAAAATGTTCTATGGGAATACGCCAGCGTTTACCGATGACAAAACGGCAGGACAGCCGTTTTGCACAGCCGAAGGCTGCCCGCAGGGTTGCACACAGGGAGGTGTGCAATGAAACTCAAATTCAAGACTCAGTCTTATCAGACGGCGGCGGTGCAAGCCGTTGTCGACTGCTTCAAGGGGCAGCCGCCCGCGACGGCGGAGGCCATCAGCTACCGAATTGATCCGGGTAAGGCCAAGAAAGGTGTCGAAGACCTTTTTGCTGAGGGCGGGTTCAAGAACGCCGACCTGAAGCTGACCGATATTGCGCTGCTGGAGAATATCACCCAGGTTCAGCATCAACAGAATTTGCCACAGTCGTCCGAACTGGTGAAGACCAAGGTCAGTCGGGTCAATCTTGATGTCGAGATGGAAACCGGCACTGGCAAGACCTATTGCTACATCAAGACCATCTTCGAGTTGAACAAGCAGTACGGATGGAGCAAGTTCATCATTGTGGTTCCCAGCATTGCCATCCGCGAGGGTGTGGCTAAGTCGCTGGAGATCACGGCCGAGCACTTTCTGGAGACGTATCACAAGAAGGCGCGCTTCTTCATCTACAACTCCAAGCAGTTGCACCATCTGGAGAGCTTCTCATCAGACGCGGGCATCAACGTGATGGTGATCAACGTGCAGGCATTTGCTGCCCGTGGCGCAGATAACCGCCGCATCTATGACGTGTTGGACGACTTCCAGTCTCGTCGACCGATTGATGTGATCAGCGCCAACCGCCCGATCCTGATTCTGGACGAGCCGCAAAAGATGGAGGGTGCGGCCACACTGAAGTCCTTGGAGGAATTCAAGGCACTGATGGTGCTGCGCTACTCGGCCACCCACAAGACCACGCACAACAAGATCCACCGGCTGGACGCGCTGGACGCCTACAACCAGAAGCTAGTGAAAAAGATCGCCGTGCGCGGCATCTCGGTGAAGGGTCTGGCGGGAACCAATGCCTATCTATACCTGCAGTCCATCGAAATTTCGAGCAAGGCGCCTGTGGCCCGTGTTGAATTCGAGCAGAAGCTGAAAAGCGGCGAGATCAAGCGCGTGGTGCGCAAGCTCTCAAAGGGCGACAACCTCTTCTCCGATGGTTTTTCAAACGAGCTGGATCAGTACCGAGGGTTTGTGGTCGCGGACATCAACGCCAATACCGACACCGTGAACTTCACCAACGGCGTTGAGCTGTTTGTTGGCGAAGCCACCGGGGACGTGAACGAAGCGTCGCTGCGTCGCATCCAGATTCGGGAGGCGATCAAGGCGCACTTCGACAAGGAGCAGGCGCTGTTCCAGCAAGACATCAAGGTCTTGACCTTGTTTTTCATCGATGAAGTGGTCAAGTACCGCGACTACTCGGCAGCGGATGAGAAAGGCGATTACGCGCGGATCTTTGAAGAGGAATACAGCCAGTACCTGAACGAGGTATTGGACCTGGATGAAACGCCGTACATCAAGCACCTGAAGGGCATTGCGGCGGAAAAGACGCACAGCGGGTATTTTTCCATCGACAAGAAGACCAAGCGTGATGTTGACCCGAGCATTGCCAAGACTGGCGAAAACAAAGGCCTGTCCGACGATGTGGATGCCTATGACCTGATTCTGAGAAAGAAGGAGCAACTTCTCAAATTCGAAGAGCCGGTACGTTTCATCTTCTCGCACTCGGCCCTGCGCGAAGGCTGGGACAACCCCAATGTCTTCGTCATCTGCTTCCTGAAGCACCCCGACTACAACAACGAGGTCACGCGCCGACAAGAGGTCGGTCGTGGTCTGCGCTTGTCTGTCAATCAGCTCGGCGACCGGGTGGATCATCCGGCCATCGTCCATGACGTCAACGTGCTGACCGTAGTGGCGAGCGAGAGCTTCAAGGAGTTCGTCACTGCGCTCCAGAAAGATATCAGCGACTCCTTGTCTGCCCGCCCCAAGGTGGCCAACGAAGCCTACTTCACCGGCAAGGTGCTCAAGACGCCCACCGGCAATGTCGAAGTCACGCCGCAACTGGCCAAGCAGATCTACAAGTACCTGCTCAAGAACGACTACAGCGACGATACCGACCGCATCACGGGCACGTACCACGAGGCCAAGAAGGAAGGCACTCTGGCACCGCTGCCCCCGGAACTGCAGGCTCATGCTGAACAGGTGTACCAACTGATCGACAGCGTCTTCAGCGACAGCCAGATGTTTGAGATCAGCGACGACCGTCGCCCGAAGAAGAACCCGCTCAACAGCAACTTCGACAAACAGGAGTTCAAGGAGCTGTGGAACCGGATCAATCGCAAGGCGGCTTACAGCGTTGACTTTGATTCAGTGGAGTTGGTGAAGAAGGCCGTTGCCGAACTGGACAAGAGCCTTCGCGTGACGCCGTTGCAGTACACGATTCAAACCGGCGAGCAGGCTGCCCAGGTGACCTACGACGGTCTGAAAGATGGCGAAGCATTCGTGCTCAAGGCCACTGAAACCGAGAAGAACGTGCATTCGATTCACTCGGCAGTGAAGTACGACCTCATCGGCAAGATCGCTGAAGGCACGCAATTGACGCGACGCACGACGGCAGACATCCTGAAAGGAATCAGCGTCGCGGTGTTCGCACAGTTCCGCACCAATCCCGAGAGCTTCATCGCCGAAGCCGTGCGGCTGATCAACGAGCAGAAGGCAACGATGATCATCGAACATTTGGCCTACGACCCTGTCGAGGACAAGTTCAATATCGACATCTTCACCGCAGGCCAGATCAAGCAAGACTTCAGCCAGGCCGGCGACAAGCTCAGGCGGCACATCTACGACTATGTGATCACGGACTCCGGCATCGAGCGAGACTTCGTGAAAGAGCTGGATACCTGCACTGATGTGGTTGTGTACGCCAAGTTGCCTCGCGGCTTCCTGATACCAACGCCCGTTGGTGATTACAACCCAGACTGGGCCGTGTCGTTCAAGGAAGGCACGGTCAAACACGTGTACTTCGTGGCCGAGACCAAGGGCTCCATGTCGTCGATGGTCCTCAATGAGATCGAGAAAACCAAGATCAAGTGCGCCCGCAAGTTTTTTGACGAGATCAACAGGAAGTACGCACCTGAGAACGTGAAGTACGACGTGGTGAACAGTTTCGGTAAATTGATGGAATTGGTGAAGTGAAAACAGTAAGGGGCGGCCATGTGGCATGACAACGAGACAACTGTTGACTACGTCAACTTCCGCCTTGTAGCAAAGGCCTGCGCAGAGCTCATTCGAGACACTGGAGGTGAACCAATCTCGATCGGTATCTCGGGAGGTTGGGGCGCAGGGAAATCATCGCTCGTACGGATGGTCGCGTCCGAGTTGTCGCCCGAGCAGGCAGCCCGTGAAAAAGTTGAAGGGGCGGAAAATTCAAAGTACGTGGTAGTAACTTTCAATCCATGGCTTTACCAGGGCTTTGAAGATGCTCGCACGGCGCTGCTACAGACGGTTGGAGATGCAGTACTTGAGGCAGCGGCCCAGAACGCTGGACTTTTAGAAAAGGCAAAATCTCTCGTCAAACGGATAAACTTTCTGCGGCTGGCTCAACTTGGTGGCGAGGTTGCCGCCACCCTGATCACGGGGGTTCCGGTCGGTCTGATTGGAAAAGTTGTAGAGGCCAGTGCAGATGCAGTGAAAAGCGAATCGGTGAAAGACGGCATTGCAGTCGCCAAAGATGCATCGGAAGCCACCAAAGGCCTCTTAAACGAAGCTAAGCCCGTTTCGCTCCCAAAAGAAATCCAGTCCTTCCGGGAGGCGTTGGAAGATCTGCTCGTTGAGCTGGATATTACTTTGGTGGTTTTTGTTGATGACCTCGATAGATGCCTGCCTAAAACAGCCATCTCAACGCTCGAGGCTATCCGGCTGTTGCTGTTTCTGCGTCGAAGTGCATTCGTCATTGCAGCGGATGATGTGTTCATCCGTGGTGCGGTCCGAGTGCATTTTGCGGGTACCGGCTTGGATGATGATGTCGCAACCAACTACTTCGATAAGTTGATTCAAGTTCCTCTGCGCGTACCTAGGCTTGGTTCCAACGAGACCAAGGCATACACGGCGCTGTTGTTTTTGGAGCGAGCGCATCGCAGCGGCCAGCTGGATGCCATGAATTTCGAGAAGGCTAAAGCCAGTGTGGAAGCTCGGCTGCGGGAAACATGGACCGGTAAAGCAGTCGATCTCGCATTTCTTGAAACCTTGGTACCGAAGGGTGATGCCGAATTGCTCGGTCTGATGGGTTTGGCCGAGAGGCTTGCACCATTGCTTTTTAGTGCGAGCACCGTTCAAGCCAACCCACGGTTGATCAAGCGATTTCTCAATACAGTGTTTCTGCGCAAGGCCATGGCTAAGCCGCAAAACATTGATGTGGACGTTCAAGCGCTGGCCAAGTGGCATTTGCTCGAGCGGTGTGACGAAACCACGGCAAATGCATTGGCAGAAAAAGTCTCGGCCGAAAGCGAAGGAAGAGTCAGCATTCTGCATGACGCGGAAGTGGCATCGAAAGATCCGGAAAGCACGCTTCCGTCACCCTTTGGAGATAAATCGTTTGTGCGTGAGTGGCTGCAGCTTGAGCCGCTACTTGGCGACATGGACATGCGGCCCATTTTGCATCTCAGTCGCGACAGTACCGTAAGGGATTTTGGTGCTGATGATCTGAACACAGCAGGAAAAGCATTGCGCGATGCGCTGGTTGCGGCTCGGAATTCGAATGAAATGTTGAAACAGCAGATTCGGGATGCTGGCGAATTCCAGTCTGGTCTCGCCATGGCTCGTGCATGGGAACTCCGGCGGTCTAGCCGTACTTGGCAGAAGGCTGAAGAAGTATTGATGCTGGTAGAGGTTTCTCGCGTTCATCCAAGTGCTGGGGTTCGAGCAGCCGCGCTTGTGAGCCAGGCCCCCATAACTCAGCTAGCACCAGGATTGGTATCGGCACTGATGGATTTCGATTGGATGAAAGACGTTCTGTCGAATTGGGAGAAGGACGATCAGTTGCCACAGCCGGTCAAGCGTGCGATTGAAAATGCGAGGAAGAAATAAATGGGTACTTCGACCTCAAGTGCCGGAGCAGGTTCGGGTGCTTCTTTTGATCCGCCATGGCTAGACGATGCTGAAGGCAGCATTGACGCTGGCCATGCGGATAAACCCATATCACCCAGCACTGCACCGGCTGCAGCCCCTGACGAGGCAGACACACAGGCTCAGGAGGGGAACCAAGCTGCCCCCGCCGAGACCGGGCCGACTGTTGCGCCGCCGGGCCGCTATCAGGAAGCACGTAGAGCTCTGACGGGGTTCGTGCGCTCTGGCAGTAGCTCGGACCTGAAACGGGGCATATCGAGTTTCGTTAAAAAGGGCATGGGTGGTTCAGCGAAAGCTGCGAACCGCATGCGCACGAGTGCCGTAGCTGCCTCTTCATTGGGGGGCTTTCTGGCGACAGCCCGTGATGGGACAGACCCGGGTATCAATGCGTGGGTTGCTTCGGTAAAACAACGCGGCCTATCAGCTCGGGACGCCGCCCTTGAGGTTGTGCAGAAGTTGGTGCCAACCGGTGGAAGTATTGACGAGGAGTCAGCCAAGCACGCGATGAGTCAGGCCATTGCTCATCTCTACGAGGTGGACCCTAATGCAGACATCTTTAATCTTGCAGATGACCAAATTGCCAATGTAATGGCGTATACGGTGGCGTTCGATGTTTACAACCATGTTCAGCTTGAACTTGGCCGAGTTTTTGAGAAACTCAAGTACGCACCCAGAGTTATCCAAGAGCGTCTGGCACAAGCGCTTGACTACATCATGGTTGTTGTTAATCGGTCGATGGAGAAGGTGCGCTCCGGTAGTGTGCAGCGCTCCATGCGAGAGATTGCGTCCTCGGCGTTACAAGACGCGCTTACGGTGTTTGCAGAATCATGAAGATTCTTTGCTCAAGTATTAATGCTCTGCCCGATAGATTGCCTGCGGGTACTCGGGCATTCACCTTCTTGGAAGCGTCAACCCGAGCTGATATCGGGCGCATCGCCTGTGGTTGGCTACGTGAGCTGGAAAGCGTTGGTTATGCTCCGTCGATCCCGGTATGGGATTTCATGCTTTTTTGTTTTGCTGTTTATGCGGCGGATGTAGCAGTTCTTCGCAAAGGCACTGCCGATGGCTGGACGCGTCAGATTGAGCTCGATATCACGGTCAATGACACTAGCCAATGGGATGCAAACAGAGCCACTGTCGAGGAAATGCTTCGGGTGCTCTCAGGTGACTTCTGGACGATTCGCTTCCTGCCAGGCGGCCCTACACCACCAAGAGGCAATCGTCGGCTTTGCGATCGAGACTGTGTGTCTTTGCTTTCTGGAGGGCTCGATAGCCTGATAGGCGGAATAGATGCTACAGGGCAGGGCCGCAGACCAATTTTTGTGTCGCAGCTTGCTTTTGAGGACTCCGCTCGACAGATTGCCTATGCCAATGCATTAGGTGGGGGCGATTGGCACCAGCAGTGGAGTCACAAAGTTGTTTTCAGCGGGAAAAGGGAGACGTCGACGAGGGCGCGCTCCATGGCGTTCTACGGGTTGGCGGTGCTTGCTACTTCGTTGCTGACGGTCAACCGGCCCGATATTTTGGTGCCGGAAAACGGATTCATAAGTATCAACCCTCCGTTGCTTCCGGGGCGGATGGCAAGCCTCAGCACAAGAACAACACATCCGCAGTTCATGTCCCTGCTTCAGAAACTGTTTGATGCGGTTGGCGTCAATGCCCAATTATCTATGCCCTATCGATTCAAGACGAAGGGAGAAATGTTGGCGGAGTGCGCAGATCAAGCTTTGCTGACGAGTTATGCCTGCAATTCGACGAGCTGTGGTCGCTTTCGCACCTACAACCGAACGCACTGCGGTAGGTGCGTGCCGTGCATGGTGCGTAAGGCAGCTATCCATCGCTGGGGCTTATCTGACACGACAAGGTACAAATTCGGTGCTCTGTCCGGTGCGGGAAAGACGAGTGCGGATGACCCGATGGCGGTGGCTTGCGCTGTACTCACTGCTGAGCAGCGAGGAATTGATTCCTTCATGGGAGCCACGTTGACTTTTGCGTCTGATGCTGATCGCCCACGCTACCGTCGCGTTGTCGAGCAGGGCTTGGCTGAGCTGGCTGCATTGCTTCGAAGAGATGGTGTGCTGTAATGGATTTCCACTGCCACCTGGATCTCTATCACGAAGCAAAGCAAGTCTACGCTGAAGCGCTGCAGCGAACTGAGTTTGTGTGGCTGGTGACAACGAGCCCAAGAGCATACGCAGCAACCTCAAGAGTTCTTTCTGCCACGCAGAAGCTTTTCATTTCCCCTGGTCTTCATCCAGAAGTTGCAGATAAAAAACACGACGAACTGGAGATGTTGTTATCGCAAATAGAGGCGTGCACTGGGGTCGGTGAAATCGGTCTAGATGGCTCCGCACGGTATAGCCAGCACTTTGAGCTTCAAACGCACATATTTAAATCCGTTGTAGAAAACTGTGCCAGACTGGGTGGGCGAGTGCTCAGCATCCATTCACGGGCTGCTGCCGAAGAGGTTTTAAATATTCTTGACGCGAATCCTGGTTTTGGCACAGCGGTTCTTCATTGGTTTTCCGACTCGCCTTCGTTGCTTCGGCACGCAGCCGAATCCGGATGTTGGTTCAGCGTTGGACCTGCGATGATGGAGTCTGCCAATGGACGAAAGCTGGCAGCACTTATGCCGCGTGACCGGGTGGTCTCGGAGAGCGATGGGCCATTTGCGAAGGTGCGTGGTGCGCACGTGATGCCGTGGGAGGCAAATACTGTGGCAATTAAGCTCGCCGAAACATGGTGTGTATCGAAAGATGATGCATCAATTGCGCTGAAATTAAATGGCTTACGCCTAATCGAGCTTCTAATGGCGAACGTGGCAGTGTGACTACCATTTATTTTTTCAGGATACCAGCAAGGATATTTCTGCTTGTCGCCGAGCAACTAAACCCGGCAGCACTTGCCCACCGCCATAAACCCATCGGCGCAGTTCCTATAAGCCCTTTATCAGATTGCGGATGAAATTGGTCGCCGACTGTTTCTGTTCCGGGACGTAATCATCCAACGGGAATGCCGTTCCGAGTACTGGTTGTGGTACTTGAGCGCGATTCACTTCCCTCAGGTCTCTTAGCCCAATCATTGCCAGCAATCGAAGCCGCTCCGCACGCTCTCGCGGAGCGACTTGATTGAGATCGGCAACCAACTCCGGGTAAGTGCCGGTCGGGATCTTCACAACGATCCTGATTGAAGACATTTCATACCCCCATTCGCCAAAA
>VFQM010002817.1_pt1 | contig 12049 bp, 9 predicted proteins | sample 3512391 | NCBI WGS metagenome assembly VFQM01 (sample SAMN10412369, study PRJNA504923) | tailings metagenome | isolation source: Replicate 1 from Balatoc abandoned mine | place: Philippines
CTAAATCAGGCTTGCAACACAATAGAGACAAAAAACCAGTTCAGATTAAATTCTGGACTGGTTTTAAGAATATGAAATCTCGAGTTTTTAAGCAGACCCTAAGTATAAGGTTGGAGGCCGAACCCAAAAACAGACAGTATGTATATTTAAAGGTCCTTCGAGATGAATTGTTGGTGAGTTGTAGTGCTGGAACTACCCCAACATTTTTGAGCCGATTTGCCTTTTTTACCTTATTTGATCTGGCTCACAATGATTGGTCAAATTATTTTAGAAAATATTATTGGCCGGATTTTTTTGACCCCAAAACTGGCAAGAGCAAATACCTGACAGTTATAAATGATCGAAGTGGACTTGATGTAGAAGAAAAGACAATGTACCCTGAATTTTATAAACCAGGATTTGAAGTTCTGGATTTGAAAAATGAACCTCCAACAATTATTAGAAGTCCAATTGGATCTATTGATCTAGAGGGCGTACCAGAGGAAATTGAATCCATAGCATTTTGTATTGCAAAGAATCGAAATGGATTATGTTATGCTGAACATTTTCCATTCTTGATTCCTGCTCATGTGAAACTTTATGATTCAAAAGATAGGATCAAAATTTTCACAAAGTTTCTTCATAATGAAGGAGATTTTGACAGAATAAAACTTTCAGCTAAGCAAGAGAGATTAGCAAAGATTTGTTTTAAGATGAAGGAGTTGGCTGGTATTGACCGTGAGGATAACTGGAAGAAAAAAAAATTCACAAGGGAAGATCTTGAAAAGGGACGTCAACTTCTGGAGATCTGGCACGAATTATTTGAACTGCTCCTAGCTCAAAGGTTTGTCGCTGAATACAAAACACATGGGTTTAAAAGTCTTGAAAGAAAGCCCCATAGGAATTCTCTTTACATATGTAATTTCAGAAAAGACCGACCTAAACTGATCATTGTTAAAAAGGATAAAGGTGATTATTTGACAATTGAATTAAAGTTGAAAATTAAAGGAAGAACCTATAAACCCTGTTATCCAGTTCTTATTCCTTTTATTTCTGCACACTATGCGCCGAGAGAATTTTATCTTTTAGGAAATCTGGCTGATATCCTACTGATTAATTTTTTTTCAAAATCAAATTTTAAGATGGCGGTGCTAAAACCCCACTACAAGGATGAAATCATGGAGTTTGTCAATCAGCTGGCCGAGCGGTATGAGTTAATTGAATCCTGATTTTTTACGCATTCAAATAGATAGGTGTTGAAAAAATGAAGGAGTATAAGTGCTTTTGAAACCAAATTAATCATCATGAAACTAGTCACAGTCAGAAATAACTACTGCCTCTTTCAGATTCCCCATAGTCCGTTGGAAATTTTGGAGAGTTGCTACAGCTATACCAACATCGAACATGGTAGATACAAAATGGGATTGATTTTGGAATCCTCAGTTTCCAAAAAACCTTCAAAGGAAGTAAGGAAAGACCCTTCCTATTTATCCTATGAGATTAAAGTACTTCAAGAACTGGTGATTGGATTATATCTCCTGCTCGAGCAAAGGGAAAAATAATCGGAGTTGACCGGCAAATTCACTGAAGAGTATCTGAGTAAGCTATCGCAAAATATTTATGAGGAGGCCAATAGGCTATCGCTGAACTACCTCCTCTTATCGAAAGAGGAATTACTTGCTCCCTTTGAATTCCTTCAAAAGGTCTCGAAGGCAGTATACCTTGAAGATTGGCTTCAATTTTTTGAGCAATGTGAGCAAAATAGTCTAGCCTTTGGATTTGAGCCCTATTGGGAAGGAGTAGATAAAGCAACTGCTTGTACCTTTTACCTGCCTAAACTTCAGGACCTCGGCTACCTGATTACCTACTCAGAAAGACCTATGAAATAGATTTTTGGATTTTTAAGGTTAAATACTAGCTAGCAGACAGACCCAACACCTGAAGGATGCACAGGAGGAATTTGACCAAGCCCGACTTGCTCGACTAGGAAAGTCCTTGAGTGAAAATTTATAGCAGTCTCAGTGCCATTTCGGGCCAATTTAGGGGTTAATTCGGGGTTAATCCTTCCTTTTTTGCACCACGCGTGAAATAACCCAAAGTGCATATTTCGGCAAAATCCGCATATTCCGCACGTTTGATTGCAGAGATTCCAGACTTTGCTATCCTTTGTCCATAACATTTATCCACTAAACCCACAAAACCATGGCAATATTAACTGGACCAGGGGGTATCAATCCCAATGGTAGAGCTGGTGGATTTGTTTTCTACCAGCTTAATGGACGAACTATTATGCGGCGTCTTCCCGATTCACATCGGAATAGGACCCATCCCACGCCTCTTCAGTTGCTCTTCAGAAGACGATTCAAGGAAATCAATGCGTTTCTTGCCCCTTTTAAGCGGGTATTGAATTTTGGGTTTCAAAATCAATGTACTCAAAGTAAAAAAGGGACTCATTGTGCTTATCAGGAGTTAGCCCAGAAGGGATATACCTTTGGACAGGAGCCTCCCATTGATCCCGCGTATTTGAAAATATCCTCAGGAACCTTACTCGGTCCCGAGGAGGTGGGGATCAGTCGGAATGACCTAAGCATACAGCTTAGTTGGAGAGATCAGGCCAATCAGGGTAGTTCCTTTCAAAGAGCGATGGTGATGGTGTTCTTACTCCATCCCGAGACGGGGAATCACTATTGGTTTACTCAGGCAGGACACTCCACCGATCTTAGCCTGAGTGTCAGGATAAAAGATACAGACCGGGATCGAAGCTGGTGCGCTTACCTTTGCTTTTATAGGAAAACCAGAGGAGACCGTTTTGTCTTTTCGGATTCAGTCTATGGTGGAAGAGTGTAAGCTTTTCTTTTGCATTTACAGTAGATTTTAATTGTCCGAAGCCTACAAAACAGCCTGAGGACTTTTTCTTGGGCTGTTTTGTTTTTAGAAAGGGAGGTGTTGCTAGCCACTGTAATCGTGGAAAATGTGGAATCTATGGATTCTGTGGACTTGACTTGTATTTGTAGGGTAGGGGTAAGTCAGCTTTACTGTAGCTTTGATGTAGCTTTGATGCAGCTTTGCTGTAGAGTTGACGCTAGTGTGATGGGGATTTGGGTAGGATTTTTCATATTTGGGAAAATCATACCAATTAATTTGGTATTAATTTTTCTGATGTTTGTCACATTTTTTATAAGAAAATTTTCAATTACAAATGAGAATAGTATATCTTAATAATCTCATTTACACCCGTTTTTATGCAATTTTCTTTTTTAGGATTGATACAGGCCATAGATAGTTTGGCTACAGGTAGCAATTCGGACTCTGATTCTCCGGATATGGGACTGGCCTTGATTTTGGGCCTTTTGCCGGTAGTTTTGGCTTTTGCCTTCATCATATTTGTGATTTATCGGTCCAGGCGAGAAGCTGATGTAAAGAAGCAGGAAGCGGAACTCCGCCTGAGCAAGGCGGAAGGTGAACTGAAGGCTTTGCGGGCTCAGATCAATCCCCATTTTATTTTTAACTGTCTTAATTCTATCCATCATTTTATCCAATCTCAGGAGCCCAAGCAAGCAAGTGAGTACCTGATCAAGTTTTCCAAGCTGATCCGCTATGTCTTGGAGAGTTCGACGAAAAATTGGGTGACTCTGGAGGAAGAACTGGAGGCCAATCGGCTATATCTGGAATTGGAGCAATTGCGGGTCAACCAGGCATTTCGGTTTGATTTTGCGGTAGAGGAGGGGATTTTACCCTCTCAGACCTTTATTCCTCCGATGTTGATTCAGCCCTTTTTAGAAAATGCGGTGTGGCATGGCCTGAGCCAAAATGGGGAGATTCGAATGCATTTCCGAAGCAATGGAGGCGCTGCTCTGTCTTGTCAAATCACTGATGAAGGTGCCGGAAGAATAGAAAAGCCCGATTATGACCTGAGCAAATTCGTCAAAAAGAGCAGTTTGGGAATTAACCTGATGACCGATCGATTTTCGAATCTGCGGGAATTGAGAGGTTTGGAAGCGGATTTTGAAATTCAGGAACTAGAAGGCGGAGGCAGAAAAGTAGTATTAAAAATTCCATTTGAAGTAGAATGAGAAAAAGTTACCGGGTAGTCATCGTTGAGGATGAATTAAGGGCGAGAGAAGAGCTAAAGTATTTACTCTCTGAGTTTTCAGAGCTGGAAGTGATCGGTGAAGCAGCTGATCTGGTTCAGGCCGACCGACTTTGCAAGGACCTTCGTCCGGATCTTGTTTTCTGCGATGTGATGTTGCCGGGAGGAACCTCTTTTGATTGGTTGGTAAGCTTGGGAAAGGTTGATTTTGACCTCATTTTCACCACATCATTTCAGGAATTTGCCATTCAGGCTTTTCGCTTGGCTGCGGTGGATTACCTACTCAAGCCTTTGGATAAAAAGGAAGTGGAAGATGCGGTGAGACGGTTTTTGGATCGGAAAACAGATCAGGGGAAACCCGTGCAGCAGTTGATTCAAAATCTGCAATTGCCCCGCGAACGATCCAAAATGGCCTTGCCGACGATGAGTGGGTTTCAATTTGTCGAAATCCGGGATATCATTCGATGCGAATCGGACAATACCTATACGACCTATTTTCTGAAAGGAAAGCAGAAGGTGTTGGTTTCCAAGACGCTGAAGGAAGTGGAGACCATTTTGGAGCCTTATGGGTTTTACCGGGTACACAATTCCCACCTGATCAATCTGGAAGAAGTGACGGAATACCTGAAAGGCGAAGGCGGACAAGTGAAGCTGAGTGACGGCAGTGTGGTGGATGTATCGAGAAGAAGAAAAGAGGAGTTTTTGGAAAGGGTGCGGACCTTTTAAATGAGCAATGAGCAATGGGCAATGGACAATGACCAATTACCAATGATCAATTTTCAATTACCGTCCCGAGAATCGGGACAATGGGCAATGAGCGATTTTCAAATAACTCTGAATAGTATTCTACCCCTTCAGGGGGGCGGGGGGTCAAACGGGACAATGAGCAATTATCAATGAGGAATTTTCAATGGACAATGAACAAGGGGTGACGGCTTTAACCAAATTGAAAATTGAGTTTGAAAATTGGTCATTGATCATATTATCCCACTTGAAAATTGAGTTTGAAAATTGGTCATTGATAATTGATTCGCCGAAATCTGGCTCAGATTCACCGAAATCTGATTTTGGTTTTCTTAGGAAAGGGGAAAGCGGAAGTTTAGGGTACTTTTCAAACATGGAAAAGGAAAGCAACTATCCAGCCGGACCGAGGGAAATTTACGGGGTGATTAAGCAATTTTCCGGAGGTATTTTTTCCGGGGATTTAACAATAAAAAATATGAGTGAATATAGAATTACTGCTGATTACGCCGAATCCATGATTAAATCGTATTGTCAAGAAATGGGTGGTAAAGCAATATCTCAAACCCTTGGAGGTCAAATTTCAAAAATTGGATTTTTAGGAGGTAGAGAAGAAAAGTTTGTGCCCGCCTATAAGGGAGTAATGGCTTGGTTCTGCTTAGAAGAATTTGGTGAGTTATTTTTAGCTTTTGAGGAGTTTGACAAATATGATAAGAAAAAAGAGGCTTCAATAATCCGATGGGATACAATTTTTTCCTCCAAGAAACTGATTAGAAGTTATGAGGTTTTTGGTATCCCGAAATTGGGTCTGAATAAGGATATTAATATTTTAGAAATGAAGCCAGAGTTTATCCGAAGAACTCAGGTGGAAGAGGAAGGGGAGCTTTCTATTTGGAAGGTAAGGTCTAGAAAAAATCGTTTTTTAAGGGAATATAAACCAGAACTTAAAAAAGCAAGGTTTGGAAATAAATATCCCTATGGATTTTTTGAAAATGAAATTAATAATGATGTTCGGGATTTCCTTGCCCAAGATGGATTAGAGAAGGTTAGGTACTATTTCGGAATAGATTCAGAAAATCAAGCTTATAATAAGACCAACGCCATACGAATTATTTTAGTTGGAGTGGATAAGGAAGGAAAAAATCTTATCGGAACAGAAAAAAATAGAAGCCCGATTATTCTTCAAAAATCCTGGCCCCCGCCACCAGACACTTTTTAATACATGCTGAACCAAATTCCCATACAGGAAATCTCTACCCTTGCCATTTGGATTCCTTTGATTTTGGCAGGGTTGAGATGGAAAACAGGCGATCGCAAGCTTCGCCTGTTTTTTGTATTTCTATTGTTTGGGGCTGTTGTTGATGGATTGGGCTGGGCTTCTTATGCAAATCAGGAATATTTTTGGCTTAATCGAGCTGCTTCCTATGGTCAGTTTCTATACCTCTGGTTTGAGGCTTTATTTTTTATCTGGCTAGCTTATGAGTTTTATCAAACAAACAGAAGTCAAATTTGGAGAAAAGTGCTTTGGATAGGAATCAGCTTAGTTTTTGTCATTGATGCCTTCAATCGGTATGTAGTGGAAGAGCCAAATCGGATATTTTCTTCCTTCGTGTATTCAGGTATTTTGGTCTTAAGCTCCTTTTTGATGGCCTTTGCCCTTTTGCGAATGGCGGAGCAGAAAGAAGAGATTTTGAAAGAGCCCTGGTTTTGGATTTTGTCCGGAATCTTCTTCTACAGCTTTTCCTGCTTTTTTATCGATATGTTAACCTTTACTGAATTTGCAGAAGGACTCTGGAGAATCCGGGTAGTTTTCAATATGATTCAGTATGTATTTTTTGTGGTGGGGCTGGTGAAATTTTCAATGAACAATAAACAATGACTAATTACCAATGGGCAATTTCCAATGTTCAAGGTTAAAGTACTTGATCATTGACCATTGAAAATTGGGAATTGAAAATTGCCCCGCCATTTACTAGATGAAAGCCGCCGGATACTAGATGGGGATGGGAGAGGAAGGAAATAGAGAGGAAATTTCATCAAGATTTTAATTCTTAATCGAATTAGAAAAAGGGGCTTATAGTGGCTTTTTGATAAATAGATTTATCCGATTTAAGGCACTATCTGTTTTAAGGACTACTTGGATAGTTGTCGATTTTATTGGTTAAATAATTTGCACGTTGGTTTGGACACTTATATCTTGAATTCTTAATTTTATGGGGGCGCTAAATTTTCTAGATTTAGTAATTGGTCTGACTTTTATCTACTTTTTACTAAGTATTATATGTTTTTCCTTGCAGGAGCTCAAGGCAAATTTGTTTAATGAAAGATCCAGAAATCTTGAAAAATGGATTAAGGATACATTTAATCCAAAGGAAAAGTTAAGGAATAAGCCAGGGCTCGGAGATAGAATCTGGAGTAATATTTTGGTCGATGGATTGACTCAAAGTAATCGTACACCTTCCTACATTCCAAAGGAGGTAATGATTTCTGTTTTACTTGATGAGATTTATTATGGTAGTGATGACTCAATTAAGGAAATGACAAATGAATCATCATTGGAGGTTGATGATTCTGATTTTTCGGGTTTAAAGCCAACATATGATTTCCATTCGCTTAGATCAACAATAGAGAACCCAGCTGTTTGTCTTCCAAAGCCATTTCAGAGGGTAATTAGGCAGGTTTATTCAGAGTCTCACGAAAATTTGGAGACGTTTAGGATGAGACTTGAGAGATGGTATGAAATGGCAATGGACCGAAATTCCGGGACCTATAAAAAGAAAACTCAAAGGTGGGCTTTTTTATTCGCGATTGTAGTTACAGTGGCGATAAATGTGGATTCGATACAACTCGCATCTCATTTTTATGATAATCCTGATGAGGCTAAAAAAATAGCCGATCAGGCTGAAATATACCTTCAAGTGAACTCCTCTAAACTAGAAGTAAATGATTCAGATTTCAAAAAGTCTCTTGATTCTCTTCGCCAAGACATTTCTCGAATAAATGAACTTAAACTTCCACTTGGTTGGGAAAGGTATGATTTAGATTTAGGGAAAAAGGAGGATAGAAAGGCTTTTTGGGTAATCGTATGGAAGTCCTTGCCAGGGTGGATTATTACGTTTTTTGCAGTTTCTCTTGGGTCTGCATTTTGGTTTGACATGTTGAATAAACTGGTGAACCTAAGGGCGGCCGGTAAAATGCCCAATGGAGGAAATCCGCCACCCTCAAGCAACGAAAATAAGTCTCAATCAACTGTTCCAGCTGTGGGATGAGGGCCTCTGTTGTTAAACGGCTAAATAAAAGGAACTTCCCTAGTACTGAGGGAAACTTGCCTTTGCCCAATCCTCTAAATCCCGGCGACATAATCAATATCGTCGAGGAGGTAAAAGGCTCTTTCCATGGAAATCCTCCTAATGATATATGGTTTAGAACCGATAAGGGGTATTATGTTTGGAGTGGGGGGACTATCAGAGAACCTGAATCTCCCATAATTAGGACAGAGGGAAAACAAGACACCTTAGATTCAAAACCTTCAGTTCTAAAACCCTATAATCCAAATGATTTTTGGTGGATAAAGGATTACGGAATTGATAAAATCTGGGAAAGGGGGATTACAGGTAGAGGTGTAAAAGTTGCCGTACTTGATGAGGGGCTAAATTTGCCTCATCCTGATTTACCAAGTTTGTCAAGCCAATATTTTAGGGATATTACCAATAATGGCAAGGAAAAAGTAGACATTAATTCTCACGGGACTCATGTTTTTGGAATTTTAGCAGCGATAAATAATGGCTTTGGAATCACAGGGATTTGCTTCAATTCAGAGTTTTTTTTCGGAAAAATACATCATTATAAGTTTGCATACGATCATGAATATTTAATCTCAGGATTAGATTGGGCCATTGAGAACAAAGTTGACATAATATCAATAAGTCAAGGCTCAAAAGTACGACCAAATGAAAATGTTTTAAGTCGTTTATTTGAAAGTATTGATAAAGCAACTGAATCTAAAATTGCTATTTTTTGCGCAGCAGGAAACGATGGTGGAAGACAAATTGAAAGAATTCCAGCCCTATTATCAAGGGATAAACACGTTTTTTCTGTAGGTCATATAAGTAAGTATTCTCAGCCTTTGGCTTCAACAATTCTGGATAGAAACATCTCAATATTAGGCCCAGGTGATAACATCCTCTCCACATGTAATAATGAAGGTGAATTGTATTCTCAAAAATCGGGATCCAGTATTGCAACTCCTTTTGTAGCTGGTTTGGCAAGTTTAATTCTTGAAGAAAAGAGAAAAACTAACCTCAAATTTTCCGGACTAGATGCTGCTAAACTTTTAATAAATGAAGCAGAACAATGCGAATTTGGAAAGATTATTAATCCACAAAGAATATTCTCGATATGAAAAAATGTCTTTTATTTGTTGCCTTAGTTTTATCAATTCCAGCTGCAGATTTGAGGGGGCAAAGTATTTATTATGATGCCATAGAACTATCGAAACTTGGCCCAGAACCCCTAGTTGGGGAAAAGCTTAAATTTGTAATCACAGATGATCAACATCTTAAGGCTGCTGAAATCTTATCCAAATATATTAACCTTGAGGATAGTTCAACCTATGAAATGATTTCCAATAGTTTTTCAGGAAACCCATTTTTCGAACTCCCCGATTTAACAGCACAGAACAAAACAGAGGAGAAGGATAAATCAAAAAATAATTTTTTTAGCAAAGGATTATCGAGTTCAATTGGCGGCCTCCCTGTCACCACTTTTGCTGATGGACTCGCTCAATTCATGATCGAGAGAGCAAACGAGGAAATCAATGTCTGGTTTTTTAGACGGTTTAAGGAGGATTTGATCGAAAGCATCGAGCTTCGTACTATTTTCCCCATCACTAACTCATTCATTCAAATAACCGAGCCCTATCAATATGCTCAAAATCTTCATTTGCTTCGGGAGGCTTTCAAAAAGGACTTGGCAGAACTCGTTGATAATTTGGAGGATTTGGCATCACTAGAAAAGTACCAAAACATGTTTGACAATACTCCTGCATTGAAAGTGATACCAATCGGGCTTGCTGGTGCAAGTATCGTTAGTAAGATCAAAAAGGGGATACATCCTGCCAATGTGATTGACTCATTAGGTACAAAAGAATATCTAAAAGGAGAGAACGAAAATTTATTTTCGGGACTACGCATTTTATCCATACTTTCACAAAGCGTGAGAAACAATGATCCAGACTATCCAGATAGAGCTTACATAGAAGCTAATGAGTTCAAAACAAATATTATCGATGATAATATAGCATTCAAAATTTATCTTGGGCTCATTTATCAACAAATGGACAATATAAGTTTTATAGTTCAAAATGATCCTATTTCAGTTCAATGTATTCTCAGTAAAAATAAAAAGGAAATCCTCGCCTCCAAAGACTTTGGTCTGGAGCTTTTAAAGAAATTTAATAAACTCGAAAATGATTTTTTAGCTCTAAAAACAAAAAACGATACTACAGAAGTAAAATACATGGAATGGTACAATTTTTATGGCTCCGTGATAGACATTGTGGAATTTGGGATAGATGCTTCTAGCACCTTGCCGATTTCAGCACCTAACAAGACTTATGAATATAAAAAATTCATTTATTCAGCAAAGAAAGGCAATGAATTATTTAAAAACGTAAGCGAAAAAAATTATAGTCTTGCAGTACTGAATTTTTCAGTCTTATACGATACATTGATCTACAAGCCTGTCAATAAGGAAATCCTAAGAAACAATACTTCAGAAGAATTGAAGAAAGTGCCTTCATCTGCGAAATTCATCAAATATGCATCATTTACAGCAGCCGTTGCTGATGCAGAAAAGCCAGAAGATGTGAAGGCCGCCTTGAATGCCGCCGCATTACCTGCCGGAAGTGCTTCGATCAAAAGACAAACCCCTTTCAATATTTCTGTTAATAGTTTTTTAGGTTTTCATTTGGGGGATGAAAAACTAGAGGGTAGGGGTTGGGGTAGGATAAGGGGAGTTTCTGCACCAGTGGGGATAGCAATCAGTAAAGGAATAAATTTTCCGTTTAAGGATGGTGCATTAAGTCTTTTTGGGAGTATTATTGATGTCGGGGCTGTTGCTAGCTTCAGATTAACGAATAATGATGGTGTTGAGACACTTCCAGAAATGAAATTGGAAAACATTATAGCACCTGGCGCCTACATTATTTATGGATTACCAAAAACTCCGATATCTATCGGCTATGGATGGCAACGTGGTCCGCAACTAAGGGGAATTACAACCACAACGGAGGTCGAAGGTGAATCTGAAGTGGTTAATTTTGATCTGGCCAACGGTTATCGATGGAATTTCTTTATTGCAGTAGATATTCCCTTGTTTAATCTATATACAAGGTCAAGATAGGTATGTAAGTGATTGATCCCGAGGTTCTAGCCAAATGATGGATTAAACTGATTTTCAGCATCTAGAATTTTAGGATTATTGCCTTATTTGAAAATTTAGCTAGGACTCAGCCCACCCTAATCCCCCACTTCCCCAACAATCCCAGTAAACCCTCGAGATCAAATCTCGCTCCTTTGATCTTGTTGATCTCCGGATCGATGCGGTAATTCACTGCTTCTCGGAAGTCGACTTTTTCTAGGTTGGTGCGGTCGAAGACGGCTCCACCTTCTCCCCCAATCCCGCCGAATTCTAATTTTCGATTCTACATCTAAAAAAGTGTCTGCAAATTCATTTTGCAGGCACTTTTTTGCTTTTGAGGCAAAGGTATCTGCGTTTAAAAAGAAATAATAAGTTAAAAGCAGATCTCATGAAAAGATTTTTACTAGTTCTAGTTGGCTTTTGGATAAGCCTTTCAGCCATTCAAGCCCAGAATCCGGGGGATTTGGATTTGAGTTTTAATGCGGATGGGGTGGGGTTCGGTGAAGGAGCAAATCAAGGAGTCGTCACGTCAGCACTTCAATCTGATGGAAAAATTCTAATTGGAGGATTTTTCACAACTGTCAATGGTTCACAAAGAAATAGGATTGCAAGACTCAATGCAGATGGAAGTATAGATCAATCATTTGATCCTGGAACAAGTGCAAATTCAGATATTTGGTCTGTCGCTATTCAGTCTGATGGCAAAATTTGTAACTACTCAGGTTGTATTTCTGGTTAACTACGGGTCAGTTTTTTCGAGGTTTGAGTCCTTTCAGGGCTAATATAGGCTGGTTTGGTTACGTGTTTTGGAAAATCGGT
>VFQM010002819.1_pt1 | contig 12048 bp, 13 predicted proteins | sample 3512391 | NCBI WGS metagenome assembly VFQM01 (sample SAMN10412369, study PRJNA504923) | tailings metagenome | isolation source: Replicate 1 from Balatoc abandoned mine | place: Philippines
GACTTCATGATAATGCTCAAGTGGAATAATGACTCTTAAAAGTTTTTCAAAGTCCCGCCAAAAGTGTTCGATCTAATTTGCAGGAAGCGTGGGGCTAGTATTTGAGAACAGGAAGGAACAAAGTAAAGGGTCAATATTTAATTAGAATCTTTTAAAATGACACTAATATTTACGCTCACTGGATGTTTTTTAACCATATCTAAATCGATTTCGTAGATTATTATTCCAATGTGGCTTGAATTTAACCGTTGGTTGGATACCTTGTTTTATTCAGTGGGTACTTCATTTAAACAGGTAAGTTGACCAATACCAATTAAGTATAAAATATTACCAAGATTATATAAGTAACCATGAACATCACATATTACCTATAACCAAATAACTTTTTAAACAACCTTAAACCTCGACATTATGAAAACGAAAAACCTCTTGCTTGCTTCACTTTTCCTCTCGCTAAGTCTCTCCGGACTTGGGCAAAACACTGTCAGTGGAGTGTATAAAACCTACAGTGACTATACTAACCAAAAACTCACATTCGGTATTGATTGCAAAACCGAAAAACACAAAATCAAACTGCACGAATTTCCGAACAAGCCTTACATCACCGTTGTACATGACGGCAAGCCCCACCAACTGGCCAAAGACAGTGTTTTTGGTTACCAACTTTGTGATGGCAATTTCGTTCGCTTTGTCAATAATTCGGATTACCATCTCACAGAGAAGGGTGATGTTTGGTTGTATAAGAAACTGATGATGAAAGCGCCCAAAGGTTCGCCCGAGCCAAATTTGAATTTCTTTAGTATCGGTGGAGAAACACCCCTTCCGCTCACAATGGAGAACCTGAAGAAAGCTTTTCCGGACAATCATAAATTTCACGATGCCCTGACCGCTCAATTTAAGAACGATTCGGAGCTAGATGCGTTTGACAACTTTCACAAAAAGTCGAAGCTCAATCATTTGCTGGAGATGTCTCGAAACTAAGAAATCATTTACTTATCATTAAACCCCTATGAATACTATGAAAACAAACTTGATCTTATTACTGCTAATGCTACTGACGATAACTTCTTCACAATTGAAAGCGCAGGAACTTCCACCCAAACACAGAGGGATGCATCCGGTATTAAAAGCAGATGGAAAGGTGTACGATGAGAATGGAAAGCAACTCGGTTACATTACCAAGAAGGGCAAAATATGCGATGTGACCGGAAAAGTAATTGGTATTATTTCAAAATCAGGTGACGTCACCACCGGAAATGGCAAAGGCATCATCGGCACCATACAAAAAGACGGTAGCTTTAAATCCAGCAAGGGGTACGTGGTAACCGATGAAGATGGAGTGCTCAAGGTGCAAGGAAAGGAAGTAGCCAAGGTAGAACATGGCTATAAATACAGAAAAGACCACGGTTGCGTAGTTCATTGCTTTTTCAGTTCAGAAAGCGAAGACGCCAAAGAAATCGATGAGAATATCCAGCAATAAACTGGTGCCAAAGGAGCAAAAGCCTGTCAATTGGCAGGCTTTTTTAATTTCTAAAGCTGCCATAATTTTATAACTTTATATCATATATGCCAGATTCCTGATTTCTGTCATGTATTCACGCAACTAAAGTCATAGGGCATTGATTGGCTTATTAGTTAGTTTGTTTTAACAATTGAGCAATGAAGATTTTCTCAGCCATACGAAAGATCAAATGTCCGCTGGCGCTTTGCGTCATTGTATCATTTGCCTTGGTATTTGGATGTGATCTTTTGTGCGGCCTGGGCATTATTTCATTTTCGTCTACTACACCTACCGTTGTAACAACTACTTCCCATAATCATAGTCATGAAAATGAGCAGGGACACCAGGGAAGTTCAGCAACTGCTGGCCATGATCACAATTCCCACAGTCATATAGGTGATAAGCATGACCATGGCAATGAAGCAGAAGATTGCTGCGATGACATCACCCAGCAGTTCTATTCATCGCTGGTCAGTTCTTCAGGCGCTTCTCTTGGTTCGCTGATTCATGCCGAAGCATTTAAATTAATCAGCACATTTACACTCACGGGTATCTTCAAGGTGGAATCCTTTAAGGGGTTACAGGTTGTTTCAAAATTCGACCACTCCTCGAATGGTCCACCTGGAGGAAAGGTTGGTCCGCGTATCTGTATTCTCTTCTGCACGTTCCTAATTTAGGTCATTCGACTCATTGCCTCTACTTGCTACAAGTCATAGTAAGCACTGCATGCATTGTATCTCTCTCCCAACTTCTGAGAGGATAGCAAATACTTTCTAACGTCTTTCTTAAGCCATTAAACCCATCGGGTTGAACTATGAAAACATTCAGGTTGCATATTAAAAACATGCTTTGCGATCGCTGCATTTACGTGGTGCGGCAGATTTTAAATCAGTTCAATGTAGTGCGTGTAAAAATCGAACTTGGTCAGGTTTCCTTCTTATCCGCAAATGAGCATATCATACCCTTATTAGAAAAGAGACTTAATGAATTCAACCTGCAAATCATTCACTCTAAGGATGAACAGATTATTGAATCTATTAAACTGGAAGTAAAGCGATACCTCGATGAGATCGAGCAGCATGACAAGGCTGGCAAGTTTTCAGACTTTGTGGAAAGGCGATTGTCGAAGAATTACTATAACCTGAGCAAGTTGTTCAGTCGCACTGAAAAAATCACTATTGAGGCCTATTTGATTAGGCAACGAATTGAACGTGTGAAGAGACTGCTCCGGGAAGACCAACTCACGCTAAATGAGATAGCCGATCGCCTGCACTATACCAATGTGCAGCATCTTTCATCGCAATTTAGGAAGGTCACCGGTTTTTCTGTGCGCGAGTATAAAAAGCTGCAACGCGCGGAACATTCTCACAAGTCGCTGATGGAGGTCCTTACTGAGATTCACGCCAACGGATTTGTGAATGCTTTTGACATACACAAGAATAAAATAGTTGTAGCGGGTAATTCAAAGCGTGTGAAGGATGTGACGGTAAAAGAAGTCTATCGCTTTGATGAAACACCCAATTCGTTGGGAGATAATGCCCTTTACACCATTGAGGATGACCGGGGGAATAAAGGCTATTTGATTTGTCAACACTAATGGCGAAGACGCAATTAAGTATAAAAAATAGCCAGAATAATTTGCCACCAGGCAGTCAGACAAAACGATTTTTAAAGTTCAGAAAAATATGGTTGAAAAAATAATCAGTTGGGCAATTCATAATCGATTCATGGTTTTGATCGGGATCGTGATGATTACTATTGGAGGGATTTATTCCATCAGGGAAACTCCTGTTGATGCTATTCCTGATCTGTCCGAAAACCAGGTCATCGTGTTCACGGAATGGATGGGGCGGAATCCGCAGATCATCGAAGACCAGATCACCTATCCGCTAGTCACAAACCTTCAGGGCATTCCCAAAATAAAAACGATTCGAGCTGCCTCCATGTTTGGCATGAGTTTCATCTTCGTGATTTTCGAAGATGATGCGGAGATCTATTGGTCACGAACACGGGTACTGGAACGACTGAACTACGCGCAAAAATTTCTCCCTCCGGGTATCACGCCAACGCTGGGTCCCGATGGCACTGGCATCGGCCACGTTTTCTGGTACACGTTAAAAGGAGATGGCTACAATCTCGGAGAACTGCGCGCCTTACAGGATTGGTATGTAAAGTTTGCCCTTCAAAATGTAGCGGGTGTAAGCGAAGTGGCTTCCTATGGGGGATTTCAAAAACAATACCAGGTAGCCATTGATCCGCATAAACTCATCTATTATGGTGTACCCTTGATGGATGTAGCGAAAGCGGTAGTTAATAATAACCGCGATGTTGGTGGCAGTCTCTTTGAAATGAACGACATGGGCTACATGATCCGTGGGCTCGGCTACATCAAGACACCAGAAGATATTGAGAATATTTCTGTAGGAACGTACCGCTCTATACCCATAAGACTGAAAGATGTTGCCCATATCCAAATGGGTGGTGAATTAAGATTGGGAATAATCGAAGAAAACGGTGAAGGTGAAGCGGTTGGCGGAATTGTCGTGATGCGCTATGGCGAGAATGCTAAAGACGTTATTGAGCGCGTAAAAGTGCGAATAGAGGAATTTAAAAAAGGCCTTCCGGAAGGTGTTGAGTTTCATGTTGCCTATGACCGCAGCGGACTTATCGATGATTCCATTAACACATTGTCCGAAGCATTGTGGCAGGAAATATTGATTGTATCCATTGTGGTCGTACTCTTCCTCTTCCATGTGCGTAGCGGCCTTGTGGCTATTGCTTCTATTTTGCTTTCCGTGCTGATAGGGTTCATACTGATGAAGGTTTTCGGAGTAACCTCTAACATCATGTCGTTGGGTGGCATTGCACTGGCGATTGGCGATGTCGTTGACCCGGGAATTGTAATGGCAGAAAATGCATACCGTTCGCTGACTAACCGGGTACTACAAAAAAATGCAAGCGATGAAAACAACTGAAAAACAACGTATAGGTCACACCAAAGAAATTTCTGATGAAGAACGTGTGACCATTATTGAAGAATCATCCAAAACAGTGGGACGATCTATCTTCTTCTCAGTGATCATTATGATCGTATCATTTGCCCCGGTTCTTTTTCTCACAGGCCAGGAAAGCAAATTATTTACTCCACTGGTATTGACGAAAACATTTTCACTACTAGGAGCCGCCTTGTTGGCCATCACCGTTTCGCCCATGCTGGCAAGAATATTTGTAAAAGGACGATTAGTGCCGGAGAGCCGTAACCCTGTGTCGAGCTTCTTTGTGAGAATTTATACACCTGTTATCCGTCTTTGTCAACGATTCAAATATGTAACACTCGCAATCTGCTTCGTATTGGTTGCCGGCAGCACACCTTTTGTACTGAATCTTGGAACTGAATTCATGCCCCCTTTGGACGAAGGTTCCCTATTGATGATGCCCGTCACTTTACCGGATGTCTCTAATGCGGAGGCTAAACGAATAATACAAGTGCAGGATCGCATTTTGAAGAGTATCCCTGAAGTAGAGAATGTATTAGGCAAAGCAGGACGTGCTTACACCGCTACCGATAACTCTCCCATGGCCATGATTGAAACCATTGTGGTGCTCAAACCAAAATCAAAATGGAGAGAAGGGATGACAAAAGAAAAACTCATTGCAGAGATGGATGAGCGCGTTCGTATCCCGGGCGTGGTTGTCGGATGGACCCAACCAATCATTAACCGGATCAACATGCTTTCAACCGGTATCCGCACGGACGTTGGTGTGAAAGTGTTCGGTTCAAACCTTGACTCGTTATTCGTCCTTACAGCCGAAATTGAAAAAGCGTTAAGAGGAATTGACGGACTAACCGACCTCTACCTGGAGCAACTCACCGGGGGAAAATACCTGAACATAAAAATCAATCGCGAAGCTATTGCCCGTTATGCGCTCAGCATAGAAGACGTAAACATGGTAATTGAAACTGCCTTGGGTGGCATGATCCTGACCAATACAGTGGAAGGACGAGAGCGTTTCACTATTACCGTCAGGCTTGCACAAGATTACCGGAATGATTTGGATGAGATCAAGCGCGTGCCTGTACAAACATCTTCGTACGGTGTTGTACCCCTGTCTGCACTAGCTGACATTACCGTAGTGGAAGGTCCACCCATGATTAATTCAGAAAACACGAGGCTTCGCGGAACGGTGTTGTTTAATGTGAGGGGCCGTGATATGGGGAGTGTCGTGAATGAAGCAAAAGCAAAAATCGATGAGCAATTTAAGAAACTCCCTAAGGGCTACTACATACAGTGGAGCGGCCAATACGAAAATCAGGTGCGTGCCGAAAAACGATTAATGATCATCATTCCTATTACCCTGCTGGTCATTGGTATCATCCTATACATCACGTTCCACACATTTCGTGAAGTAATTATTGTGTTTGTAGGCGTGCCGGTCGCGTTAGTGGGTGGAGTCTATTCATTGTACTTCTACAACGTAAATTTTTCGGTGGCCGTAGCTGTGGGATTTATCGCATTATTCGGAGTGGCTGTCGAGACGGGAGTTTTGATGATCGCTTACATGAATGACTCCATTAAGCGATTGGTGGAAAGAAAAAAAGCTTCAAACGAGACAATCGAAAAACAAGATCTACACGATTCAATTTTTGAAGGTGCCGTACCGCGTGTAAGGCCCTTGCTGATGACCGTGCTTGCTAACATTCTGGGATTGATCCCGATACTCATCTCTACAGGCACAGGCAGTGATGTGATGAAACCCATTGCCATACCATTTGTGTTCGGCCTGGTCTCTTCTACCATTTTCGTGCTGGTGGTGCTACCGGTATTCTACCAGGTAGTCAGGGAATATGAATTGAAAAAAACCGGAACGCTCAAAGTATTAGATATTGAAGAATAACATCATGGGAAGAATCACTCTATATATAATGATCGGCTTATCCGTACTCTTTTACGGGTGTAAAAATGAGTCACATGATGAGCACAGTAAGCATGGATCTCATCCGGAAGATGAAACGATCCAAAAAGCCCTTTCTATTTCGGCAGAACCAACAAACCGGAAAATTATTTCAAGCCAGGCGTTAGTGAAGCCAGTGAGACAACTTCAATCAAGTCCTGTTGAGGCGTATGGATTTATTACCCTTGATGAACGCAGGAGTAACCAGGTATCTGCACGAGTAGGCGGTCGTATCGAAAGGCTTTATGTGAAATATGAAAATCAATTTTTGCGCAAAGGCGATAGGATACTTGACTTGTACAGCCCTGATCTGAATACGTATCAGGAAGAACTATTGTACGCGCATAAAGTTGACCCGGATGGAGAACTTCCAAAACACGCGGCTCATAAACTTAAACTTCTGGGAATAACCGATGCTCAGATAAAACAGATCGTGGAATCAGGCAAGGCATCGCTGACCCTTTCCATCTACAGCGCCTATGACGGATACATTTTTTATTCGCCATCAACCCAAATGTCCCCAACAGGAGCGGCAATGGCTTCTTCATCAGGAGGAAGTAAAATGGGTGGTGGTATGGGCTCAGGTTCACAGCAAAAACAGCCAGCCTTATCTTCTATGACTTCAACCTCCGGACCAATCCGTGAAGGTGCCTACGTTTCATCAGGTCAAACACTCTTTTGGATTAATGATCTTCGCGAAGTGTGGGGTATTCTTTCCGTTGACAACCTGCATCAGGATGAAATAGCAGTGTACGATAGTGTAACATTGGTCAGTGAGTTGATTCCTGATAAACCGTTTGAGACGGTAGTGCAATACATCGAGCCACAATATGCCACAGGTCAGAAGTTCATTCAGGTAAGAGCCTACCTCCCCAATGCGGATAGAAACCTCCGTATCAATTCGCTCTTAGAAGCCACCATCCGTCCAAAAGCAAAAGCGTCATTGACCTTGCCAGCAACCAGTATTCTTTATCTGGGTGGCAGGCAAGCTGTGTGGAAGAAAGTGGGACAAACTGAAGAAGGTACGCACATATTGGAAATCAGATTTGTGAGACTGGGTCCGGTTTCGCAAGGACGGGTAACGGTGTTGAACGGACTGGAGGCTGACGATGAAGTGGCACTGGATGCCGGGTACTTAATGGATCGTGAAAGTTTGGTTAAACCAGAATGAGTCATGCATAGAAATACGATTTATATAACCCTATTAATTCTCGCCCTCTCAACATCCTGCGGAAAGAAACCAGAACAAGCGCACGAAGGACATGGCGATGCGCATGAAGCGATGCTCTCGTTAACCGACCGGGAACGAGTCGTGGCTAATATTCGGATCGACACTGCACAAATCAAAACAATCTTTGAGGAAACAACACTCATTGGCACCGCTGCAGTTGATGAAAGAAATGTCAATATCGTCAGCTCCCGCGTAAAGGGCAGAATCGACAAACTATTTGTGCGCAACCCCGGCACATTTGTGAAAACCGGAGATCCCTTATACAGTATCTATAGTGAAGAACTTTTGTCATACGAAAATGAATACCTGCTGGCTATCAATGAAAATAAAAAAGCAACAACTCAAAAAGAGATTACTCAAAGAATGGTCGAAGCGGCCCGGAGACGCCTTGAGCTTTGGACGCTGACGGAAAAACAAATCAATGAGCTTGAAAAGACGAAAAGTATTTCACCACTGATTACCTTCTATTCAAACCGTAGCGGGTTCTTGTCTGAATTGCTCGTACGTGAGGGCGAATACGTTGAGATAGGTAGCCCTATGTTCAGGCTAGCTGATTTAAATAGCTTATGGATCGAAGCCCAATTATACAGCAGTGAAATCAACTACCTGAGACAGTCACCCACACTTGAAGTGGAGTTTGAAGCTTTTCCAGGCGAACGCATCAACGGTGAGATCGTGTACGATAACCCGAGGCTAGAGGACAATACGAAGATCAATCTGGTGCGCATCAAAGTTAACAATCAGAAAGGAAATTATAAGCCTGGCTTGATGGCCTATGTCTATTTAAAACGCAACAGAAAAGAGACCCTGGTAATTCCGAAATCGGCACTGCTGATGGAGAATTTTACTACCGTGTGGATTGAAACTCCTGATGGCATGTTTGAACAACGCATGGTTAGAACCGGTATCAGCAACAAACGCGAAGTAGAAATCATAAGTGGATTAATGGCAGGCGACCGCGTAGTAACATCCGGTGCCTATTTATTGAACAGTGCATGGAAAGTAAAACAAGGTGGCGGTGCGATGGAGGGGATGGATATGTGATAGATCCGCCATCTTTTTTGATGAATTGAAAATTTTTTATTGATGAAGAGTTGATGTTAAACTTTAAAAACCAAGTTATGAAAACAGTACACAAACCAATCATTCTTATAGCAGTTGCAGCGGGGTTTCTTTTGGGCGCCTGCGACAACGACAAATTCCCTGAGCCGGAAGTAAAAGACAATGTATCCTTTGCCCTGGATATCCAACCCATCCTGACAGCAGAGTGTGCCTCCTGCCACAATCCATCGGAAGTGGAACCGGATTTTCGTGAGGGTTATGCTTATGAATCGATGGAGGAACTCATCGATGAGGGAGACATTATACCCGGCAATGCAGAAGCGAGTGAGTTGATTGAGATGCTGGAAGGCAACAGCGAAGATGGCAATACCATGCCTCCTGCAGGACCGATGAGTCCGACCAAAATCGCACTGATTAAAAAATGGATAGATGAAGGAGCGCTCGACAATTAACCCATCCTAAAAAAATCATAAGAATATGAAACACGTAACAATTTTCTTTTTCCTAATAGCAATCAGCTCACTACCGGCAGTGGCACAGGAGGCCGATACATTGGCATCCAAAAGCGACAAGCCTGAACGCAATGCATTTCAAAGTTCTTGGTTAATTGACAACCCTACGGGTGTAGTCGCTTCCAAGAAGACCCTGACATTTGACATTCAACACCGGTTTGGGGTGATCAAAAGCGGCAATAACGACCTGCTCGGTATGTGGGGGCCGGCTAATATCAGGCTTGGGCTAAGTTATGCCATCACAGACCGCATCACGTTGGGTTTTGGCACTACCAAAAATGATCGCCTGCAGGATTTCAACTTGAGAGTAGGATTGGTACGCCAAACACGCTCTGGGCGTGTACCAGTGAGCATGACGTTCTACGGCAACACAGCCATTGATGCGCGCGAGGGTGACTTCTTCCCAAAATCATCAAACCGTTTTTCTTACTTCAGCCAACTCATTATTATGCGAAGGTTTAGCCGGATAGTTTCTTTCCAAATAGCTCCCAGTTTCTCGCATTACAATATTGTTGACGAATCTCTTTCCAATAATCAGTTTGCGGTAGCGGTAGGTGGCAAAGTAAGCATCAGCGATAAGACCGCCATCCTGCTTGACTACAGCCAACCTCTTGACCAAAACTCTGACAATCCGGGACTGGCGATAGGTATTGAAATGTCCACCAGTTCACATGCTTTCCAGGTATTTGTAGGTAACTATAATGGCATCGTTCCCCAAAAGAATTACATGCTGAACCCTAACAAACTATCTGAGAAGCAATTTCTCATTGGCTTCAATATTAACAGGCTCTGGAACTTCTAACTGAAATAAACTATGGAACCAGAAAGTGCCAACAATCAACTTTCACGAAAAAAGTTTTTACGCGTAAGTCTTGCTCTGCCTTTTTTACCAGTAACAAAATCATTGGCAGCAGGCTCAGTAAACGCACAAAAGCAAGACGATGAATTCGTCACCATGCTTACGGCTGAAGGCAAGGCAGTAAAGGTGAGAAAGGATGCTGTTAAAAATGCAAAGGTCATCGAAAAGAAAATGTCAAATCAATCCCTGTTAAGTTGGTTAAAACCAAAGGGCTTTACGAAATAAGAAAACTATGGAAGCTGAAAAAGATAACCAGCAAAAGTCGAGACGCAGTTTCGTGGAGCAAGGTCTTAAGTTTGGTTTGCTCACGGCCGCCAGCGGAGCCTTACTCGCAAAAGTATTCGGGAAATCAGAAAGTCCGGACGCTGAAGCGACTATCGAGGTGATGTCAACGGACGGAACGTTGATGCAAGTGCCTGCATCGGCTGTTGAACATACGCACGAAAAGAAATCTGGATACAATCCACGCGAAGGATTTCCCAATCGGAAATTTGTGATGGTGGTTGATTTGGCGAAGTGCCGAAACGCCAGAAAATGCCAAAGTTCCTGCAATAAAAACCATTACATCACGGGCGAAAACGCGTGGATAAAAATTTACAAAATGCAGGACTCTGAAAAATCTGCTCCCTATTGGCAACCCACCTTATGTCAACATTGTGATGAACCGGCCTGCGTAAAAGTGTGCCCCGTTGATGCCACTTTCAAAAGAAGAGACGGTATTGTTCTTATCGACAATGAACGTTGCATCGGATGCCGGTTTTGCATGGCAGCATGTCCATATTCTGTGAGAGTATTTAACTGGTCCGATCCGTGGCAAGGCGATTCGGTAGAGCAAGCAGAATACACTCCTGACTATGCCGGTATCCCCAGTCAAAAAGGAACGGTGGATAAATGTGATTTCTGTCCGCACATGATTGACAAAGGTGAACTGCCGCATTGCGTGAGCGCCTGCCCGAATGATGTGTTTAGTTTCGGAGATATGTATGAAGATACAGTAACCAATGGCAGCGGTCAATCTTTCAAGCTGAGCAAACTTTTGAAAGACAGAGCCGGCTACCGGTTAATGGAAAGTTTAGGAACAGAACCAAGTGTGTACTACCTGCCGCCAAGCGACCGCATTGTTGACTTTGAAGAAGGCCTTGAAAATTACACAGAGTTTAAATCAGTTGATAAACCACAAGAGCCATGAACACTGCCTACGAAAAAATTATACATGACCTGGCTCCAAAAAAATTTAGTTGGAAGGGAAACGCCTGGGTCGCTGTTCTTGTGCTCATTATTCTTGCAGGAATCTATTCCTATGTTCAACAACTAAAGCATGGTTTAGTTATAACGGGCATGAGAGACTATGCGCTATGGGGAATTTATATTTCCAATTTTGTCTTCTTTGTTGCCGTGAGCCTGGTAGGTTCGTTGATCACAGCCATCCTGCGATTGTCTGATGTACATTGGAGTACACCGCTTACGCGCATTGCAGAGATCATCGCTGTCGCAGCCATCATCATGGCTGGCATCGCCATCATCATTGACATGGGACGACCCGACAGAGTATTGAATTTGTTTGTTCACGGCAGACTTCAATCTCCCATCATCTGGGACGTGATTGTGATCAGCACGTACCTCGTACTCAGTATTTTGTTTTTGTATTACCCGCTGTTGCCAGACTTCACACTCCTCAGCAAACATTTTACCGGCAATAGTAAACTGGCGAAATGGTATCGGGTGCTTTCGCTGAACTGGTCTGGTAATGAAAGGCAAGTCAGGATTTACTCAAGATCCATAAAAGTGCTCTCAGTATTAATTATCCCGGTTGCATTTGCCATCCATACGGTAACAGCATGGTTGTTTGAAACCACGTATCGCCCCGGCTGGGACAGCACCAACTTCGGACCTTATTTCGTAGCGGGTGCGTTTGTTGCCGGGTCAAGTG
>VFQM010002820.1_pt1 | contig 12048 bp, 10 predicted proteins | sample 3512391 | NCBI WGS metagenome assembly VFQM01 (sample SAMN10412369, study PRJNA504923) | tailings metagenome | isolation source: Replicate 1 from Balatoc abandoned mine | place: Philippines
GGTACGAGATCGCGAGCAGCCCGAGGATGCCGGCGGACGTCAGCCCGAAGCTCAGCAGCGCCGCGCGGGCGAAGCCCAGGCGGTCGGCGAGCCAGCCAGTGACGATCATGCCGCCGGTGGACAGCAGCCCGGCGAAGCCGAAGGCGCTGGCCGCCGCGATCGGCGTGAAACCCGATTCGGTGAGGAAGGCCACGATCTGCGGCGACACGCAGTAGATGCCCACCGAGGTGAAGAAGAAGACCTGCACCAGCCGCCAGTAGGCCACCGAGCGCATCGCGCTGCTCAGCGTCCAGTCCGCCGGCCGATCGCCGGTGGCGCCGCTCACGGTGTCCGGGCCGGCCGAGGCCGGGGCCCCGGCGACGGCGAGACGCACGCGCGCGCGTCCCGCCAGGCGGCCCCAGGGCAGCGCGAGGCAGACCGGCACCAGGGCCAACACGAACAGGCCGACGGCCTGGTAGGCGCCGCGCCATCCCAGCGTGTCGATCAGGTACTGGACCAGCGGCAGCATGAGGAGGATCCCGCAGCCGAAACCCGAGTACGCGATCGAGATCGCGGTCGCCAGGCTGCGGGTGAACCACCGGCCGATCAGTGTCGCGGCGCAGACCATGCCGAGCGCGGCCACGCCGGTGCCCACCATCAGGCCTGCGCTCGCGTAGAGCTGCCAGAGCGAATCGATGCGGCCCGCAAGCCAGGCGCCCCCGCCGAGCAGCGCAAGCCCGGCGCTGTAGACCACGCGCGGGCCGAAGCGATCGAACAGCGCGCCGGCCGCGGGCGAAGCCAGGCCCGCCATCAGCATGTAGCTCGCGAAAACGCCGGTCATCGACTGGCGCGACCAGCCGAACTCGGCTTCGAGCGGCAGGATGAAGGCCGAGAAGGCGTCGGCCACGCCGCGGCCGAGGAAGTTGAAGAGAAAGGCGAGCGCGACGACGGTCACCGCCGTCGGCGTGGCCTCGCGCAGGGGCGCCTGCGCGCCGGTTCGCCTGTCGGCGTTCACGTCCGTGAACAGTGCTTCATGATCGAGAACAGGCTATCAAGCGCGCGATCGCGATGTCAAACGATCGAACGCCGACGATCGGGTCCGCAGCCGATGCTGCGGCGCAATGTTGACGATGCGCGTCAGGCCGTGACACGATTCAAGCCTGTAAATGCATGTTCGCATATGTGAACATAAACGAATACCTGAATCGGGCGTCCCGCCCCAACACGGATGTCGGTCAAGAGCGCGTTGCGCACCCTTCAGATCCTCGAGGCCTTCGCCGAGGCAGCGCGCCCGATGTCGCTGGGCGAGGTCGCGCGGGCCATCGATGCGCCGCGATCGAGCGTCCTCGCGCTGCTCGCCACGATGGTCGAGAGAGGCTATCTGTATCGCGTGGGGGCTGCGCCTTCCTACTACCCGACCAGGCGCTGGCTCGACCTGGCGCACGCGGTGTCGGAGAGCGACCCCGTGTCGCTTCGCATTCGCGAGTCGCTCGAGCGGCTTCGCGACCTGACCGGCGAAACGGCGATCGACGCGGTGCTCGCGACTGACCGCTCGCTGTACCTGGACGTTGTCGAATCGCGCGAGCTGGTCCGCTTCGCCGCGCAACCCGGCGAGACCAAACCCTTGCATCTCTCCGCTTCGGGCCGGGCGCAGCTCGCCGTGCTGGAGGAAGGCGCGAGAAGAGCCGTGGTCGCGGCCCTGCCGGCAGGCGGCGCCGGCCGCGCGCGCCTGAACCGCAAGGCCCTGCTCGAGACGGTCGACGCGGAACGGCGCCGCGGCTGGTCCACCAACCTCGGCGAGTTCCGGCCGGACGTGATCTCGGTGGCCGCGGGCTTCGATCTGCACGGAACCGTCCACTCGCTGGTGGTTGCGGCGCCCCGCCACCGCGTGGAGGCGAAGGCGGACCAGATCGGGCGACTGCTGCGCGACGAAGCGCGGGCGCTCGTCGCCAGACTGCCCTGAATGCGGGGGAAGGACCGATGCACGCGCCCCATTCCGAATCGAACGCGTCCCCGTCGTGGATCGCGCGCAATCGAGCCTTCCTGGCGGCGCTGGAGCGCATCCTGCGCGCGATCGGCGTCGCCTGCCTGCTCGCGGTCATGGCCATCGTCTTCTGCGACGTCGGCGCGCGCTACCTGATGAATGCCCCCTTTCCCTGGTCCTACGAGCTGATAGGCATGTACCTGATGCCGGCGCTCTTCTATTTCGCCGTATCGGACACGCTGGCTGCCGATCACCACATCGCGGTCGACCTGCTGCGCCCCGCGATGCCGGTCTGGCTGGCGCGCTGCGTCGAGGTGGTGGGCGGACTGGGCATGGCCGGCGTCTTCGCGGTCATCGTCTGGCTGTTCACCGGCTCGTCAATCGAGAAGTGGGCCTCCGGCGCGGTGGTGATGGGCGTCGTCGAGTGGCCGAGCTGGATCCCCGACGCGATCGTCGCGCTCGGCAGCCTGGTCATCGCCCTGCGCCTGCTCGGTCGGTCGGTCGGGCACGCGCTGTCGCTGGCCACGGGGAAGTCCTTGATCGCGCTGCCGGCCAGGGTTGGGGAGCACTGATGCTGGCCGCGACCATCGTCGTCTTCCTCTTCCTGATGCTGGCCGGCGGCATTCCTGTCGGATTCGCCCTCGCCATCGCCGGTACCGCGGGGCTGCTTGCCCACGGCGGCTTCGGGCTGCTGTCCGGCATCCTCTCGACGACCTCGATCTCCACGGTCAGCTCGTACGAGCTGATCTCGATACCGATGTTCATCCTGATGGCCGAGTTCGTCATCCTCAGCGGGATTGCCGACAACCTGTTCAGGTCGGCCGCTGTCTGGGTGGGCAGGGTGCCCGGAGGGCTGGGGATCGCCACCGCGCTGTCGGGTGCCGGCTTCGGCGCGATCTCGGGCTCGAGCACTGCGGCCGCTGCCACGCTGTCGGCCACCTCGATCCCGGCCATGCTCAAGCAGGGCTACGAGCCCAGGCTGGCCTGCGGCGTCGTGGCGATCTCGGGCACGCTGGCGATGCTGATCCCGCCGAGCATCGCGCTGATCCTCTTCGGCATCATCGCCGACGTCAGCATCGGCAAGCTGCTGATCGGCGGAGTGGTGCCAGGCATTCTCGTCACGCTGACGATCGTGCTGACCGTGCTCTACCTCGTCTGGCGCAATCCCTCCCACGCGCCGCGCGGCGACGGCTACAGCCTGCGAGAGAAGATTGCCTCGCTGCGGGGCGTCTGGGCGATGGTCGTTCTGTTCGGATTCGTGACCGGCGTGATCTACCTGGGCATCGCCACGCCGACCGAGGCATCGGCCCTCGGCGCTGCGGGCGCCTTCGGGATCGCCGCCCTGTCCGGTCGGATGCGGGGAGGAAAGCTGTTCGCCGCATCGCTGAACGCGCTGCGCTCGAGCGCGATGATCTTCATGATCCTGGTCGGCGCTCACATCTTCGGTTACTTCTTCACGCTCACCGGGGTCACGCCCAAGCTCGTGGCCGGCGTCGGTGCGCTCGAGCTGGCGCCCTGGGTGGTCATCGCGGTGATCATCGCCATCCTGGTCGTGCTGGGCTGCTTCCTCGACCAGATCGCGATCCTGGTTCTGACCGTGCCGGTCATGCTGCCGGTCGTCCAGGCCATGGGCTACGACCCCATCTGGTTCGGGGTCGTGATGATCGTGGCCGGCGAGGTCGGGATGATCACGCCGCCGGTCGGACTCAACGCCTTCGTCGTCGCGAAGTACGCGCGGCGACCGCTGTCGGAGGTCTTCGTCGGCGCCTGGCCCCATGTCCTCGCGCACTTCATTCTCATCGCCGTGTTGGTGGCGCTGCCGCAGCTGGTGCTGTGGCTGCCGTCGCGAATGCTCTGACGCGGCGCCCCCGGAACCCATGCCCCCGCTTCGACAACCAAGGAGGAGACATTCATGAAATTCGCCAGATTCGCGGCCGCCGCGGCGATCGCCGCCCTGCCGCTCGTTGCCGGCGCTCAGACCACGCTTCGCGTGGCCGACTCGCTGCCGGTCGGCCACTTCTTTGCCGAGCACGGCATGAAGTTCTGGATCTCGGAAGTCCGCAGGCTCACGAACAACGCGGTCGAGGTCCAGCACTTCCCGGCCGAGCAGCTCGGCAAGGCCAAGGACATGTTCCAGCTCGCGATGACCGGCGTGGCCGACATCGCCTATGTCGTGCCGTCCTACGTGTCGGACAAGATGCCGCTGATGACCGTGTCCGAGCTGCCGGGCCTGGCGAGCACCTCTTGCCAGGGCACCGAGGCATTCATGAAGCTGGTTCGCGGCGGCGTGCTCGACCAGAAGGAGCTCGCGCCCAACGGCTTCGTGATCCTGTTCGGCACGATCCTCGAGCCCTACCAGGTCTACGCCACGAAGAAGATCGATTCGCTGGAGTCGATCAAGGGGCTGAAGCTGCGCACCGCCGGGGCGGCGCAAGGCGCCACGATCAAGGCGCTGGGCGGCGTGCCGGTCAACATGGCGGCGCCCGACACCTACGAATCGCTGTCGCGCGGCACCATCGACGGCGTCGTGTTCCCGACCGCCAGCCTGCTGGCCTACGACCTGCCAAGCCGCCTGAAGGGCGCCACGCAGGACGTCAGCTTCGGCACGGTGCTGATCAGCTACGGCATCAGCCAGAAGAAGCTCCAGTCGCTGCCGGAGAACGTGCGCCAGGCAATGCTGACGGCCGGCGACGCGGCAGCGAAGAACGTCTGCAAGTTCCTCGACGACGGCGTGGTCGGCAACCGCGCGAAGATCGCCGCGGCCGGCGTGAGCTTCACCAAGCTGGGCGAGGCCGACACGAAGAAGCTGGCGGAGATCGCGGCCACCGTCCAGAAGGACTGGGCCGCTGCGCTCGACAAGCGCGGCAAGCCCGGCACCGAGGTGCTCGAGGCCTACATTGGCGCGCTCGAGTAATCAGCCCGGGCCCACCGGCCCGCTGCGCGGTTTCCGCATCGTGGACATGACGACGGTGCTGATGGGGCCGTACGCCACGCAGATCGCGGCCGACTATGGCGCCGACGTGATCAAGATCGAGCCGCCCGAGGGCGACGTGATGCGGGTGGCGGGTTCCAAGCGGCACCGCGACATGGGGCCGCTCTTCCTGCACGCCAATCGCAACAAGCGCAGCGTGGCGCTCGACATCCGGCGGCCCGAGGGGCGAGACGCGTTGCTGCGGCTGTGCGAGGGCGCCGACGCGATCGTCCACAACATCCGTCCGGCCGCGATGGCACGCCTGGGTCTGGCCTACGCCGACATCGCGCGGGTGAACCCGCGGATCGTCCACGTGGGGCTGGTCGGCTACGGGCGCGACGGCCCCTACGCGGGCCGGCCGGCCTACGACGACCTGATCCAGGCGGCCAGCGGCATGGCGTCGATGTTCGAGCTGGCCGGCGACCAAGCGCCGCGCTACGTGCCCTCGGTGATCGCCGACCGGATCTCCGGGCTGAATGCCGTGCACGCACTGCTGGCTGCGCTGCTGCATCGCGAGCGAACCGGCGAAGGGCAGGACGTCGAGGTGCCGATGTTCGAGTCGGTGGCGCAGATCGTCCTGGGCGATCACCTCGGCGGGCTGTCCTTCGACCCGCCTGCCGGCCCCCCCGGCTACAGCCGGCTGATCTCGCCGAACCGCCGGCCCTACCGCACGCGCGACGGCTTCGTCAGCGTGCTGATCTACAACGACCGGCAGTGGCGCAGCTTCTTCGAGGCGATAGGCAGGCTGGACATCTGGGAGAACGACCCGCGTTTCGCCGACCAGGCAACGCGGGCCCTGCACTTCGACGAAGCCTACGCGATGCTGGCCGAGGTGCTGACCGGCCGCACGACCGCGGAGTGGCTGGCGCTGTTCGAAGAGCACGACCTGCCGGCGATGCCGGTCACCCGGGTCGAGGCACTCGAGCACGATCCGCATCTCGCGGCGACCGGCTTCGTGCAGCGCGTCGAGCACCCGACCGAGGGCGCGATCAAGCAGATCCGGCCGGCGCAGGCGTTCTCGAAGACGCCGCCGGGAATTTTCCGGCATGCGCCGAACCTCGGCGAGCACACCCGCGAGGTGCTGGCCGAGGCGGGTCTCGATCCGCGGCAGATCGATGCACTCGTCGCCGGCGGCGCCGCGCGGCAGTTCAGCGACGCGCCGCTCCCCGGGGAGGCCTCGGCCACCCCGACCCAGGACATCAGAGGATAGACATGGCAGGACTCCATTTCGAGCAGTTCGTGCCCGGGCACGTGTTCCGCCACGCGGTGACCCGCACCGTCACCGAGATGGACAACACGCTGTTCTCGGTGATGACCCTGAACATGCAGCCGCTGCACCTCGACGCGCACTTCTCCGAGAAGACCGAGTTCGGCCAGCGGCTGGTGAACAGCCTGTTCACGCTGGGCCTGGTGATCGGCATCAGCGTGACCGACACCACGCTGGGCACCACGATCGCCAACCTCGGGATGTCGGACATCCGCTTCCCGAAGCCGGTCTTCCACGGCGACACGCTGCGCGTGGAGACCGAAGTGATGTCGGTCAGGGCGAGCGGCTCGCGCCCGAACGCCGGCATCGTCGAGTTCGAGCATCGCGGCTACAACCACCGCGACGAGTTGATCTGCGTCTGCCGGCGTTCGGCCTTCATGAAGCGCCTGCCCGTCGAGGAGACACGGCCGTGATCCGCTCCTACCTGTTCGTCCCGGGGGACAGCGCGCGGAAGTTCGAGCGCGCGATGACCGGCGCCGCCGACGCCTTGATCCTGGACCTGGAGGATTCGGTCGCGCCGGCCAGCAAGGCCGAGGCCCGGCAGGTCACGCGCACGATGCTTGGCGCGGAGCGTGCCGGCAAGAAGCTGTTCGTGAGGGTCAATGCGCTGGACACCGGGCTGACGCTGGCCGACCTGGCCGCGGTCATGCCCGGGCGCCCCTACGGGATCGTGCTGCCCAAGTGCGGATCGGCGGACGACCTGCGCCGCCTCGACCTGTACCTCGACGCCTTCGAGGCGGCGGCCGGCCAGCAGGTGGGCGCGACGAAGATCCTGGCCATCGCCACCGAGACCGCGCACTCGCTGTTCGGGCTCGGCGGCTATCGCGGAGCGAGCACGCGACTGTGCGGCCTGATGTGGGGCGCCGAAGACCTGTCGGCCTCGCTCGGCGCCAGCCGGAACAAGGAAGCCGGCCAGTACCTGGGCCCCTTCCTGCTGGCGCGCAACCTGTGCCTGGCCGGCGCGGCCGCGGCAGGCGTGGACGCGGTCGACACCGTCTACGTCGACATCGAGGACCTCGACGGCCTGCGCGAAGAGACCCTGGCGGCGCGCCGCGACGGCTTCGTGGCCAAGGCGGTGATCCACCCGAAGCACGTCGACGTGGTGAACGCCGCCTTCGTGCCGAGCGAGCAGGAGATCGACTGGGCGCTTCGGGTCATCGCCGCGTTCGAGGAGAGCAGCGGCACCGGCGTGGCCCGGCTCGACGGCAAGATGATCGACCAGCCGCACCTTAAGAACGCGCGCCAGATCCTGGCGTACGCGGCGGCGGGCGCGCCGCGCCGGGGCTGAGCCGATGGCGCAGCGCGACGGCGCCGCCGCCGGGCCCCTGGCCGGCATCCGCATCGTGGACATGACCACGGTGCTGATGGGCCCGTACGCCACGCAGACCCTGGCCGACTACGGCGCCGACGTGGTCAAGGTGGAGCCTCCCGAGGGTGACCTGGTGCGGCAGATCGGCCCCGCGCGCCACGCCGGCATGGGGCCGATCTTCCTGAACACGAACCGCGGCAAGCGCAGCATCTGCCTGGACCTGAAGAAGCCGGAGGGCCGCGAGGTGCTGCTCAGGCTGGCCGCCGAGGCCGACGTGCTGGTCTACAACGTGCGGCCGCAGGCGATGGCCCGGCTGGGCCTGTCCTGGGAGGAGGTGTCGGCGATCAATCCGCGCATCGTCTACGCGGGCGTCTTCGGCTATGGCCAGGACGGGCCCTACGCCGACAAGCCCGCCTACGACGACCTGATCCAGGGGGCTTGCGGTCTGCCCCACCTGATCGCGCGCGCCGGCGACGGCACGCCGCGCTACGTGCCGACCGCGCTGAGCGACCGGGTGGTGGCGCTGGCGGCGGTGGGCGCCATCGCCGCGACCCTGGTCAACCGCGAGCGCACCGGGCGCGGCCAGCGCGTCGACATCCCGATGATGGAGACGATGACCGGCTTCGTGCTCGGCGACCACCTCGGCGGGCTGACCTTCGAGCCGCCGCTCGACGCCGGCGGCTACGGGCGCCAGCTGTCGCCCGACCGCAGGCCGTACAGGACCCGCGACGGCTACGTCTGCGCGCTGGTCTACAACGACAAGCAGTGGAACGCCTTCCTGGCCGCGATCGGCCGCGAGGACCTGCCGAAGAAGGACCCGCGCTTTGCCGGTTTCGCCGCCCGCATCGCGAACATCGATCACGTCAACGCCGAGCTCGCACGGATCTTCGAGACGCGCACGACCGCCGAGTGGCTCGCTCTGCTCGAGGCGGCCGACGTGCCGGTCATGCCGATGAACGACCTGCAGGGCCTGCTGTCCGACCCGCATCTCGCGGCCGCCGGTTTCTTTCGCACGGTGGAGCATCCGAGCGAAGGCAGGATCCGCGACATGCGGGTCGCCGCCACCTGGTCCGCCACCCAGCCGGCGCCGAGCCGGCTTGCTCCGCGGCTGGGCGAACAGGGCGCCGAGATCCTGCGCGAGGCCGGCTTCGACGACACGCGAATCCGCGAGCTGATCGAGCGCGGCGCGGCCCGCCCGCCCGACATCCAGCACTGACCGACGAGGAAAACGATGGACTTCTCGCTGACCAGCGAACAGGAAAGCATCCGCGACTCGATCGAGCGCATCTGCCGCGACTTCGACGACGCCTACTGGCTGAAGAAGGACCGCGAGGGCGGCTTCCCATTCGACTTCTTCGACGCGATGGCCGCCAACGGCTGGCTCGGCATCTGCATTCCGGAGGCCTACGGCGGCTCGGGTCTCGGCGTGACCGAGGCCGCGATCATGGCGCAGGCGATCGCCGAGTCGGGCGCGGGCATGTCGGGCGCCTCGGCGGTGCACATCAACATCTTCGGCCTGAACCCGGTGGTGGTGTTCGGCAACGAATCGCAGAAGCGGCGGATGCTGCCGCCGATGGCCGCCGGCAAGGTCAAGGCCTGCTTCGCGGTCACCGAGCCGAACACCGGCCTGAACACCACGCAGCTCAAGCTGCGCGCGGCGCGCAAGGGCGACCGCTACGTGGTCGACGGGCAGAAGGTCTGGATCTCGACCGCGCAGGTGGCCGACAAGATCCTGCTGCTCGCGCGCACCACGCCGCTCGAGGAGGTCAGGCGTCCGACCGAGGGCCTGAGCCTGTTCTACACCGACTTCGACCGCAGCCGCATCCGCGTGCACGAGATCGAGAAGATGGGCCGCAAGGTGGTCGACTCGAACGAGCTCTTCTTCGAGGGCTTCGAGATCCCGGTCGAGGACCGGATCGGCGAGGAGGGCAAGGGCTTCGAGTACATCCTGCACGGCATGAACCCGGAGCGGATCCTGATCGCCGCCGAGGCGATCGGGCTGGGCCGGTGCGCGCTGGCGAAGGCCACTGCCTACGCGAAGGAGCGGGTGGTCTTCAACCGGCCGATCGGCCAGAACCAGGCGATCCAGCATCCGCTCGCGAAGAACTGGATGGCGCTCGAGGCGGCGCGGCTGATGATGATGTCGGCGGCCTGGCAGTACGACAAGGGCCTGCCCTGCGGGGCTGCCGCGAATGCGGCCAAGTACCTGGCCGGCGAGGCGGGCTTCGATGCCTGCCAGCAGGCGGTGATGACGCACGGCGGCTTCGGCTACGCGAAGGAGTACCACGTCGAGCGCTACCTGCGCGAGGTGATGATCCCGCGCATCGCGCCGGTCAGCCCGCAGCTGGTGCTGTGCTTCATCGCCGAGCGGGTGCTCGGGCTGCCGAAGTCCTACTGAGGGCCGAACCGATGCGGGAGCCGCCCCCTTGAGTCGTCTCGACGCCTTGCAGGTCCGCCCCGGCGTGCCGGACCTCGCGCAGTGGATCCGCCCCGGCGACAGCGTGGTCTGCGGCCAGGTGGCCGCGGAGCCGCTCACGCTGACCCGCGCGCTGGTCGAGCAGCGCGAGCGGCTGGGCGGCGTCGACGTGTTCGTCGGCACGCTGTTCTCCGACACCTTCTCGCCGGCGAAGGCCGAGGGGCTGCGCTTCTACTCTTACGGTGCGATGGGCCGCGCCGCCTCGCTCGCGTCGGCCGGCCTGCTGCGGATCGTGCCCACGCACTACAGCGAGCTCGAGCCCGCCTTCGCCTCGGGGATGCGGCCCGCCGACGTCGTGCTGATCCAGCTTGCGCCGTCCCGCTCTGGCCGGGGCCTGAGCTTCGGCCTGGCCAACGACTACGTCGTGGCGGCCGCGCGCCGCGCGCGCGTGGTCGTGGCCGAGATCAACCCCGAGGCGCCGTGGACGCGCGGGGCCGAGGTGCCGGCGGATTTCAGGATCGACCTGGCGGTGCAGGCGGCCTGCGCGCCGCTCGAGATCCGCTCCGACGCGGCAGCCGGCGAGCTCGAGACCCGGATCGCGCGCCACCTCGCCGAGATCATTCCCGACGGCGCCACGCTGCAGACCGGCATCGGCAACCTGCCCGACGCGCTCCTGGCCGGCCTCGCGGGACATCGCGATCTGGGCCTGCATTCCGGGCTGCTCGGCGACCGGGCGATCGAGCTGATCGAGTCCGGCGCGGTCACCAATGCGCGCAAGACGATCGACGCGGGCATCACGGTGACCAACCTGGTCGGCGGCTCGGCGCGCGCGCGCCGGCACGTCGACGACAACCCCGCCTTCGAGGTGCGGCCGGCGGTCTACACCCACGGCGCGGCCACGCTCGCCAGCATCGACCGGCTCTGGGCGATCAACTCGGTGCTCGAGGTCGACCTGAGCGGGCAGGCCAATGCCGAGACGCTGGGCGGCGTGGCCCGCGGCGGGGTCGGCGGGCTGAACGACTTCGTGCGAGGCGCGCGCCATTCTGCCGGCGGTCGCGCCGTGCTGGCGCTGCCGGCCGCGACCGGCGATGGCCGGCGCAGCCGGATCGTGCCGACACTGGCTTCGGGCACCGCCACCGTCACCCGCAGCGACGTCGACCTGGTGGCCACCGAGTGGGGCGTGGCCGACCTGAGACACTGCGACCTCGACAAGCGCGCGCGGCGGCTGATCGCGATCGCCGCGCCGCAGTTCCGCGAGGCGCTCGAGCGGGCGCGGCGCGAGCCCGGGTCGTGGACCGGGCAGGCGACGTGAGCGTGCGCGACATCGAGGTGCGCATTCCCGACGAGGGCCGCGCATCCGGTTCGTGCATGAAGGACCAGTTCGAAACCAGGGAGTCCGTCAGATGACGAAGAAGGGGCCGCTGGCCGGCATCAGGGTCGTCGAGTTCGCCGGCATCGGGCCGGCGCCGATGTGCGGGATGCTGCTGTCTGACATGGGCGCCGAGGTGCTGCGGCTCGACCGGCTCGAGCAGACGGACCTGGGCGTGCCGAGACCGTATCACCTCGACCTGGCCAATCGCGGCAAGCGCTCGCTCGCGGTCGACCTCAAGCACCCCGAGGGAATAATGCTGGCCCGCGAACTGATCGCGAAGGCCGACGTGCTGGTCGAGGGCTTCCGGCCCGGCACGATGGAGCGCCTGGGACTCGGCCCCAACGAATGCCTGGCGCTGAACTCCAGGCTCGTCTACGGGCGGGTGACCGGTTTCGGCCAGGACGGGCCGCTCGCGAAGGCGGCCGGCCACGACATGAACTACATCGCGCTTGCCGGCGCGCTGCACGCGATCGGCCGGGAGGGCGCGCCGCCGACGCCGCCGCTGAACCTTCTCGGCGACTACGCCGGCGGCACGATGTTCCTGGCCTGGGGCATCGCCTGCGCGCTGATCGAGGCGCAGCGCTCGGGCAAGGGGCAGGTCGTCGATGCGGCGATGGTCGACGGCGTCGCCGTGCTGATGACGGCGCTCTACGGCCTGCTCGGCGGCGGCCTGCACAACGGGCCGCGCGGCACCAACACGCTGGACTCCGGCGCGCCCTACTACGAGGCCTACGAGTGCGCGGACGGCGG
>VFQM010002823.1_pt1 | contig 12035 bp, 7 predicted proteins | sample 3512391 | NCBI WGS metagenome assembly VFQM01 (sample SAMN10412369, study PRJNA504923) | tailings metagenome | isolation source: Replicate 1 from Balatoc abandoned mine | place: Philippines
TGCTGCCAATTGGTAAACAGCTCTCGATAGGTGTCATTTATAGTCTTTTCCATCCCGCAACGTTAGCCCATATTCCAAGACCCTTCAAGATGCGGTTCTTCGGATGGATACGGATGAATAGATTTTAGAGTTTCATCAATTGCATTTAGTTCTGCCAATTGGGTTTCTTCCTGAGTTATTTTTTTTCTTTTCGATCCAGAGTCTTCGAAATCAATTTTTAATGGAAACAGATCAATTCCAAAATCAAATTCTTTTACTGCGTTCCAACACTCTTCTTTTTTAGCCCATTCTCCATAAAGAGATCCGGGAGCATTTTTTTTAATAAAATCCTCAACCTTAACCATAACCTCTCGAAGTATGGTTTTTAGATTTTGACTTATTGATTGATTTCTCCAAATCTTTCCAAGATCGATTTTATAGCCCGTTGCTCTGCCTATCCAAGCTATCGAATAAGGAACGGTGATATATCGCATATCACCAATTGAATTTGGTTTGACTCCATAAATTTTTTCTGCGGAAGTAAAGAGAATTGCTTGTGCTATTGAATCTTCAAACCATATATTATCAGGTTTTTGAGAAAAATTGTAGTTAATAAATTGGGAGTAGTTTTTTTGATTCCCTCTTACGACTATGTGCGGCCCAATTAATATTTTCTTTCCAGATGCAATTTCCTTGTAGGAATTAAGATATTTGGCAAGGAGGTCTTTAGTAAACATCTGACTCCTTGGATTTTGCCTATCAAATTGTTTCCTTCTTGAAGGAGTTAATCCAAACCTTAGTCTCTCATTTTTATATTGACCTCTTGATCTTTCATAAAACCATCTTGTTTGATATGATTCCCCAGCTTTTGGTGGAGCCCAAATTGTTCGGGAAAGTTTTTCTAACAGTACATGATTTTCCCTATTTGAGCTTAAATCAGAGGCAGAAACCCTATTTTGTGTATTGGCATATTCTGCAATCCGACCAACTATTTCAGAGAAATTCTCTTTGTTTTTGATTATCGTGAGCTTTACAGGAACAAAAATTCCGGAAACATTTGCTTTATCTTTTTTCCAGGTGTGGTAAATGGAAGCAGTTGTTTGTCCTCCGTTTACAATCTGTAAATCCTTGATGGATCCAATTGCTTTACCATTATTCCCGGGCAAGTCAATTATTTTAACCTCGTCTGCGGTAGCTGCAATTCCATTGTTGAATGCCATAAACATATGCGGCTCTTCAAGGATTGTCTTCCTAATTCCTTTATTAATTTTTCCGGTAAATTGTAAAAATGACCTTACGTTTTGCTCGAGTAGCCTTGATCCATATTGCTCATAGATATTTACCAATACATCACCTGGAAATATCGCTAAGTAGGATTGGTATTCTGGGTTGTCCGCTTTGGTATCAATGCAAGGAATCATAGACTTAGTCTCTTGGAAATCTATTTCAATTGGTACACCTGATTTTTCTGATAAATTGAAAAGATAATTAATGTCAATAGTTCTAAAAAAGACAGGATATCCCCCCACTTTATTGGATTCTTTCGAGTCGTATTTTATTTCTCCGTTTGTAATTACAAATAAATTTACCCTTGTTAAGAACTCGGTTACTTCTTTTGAATTGGCTAAAGTATGGGCTAAATCAAAGACTTCAGAACTTTCTTCAATTTCCTTTACATACTCCTTGTATACTGAATTTCTAAAAAATTTGGTAAGCTTATCAAAGGCTTTTTCAACATCAGACTTTGGAATAGATGTGATTTCATTTCCAGAAAAGTATATTGAAATGAATAAATCTAATGTTTCATAGTTCTCATAGAGCGCATATCCATTCAATTTATGCTCAATCCCACGTTTACTTATTTTTTCATCAAAGCAAACTCTGAAATTTTCTGTCTCTCCTGTTTCAGCCAAAAGATTCAAAACATATTCAGTGAAAATCTGCTCTGGATTACTGCCTTCTTCACTTGAAATTAGGTTGCTCCTAACTTCCTCTTGTATATCACTGTAAAAATTAATGAGTTCTTTATTCTCCATAATTTCCAATTATAAAATCAATAACAAAAGTTCTGTTGGCTCTCCATTCTTCCGATTCTGAAAGGATTATAGAATAAGTTACATCTCCAACCCCCTTTGGAATTTGACCTTCTTTGATCCGAGGAAAATCACCTTTGACTTGGTAGTAATTTTCTTGGCGGATACTATAGCCTTTATGGTTATAGAGATCACTTTCGAATTCAAAGTATCCATATTCGTACAACTTCAATTTGAATAGATTGGATGCGATTTGGCTTTCAGAAAGTATTGTTTGAATTTTAGATATTATTTGGTTTAAAGTCTCGCCTTTGTCGTTCCTGATTTCCAAGGAAAAATGAACAAGGAAGATATTTTCAACAATTGAATCATCCAGTTGACGCTCGCTGGTAACATGGATTTTTTGATGATTTTTTCCGTGGGTTGTCTTCACTTCAACAGCCCAGTCAGCATATTGAAAATCTTGAATTGCCTTTTCAGGTCCCAGCCATGTCTTTAGAGCTTTTGTTTTATCCTTTGCAGATATAAGGAAAAGCCTCAGAAAGAAAAGTTCGCCGTATAATCCTCGCTGTGCTTCGCTGCTTAATCCTTTTCTTCCTGCTGTTTCAAACAATAATTGCCATTTAATCAATCGATCTAGAATTGTGTCAACAAGTTCCTTTTCCTTACTTAGATCAGCAACATGGTTTATTAAATCTTCACACAGAGTAGAGAAAATATCTTTGAACTGATTGTTCAACAACAATATCAAAAGGTTTTTCTTTTCCGGAATTTGCTCATCCGGGAAAAACTCAAATTTGATATCTCTAAATTTATTTACCTCAAATTCATTGATGCTTAATTCTTTACTAACTCTGATTGAAATACAGCGTAGTTTTTCTGGTACACGTAATGAAACAAAAACATCAGGTTTGACATCTGCGGAGTAACGACGGTATAAAAGTCCATGACTTAATGAGTCACTGCTTTCAAGGCCCTTCCAAATTTCTTCAAGTTTAGTCGATACCATACTCCTCCGGGTCTTCTTCAAAGATTTCGAACATATCCAAGAGCTCCTCATTCACAGCATAAGATATTGATGCATTAAACCTACTCTTTGGGAAGCTCAAAGCATATCCAACAAAAGGTGTTGAATTATCTTTTAGAGGGTATCTCTTTAAACTTTCTTTTGGATCAAGAAAATAAATCAGCAAAAGCGGATTTGACGCGTGCCTGATTTCATTTCTGACTACATATCCACTTGGATATAATGCAGAGCCCTCTTTTTTGCGATAGGCATTTGTAATCTCCAAGGCTTTATCATGTTCTTCTTTAGTCAAATCTATAAATTCATCAGAAGGGCTAATGATATGAGATTTAGTTAAATAATAGATTGCCTCGCTTGAATTCTTTTCATCTTCTGTTCTTGTCAATTGGCCGATTTTCAAGGTTTTACCACCAACTTCAACACTCGATTCATTTCGGGCGTTAGTCTTTGACATCAATGCAACACGCCAACTGGTTAATTCTTGGTTTTTTACTTGTGTTTTGATGAATTGGATTAGTTTTTTTGGTTCAGCTTTTTTCAGGTTTTCAACTGATTCAATTCCTTCGAAAAAACCGATTATAGATTGAGCCGGAATATCAAACCATAATTTCGCATTGTTCTTTTCAATAAAATCCGAAGGCAATTGAGCAAGAAACGCCTTTGTGTTCAAGAAATTCTGCTGTATAACCTTTGGATCTTTTTTGAATTCATAAGATTCGACCAGTCTACCAGCCCAAGATATTTGAACTGTGGTTGCCGCTTTTAGCTTGTTTGCAGCTGAAATCTGTAATACACCGGGATGGGTCCTAACCTTTAAGGCATATTGAGCAGGAGTAGCACCAGCCGTATCAGCCATGTAATCAAATTCTTCGCGAAGTTCCTCGGATGCCTGGGTAATGTGGCAGAACCACTCATTCAATTCCCGACTTGTAAATAGTCTGCATAAATCCACATAGCCACCTCTGTAGCCGAACCATCTGCCCATTTGCATTAAGGTATCGTACATCCTCGAAGCTCGTAGGTAGTAGCTCACCGATAATCCTTCTAAGGTTAGCCCTCTTGAAAGCTTGTTCCCCCCAACTGCGATTACAGAAAGCCCCTCTTTATGGTCAAAGTAATCCAGTGCTTCTTTAGATCCTCCATGGATTGATTTCACTTTGATTCTCGAAGCTGCTTCATTCAAGAAGGGGAGCACTTCAGCCCAAGTGTGTACCTGAATTTGCGAATCAAGTTTCGACAAATCCGTTTTAAGGATTCTTGAGGATACAGTTACGTAAGAATTGTATCCAGTATCATCTTTTTCAAAAGTTTGTCTAAATAGATCTAAAACGGTATCATCTTGTTGATCTATTGCTCTGCGGTAAAATATGAATTGATTTGAGACTAACTCTGCAATATGGTCCTGCCAACGCATAAACCTAGTCACATGAACCAACATTGAATTATGCGCAGTTTCCTGACCTCTCAGATGTCTAATCGCACAGGTAATGATAAAACATCGAATTGCTCTTTTTAAAGATTCTGGCAAACCTGATGGGAGTTGGTCATCTTTTGCATGTCTGTCAGGTATAAAATCACTATAGTCATCGATTCTGTTGACAATCGGTAAAACAGAATCTGACTCCTCATTTTCTCCCAATGGGGAAAACCCAAAGACTTTTTCAGGCCCGATATAGTTGGAAGGGGCAGGAATGTTCTTGATGAAGTTCCTTGGAAACAGATTCAGGTCATCAAGAGGGATGAAGATATTAGCAAATGGGGTAGCAGTATAGCCCACGTAGGCATTCTTGCCGAAAAGATTTAAAATTTTTGTGATCCACCCATTAATTGTACTCTGAGTCTCGGGATCATTAGACACGTTAATTGAAGCATTATCAGCTTCATCATCGATAAGTAAGAGAGCTTTATTTTTTATTACCCTTACAAGTGATTCTTCTTCATGAGCTTGTGCATTCAACCAATGGTAGATTCTTTTTAAGACATGGGGATTTTTCTTGATTACTGCTATGATAGGTTCATTGGTATCAAAATTTAGCCCTAGTGCATTTGCAGCACCTTGTGTAAAATCGCCTTTATCTAAACTTGAGGTCAATGAGTGGGCAACGTTTGATGTTGAATATCCAGGTTTTCCTACTCCAATTTTTATACTTTTTTGATTTAGGGCTCGTGTGTGCTGGGTGTCAAAACCAAGAAAGCTTTCATCAATCCGGATTTGTGTTTGACTTCTAAGGTTGTTATGAATACCTGCCATTACAATGATGAGTCCAAACCCGGCATCAGCTGCTTTACAAATCAAACCTGTGTAATTGGCTGTCTTTCCAGATTGAACTTGTCCGACTACAAGCCCCTTTTTATTGATCTTAATCTTTAATGTCGGATCGAAAAGGTTGTCTAGTATGCTGTCTGTGAGTCTGTCGAGTTTATTAATGACGTCTGGAGCGAAATTTTTTTCCTCTTCCAAATATTGACGATAGGCGCCCCAAAATCCGTCTTCAAATTTGATTTTGCTTCTTTTGTAGGGTAGCCAAGATTCGTTTTCGTCCTCCTTGACTATTGACTTGTATTCATCTTGTCTAATCGTGAATAGTTCTTCAACTCTTCTTATTAACTGCTCTCTTGTTTCATTGAGTGGCAGATTCATTTTTAAAAAAGTATCGACTGCGGATTCAACTTCTTGGATTGAAACTGTCGATTTATCGTTTAAAAGCTGTCGTAAAATCTTGATCGGGTCAATATTAGCCATGGTCTAATTGGTCAATGTATTCTGGAAAAAAACTGAATGGTTCCATATTTAAAATTCTCATTCTTGCTTTATCGGGCGACACTCCGGAGTTTACCATCGATTCAAAAAGCTTCTTTAAAGTCTCCTTTAAGGCATTGTGATCTATTCCTTCAAATGGCTGGCCATGCGGTCTTTCGTGTTCACTTTCTTGCAGCGTGATTAACGGTACAGGGACAGTTTCCTCGACAAACTGAAGTAGTTTTTCAATTTCAATTTTTAATGGGCCTGCCTTTGAAAAAACCTCTTCAATTAAAGGATGGGTTCTGTTAACCTTGTAAAATCGTTTTCCATGCCTAGCTCTTTCCTCCCAAAGTGGGAAAAACTCATCCGTACCGAGTTTTCTCCGAAGCACTTTGCCTTTGTGTCGATATACTTCTACAGCTTGATTTCTAACATCTTTTGCAACGGATAGAATCTGATCCCGATATTTTAAGGGTGGCCTTGCAATGGATTTTTTGATATCAATTTGCCATTCACCATCATAGGTATTGGGCAAATCAATCATTATCCTGCACAAGTCATAGTGGACCTCGCGCTTGAATAAACCCAGCCAATCTCCAGCTACCAACAGTCGTTTGTTCCGGTAGACATAAAACCCTTGATGTGCTGTCCAGCTGTCTTTTGGGCCTTTCCCCAATTCATACTCATCGGGTGAAAGTTTTGATCTATGTGGAAGAACAAAGCCTTTTACTTTGATATCCCCATTGCCTAAAACCATTTCAGGTCTGGATTGCAACCCTTCAGAACCAAACATAAATGGATCCCAAGCTTTGATTTTTCTGTCCCGGAAATAGATCGTCAACCCGTCCTCTAAAAATCGGTGGAAAACCATGGCTAAATGTTTTTTAACATTGTCCATGGTTTCAAAGAACTTTGATTTTGACGATTCACTTTCCGTAATACTCCCTTTCGTCAATCTGTCTATATCCCACCAAATCACGATCGTTCCAGATTCCAGAGCACTGAGAGTTTTTATGAATTTTGTTTCTTCAGGACAATATTTTATCAATCTCCAAGACTTTACCTCATTTACGAAGTCGAGATCCCAGGCCCAAAAATTAGTATCAGATGTATTGGTTTTTGATACGACACAAAACTTTCTGCACTGGGAAAATGAGGCTGTCTTCAATCCAAGTCCGAACCTTCCGAGATCATGTTTTTTCCTTGTTTCCAAGGGATTGATTGATCCAGGACGCATGGCTTGAATAATGTCCTCGTTATTCATTCCAAGGCCATCATCCATTATCCAAAATTGGGTATCAGGTCCATTCCATTCATAATCGACCCAAATATTCTTGGCACCAGCAGAGATAGAATTATCAATGATATCCGCCAGAGCAGTCTCTATGGAATATCCAATCGCCCGGAAGGTTTCAATCATTGAAGTTGCTTCCGGTTCGGCTGGGGTAGAGGCTATTTGGGTGTAGTCAATCACAAAAGCAATGAATTAATTATTTCATCTGAGTCAAAATCAGGTGAGCCTTGTCTAGAATAGTAACTCGAATATCTTTCAATAAGGTCTTTTAAAAAAGGCATTGTGATAGTAGCAAAATTATCAACAGTCCCGCTTTTTATTTTTTCTTCCAATTCTTCAATTGGGACTGAAAGTTTATCCTGAAAATCAATAATGCCAGAATTTATTGTGCTATGCTTTGGTAGGTAATGGTAGTAAGGTTTTGAACTATTTGTAATTAACTTTGATAGTTCTGATTTTTTAGTGGCACTTAAATCTTCAATTTTACTTACTTCTTTTAAATATTGAAATTCAGTTATTGTATCTAATTCTTTTATTCTCAGTAAAAAAACTTTCTCTACTTTCCTTTTTCCTTTGTGGAAGACAAAATCGCAAGCTGGTGTAAGAACTGCGTACCTATTACCATTAAAAGTAATCAAGTCTCCTGTTGAAAGATTTTCTTTTACAGGTCTAGTTATATAGAATTCACTGGGATGTACTTTGCTTTCATCTAAATATTCAAGCATATGAAGAATGGTATATCGAAGTAAAGAACCTTCTTTTTCAGTCGGATCCCGTTTGTTATCAAGGGCCCAATTGTCTAAAGAAGTTGAAATGTGATTCCAGAAAATATTTTGGATTAACACCTCAATTTTCCCATTGCGATTTAAAAGATTTACAATTCCTGTCGATTTTATGGAATAAAAACGTTGAAAAATGTCATCTAAATCGACATTATCCCTTTCGAATACTTCAAAGACAGTATTTTTTGCCTTGTGCTCAGCTGCTATATTATCTGGTGTACCTGTAACAACAAAAATTGGAAACCGTAAGCTTTTCTTTATTGTAGAAATTACTTCATTACCAGATGTATCTGTTCCGCCTGTACCTATTAAATCTAGATCTACAATAGCTCCATCGAATTGATTATCTGGATTTTTTAATTTCTCAATTGCTTCGTCTTTGTTTGTTGCAAATTCTTCTTTAATATCAAATTGCTCAGTATCTGGATCTAAATTATAGGCTTTAATGAAGGTTGAATAATCGTTTCTTTTACGCTCATCATCCTCTACTATTAGTATTCTTAACTCGTCCATAATTATTTGATGATTTCTATTTGGAAGTTTACTCCATTTTTATTTTTTCTAGCAGAAAGCTCTCCATTGAGTCTGTCTACGGCTTCGCCAGCAATAGCTAAACCAAGGCCTGTACCATCGGTTTTCTTAGAATAGCCAGGTTCAAAAATGGCTCCTGATTCAATTTCTAAATCAGTTAAGCCTGGTCCGGTATCTTTATAATCAATAATAACAGTGTCTTTACTCTGAATAACCTCTACTATTATTTTCTTTTCATCTGATTTGGATACTCCTAGCCAATAAATACTGTTCTCAATAAGGTTTGTTAAAGCGATATACAAATCTTCTGACCAACCAAAAATTTCAATGTTTTCATCTCCAATGATAGCAACATCTATACTCGCTTCTTCAATACTTGATTTGAAGATATCTAAACTCTCGTTTATAATACGAATAACAGAAAAATTTGACTTTTTCTCTCTGTTCTGTTTTGCTAAAGGTGATATCCGCTTAAAAAGTGTAGAAATGAATTTGCTATTTATTTTGAACCCATTGATACTTTTGGTTATTTCATTTAGATGTTCCGTATCATTAGTGGCTAGATAGAATTTTAAATAGCGTTCCATCACTTTAGTCTCTGAATTGAAAAATTGCAAAGGTTTTCGACCTTCGTGAAGAATAAAATTGACAATTTTACCTAAAGTCGCTTGACCTTGATAAATTGCTATTGTTTTTTCAATATCCTCTTTGAGTTCTGCTTTTTTATCTTCTTCCTTGGTTAATATATTGTTAATCTCATCAATTGCCTTTTTATCTATTTTAAACTCTGATAGTGTTTTACCTATAGATAATTTGACTTCAGCTAAACTAAAAAGGGAATTTACCTTGTCTTGAATTTTGGTTGTTTCACCTCTACTTTTTTTACTTTTTAATCTATATGCAAATCTTCTTTCCTCTAACTCTGAAAGTGCCTTTTGAGATAGTTCAACTAATCCAGAATAGAACTCGTTCTCTTTTAATCCGTCTCTTGCACTTTTTTCTTCTAAACCTGATATTTCTTCAGATTGAATTATGACAAATCCTACAATTTGATTATTACTTATTCTATCAGAAAAACTTTGAACTCTGCTTTTATCTAATCCAAGCCAATCAACGCCTTTATTGCCGTAAGGTCTAATTCTAAATGAATTCTTATAAATATTGACTCCATAAACCTCATTCAGTTCATTTCTTGCTTCTCTTTTTCCCATGAGAACCTTTGAGACTGGATTTATTAGTCCTTTGTTAATTAAGTTTTCGATCGCTTCAGGTTCCCGGTCAAAAACTCTAAAATCTATCCTGATTTCGCCACAAAAATCACTTGATTCGGATAAGTCGAAATTTTTGACAATCTTTTCAGTCTGGACAATTTCAGGATTTACATTGTTTTCAAAGAATAGAATTGCTTTTCCTTGATTAGATATTGTTCCTGATATACGATAATCATAGAATTTAATGATTGGATACGTCTCAATCTTGATATTATCATCAATATCACTAAACGGCGAATTCTCAAATGACAAATTTATTTTGAATTTGTCTTCAATTGATTCGTCAAATGGTGAAATGAGCTTCCTCAATTCATTGACCAATTGGTTTAGACTATCTCTATTCCAATATGATAATTTAGCATCTATTTTTTCAATGACTTCTTCATTTCCATCACTATCAATTACTATCTCTTGGAATTTTTCATCTTTAGCAATAATTAAAATTTCTGTACCTGAAGATTCGTTGGTTTCCTTTCTTTCGATGAGAAGTTCAATGTTCTCTAGAAATTCGTCGGTTTTAAAAATTCTCCAATCAATTACAGCCTCTGATTTTTCGCCATTTTCATCTACAGTTGAAAGTGTCATTTCTTGACCTAGAATTGAAGCAGCAAAACGGCCTATACCTTTTCTCCCTTGCAAGATTCTTGTACCTTTTTTACTAACTTTTCTTTTTAGCTTATCATCAGTCGCCGGAACCAACCATTTATTAATAACCGTTTCGAAATCCATTCCATGACCATCATCTTTGATAGAAATCATCAAAGCATTTTCATTGTCTATAGTAGTATACTTAAAAACTATATCGACTTTGGAGGCATCTGCATCATAGGAATTTTTCACAAGTTCAACCAATGCAGCATATGAGTCTCCAATTAAATCACTACCGATTGTATGAATCAACCTAGCTGCAGGTCTGATTTTGTATGTTAAATCATCTCTCATTGAAGCTGTATTTTGATTTGATTTGCAATTTCCTCCGCCATCAAAGGAGGAACCGCATTTCCTATCTGTGTAAAAGCTGCCGTTCGTTGGCCTCTATTGGTTGATCCTTCAAAATAAAAATCATCTGGGAAGGATTGTAGCCTAGCAGCTTCTCTTACAGTGATAGACCTGTTTTGATTAATGTCCGGATGGATATAATAATGCCCATCTTTGGCTATATGAGCTACTACAGTTTGAGAGTATTCCAAGTCATCGGCTACGACTTTAAATCGATCTCCAAAAGTACTCAAATTCTTGTGGGTTTGAAGGTAGGAGGGAAGATCTGTGTATTTTAATCTTTCCTGCTTAGTCTTCCATTTTTCAACAGCAATTTTGTAAATGGTCAAATCCTGAGTTGTATTTGGTCTTGCAACGTGCTGAGTCACTATTTCTAATCCATTTCGGATATGAGACTTTTCTAGATATTCGTTTGAGAGAGGCTCATATCTGCTAAATTTATTTTCACCCCTTCCAGCGGTCAAAAATGGTAGATCTGAAAAGATGGATTCCACTTTTGCTTTTCTTCCTGAGTTGTAATTTTCCAGATCAGGAATATTAGGAATGAAATCATTTCTCCATCCAATGATGATTATTCTTTTTCGATTTTGAAGGACTCCAAACTGTCTTGCGTTAACATGGAATAGCTCCATGGAATAACCTTTTTTCTTAAAAAGCTTTTCCATGTTGTCTAGATAAATTCCATTTCCAGCTGATTTTAAACCCATCACGTTTTCAAAAACAAACATTTTTGGCTTATATCGATCAAGATATTCCGCGTACTGTACATAGAGGTAGTTCCTTGGATCCCCCTTCATGTTATTAGCAGACCTTGCTCTACCTGCAACAGAATATGCTTGACAGGGTGGTCCTCCGATAATCAGATCTACTTCCTTATTCCCATTTAACCTGTTATCTATCCTCCTAAAGATCCCATCATTTGTGTCCTTTCCTATCGGGGTATTTATGACAGAATCAAGAACTTCATTAGGAATTCCTTCATAAAGTTGTTCCCTGGTGATGTAATCTTTAAGGTAGGATTCATATTTTGAACTAAGGTTATTTTCTTTGAGATAGTGGTAAACTGCCCTGGTTCTCAATGTGAATGCTGCTGCTTCCATGATCTCCACATGGGCAATTGGTTCAAAACCAGCTCTTTTGAATCCTTCAGAAAGCCCACCGGCACCGGCAAAAAGGTCTATATAAGTCAGTTTAGACATTAAAATGAATTTTCACTAAAATAGGTTTAGTTTTTAATTTTGCAAAGATTATTTACTTGTGTGGAATATTTCTTTGAGAGTAACTTTTGAGTTAAAAAATGACGATAGCTGTCATGTTTCCTACGCCAACTCCCTCAAATCCACAGGAACCACCCTCGATACACCTGCTTCAATCAT
>VFQM010002824.1_pt1 | contig 12030 bp, 11 predicted proteins | sample 3512391 | NCBI WGS metagenome assembly VFQM01 (sample SAMN10412369, study PRJNA504923) | tailings metagenome | isolation source: Replicate 1 from Balatoc abandoned mine | place: Philippines
GCGTGTCGGTCTCGCGCGATTTGGAGATGTCCCAGTTCTGGCAGAACTTGCAGGCGAGGTTGCAGCCGGCGGTGCCGAAGGAGAACACCGAGCTGCCGGGATAGAAGTGGTTGAGCGGCTTCTTCTCGATGGGATCGACGCAGAAACCGGACGAGCGGCCGTAGGTGGTGAGCACCATCTTGCCGCCTTGCATCCGGCGCACGAAGCACAGGCCGCGCTGTCCCTCGTGCAGCTTGCAGAAGCGCGGACAGAGGTCGCATTCGATGCGGCCGTCCGGCAGCACGCGCCACCAGCGCGCGGGGTAATGCGATTCGGGAATGCTCATGCGGCCGCCTCCTTCCATTTCGTGACGCTGTAGCGCGACAGGCGCACGCCTTCGGACCAGAAATCCGCAGGCAGCCCGGCCTTGCGCTTGAGCTGGGCGAGGAACACGGCCGGCTCGGGCAGCTGCTCCCACACCTGCGGCAGGAAGGTGCTCCTGAAATGGCGGAACTCCAGCACCACGCCGTCGATGTGCGGCCGCAACGCCGCCAGCGCGTCCGCCTCGCTCGCCACCGCCAGCGTTTCGGCCGCCGACAGCAGTGACACCTCGACCCGGATCTCGTCGAACTCCACGCCGGAAAGCGGCATGAAGCGCGGATCGTGGAACGCCGCCGCCGCCGCATTCTCGCGCACGTCGATTTCCAGCGGGCGGTGCGCTTCCAGGGTGCCGATGCAGCCGCGCAGCTCGCCCTGCCGGGTCAGGGTGACGAAGCTCGCGCCCGGTTCCTGCAGCCAGGCGGCCTTGACGGGATTCGCCGTCGCCCGCCCCAGCCGGGAGGCAATTTCCGAACGCGCCAGCTTCAGCAAGGCCGAGCCTTTTTCCGCATCCGGCCGGTCCGTGCCGGCTGCGGGCTCGAACGCGAAGGCGGCATAGCCGACCACCCGCTCGGGATCGCCGGCGGCGTCGCTGGAATTGCGCGCGTCCAGCTTGACCGCATGCAGGCCATGCTTCCTGGCCGCCAGCAGCAGGCCGTTGATCGGCGTGGCCCCGCAGGCCTGTTCGTGTTCGAGCTGCGGATCCAGCGCCAGGATCGCGTCCACGGTCTCGCCGTCCGCCTTGCGGGCGGCCGCATCGGGCAGAAAATGCGACAGGTCGGAACTGATCACGATCAGCGTCTCGTCGCCGCCCCACACCCTCTCCAGCACCTCCGCCACCTCGGCCGCGGTCGCCGCGCCCACCGCCAGCGGCAGCAGCAGGAAATCGCCCAGCACCTGCTGCAGGAAAGGCAGCTGCACTTCCAGCGAATGCTCCATCCGGTGCGCCGCGGCGCTTGCGCTTACCTGCGGCAGGCCGGCGAGGCGCCGCATGCCCTCGCGATCCAGCCGGATTTCGCCGAGCGGGGTGGCAAAGCGCTCCGCCTCCGGCAGCGCCAGTCCGCGCACCTGGACGCGGTGGGCCGGGCCGAGCAGCACCACCCGGCGGATACGCCCGCGCCCATCGCCCAGGCGCGCATAGGCGCTGGCGGCGACGGCGCCGGAATACGGGTAGCCGGCGTGCGGCACGATCAAGGCCTTGGGCGCGCGCGGCGCCGCGCCCGGGCGGGCGTTCGCCAGCAGTTCGGCGAGCGTTTGCCTGAGTTCAGCGGGCTCGTCGGGGTAGAACATTCCCGCAACGGCGGCAGGGCGGGTGGTGTGCATATGCAGTCCCTCCAGCTATCAGCTTAGTAAATGCGGGGGAACCGCCCGGATTTCAAGCCGGTCAGCCGGGCACCGCGTTTGCGCCGATAATGGCGCTTTCAAGACGACCGGGAGCGTCGTCGTTTCAGCAAACGGGAGGCGTATGGGTTCGTTAAGAGCGACCGACGAAGGCGCGCTGTTGAAGGCGATCCTGCAGGAATCGGCCACCGAGGTGATGGTGTTCGATGCGGACACCCTGCGGATCGTCCAGGCCAACCCGTCCGCGGCGCACAACCTACAATATCCGCTCACGGCCTTGCAGGAGCTGACGCCGCTGGACGTGCTGGCGCCCGAGGACAGGCAGACGTTCAACACCCTGCTCGCCCTGCTGAAAAACGGGAAGAAGCGCCGCATCGCGCTGCAGGCGCACTGCTGCCGCCACGACGGCAGCCGCTATCCGGTCGAGGCCCGGCTATCCTGCGCGACCCATCGCGGCCAGCCGGTTTTCATCTGCATTGCCGACGACATCAGCCAGCGCGAGGCAACGCGGCAGGCGCTGGCGCATTCGGCTTCCGACCTGCGCGCGATCGTGGCGCATATTCCCGGCATGGCCTATCAGGTGCTGCGCAAGCACGACGGCACCACCTCGCTGCGCTACGTCAGCGAGCAATCCGCCCAGCTGCTCGGCATCAAGGCACCGGCCCTGCGCGCCCATCCGGAACGCTTCGCCGAGCTGATCCTGGAGGAGGATAAGGCCGATTACCTGGCCCGGCTGGCCGCAGCGGGCGGCAGCCACATGACCTTCAACTGGGAAGGCCGCATCTGGATGGAAGCCTGGAAGGACGTGAAATGGGTCAACCTCCGCGTCAGCCGGCGCGAAGCGCCGGACGGCCTGATCTGGGACGGCATCATGCTGAACGTGACGCACAGCAAGCTGGCCGAAGCGGAAATCCGGCGCTCCCGCGCGCAGCTGAGCGCGCTGGCCGCGCACGTCGAGGCGGTCAAGGAACAGGAGCGCCTGCACCTTGCCCGCGAGGTGCACGACGACCTCGGCGGCAATCTCACCGCGATCAAGATCGGCCTCTCCTGGCTCAAGCGGCATCTGCCGCCCGGCGAGGCCGGCCTGATCGAACGCACCACCTATCTGGACAACGTGGTCGACCAGACCATCGAAGCAACGCACCGCATCGCGTCCAACCTGCGCCCCGCCATGCTGGATTTCGGCATCGTGTCGGCCATCGGCTGGCAGCTGCAGCGCTTCGGCCACAACACCGACATCGCCTATGAATTCAGCGCCCCCGACGCGGCCATTCCGCTCGATCCGGAGCTTGCCATCGCGGTGTTCCGCATCGTCCAGGAAGCGCTGACCAATGTGGCCAAGCACGCCCGCGCCAGCAAAGTCAAAGTCAGCCTGGTCCACGACCGCGACGGCCTGCGGGTGAGCGTCACCGACGACGGCCAGGGCATCCAGCCGCGCCGCGGCAAAAGCGGCAAGCACGGCTTCGGCATCCTCGGCATGCGCGAACGCGCCGCGGCGCTGGGCGGCGAACTCAGCGTGCAGCCCGCGCGGCGCCGCGGCACCCAGGTCAGCCTGCGCATCCCCCTGCCCGCCGCCCCGCCCGCCACGCCGAAATGACGGCATAATCCCCCATCCCGCCCAAAACCTGAAAAACCGTTCAAACCGTGGCCGCCGTCAAACCCTACCGCATCCTCATCGTCGACGACCATGCCATCGTCCGCGAAGGACTCAAGCAAATCCTCGCCGAAGTCGACGACATCGAGGTCGCCGGCGAGGCCGACTGCGCGAGAAACGCCCTGCAGATGGCCCGGCGGGAGCCCTGGGACCTGGTGCTGATGGACATTTCCATGCCCGACCGCAGCGGCCTCGAAACCCTGGAGCTGCTGAAAAGCGAACATCCCGGCATCAAGGTGCTGATGCTCTCGATGCACCGCGAGACCCAGTATGCGGTGCGCGCGCTGAAGACCGGCGCCGCCGGCTACCTCAACAAGCAGAGCGCGCCGGATCAGCTGATCGACGCCATCCGCCTGGTCGCCTCGGGCAAGAAGTACATCAGCGCCGAAGTCGCCCAGGAACTCGCCAGCGAAATCAGCGGCGAACGCGCCGGCCTGCCGCACGAAGGCCTCTCCAACCGCGAATACCAGACCCTGTGCATGATCGCCTCCGGGCTCACCGTCAGCCTCATCGCCGACCGGCTGGCGCTGTCGGTCAAGACCATCAGCATGTACCGCGCCCGCCTGCTGAAGAAAATGCAGCTCAAGAACAACGCCGAGTTGACGCATTACGCGATCAAGCAAGGGCTGCTTGACTGAGATGCAAGAGGCAAGTTGCAAGTTGCAAGGAAAATATAGCCGCTTGAATCTTGTAACTTGCAACTTGTAACTTGAGTCTTGCACCGGTCTTCGGAATTGCCGGGGTTTTCCCGCCCTAATCCACCCTTCATCCCCCTTCGCCCCGCCTTAACATGCGTGGCATAGCGAATTGCCCGTTTCCGGGCCTGAGTGCCGACATGGCCGAGCCGACCGCCAAAATCAATCTTGCCAATCCGACCGAAGTCGCGCGCGAAACCTTGCGCCGCCTTGCGCTGCGCCGGATCGCGCCGACCCCGGACAACTACCAGACCCTGTACGAGGAAATCACCGGCGCGCCCGGCGTGGCGGCGACGACGGCCATCGCCGCCACCGCCGCCAGCGCGCTGTCCGGCCTGGTCATGGACCTCAGCCTGCATCATCCCGAACTGGCGAGGCCGGTGGAAATCCTCGACCGCGCCATCCGCAAGGGCGACTGGGCGCAATGCCGCAAGCAGCTGAGCCAGATCACGCTGCAGCTCAAGCAGCGGCAGGACGGCGGCGGCGGCGAGGAAGAGCTGGCCCTGCTGCGCGATCTGCTGGCCAAAACCCTGGAATTCGGCCTCATCCCCCAGCTCTCGCACCACCCCGCGCTGGCGGACAGGGCGCAACAGCTGGCCGCCGCCGTGCGCGAGGCCAGCAGCGCCAGCGCCCTGCGCAATGCCGCAGCCAGCCTGAAATCGCTGTGGATCGACATCGATCAGCACGCCTCGCACCTCCACGACCGGCAGGAAACGTTCCGGCGCATTCTGCTGCTGCTGGTGGAAAACATCGGCGAACTGCTCGACGACGACACCTGGCTGCGCGGCCAGCTCGACATGGTGCAGGAAATCGTCGCCGGCCCGCTCAGGATCGAGTCGCTGCAGGAAGCGGAAAAACGGCTCAAGGAAGTCATCTACAAGCAAAGCCTGGTCAAGCACGGCCTGCGCGAAGCCACCGCCACGCTGAAAGCCACCATGACCACCTTCGTCAGCCGCATGCACGATGCCGTGGCGGCCAACAACGAGTACCAGGGGAAAATCACCTCCCACATCGAACGCATCGGCAGCACCGAAGACGTACGGGAGCTGAACCGCATTCTTGAAAGCCTGCTGGAAGAAACCCGCATCGCGCAGACCGACTCCCGCCGCGCCCACGACCAGCTGATCCAGGAGCGTGACGCCGCCCTGCAGGCCGAAAGCCGCATCCGGCAGCTGGAAACCCAGCTCGCCGAAATGAGCGCCCTGGTGCGCGAAGATCCGCTCACCCGCAGCCTCAACCGGCGCGGCCTGGACGACGAATTCGCGCGCGAAGCCTCGCGCGCCGACCGTTATGCCTCGCCGTTCTGCATCGCCGTGCTGGATGTCGACAACTTCAAGGCGCTCAACGACAGGCGTGGCCACCAGACCGGCGACGCGGCACTGATCCATCTGGTCAAGGTCGCCAAGGAGGAACTGCGCCTCACCGACCACATCGCGCGCATGGGCGGCGAGGAATTCCTCATCCTGCTGCCCAACACGCCGCTCGACGAGGCCATGGGAATCGTCGCCCGCCTGCAGCGCAGGCTCACCAAAAAATACTTCCTCGACAACAACGAACGCGTGCTGATCACCTTCAGCGCCGGCGTCGCCGCGCGTGCCCACGGCGAATCGCAGGAAGCCGCCATCGCCCGCGCCGACAGCGCCATGTACGAAGCCAAGCACGCCGGCAAGAACCGGGTTTGCCGGGCACCGCAAGCCCCCATGCAGGCTCCGGAATGAAGATCATGCAGATTTTTGCAACCGCAGCCTTAACTTTCTCCGACCCCCGACGATTCCTCTCACAACGGCGGTTCATGCAGCCCCAGCGGGCAAACCAACGTTGACGGCACCAGCCGGAACCCTCGACCTACAAAGGAGAAACAACATGGCAGCAGTGATCAACACCAACATGGCTTCGCTGAATGCGCAGCGCAACCTCGGCACTTCACAGTCCGCGCTCAACACCTCGATCCAGCGCTTGTCTTCGGGCCTGCGCATCAACAGCGCCAAGGACGACGCTGCCGGTCTGGCGATTTCGGAGCGCTTCACTTCGCAAATCCGCGGCTTGACACAAGCTTCCCGCAACGCCAATGACGGCATCTCGCTGGCGCAGACCGCCGAAGGCGCGCTGGGCCAGGTCGGCGACGCGCTGCAGCGTATCCGCGAACTGTCGGTGCAATCCGCCAACGCGACCAACAGCGCGTCGGACCGCGCCGCCTTGCAGCAGGAAGTCAGCCAGCTGGTCAGCGAGATCAGCCGCATCGGCGACACCACCAGCTTCAACGGCCTGAAAATCCTCGACGGTTCCTATACCAATCAACAGTATCAGGTTGGTGCCAATGCCGGCGAAGTCATCAACGTCTCGGTGGCGGACTCGCGTTCGTCCCAGCTCGGCGCGACGACTGCAACCAGCAGCGCAGGGAATACTGTGACGAACTTCGCACAGGCCTTGAGCGTCAACGGCACCACAATCGACACCAGTGCAGCGACCAGCGCGACCGACGTGATCAATGCAATCAATGCGAAATCGTCGAGCACCGGCGTGACCGCCTCCCGCGCAACGTCGAACACGCTGACGACGACGACTGATTTCGCTACCGTCGCGGTAGGCGCCGCCGCGCAATTGACGATCAACGGCACCACGGTTGACTTCGCCGCCGGCACCACTCGCGACCAGGCGATCGCGTTGATCAACGCAAAAGCCACGCAGACGGGTGTAACCGTCGCAGCAGACGGCACGGCCGACTTCAAGTTCTCGTCTGCAAACGGTGCCGATTTCACCATTCAGGATACGGCTGTTGCTAACGGTGTCACGGGTGCAGCCGCCTTCGGTGCAGGTATCGCGACGACCTCGACAAAGTATTCCGCTGGCATCACGCTGTCGGCAGCACTGGGTTCGACGATCAGCGCTACGGGCGCTTTGGCGACCGCCATGAATGTCGCTGGCGTCACGCAAGTCGATTACAAGGTCTCGACGATGGATATCTCGACCGTTGACGGCGCGAACAAGGCGCTGGCGGCTGCGGACGCCGCGCTGACCCAGATCAGCAGCACCCGTGCGCAACTGGGCGCGGTTCAAAACCGTTTCTCGGCTGTTGTCAGCAACCTCGGCGCGGCGGCGGAAAACTTCTCGGCAGCGCGCAGCCGGATCATGGATGCCGACTTCGCATCCGAGACCGCTTCGCTGACACGCGGCCAGATCCTGCAGCAGGCCGGTACCGCGATGCTGGCGCAGGCCAACTCGCTGCCGAACAACGTGCTCTCGCTGTTGCGTTAAACAGTAGCAAACGGGCGTGTCCGGGTTTAGTTAAACCCGGCCGCCTGGGCGAAGCGGCGGAGCATGGGTTTTACCCTGCTCCGCCTTTGCCGCATCAATCAGGAGACGATCATGTCTATTGGAAAAGTCGATTCAGTTGACCTTGCCCCCGTGCGGCAGACTCCTCCATCCGCACCTATCACTCCCGCTCAACGCGCCACGCACGACAACCCCGTTTTCGCACCCGCACCGTCCGTCATTACCCAGGAAGCAGTCGCAGCCGCAGTACAGTCGGCCAATGCCTCCATGCAGTCGATTTCATCCAGCATCCAGTTTTCGCTCGACCAGGACACGGGACGCACCGTCGTCAAGATGGTCGACACCGAAACCGAGGAGGTGCTGCGTCAGTTTCCCAGCGAGGAAATGCTGGCCATCTCCAAATCCATAGACCGCATGCAGGGTCTGTTGATCAACCGCGAAGCCTGAGGAGATACCCATGATTTCATCCCCCGGTATCGGATCAGGCCTCGACGTCAACGGCATTGTCAGCCAGCTGATGGCAGTCGAGCGGCAACCGCTTGCCAAACTCGACGCCAGGGAAGCGAGCTATCAGGCCAAGCTTTCCGCTTATGGCAGCATCAAAGGCGCCATGGCCGGCTTTCAGACCGCACTGCAGGGATTGAACAGCGGTAGCAGGTTCCAGGCGCTGACCGCGACCGCCTCGGATACCGAAATTTTTTCGGCCTCGACTACCAGCATCGCGGTGGCAGGCACTTATTCTCTGGAAGTGTCCAGCTTGGCACAGGCACAAAAGCTGGTTGCAGCTGGGCAGACAAGCAGCACTGCCGCAATTGGCAGCGGGACCGAGACCACGGTCACCTTCGATTTTGGCACCATCAGTGGCGGCACTCTCAACTCCGGCACCTACAGCAGTGCGGCCTTCACCTCGAACGGCAACGGCACCAAGAGCATCACCCTCAACAGCAGTAACAATTCATTGCAGGGAATACGCGACGCGATCAATGCGGCGAAGATCGGTGTGACGACAACCATCATCAATGACGGCAGCAATACGCCTTACCGCCTTGCGTTCTCTTCGGACAACCCGGGTGTCAGCAATAGTCTGAAGATTTCGGTCAGCGGCGATGCCGCGGTCGGCAGCCTGTTGGCACACGACCCGGCCGGTACGCAGAACCTGTCCGAGACAATGACCGCCCAAAATGCCAATTTCAAGGTCAACGGGGTTGCGGTCACCAAGACGTCGAATACCGTCAGCGACGTGTTGCAGGGAGTGACACTGAATCTGAACAAAGTCACCAGTTCGCCCGCAACGCTGACGGTGACGCGTGACACGGCTTCGGTCGGCAATTCCATTTCCGGCTTCGTGACTGCTTACAACGACCTGGCCAGTACACTGAAAAACGTCTCGGCCTACGATGCAGTCAGCCAGAAAGGCGCGATTCTGCAGGGGGATGCCACGGTGCGTTCGTTACAGACGCAACTGCGTGGCATCCTCGGCACCTCGGTGGCCGGCACCCCGGGTAATCTGACGACGCTGTCGAGCATCGGCGTTGCATTCCAGAAGGACGGTAGCCTGGCGTTGGACCAGACCAGACTCAACGATGCGCTGACTAACCATTTTGACGAGATTGCGAGCCTGTTTGCCTCGGTTGGCAAGAGTACCGACAGTCTGGTCAGTTTCAACAATGCCACCAGCAGCACCAAGCCCGGCAGTTATGCGATAAACGTCACGCAGGTCGCCACGCAGGGAAAATCCGTGGGTTCGACGGCGATCACCATGCCGCTCGATATCGTCGGCGGCAGCAACGATACCCTCGATCTGAGTGTTGACGGCATCGGTGTCTCCGTCACCTTGACGCCCGGCACCTACAACACGGCGCAGGCGCTGGCCGCCGAGCTACAGTCCAAAATCAACGGCCTGACCACGCTGTCAAGCATGGGGGGTTCTGTCGCTGTTTCAGAAAGCGCAGGAAAACTCACCCTGACTTCAAGGAAGTACGGCTCGACATCGAGCGTGAGCATCAGCGGCGGCACAGCGGAATCAGCACTGGGTCTTGTCGGCAGCACGCCGATCACCGGCGTGGATGTGGCCGGCTCGATCGGCGGTGTAAGTGCGACCGGCTCCGGTCAGCTGTTGAGTGCAACGGGTGGCGATGCCCTGGGAATGGGCATCCTCATCAACGGCGGGACACTCGGCGACCGCGGGATGCTGCACTATTCCCGAGGTTACGCCGCAACCTTGAGTACCTGGTCTAGCACTGTCCTGGCCTCCGACAGCATCATCGCGGCGCGCACCGAGGGCATCGACAGAAGCATCACGGATATCGATAAACGTCGCACCGCCCTGGAAGCACGTCTGCTCAATATCGAAAAACGCTACCGCGCTCAGTACACCGCGCTCGACACCATGCTCAGCAGCATGAACAGCACCAGCGCTTTTCTGACCCAGCAGCTCGCCAGCCTGCCCGGCAGCAGCCAGAACAAATAAGCCCGACAAACAACAGGAGAAAGACGTGTACACGAATCCGAGAAGCGCTGCCAACGCCTACGCCAGCGTCGGCCTGGAAACCGGCGTGATCGCGGCCAATCCGCACCAGCTCATCGTCATGCTGTACGAAGGCGCCGAACTGGCGGTGCGGATGGCGATCAAGCACATGGCCGATGGCGACATGGCGAAGAAATCCATCGCCATCAGCAAGGCCAGCAACATCATCCTCGACGGCCTGCGCGCCGCGCTCGACCCGCAGCAGGGCAGCGACATCGCGCTGCAACTGGATGCGCTGTACGACTACATGAACCAGCGCCTGATGCTCGCCCACGTCAACAGCCAGACCGGCCCGCTCGAAGAAGTGCTGGGCCTGCTGCAGGAGCTGCACGGCGCCTGGCAGCAGATCGGCGCCAGCGGGCGTCCCGCCTCTTCCACCAGACAACAACACGTTGCAGCCTGAACCGAACCGGAGCCCATGATGACCAGCAACGAAATGCTCACCGCCTACGAATCGCTCTCCGCGCTCACCGGCACCATGCTGGACGCCGCCAGCCAGGGCGAATGGGATCATCTGGCAGCGCTGGAGCAGCGCTGCCAGGGCTATGTCGGCAGCCTGATGCAGGCCGCGCCGGTGCCGCTGAACGAAACCGAACAGCGCGCCAAGGTGGCGATCATCCGCACCATCCTGCAGAACGACGCCAAGATCCGCGCGCTCACCGAGCCGCGCCTGCACGAGCTGCAGCAGCGCCTGAGCATGGCGCGCACCGGCCAGCGCAGCGTCGACGCTTACGGAGCGCAGCGGGCGTAAGGCCCGCCCGCATGTATCCGGCCCAGGCCCTGTCCCGCATTCTGTCCGTCCAGCCTGTGCTGGACGTGGTCGAACGCGACCAGGCCGCGCCGCGCGCGGCGTTCGGGCACCTGAAAATCGGCCAGACGCTCGCCGGCCTGGTGAGGAGCCAGGCAAAGGGCATTTCACTGGTCGAAATCGACGGTCAAACCGTCGCCATGCGCCTGCCCCAACAGGTTGTCACCGGCGACACCTTGCGCCTGCGCTTCGCCGGCCACATGCCGCAACCGGTATTTCTGCTCGAAGCCCCCGAAACCGCGGCCGGCGATGCGCCGCAACTGAGCCAGACCGCGCGCATGCTGAGCGAGCTGATGCAGCGCCTGCCGCAGCACCCTGCTCTGCCCACCCTCGTCCCGCCCGGCCCCCTGCTCGACCAGCCGCCCGCGCTGCCTGCCGAACTGGCGCTGGCCCTGCGTACCGCGCTGGTCCGCAGCGGCTTGTTCTACGAGTCGCACCTGGCCAACTGGGCGGCGGGCCAGGACAGCCTTGACGGCCTGATGCAGGAGCCGCAAAACCGGCTGGCGGCGGCGGACGCCGCGCGTGCCGCAGCCAACCCGCCGACCCTGCCCGACGGCGGCGAAACGGCCGCGCAGAAGCCGCTTAATCCGATGCACGCCCTGCTGTCGCAGCAGTTGCAGGTGCTGGAATCGCCCCAATTCGTCTGGCGCGGCGAAGTGTGGCCGGGACAGACACTGGAATGGCAGCTACGCCGAGAAACGGACCCCGCGCAGGACCAGTCGGCCGCTGCCGACGAGGCCGATGCGGGCTGGGAATCCAGGCTCAGGCTGACCCTGCCGCAACTTGGCACCGTGAGCGTGCATATCAGGCTCGATGCGCAGCAGGCGTTCAGCATCAGGATGATGCCGGAACAGCCTGAAATCGAGCCCCTGCTGCTACAGCACCAGGACACGCTGATCGAGCGCTTGAGCGCGGCAGGCTGTATCCTCAACGCCCTCACGGTGCAGCACGATGCCGGCGCCTGACAAGCGGCGCGCCGCCGCCGCGCTCGCCTACCGCAACGGCGACGGTGCGCCGCGCGTGGTCGCCAAGGGGCGGGGCATCGTGGCCGACAGCATCATCGAAAAGGCCCGCGCCTCGGGCGTGTACGTCCACGAATCGCGCGAATTGCTGGCCCTGCTGATGCAGATCGACCTCGACAGCCACATCCCGCCGCAGTTATATATCGCAGTGGCCGAACTGCTGGCCTGGCTCTACCATCTGGAAGCAGCCGATCAAGCAGGACTTGCCGAACCCTAACAACGCCCAAGCAGAATGTCTTTTTCAGTCCCGCAACACGACCTGACCCACCCGGATCGCGACAAGGCGCTGGCGCCTTACCAGGCTGCTGAAATACCTCCCAACCGGACCACATCAGCAGCCCCTCAGAAGTTAA
>VFQM010002829.1_pt1 | contig 12013 bp, 13 predicted proteins | sample 3512391 | NCBI WGS metagenome assembly VFQM01 (sample SAMN10412369, study PRJNA504923) | tailings metagenome | isolation source: Replicate 1 from Balatoc abandoned mine | place: Philippines
GATGCGCGAGGTCTATCGCCCGCTGTTCCTCAACGAATCGCCGATCCTGTTCACCTCGCGCCGCACCAGCGAGCTGATCAAATACGCCGCCAACGCCTTTCTTGCGACCAAGATCACCTTTATCAACGAGATGGCCGATCTGTGCGAGAAGGTCGGCGCGAACGTGCAGGATGTGAGCCGCGGGATCGGGATGGACAACCGCATCGGCGCGAAGTTCCTGCACGCGGGGCCGGGCTATGGCGGCTCGTGCTTCCCCAAGGACACCCTCGCCCTGCTCAAGACCGCCGAGGACTATGACAGCCCGACGCGGATCGTCGAGGCCGTGGTCAAGGTCAATGACAGCCGCAAGCGGGCGATGGGCCGCAAGGTGGTCGATGCACTGGGCGGCATGGAGGCGGCGCGCGGCAAGAAGGCGGCGCTGCTCGGCCTCACGTTCAAGCCCAACACCGACGACATGCGCGACAGCCCGGCGATCGCGGTGGCGCAGACGCTGATGGATGCCGGGGTTTCGGTCGCCGCCTATGATCCCGAAGGCATGGAGCAGGCCCGTCCGCTGCTTCCCGGCGTGACCATGTGCGAGACCACCTACGAGGCGATCACGGGCGCCGATGTGGTGGTGATCGTGACCGAATGGGACGCCTTCCGCGCGCTCGATCTGAAGCGCGTCAAGGAACTGGCGAATGCCCCGGTGATGGTGGATCTGCGGAACGTCTACAAGCCCGACGACATGCGCGCGGCAGGCTTCACCTATGAAAGCGTCGGGCGGCCCTGACCGGCACCGAACCAGTGGCGGCGGCTGTCGCTGCGGGAGAGCTGCCACACGGTTACGCCCAGAACCAGCACGATGCCCGCAACGGCGGTCCAGCTTATCCCGTCGGACCGCTGCCCGCCGGCGGCGTTGATCGCGTTGAGCGCCCAGCAGAACACCAGCCCGTAAAGCGGCGCGCCGCGTGATTGCCATGCGGCAACCGCCGCTACCAGCGAGCCGATCGCGACCATCGCGGCGGTGACGAGCGGCATAGGCTCGGCCCCGGCAAAGCCGTGATATTTGAGGCTCGCTGCAATGTTGACGATGGTCGCGGCGGTCAGCCAGGCGGCCAGCGCGCTGAAGGCGGGGGCAAGGAAGATCCGCTCGCCCCGAGACAGGGAAGGCGCCGCGACGAGGGCGCGCAGCACCACCAGCAGTCCGGCGAGCGAGACAAGGATGATCGCCGCCGAGATGAAGGTGAGGTTGGCAAGCTGGGTATAGGTCGACCACACGCCCTGCGCCGCCAGCGCCACTGCCGCCGGCCAGCCAATCCGCGCCAGCAAGGGATTGCTGCGCTGCGCCGGAAGCGCCTGCCAGACCGCGAACAGGATCGAGAGCAGGAACAGCGGCCCCCAGATCGCGAAGGCCCAGCCCGCCGGCGTGATCAGGGTCCGCACCGCGTCCGACCGCGCTCCGATGAACTCGCCGATGCCGAAACGGGGCAGGAACCCCGCCCCGATCTGCACCACCACGGCAAGGATGATCGCCAGGCGCTGGGCGAGCGAACGGGGCGAGGAGAAGGTGTGGTTCATGGCTCCGATCCTCGCCGCGTTCGGCGGGGAGCGCAAGGCCTGAGGGGAGCAGGGAGAGGTGGCGGGTCGCCGGTTTTCTCACGCCGCACGCCGACAGCGGGGCCCCGGGTCAAGCCCGGGGCGGGGAGTAATTGCGAAGAGGGTGATGATCCGGCCCGCCAAAGGGCGGGCCGCGAGCGCACGGCGCGAGCCGCAGGCGCCCCGGAGCGTAGCGGAGGGAATAGCGCCGAGGACGAACGCGCGGAGGCGCGTTCGAAATGTCAGGAGGCCATCATAAGCCGGGTTCTGTCTCCTCAGGCTGTATCCCTTGCGGGACGGGCCTGCGGTGGCAGCCATTCATCTGGGCCGGCGATTGCTCGACGGCTCTAGCAGCCAACCCGGGTCTCTCGGCGCGAAACACGCCTACCCTTCTTGCGAAAGGCGCGAGACCCCTATTCGGCCTTGCTCCGGGTGGGGTTTGCCATGCGGTTGCCGTTGCCGGCCCCCCGGTGCGCTCTTACCGCACCCTTTCACCCTTGCCTGTGCGCCCGAAGGAGCCATCGGCGGTTTGCTCTCTGTGGCACTTTCCCTTGCGCCCCCGAAAGGACGCCGGCGGGCGTTACCCGCCACCCTTGTTTCGTGGAGCCCGGACTTTCCTCGCATCCCCGAAGGAACACGCGGCTGCCTCAGGCCCCCTGACGGCCGGGCCTATAGGCCCAAGGCGAGGAAATAGCAAAGTTGCCCTTTGTGCTCGCATCGCCGGCGCTGAAAAGCGCGATGCTTCAGCGCGTGCGTCCCTGGTCCCGGTCTAGCAGGAGCTGCCACAGGATCGCGGCGATCTCGCCGTCGGGAATGCCGGTGATGCGCTCGGGCCGCCAGCGCCGCTCGAAGGCCTCGACCGCTTTCGCCTGATCGGTGATGTCGTAGCCGAAGCGTTCCAATGCGAGGAAGAAGCTGCCCCAGTTGTGGAACGGATTGCCCGCAGCCAGGCACTCCGGGCGCGGCAGGCACAGCTTGTGCTGCGCGAGGCGGTCCCACGGAAACAGCTCGCCCGGGTCGATCTTTCGCATCGGCGCGACATCGGAATGGCCGACCACATTGGCCCGGGGGATATCATATTGCCTGACGATCCGCGCCAGCAGCGGGATCAGCGCGTCGATCTGCGCCTCGGCAAAGCCGCGATAGCCGCCGTTCCCGGGCGCGTGGCCGGGGTGATCGAGTTCAATCCCGATACTCGCCGAATTCACATCCGGAATGCCGCGCCAGTAGCTCGCGCCGGCGTGCCACGCCCGCCGGTCCTCCGGCACCAGGCGGATCACCTCGCCGGTCTCGGTGATGCAGTAATGCGCGCTGACCGAGGCTGCGGGATCGCACATCCGCGCGATCGCCGCCTCGACCGGCCTCATCTCGGTGTAGTGAAGCACGACCATGCTGACCGGCAGGGTGCGCTCCCCGTGGTTGGGCGAAAGCACCTCGCGGTGGACCAGTTCGTCGTCGCCCATGCCCCCCGGCCCTGCCCCCCGGCCCCTTGTCAGCCGATCATGCCGTCGGGCTCGGGCAGCACCGCGCCGAGCACCAGCGCGCCATCGCCGAGCTTGTATTGCAGCCCGCCATCCATTTCCTCGGCGAGCACGGAAATCATGTGCGCCGCTGCCGTGCGGCTGGTGATCTCGCTCTCGTCGAGGTCGCCTTGCAGGGCGCGGCCGATGGTCTCGTCGAAGGCGATCCGGTCACCGCGGGCGCGGGCGACGATCTCCACCGCCCCGTCGCGCCGCTCGGCCCCGATATCGAGCGTGCCGCCGCGGATCAGTGCGTCGAGCCCGATCTGCGCGAGGTTGAGCAGCACCTTGACCGCCGGCTTGGGCAGGCTCGGCTCGGCGATGGCCCAGTGGACCTCGACCCGCTTGGCATCCGAGGCGAGGGCATCGACGACGCTCTTGGCCTCGTCGACCGGGATCGCCTCGCCAAAGCCGCCGGCGGCACCGAAGGCGAGGCGGAAGAACTTGAGCTTGTCGGTGCTGATCTTCGCCGATTGCTCGAGCAGCTCGACCACGCGCGCGCGCATCTGCGGATCGTTCTCGTCGGCGAGCAGTTCGAGCCCGTTGGCAAGCGCGCCGACGGGAGAGAGCAGGTCGTGGCACAGCCGCGAACACAGCATCGCGGCAAGATCGGTCTGGGAAATCATGCGCGAACCCTAGCCATCGCAAACCGCAAAGGGAAGTGCGGCAAAGCCCTGTTCCCCGTCTCTCCAGAACGTGACGTCCGCTCCGGCGAGGATCGCCCAGACCCGTCCGTCCCCCGCAGCGCAGGCGCGGTCGGTGGCCGAGGGTGCGGCGGCGCCCACGGGGTGCGAGTGGTAATAGCCGATCACCTGCGCCCCGCCCCCGGCCCGCGCGGCGCGGTGCGCGTCGATCAGCGTCTGCGGGTCGATCTCGAAATGGGTCTGTGGGGCAGGATGGACATTGGCAGCAGCGCGCGCCGCGGTGATGCGCGCGCCCTCCCCCAGCAGGATCCCGCAAGCCTCGAGCGGATGCGCGGCAGCGGCATGCGCGCGCATCGCGGCGAGGGCTTTGCTTGTCACGGCGAGTTCCATCACGCATGGCTTTAGCATGTCCGAACCCGAAATCATCACCGGCACCATCCTTGCCCCCGCCCGTCTCGACAAGGCGCTGGCCGAGGCGACCGGGCTCAGCCGGGCGCGGGTGCAGGGGCTGATCGAGGAGGGGCGCGTCGATGTGGCGGGCAGGACCGCCAGCTCGGCCTCGATGAAGGTCGCGCAAGGCGCGCCGTTCCGGGTCACCGTCTCCGCCGCCATGCCCGCCGAGGCGCAGCCCGAGGATATCCCGCTCGTCATCGCCTACGAGGACCAGCACCTGATCGTGGTCGACAAGCCTGCGGGCATGGTCGTCCACCCGGCGGTCGGCAATATCACCGGCACGCTGGTCAACGCGCTGCTGCACCATTGCCGGGGCAACCTGTCGGGCATCAACGGCGTGGCGCGGCCCGGGATCGTCCACCGCATCGACAAGGACACCTCGGGGCTGCTGGTGGTGGCCAAGTCCGACGCCGCGCATGAAGGCCTCGCCGTGCAGTTCGCCGCCCACACCGTCCACCGCCGCTACATCGCGGTGTGCGCCGGACACCCCTCACCCGCCGAGGGCACCGTCAATGCCCGCATCGGGCGATCGGACGCGGACCGAAAGAAAATGACGGTGCTGCCCAATAATTCCTCACGCGGGAAATCGGCGATCACCCATTACAAGGTGCTTGAACGGCTGGATAACGCCGCGGTGATCGAGTGCCGGCTGGAGACCGGTCGCACCCACCAGGTGCGCGTTCACTCTGCGTCAATCGGCCATCCGCTATTGGGAGACCCTGCCTATGGCCGCACACCCAAACCCCTGCGCCCGCTGCTCGAGCGACTCGGCTTTGCCCGGCAGGCGCTGCACGCCGCCGAACTCGGCTTTGCCCACCCCGTGACCGGCGAACAGGTGCAATTCCGGAGCGATCTGCCCCCCGACATGGCGGAACTGATCGACCAACTGAGGCATTCTGATCGATGAAAAGCGCATACATCTGACAGGTTTTCGCGTATATTCGGAACCCGTGGCCCAGCGCGACGGATGCCCATCAGGGGTCCTTGCCAAGTGGTCGACGCCAGAAAGGTTAGGTAACCAGTGACCAAGTCCCAGACTGCCCGGACCAAATCTCCCTCGGTCCCGGCCCTTGGCGGAGAGCAGTCGCTCAACCGCTATCTCGCCGAAATCCGCAAGTTCCCGGTTCTCACCGCCGAGCAGGAATACATGCTCGCCAAGCGGTATCAGGAGCATGAGGACCCGGAAGCGGCCGCCCAGCTCGTCTCCAGCCACCTGCGGCTCGTCGCGAAGATCGCGATGGGTTACCGCGGCTATGGCCTGCCCGTCTCCGACCTGATTTCGGAAGGCAATGTCGGGCTGATGCAGGGCGTCAAGAAGTTCGAGCCCGATCGCGGCTTCCGCCTCGCGACCTACGCGATGTGGTGGATCAAGGCCTCGATGCAGGAATTCATCCTGCGCTCGTGGAGCCTCGTGAAGATGGGCACCACCGCGGCGCAGAAGAAGCTGTTCTTCAACCTTCGCCGGATGAAGAAGCAGCTCGAGGCCTACGAGGATTCCGACCTCACCCCCGAGGACGTGACCAAGATCGCAACCGATCTCGGCGTGCCCGAGCAGGAAGTGGTCAACATGAACCGGCGCATGATGATGGGCGGCGATGCCTCGCTCAACGTCACCTTGCGCGGAGCCGAGGAGGGCTCGGGCGAATGGCAGGACTGGCTGGCGGATGACCGCCCGCTCCAGGACGAGACCGTGGCCGAGGCCGAGGAATCGCAGATGCGAATGGCGATGCTCGCCGAGGCCATGAACAGCCTCAACGAGCGCGAGCGCCACATCCTTACCGAACGCCGCCTCACCGAAAAGCCGCAGACGCTCGAGGAGCTTTCGCAGGCCTATGACGTCAGCCGCGAACGCATCCGCCAGATCGAGGTGCGCGCCTTCGAAAAGCTCCAGAAGGCGATGCAGCGGATCGCGGGCGAGAGGCTGCTGCCGGGGATGGCGTAAGCGCAGCCCCCGCCAGCCCGCCTGACCGGACAAAAAAGGGCGCCGCGATCTCTCGCGGCGCCCTTTTTGCGTCAAAGGCCGGTGCGGCTACTTCTTCTTGCCCGCCAGATCCATCACCGCTGCCACCATCGCGCGGGCGCCCACGGTGACGCTTTCGCGCGGGGCGACCTGGAACAGCGGGGAGTGATGGCCCGCAATCGGCGGGCCGCCCGCCTTGGCCGCCGCGATGCGTTCCGGCGTGGTCCCGCCAACCGCGAAGTAATAGCCCGGCACGCCGGTATCCGGGCCGACGAAATAGGTGAAGTCTTCCGCGCCCATGTTCTGCTGCTGGAACGGCACCACCGCGCCCGCCCCCAGCGCCTTGCCCAGCGCGCCATTGAGGCGGCGGGCGAGCGCGGGGTCGTTGATCGTGGTCGGCGTGCCGGAGCCGCGCATCACCTTGACCGGCAGATTGTCGGGCAGGCCATGTGCCTTGCCGATATTGACCGCGATCCGCTCCACGGTAGCGATCACCTGCTCGCGGGTCTGCTCGTCATTGGCGCGCACGGTGACTTGCAGGCGGGCTTCATCGGAGATGATGTTGTGCTTGGAGCCGGCATGGAAGGAGCCGACCGTCACCACCACCGGCTTCACCGGCGAAATCTCGCGGCTGTCGATGGATTGCAGCGCGGTCACGATCTGCGAGGCGATATAGACCGGATCGCGCCCGAGATGCGGTGCGGCGCCGTGGGTGCCGATGCCGGGCACCATGATGTCGAGCGAATCCGACGAGGAATACTGGATCCCCTCCGAGGCGGAGACCTTGCCGGTCTCGAGATCGGCCGCGACATGGAAGGCGAGCGCATAGTCGGGCTTGCCGAAGCGCTGGTAGAGCCCGTCCTCCATCATCGCCTTGGCCCCGCGCACGCCTTCCTCGGCGGGCTGGACGACGAACATCAGCGTCCCGCTCCACTGGCTGCGGGTGGAGACCAGCCGCCGCGCGGTGGCGATCATCGCGGTGATGTGGGTGTCGTGGCCGCAGGCGTGCATGGTGGGATATTCCTTCCCGTCCTCGCCGATCTGCTTCGCCTTCGAGGCATAGGCGAGACCCGATTTCTCCTCCACCGGCAGCCCGTCCATGTCGGCGCGGATCAGGATCGTCGGGCCCTTGCCGTTCTGGAGGATGCCGACCACGCCGGTCTTGCCGACCCCGGTCGTCACCTCCAGCCCCGCCGCCTTCAGCTCGGCCGCCATCTTGGCGGCGGTGCGGGTTTCAAGGAAGCCCATTTCGGGGTTCTGGTGGAAGTCGAGGAAGATCGGCGCGAGGTAATTGTCGTATTCGGCCTCGATCGCTTTCCGGGTTGCCTCGTCCTGGGCAAACGCGGGCTGGGCAGCGGTGGCAGCGGCGGCGGCAAGCGCCAGCGCGCTGGCGGCGGAGTGGAACAGGCGCATCGGATGGTCTCCCCTCGGGTTGAGCGGCCTTGCTAGACCTGCACGGGGCGGCCCTGCAAGCGGTGATGCTTCCCACGTCCCCTGCCCTGCGCTAGGGGAGCGGGATGGTGCGCACCATCCTCCGCTATCTGGCCAAGGCTTTCGGCTATTTCATCGGCCTCACCCTGGCGCTGGTGCTGGCCTTCAAGTGGCTCCCCGTCCCCGTCACCGCGACCATGATCATGGACGGCAACGGCATCACCAAGGACTGGGAGAGCCTCGACAATATCGACCGCAATCTGGTCAGCGCGGTGATTGCCTCGGAGGACCAGCGGTTCTGCTCGCACAGCGGCTTCGACACCGAGGCGATCGAGCAGGCGATGCGCGAGAACCTCGAAGGCGGGAAGATCCGCGGCGGCTCCTCGATCAGCCAGCAGACCGCCAAGAACGTCTTCCTGTGGCAGGGCGGCGGCTATTTCCGCAAGGGTCTGGAGGCGTGGTTCACCTTCTGGATCGAGCTGGTCTGGGGCAAGCGCCGGATCATGGAAGTCTACCTCAATGTCGCGGAAACCGGGATCGGGACCTACGGCGCCGAGGCCGGATCGCAGCGCTATTTCGGCCACTCGGCGGCGCGGATGAGCCGCGACGAGGCGAGCCGCATGGCCGCCGCCCTCCCCAGCCCGAAGAAGCGCGCCGTCAAAGGCCCGGGCGGGTGGCTCGCGCGCCACGGCAACCGCATCGAACGGCGCATCGGGATCGTCAGGCGTGACGGCCTCGATGCTTGCGTCTACAACTGACCGCAATGGCCCACGCGCATAGTCATAACCACGAGGGGCATTCCCACGCGCACGGGCGCCATGGGCACGGGCATCACGGGCACGGGCATCACGGGCATGGGCATCACGGACACAGCCACGCGCCCGCCGATTTCGGCCGCGCCTTCCTGATCGGGATCGTGCTCAACACCGGCTTCGTCCTGATCGAGGCGAGCGCGGGCCTCGTCTACGGCTCGATGGCGCTGATCGCGGATGCCGGCCACAACCTCTCCGACGTGCTCGCGCTGGCGCTGGCGTGGATCGCCAGCATCGCATCGCGCCGACCGCCGCAGGGCCGTTTCACCTATGGCTACAAGAGCTCCACCATCCTCGCCGCGCTCGCCAATGCGCTGCTGCTGGCGGTGGCGATCGGGGCGATCCTGTTCGAGACCATCCACCGCATGATGAACCCGGCCGAGCCGCAGGGCATGGCGATGGCCGTGGTCGCCGGGATCGGGATTGCGGTCAACGCGTTGACGGCCATGCTGTTCGTCAGGGGCCAGAACGATCTCAACATCCGCGGCGCCTATCTCCACATGGCCGCCGATGCGCTGGTGTCGCTGGGCGTGGTGCTGGCGGGCCTTGCGATCCTCGTGAGCGGGTTGTGGTGGATCGATCCGGTCGCCAGCCTCGTCATCCTTGCCGTGATCGCCTGGGGGACATGGGGCCTTGCGCGCGATTCGGTGGCGATGGGGCTTCAGGCAGCACCGGCGGGGATCGACCTTGCGGAGGTCAAGCGCCACCTCGCCTCGTTCGAGGGTGTCACCGCGGTCCACGATCTCCACGTCTGGCCGATGTCGACCACCGAGGTCGCGCTGACCGCACACCTCGTGATGCCCGCCCGCCCCGCCCCGGACAGCTTCCTGCGCGAGGTTGCCGCCAGCCTCGAGGCTGCTTTCGGCGTGCACCACGCCACGCTCCAGATCGAGAGCGGCCCGGACTCATGCGCCGACCCTTGCGGAGCGACCTGCTGATGGCCGCCCGTCCCCGCCCGGCGACAGAGGACGCGCGCGAGGCGCTGCGCGAGGCAATGGCGCGTCTGGCGGCAGGCGACCAGTCCGCGCTCGAGGAAATCTATCGCGCCACGCGGGTGAAGCTGTTCGGCATCACCTTGCGTATCTTGGGCGACAGAAAGGAAGCCGAGGACGCCTTGCAGGACGTCTATGTCAATCTCTGGCAGCGGGCCGACCGCTATGACCCGACCCGCGCGAGCCCGATCGCGTGGCTGGCGGCGTTCGCCCGTAACCGCGCGATTGACCGTCTGCGCACCGGCAAGGTCCGCGCCGGGGCCGTGCCGGTCGAGGAAGCCGCGCCCCTGCCCGACGAGACCCCGCTGGCCGACGCGCTGCTGGTCGATGCCGAGCAGACCGCGCAGATCCACAAGTGCTTGGGCGCTCTGGATGCCCGCACCCAGAGCCACATCCGCGCCGCCTTCTTCGAGGGCAAGACCTATGCCCAGCTCGCCGAGGCATCGGGCGTGCCGCTCGGCACGATGAAGAGCTGGATCCGCCGCGGCCTGCAACGCCTGCGCGCCTGTCTCGAAGCGAGCGAGGCGGCATGAGCGGCAACGAGAACACCCCCGGGGACGGCGTGGAGCGCGACGATCCGATGATCGCCGCCGAATGGGCGCTCGGCCTGCTCGAAGGCGAGGAACTGCTCGCCGCGCGCGGCAAATATGCGACCGATCCGGATTTCGCATGGCGCAAGGAGTGGTGGGACGACTGGTTCGCCCCGCTCACCGATGCCATGGCGGGCGCGGAGCCGGGCGACCATGTGTGGGACGGCATCACCGCGCGCGTGGCAGCGAGCCGGGCGGCGGCTCGGGGCGAGGCGGCGGTGCCGGCCGGCGCCAATGTCGTCGCGCTACAGGCGAGCGTGCGGCGCTGGCAGCGGATGGCCGGGCTTTCCAGCATCGCCGCTGCTGTCGCGCTGGCGCTGTTCGCCTTCGCCCCGGCCCGCTCGCCGGTCGAAGCTCCGACCCGCATCGCTGCCGCCGCCGCGCCGATGGTGGCGACGGTCCCGATCGGCGAGAGCGGCCTGCGGCTCGATGTCACCTACATGCCGGAGAGCAGGACCATGCTCGTCGGCGCCATCGGCCTCACCGCCGACGGGGTGCATGATCACGAATTGTGGCTGGTGCCCGCCGATGGCACGGCGCCGCAGTCGCTCGGCCTCGTGGTGCCGGGCAAGGTCCGCAGCATGAGCCTGCCGCAATCGCTCGTCAGCCAGCTCTCGGACGGGACGAATATCGTCCTCACCCGCGAGCCGATCGGCGGCAAGCCCGAGGGCAAGGACGCAGGCCCCGTGGTCGCCAAGGGCGCCTTCACCCGCGTCTGAGCCGCAGCCAACGCTTCGCCGCTTGCAGGCGGCGCTTCATCTCCAAAGGCATTTCAAGCGCATCCGGCCCTGTCCGGCTTGCGTAAACTTACAAGCAAGCGGGAGGGGCTTGCGACGTGACAATGTTCTTACGGAGATCCCCCTGATGACCCTCAAGACCACCTTCGCCGCGATGGCCGCTGCCGCTCTTGCTGCGACCGGCGCTGTCGTCGCCGTCCCGGCGATCGCTCACAACCACATGGAAAAGAAGGCCGGCGCGAACATCGTGCAGACCGCGATGAGCACCGGGGTCCACAACACGCTGGTTGCCGCCGTGAAGGCCGCAGGCCTCGTCGAGACCCTGTCCGGCCCCGGCCCCTTCACTGTCTTTGCGCCGACCGACACCGCCTTCGCCAAGCTGCCCGAGGGCACGGTGGCAACGCTGGTGAAGCCGGAAAACAAGGGCACGCTGACCAAGATCCTCACCTACCACGCAGTCGCCGGCAAGGTGACGAGCGCCGATCTGGTCGCGCTGATCAAGCAGCACAATGGCACCGCGACCATCACCACCGTCGCGGGCGAGAAGCTCAAGGCGCGGCTGTCGGGCGACAAGATCGTGATCACCGACGCCAAGGGCGGCACCACCGCCGTGACCCAGGCCGATGTCGCCACCTCGAACGGCGTGGTCCACGTTACCGACGGCGTGTTCCTGCCCGCCTGATCCCCGACAAGCTGGCGCTGCTCCCCGCTTCCCCATCCCACCCCGAGGGGGGCAGCGCTTCTCTCGACCCCGTCCGGCCTTCCTCCAGGGCCGGGCGGGGTTTTGATTTGCGGGCGGCGCTCTCTAGGGCTGGCGGGCAGCCCAGCGCCGCAGCAGCGTCAGGACAGAGGCCTGCGCCGCAAGCATGAGGATCGGCAGGACGTAAAGCGGCACCGAGGGATCGCCCCTCGTCCTCTCCGGCGGCGTCAGCAGCACCAGCGCGGTGATCAGGGCAATGACGAGACTGAAGACCACCGGAAGCAGCCACGCCATGACAGGACGCGGATCGAGGCGCGTCGCCCGGCCGGCGAGATCATAATGACCGGGCAGCCGGTCGAAACGGCGATAGGTGCGGTCGGTCCACCAGCCCGAGGCCAGCAGGACGAGGATGCCAAGGGCGGCGCAGGCCAGCGACATCGCGCCTGGCCCGTCCGCCTGCGACATTTACGCCGCTTCTTCCTTCTTCGCCTCGCCGCCGTGGACGCGGATCGGTTCCTTCTTGCCGGCGACCACATCGGCATCGATCACGATTTCGGTGACGCCTTCCATGTCGGGCAGGTCGAACATCGTGTCGA
>VFQM010002830.1_pt1 | contig 12011 bp, 7 predicted proteins | sample 3512391 | NCBI WGS metagenome assembly VFQM01 (sample SAMN10412369, study PRJNA504923) | tailings metagenome | isolation source: Replicate 1 from Balatoc abandoned mine | place: Philippines
CGGCCAGAGCGCCGTGGCCGGCTGATGCCTCGACATTGAGCAAAGGCACATGGACGAGCTCGACCACCGGGCCTGAGCGGCGGGCAGGGGCTCCAAGAACCTTCTCATCGACCCCGAAGAATCGCGCTAGAACCGAGCGATCCTGCTCGTCCAGCTGCCTCGGGCTACCGCGCCGAATGTACTGCTGGATGTAAGCGGCATTGCGCCCCAGCAGGCGCGAAACCGAGGAGTAATTCACTCCTCGTTGCTGGATCAGTTCGTCCAGGGCTCTACGTGCGTCGTCCATGACTGCCAGTCCTATCTCGGGCACCTAGGAAAATCGATCCTAGACTCTAGGAAGCCTTCCTATTAAGAACATAACAAGAACACAAGCCTAAAGCGAGGCGAGGGCGATGGAGTTACTGGAGCAGATCGAGGCATATCTGGCGCAAACACGGACGTCGCCGAGCACCTTCGGTCGGCACGTCGTGGCAGATCCCCGCTTCGTTCAGGACCTTCGGGATGGGCGCAGGCCGCGCCGCAAGACCTGCCAGAAAGTGTCGGAATTTCTTGCGAGCTCAGAGGCAGTTAACCGCAGGTAGGCTCGCGAAATCGCGGCCACCGCCTTCGGAATCTCGTTGCCTCGCCATCAAGCATCCACTACGCTTACCCATACAGAAACTGGTTTAGCCCAGTTTCTTGGGGGGTCTGGGGATGGACAGCGATTCGGGATTGAGGCGCGGGGTTGAGAGCCGCCTCGAATTCATCGAATTCAGGCTCTTCTGGGAAGGACATGTCAACCGGAGTGACCTGATCGAAGTTTTCGGCGTTTCGATCAACCAGGCTTCGACGGATCTGAACCGATATCTCGGCCTGGCCGAAGCCAACATGGTCTACGACAAGAGCGCCAGGACTTACGTTCGTAGCTCTTCCTTCACCCCCGTATTCCACCAACCCGACGCAGCCCAATATCTCTCCCAGCTCAGATCGCTCTCTGATGGAATCATTGCCGCCGACGACAGCTGGATCGGAGGCTTGCCGAGTTTCGCCTGTGCCCCGACTCCCGCCCGGGGTGTCTCGCCCAAAATTCTGAGGGCCATCGTAACGGCGATCAAGCGGCACGAGGCGATCGAGGTCTTCTACCAATCGATGTCCTCCTCCGAGCCTGCTTGGCGGTGGATCGAACCTCATGCCTTGGTGTTTGACGGCTTTAGGTGGCATGCTCGGGCGCATTGCCTACGCAGCAGCACCTTCAAGGACTTTGTTCTCTCGCGCATCACCGATACGCGCTCATCGAAGCCGGCAGATGCTAGGCCTTCCGGCGATAGCGAATGGGAAGAGCAGGTTGAGCTGCAGATCGCGCCTCATCCCGAATTGAGTGCTGGTCAGCGCAAGGCGATCGAGCTCGACTATGGAATGGAAAGGGGCGTGACGATCATCCCCGTGCGGCGGGCACTCCTCTACTATGCTCTTAAACGCCTCGGATTAGACACGCACCCCGCTGCGCGACGCCCCCAGGACCAGCAGATCGTCCTGCTAAATCGGGAGGTGATCCGTGCAGATCATTGATAACAATTCCCATCTTTGGGGTGACGATCTCAAACAAGCCCTGACCAAGGGCTCGCGTGTAAAGATCGCCGCCTCCTGCTTCTCGATCTATGCCTTCGAGGCGCTCAAGTCCGAGCTCTCCAGGATCGACAGCCTGCAATTCATTTTTACCGCCCCCACGTTCACACCGAACGGGGCGACCGATCGTCTCACCAAAGAACGACGCGAGTTCTTCATCCCCAAAGCGCGGCGTGAAAGCGGCCTATATGGAACCGAGTTCGAGATCCAACTTCGTAACAAGCTGACGCAGCGTGCCGTGGCACGCGAATGCGCCGACTGGATCCGCAAGAAGGCAAAATTCCGGTCCAACGGGACAAAGGCGCCGATGCAGCAGTTCATGCATGTGGGAGGCGCGGCTGATGCTGTGGCCTACATGCCCATCAGCGGATTCACGGCGGTCGACCTGGGCTACCAGAAGGGCGATGCCGTCTCGAATTTCGTCACGCGGTTCGACGACCCGAGCCATGCGCAGATGTACCTGCAGCTGTTCGACCAGATCTGGGCAGACCCGGAGAAGTTGCAGGACGTCACGAACGCCATCTGCGACCATATCGAGTCCGTGTATCAGGAGAATGCGCCCGAACGCATCTATTTCATGATGCTCTACAATATCTTCCGGGACTTCCTCGAGGAGGTCGATGAAGATGTCCTGCCAAACGACCTGACCGGCTACCGGGATAGCGTGGTCTGGAACAAACTGTTCAATTATCAGAAGGATGCGGCGACCGGCATCATCAACAAGCTCGAGACCTACAACGGCTGCATTCTGGCCGACTCTGTGGGTCTTGGCAAAACCTTCACCGCGCTGGCAGTGATCAAATATTATGAGCTGCGGAACCGGTCTGTCCTGGTGCTTTGCCCCAAGAAGCTCGCGGACAACTGGCGCAACTACAATACCAACCTGACCACAAACATCTTCGCCAGGGACCGTTTCAACTACGACGTCCTGTGCCACACCGATCTCTCGCGAACGTCAGGCGAGTCCTTCGGGATCCCGCTGAACCGGGTGAACTGGGGCAATTACGACCTGGTCGTCATCGACGAATCCCATAACTTCCGGAACAACGACGTCTTCAAGGATCGGGAGACGCGCTATCAGAAGCTGATGAACAAGGTCATCCGCGCAGGCGTGAAGACCAAGGTTCTGATGCTCTCGGCGACGCCGGTGAACAACCGCTTCACCGATCTGCGCAACCAACTCGCGCTGGCCTACGAGGGTCAGTCCGAGGCGCTCAGCAAGAACCTGAAAACGGACACCAGCATTGAGGAGATTTTCCGTCGGGCTCAGAAGGCCTTCAACGAGTGGACGTCGCTGCCTCCGGAGGAGCGGACCGCAGCATCAATCCTAAAGGCCCTGGACTTCGACTTCTTCGAACTGCTCGATTCCGTGACCATTGCCCGGTCCCGCAAGCACATCGAGACCTTCTACGACACGAAGGATATCGGCAAATTCCCGCAGCGCCGGAAGCCGCTCTCGTTCCATTGCCCGATTACCCAGCGGCCCGACGTGATGGGTCTGAACGACATCTTCACGCAGCTCTCGGTGTTGAAGCTCGCGGTCTATGCGCCCATCAGCTACATCCTGCCTAGCCGCCTTCGGAAGTACGAAGAAATCTACGACACGCAGGTCGAGGGTGGCCGCGGCAAACTGCGTCAGGCAGACCGGGAGCGCAGCCTCCAGGCGCTGATGACCACCAATCTTCTAAAGCGGCTCGAGAGTTCGGTCGCCGCATTCCGGCTGACGCTGCGATCCCTTGGCAGCAACATTTCTCGCACGCTGAGCGCTATCGAAGAGTTTGAGCGAACTGGGCGAGCAGATAGCGTCAGCGACCATCTCGCAGAGATGAGCGCCTTTGATCCTGAAGACGACGATCTGGCCGGGCTTGATGAGTTCACAGTGGGCAAGAAAGTCCAGATCAGTCTTGGCGACATGGATTTGCCGTCGTGGAAGCACGACCTTGCTGCCGACCTTGTTCTGATCGACGACCTGATTGCGTCGATGGACAAGGTGACACCCGGGGACGACACGAAGCTCCAGCACCTGCTTTCGCTCATCGGTCAGAAGGTCGAAGCGCCGCTGAATGCCGGTAACCGCAAGGTCCTGATCTTCACGGCCTTCGCCGATACCGCCAATTATCTATACGACAATCTCGCGCCCTTCGCGCACCAGCTGGGGCTGCACGTCGGCAAGGTCACCGGATCAGATTCACCGAAGACCACCCTGAAGAAATCCTACGACTTCCAGGGTGTGCTGACGCTGTTTTCCCCTCGTTCAAAAGACAAGGCCATTGTTCTGCCCAATGAGCCGGGCGAGCTGGACATCCTGATCGGCACCGACTGCATCTCGGAAGGCCAGAACCTTCAGGACTGCGACTTCCTGGTGAATTATGACATCCATTGGAACCCGGTACGCATCATCCAGCGCTTCGGCCGGATCGATCGCATCGGCTCACCCAACAGCCAGATCCAGCTGGTCAACTATTGGCCGGACATCACGCTCGACGAGTACATCAACCTTAAGGAGCGCGTCGAAAACCGGATGGTGATTGCGGACGTCACGGCGACGGGCGATGACAATGTGCTGACCGCCAAGTCGAGCGACATTGCCTACCGCAAGGAACAGCTGAAACGGATGCAGGAGGAGGTGATCGAGCTCGAGGACGTGAAGGCCGGCATTTCCATCACCGATCTCGGCCTGAACGACTTCCGCATGGACCTGCTCAACTACGTCAAGGAGCATGGCGAACTCGACAACGTACCCTTTGGCATGCATTCCATCGTCCCGGCACAGCCAGAGCTTGGATTGCATCCAGGCGTTATCTTCGCCTTGAAGAACATCCATGACAGCGTGAATGTGAACCAGCAGAACCGACTCCATCCGTTCTACCTGGTCTATATTGGCGACGACGCGGAAATCGTCGCGGACCATACCGAGGTCAAACGGCTGCTCGACCTGATCCGCACCAGCTGCAAAGGGCACATGGAGCCGATCCGGGAGGTTTGCCGGGTCTTCAACGAACGGACCGATGATGGGCGCCAGATGGGGCGCTACTCTGACCTGCTCTCCAGCGCGATTCGCTCCATGATCGAGGTGAAGGAAGAAAAGGACATCGACAGCCTGTTCAGCGGCGGGCGTACCACCGCCCTGACACACACCATCAAGGGGCTGGACGATTTTGAGCTGATCGCGTTTCTGGTCATCGAGGGGGGGGCATGATCCTCTATGAATGGCCTCGCGCTGCCGCTTTCGGACGCGTAATCCCCAAGAACAAGATCTACGAACATGCCGGCGCCAACACGGCGCTGAAGGACCTCTTTGTGCGCGAGGTTGATCAGATCGTCTGGTCGCACAAACTGGCGCCAGAGACAGTCAATCTGGCGGCCACGAAGTCAGTGGCCGAAATTCAGGTGTTCCGCATCTCCGCCCGCACCGCGGCGCTGAACAACGACGTGCTGCGTGCCATCGACAAGGCCATTCCCTTTCCGCTGATTTTCGAAGTGGCCCATGGCGGCCGTGGTAGGCTGGCTGCAGCCTACAAGCGACCGAGCGAGGCCGATAGCACCCGTTGGGTGGTGGGAGACTATTTCCTAGGTGACTGGCTGCCCGAGGACGCACGCCGCACGCCGCTTCCAGTCGCGCTAAATATGGGCGCACTATACGAGCGCCTGCTCGAACCTTTGGTGACGGAACAAACCAATCGGCTGGTCCCCAGCATGGCCGAAGCGGTGAACACCGATCGCTCGACCGAAAAACTCGCCTCGATAGAAGAGCGCATAGCGCTCGCAGAGGCGATCAAGGTGCAGCTGCGTGAGGTCGAACGGATCAAAGCGCGGCTGGCGCGCGAAAAGCAATTCAACAAGCGTGTGGCGATCAATGCCGAGCTGCGCGCGGCCAAACAGGAATTTAAGCGGCTGACGGCGGGGACCGCCGACGCTGCTGTAGCGAACTACCAAGAGGAAGATCATGGATAAGCTGAAGATGCATAGCCCCGACCTGAGCCAGGACAACATCGCGAAGATCCGCGACCTGTTTCCCGGCTGCGTGACCGAGGCGCGCGACGAGTCGACGGGTGCGGTGTATCTGGCTGTGGACTTCGACCAACTCCGTCAGGAGTTGAGCGACAACATCGTGGACGGGCCCCAGGAGCGATATCGGTTGGATTGGCCGGGGAAGCGGGAGGCGCTGGCACTTGCGAACGCGCCGATCGCCAAGACATTGCGGCCCGTTATCGCCGAAAGTGAAAATTTCGACGCCACGCAAAACCTATTCATTGAAGGCGACAATCTCGAAGTTCTGAAACTTCTACAAACAACCTACCTGGGAAAAATAAAGCTAATCTACATTGACCCGCCATACAACACGGGTAGCGACCTGATTTATGAAGACGATTTCTCAGAATTCGGCAATGATTTTTTGATAAAGTCCAATCAGTCTGACACCTATGGCAACAAGCTCGTCGCAAATTCTGAGTCCAATGGGCGATTTCATTCTGATTGGCTGTCGATGATGTATGCGCGCCTCAAAATTGCGCGCAATCTTTTGAGAGACGATGGCGCCATATTTATTTCCATAGCCAATGACGAATTCCACAACCTGAGAAAAATATGTGACGAGGTTTTTGGGGAAAATAACTTTGTCGAATGTATAACTTGGAACAAGCGGATCCCCAAAAATGATAAGGGCGTAGGCAACATCCACGATTTCATCTTGGTTTACGTTAAGAATGATGACGTTCGTCACGAATTTTACATGAGAAAAGATGGCTTAGAAGATATAGACGATCTCCTCACGTCACTCCGAAGAAGGCAGGTTCCCATCCCTGACGCCGAGAAGGAGATAAAGAAACTTTATAGAAAGCAGGGATATGATAGGGGAATCACGCTTTATAATTCTCTAGACAAAGATTATCGCCTCTGGGGTAAAATAAATATGAGCTGGCCGAACGCTAATACGTTCGGGCCCCGCTATGAGGTATTGCACCCTATTACCGGAGAGGCTGTAAAAATTCCGGATCGTGGCTGGCGATGGAAGGAAGATACATTCAACGCCGCTGCTCAGAGGGTAAACGGGCAATACGTGTCTGTCGAGAAGTTGCACGACGGATCGGTGCGCTGCGGAAAAATTTGGTTTTCTAAAGATAGCAATCAACAGCCAAGTTCAATTACCTATCTCGATGAGGTGAATCAGTTCCTTCTGCGATCGATTTTGTCGTTCAAAAGCGATGGTGGGATGGAGGTCGAGGGCCTATTCGGCGGGAAGAGCTATTTCTCTTACCCCAAGCCAACCAGCCTGATGCGAACCTTGCTTTCTTCAAAGACCGTTGAGGATGAGGATATTATCTTAGATTTCTTTGCCGGTTCATGTAGTACTGCTCATGCAGTTATGCAGATGTCTTCAGAGGATAAAATTCGCCGGCGTTTTATTATGGTTCAAATTCCGGAAGAAATTGATGCAAGCACTGAGGCTGCAAAGGCTGGTTTCAAATCGATCGCAGATATCGGTAAGGAGAGAATCCGTCTGAGTGCTAAAAAGATTAGAAGCGAGTTCCCGCAAGCAGGCGATTTGGATTTCGGATTTCGCGTCCTTAAGCTGGATTCTTCGAACATGAAGGACGTCTATTACCGTCCCGACGAGCTGAAGCAGTCAGACCTGCTCGATATGGTCGACAATGTGAAGGATGACCGGACGTCCGAAGACCTTCTGTTTCAGGTTCTGGTCGACTGGGGCGTTGACCTGGCGCTGCCGATCCGCCGCGAATCCGTACAAAGCAAGACGGTGTTCTTCGTCGATGACAATGTCCTTGCCGCCTGTTTTGATCGTGGTGTGACTGAGGAACTGGTGAAGGAACTGGCAAAGCGCGAGCCTTTACGCGTCGTCTTCCGCGACAACGGCTTTGTTTCGGATGCTGTGAAGATCAACGTCGAGCAGATCTTCCGCCAGCTTTCGCCGTCTACTGACGTCAAAGTGATCTGAGGCTGCACCCATGAAGCTGAAGTTCAAGGTCCAGCCCTATCAGACCAATGCAGTTGAAGCGGTGGTCGATTGTTTCGCTGGTCAACCGAAGGTCGATGGTCTGACCTACCGCATCGACCCTGGCCAGAAGGCACAGGCAGCCGCTTTCGAGGAAGGGTTCAAGAACGCCGATTTCGCGCTGAGCGAGGCCCAGATTCTCTTGAACATCCAGGCGGTCCAACGCCGTCAGAACCTCCCTGTCGCGCAGCGGCTGGACGAGTTCATGGTGCTCGATCGAAACAATCAGCGCGTTGCCGCGCCGACAGCCTATCGCCGCGACGCGCTGGCCGCGACCCGCGTGCACCTAGACGTCGAGATGGAAACCGGCACCGGCAAGACCTACTGCTACATCAAGACCATTTTCGAGATGAACAAGCGATACGGTTGGTCGAAGTTCATCATCATGGTGCCCTCGATCGCCATCCGTGAAGGCGTTTACAAGTCTCTCCAGATTACCGCCGATCACTTCACGGAGACCTATGGCAAGAAAGCCCGGTTCTTCATCTACAATTCCAAACGCCTGCACGAGCTGGAAAGCTTCTCCTCCGATGCGGGTATCAACGTCATGGTGATCAACATCCAGGCGTTTGCCGCACGCGGCGCAGACAACCGCCGCATCTATGAAGAGTTGGACGACTTCCAGTCGCGAACACCCATCGACGTCATCGCGTCCAACCGGCCGATCCTCATCCTGGACGAGCCGCAGAAGATGGAAGGTGCGGCAACCATGGAGGCGTTGCCGAACTTCAAGCCACTGATGGTCCTGCGCTACTCCGCAACGCACAAGACCCAGCATTGCCGCATTCACCGGCTAGATGCACTGGACGCTTACAACCAGAAGCTGGTGAAGAAGATTGCCGTGCGCGGCATCCAGACCCGCGGGCTCGCAGGCACAAATGCGTACCTCTATCTCGAAGGCATCGACATCTCGAAGAAGGCCCCGGTTGCCCGGATCGAGCTCGAGGTGAAGCTGAAGTCTGGTGAAATCAAGCGCCAGATTCGGCGATTGGAATTCCGTGACGACCTGTTCGTCGAGTCCGGCGAACTGGATCAGTATCGCGGGTTTACAATCAGCCAGATCGATTGCAACACCGACACGGTCGAGTTCACAAACGGCATCGTGCTGAATGCAGGCGAAGCCAACGGCGATGTGTCTGAGCGCGACATCCGTCGCATCCAGATCCGCGAGACGATCAAGGCGCATTTCGACAAGGAAAAGCAGCTATTTGCACTGGGCATTAAGGTCCTGTCGCTGTTCTTCATCGACGAGGTGGTGAAGTACCGGGACTACGACCAGGCCGATGAGAAAGGCGAATATGCGAGGGTCTTCGAGGAAGAGTATGAGTTGCTGAAGGCCGAGTACCTGTCGGAGCTTGCCATCGATAACGAGGCGTATCGGAAATACCTTGCCGGCATAGACCCAGCCAAGACGCACAACGGCTATTTCTCGATCGACAAGAAGACGAACCGCCTGAAGGATCCAGCCGTTGGGGCCCGCTCGGTCGATTCCGATGATGTGGATGCCTACGACCTGATCCTGAAGGACAAGGAGCGCCTACTTTCCTTCGCCGAACCCACCCGGTTCATTTTCTCGCACTCAGCGCTGCGCGAGGGGTGGGATAACCCGAACGTCTTTGTCATGTGCATGCTAAAGCACAGCGACAACACCATTTCGCGCCGTCAGGAGGTCGGTCGAGGTCTACGGCTTTGTGTCGACCAGCACGGCGACCGCATAGATCATCCAGCCGTAGTGCACGATATCAACGTGCTGACAGTGGTCGCCAGCGAGAGCTACAGGGACTTCGTAACGGGTCTTCAGAGGGAAATTGCGGAGACCCTCTCTTCGCGTCCCCGTCAGGCAACTGAAGCCTATTTTACGGGAAAGACGATCACCACCGAGCAAGGCCCAGTCGAGGTGACCGGCTCGATGGCGAAGCAAATCTACCGCTATCTGGTGAAAAACGACTACACCGACGATACCGACCAGATTGCAGGCACCTACCACGAGGCAAAAGCCGCCGGCGCACTGGCGGAATTGCCCGAAGAACTGAAACCCTATGCGGATCAGGTTTTCCAGCTGATCGACAGCGTATTTTGCGACGCCCAGCTTCCTAAGGTGGGCGATGGCCGCAAACCCAAAACCAACCCGCTCAATGCCAACTTCGATAAGAAGGAGTTCCAGGACCTGTGGGCGCGGATCAATCGCAAGGCGGTATACCGTGTCGAGTTCGATTCTTCGGAACTTGTCAGGAAGTGTGTTAGCGCGCTGAACAGCCAGCTGCGGGTTACGCCGCTGCAATACACAATTCAGGAAGGCAAACAGAACGACGGCCTGACCGACGACCAGCTCCGCACTGGCGATGGCTTCACGGTTACGACCACGACTACCGAACAAGGAGGCTCCATCCATTCGCTGGTGAAATATGACCTTGTCGGAAAGGTCGCCGAAAGTGCACAGCTGACGCGAGATACGGCTGCAACCATCCTTGGCCAGACCGAGCCTGCGGTATTCGGGCAGTTCAAGATGAACCCTGAACACTTCATTTCCGAGGCGTCGCGGATCATCGCCGAGCAGAAGGCTGCCATGGTCATCGAGCGCTTGGCCTACGACGAAGTCGATGAGCGTTACGACGTCGACATATTCACTGCCAACCAGACCGGCCAGGACTTCTCACGCGCCTCGGCGAAGCTCAAAAACCATGTCTATGACTACGCAATCACGGACTCGGATGTCGAAAGAGAATTCGTCAAAGAGCTGGACACGAGCACCGAGGTCGTCGTGTACGCCAAACTGCCACGGGGTTTTCTAATCCCGACCCCGGTCGGGGACTACAACCCGGACTGGGCGATTTCGTTCAAGGCTGGCAGCGTGCGGCACATCTATTTCGTGGCTGAAACGAAGGGGACGATGTCCTCGATGAAACTGCGCGAGATCGAGAAAACAAAAATTGAGTGCGCCCGGAAATTCTTCGATGAAATCAACGAGCAGATCACTGAGGATCGTGTCAAATATGACGTCGTTACTGATTATGGAAAGCTGCTGGAGGTGGTCGGTCAAGGTGCTTCTGTGACGGACGATCGTGCACAATGAGACCCCGTTCCATCAACATATTCCTGCTCGATGGGGACCCGGACGGTATCCGTGTTGCTCAGATCTCGATGTCGACAATCCAGGCTATCGCGTTTCGAAAACTGCAGATGAAGCAGGTGCGAGCCACATTCCCCGAACTTGCGCGACCGGGGGTGTACCTGCTGCTGGGCTTCGATGAAGCGCAACCTGATCGGCTCATGGCTTATATCGGGGAGTCCGAAGGAGTAGCCAATCGGCTGCAATATCATGCCGGGAACGACAAAGGCGTGGATAGCAAGCCGTTCTGGACTGAGACCATTGTTCTGGTCAGCAAGGACGAGAACCTCACCAAGTCCCATGCCCGCTATGTTGAAGCCAGGCTGATCGCGGACGCGGGGCTGAACCCACGTTGGACGCTTCTCAATTCCCAGAAAGCAAGCGAGGTCGGCAAGCTACCGCTGCCGGACCGGGCAGCCATGGAAGAGTTCATCGACCAGACAAAGACGCTGGTTGGCGCTCTCGGCTGTGATCTGTTCAAGGTCGTCTCGGGCGACCTGACCAATGGTAACAAACTGGAAATCCCGGTGTCGCCATCCGCGTCAAATGTTGTTTTCGCGTATCGTGGACAAGGCTTTGCTGCTCAAATGTCGATCACTGCCAGCAGCGAGTTCGTTGTGAAGAAGGGATCTATTGCCCGGATCAAAACAACGAATACAATTCCCAAGGGGACTGCTTCCTTACGTTCCGACCTACTCGCTAAGGGCATTCTGGTCGAGCAGAATGACGGCCTCCTCTTCACATCAGACTATATTTTTGCATCTGTGTCGGCCGCTGCTGCCACTGTGACCGGTGCTGCAGCTAACGGCCGAATTCTATGGCGGCTGTCGGATGGTAGGACGTACGCTGAGTGGGAGGAGGCTGAAAATAGCAGTCCGGCGGGTGATCCCGAACCAAAGTTCTAAGTTACCAAAGTGGGGCATGTGACCGGGGGAAGCGCGACCGGCTTTGACGCACTCGGAACTAACGGAGCCTAGATGGAGATCAAATCTAGTGGCTTGGTGCATTCAGCTGAAAGCGACATTCTTCGCCTGCAGCAGATTCTGCGGGAAGGGTATGCCTCGGGCTTCACCATCTTCAAGGAACTGCTTCAAAATGCCGAGGATGCTGGCGCGCGCCGGATGGTCGTTGCCGGACATGACGGCTTCGTTGACGCCACAAATCCGCTGCTTCGAACTCCGGGGCTGATTGTCGCGAATGATGGTCCTGTGCTTGCCCGGCACATGGACGCAATCACTCGCGCGAGTGGCGGTAGTAAAGCGGATGAGCGCTCGGCGGTTGGGC
>VFQM010002831.1_pt1 | contig 12010 bp, 12 predicted proteins | sample 3512391 | NCBI WGS metagenome assembly VFQM01 (sample SAMN10412369, study PRJNA504923) | tailings metagenome | isolation source: Replicate 1 from Balatoc abandoned mine | place: Philippines
TTGCAAACTAATTAACATATTTAGCCAGATTACGGATTTGTTTTTTCTCAACACACACATATACAAGTGAAACTGGTCCTGCTCTTTTAACATACAATGCTATAATTTTGCGGCCATGAGCAACAAAGCAGGAATACCACAAGGCACTAGAGATTTTAATGCAGTCACCGTACAAAAGCGTAATTATATTTTCAATACCATTCGCTCTGTATTTGAACTCTATGGTTTTCAACCACTTGAAACACCAGCCATGGAAAACCTGGATACCCTAATGGGAAAATACGGAGAAGAAGGAGACAAACTGATTTTTAAAATCCTGAACAACGGATTAGACAATCCTGCCAAGCAGGCTCAGATTTCCGCTGATTTTCAAAAAGTACTGGAAGGAAAAAATACCAAGGGGATTACAGAACGCGCATTGCGTTACGACCTGACCATTCCCTTTGCCCGCTATGTGGCCATGAATTATGGACAATTGACATTGCCGTTCAAAAGATACCAGATACAACCGGTTTGGAGAGCAGACCGCCCGCAAAAAGGGAGATACAGAGAATTCTATCAATGCGATGCGGACGTGGTGGGTAGCCAAAGTTTATTGAATGAACTAGAATTGACTTCCATCTACGCTACTGCATTTGAAAAATTGAATCTGCCTGTTGAAATCAGAATCAATAACCGAAAAATTTTAGCCGGGCTTGCTGAGCTCTGCGGTGGACTGCAGGTAATGGTACCCATAACGGTTGCCATTGATAAGCTAGATAAAATTGGTTTGGAAAAAGTAAAAGAAGAATTGGCTGCCAAAGAAATAGCTGATGAGCAAATTGCCATCATTGAAAAATATTTGTCTATTGATGGAAACAATTCAGAAAGAATTGGGCAATTAAAAGCACTAATGCAAGAGAATGCTACTGCATTGAAAGGCATTGAAGAACTGGAATATATTTTAGAAAATCATCCCAATAAAAATCGCGCACAGGTAGTAGTTGACTTTACCTTGGCCCGTGGATTGAATTATTACACTGGTACCATTTTTGAGATTAAAGCCATTGGTGCACAAATGGGAAGCATTGGAGGCGGTGGACGTTACGATGATCTTACCGGTTTGTTTGGTGTACCCAATGTACCTGGTGTTGGCATTAGCTTTGGAGTAGACCGGATTTATGACGTACTGGAAGAGCTACAACTATTTCCTGAAGCAGTACAAAAGGGAACCAAGGTTTTGTTCTTTAATTTGGGTGCTGCTGAATCTAAAAAAGCATTTGAATTGATGCAGGATTTGAGAGACAGAGGGATTGCCTGTGAACTATACCATGAAGCAGCCAAGTTTGATAAACAATTCAAGTATGCGGAAAAAAAACAAGTCCCTCATGTTATAATCATCGGTAGTACCGAATTAACAGAAGGGACCTGTATTCTAAAAAATATAGTAAACGGAGAGCAAAAAACTATTTCACAGACAGAATTGGCTTCGCAACTTTTCTAAAAACAATTGATTGAGTGGCAGCAGGCTCTTTGGTTCCTACCAATTCATAGCCCATGGCTAGAATAGTAACCCCAGTTACTACTTTACCGTCATTACGTGTGAATTTTGCAGTACCCTGAAACTGAGTAATTACGTAAACATCTTCTCCAGATTTTTCCAGTGTTGAGGAACCGGCAGCAGAATTCATCATCAATACACCATTTTCAAGTACTACGGTAACTTCCGCAACAGGGCTTCCTTCAGGAAACTTATACTTTCCTAAAAGCTGATTAACCGTTGAGTCGGTTGGAGTAGTTTGTGCACTAGCAGCCGTTGTTAATCCAACCATCATTAAAACAAGTACAATAATCTTTTTCATTTCAGTAATATTTTTAAAACAAATTAATCAATTCAGTATATAAAGCAACTAGCTATTATATAAAATCTTTATCAACTTTTGATAAAAGGCAAATTAGTCCCCAATTTCAGTCACTTTCTAATAATTAAAAGCTCCCCAACTATGTAAGCCCCTCGTAAATGATGGCAGCCCCCTGACCTACTCCCACACACATGGTGGCTAGTCCATACTTTGTACGGCTTCTATGCATCTGGTGGATCAAAGTTGCCGAAATACGAGCACCCGAACAACCCAATGGATGGCCTAGCGCTATGGCACCTCCGTTTACATTTACGATAGTGGAGTCTAACCCCAGATCTTGTATACAGGCTAAACTTTGAGAAGCAAAAGCTTCGTTTAATTCCACTAACCCTAAATTGTTAATAGTAAGTCCAGCTCTTTTTAATGCTTTATTGGTAGCAGGTACTGGGCCAATTCCCATTATCGCTGGATCTACCCCTGCAACAGCCATGCTGGTAATTTTGGCAATGGGGTTCAGATTAAATAATTTAACAGCTTCTTCGCTTGCTAATAAAACAGCGGCAGCCCCATCATTAATACCCGATGCATTGCCTGCTGTAACCGTTCCGTCTTTGATAAAAGCTGGCTTTAAAGCAGCTAATTTTTCTAAACTTGTTTTGCGCGGATGCTCGTCTTTATTCATCCAGCTTACCATTCTGTCTTCTACAAATTCCACCGCCACTATTTCGTCATTCCAAATTCCTGCCGCTTCTGCTGCAAAGTATTTTTCCTGCGATTGCAACGCAAAAGCATCCTGGGCTTCTCTGGATATTTTCCAGGTTCTGGCCACATTCTCCGCCGTTTCACCCATGGTATAAGGATGGTATTTTTCTGCTAAAGCAGGATTTATAAAGCGCCATCCGAAACTGGTATCATAGGTTTCTAGCTTTCTGCTCCAGGGCGTTTCTGCTTTTGCCATTACAAAAGGCGCCCTGGTCATGCTTTCTACCCCACCGGCTATATAAAAGAGTCCGTCCCCACATTGAATGGCCCGGGCTGCGTCCATAATTGCCTGTAACCCACTGGCACAGAGTCTGTTAACCGTTGAACCCGCAACGGTTGTAGGCAAACCCGCCAACAATGCAGACATTCGGGCTACGTTGCGGTTATCCTCCCCCGCCTGATTCGCTGCACCGGCTATTACCTCTTCAATGGCATTGGGATCTATATCTGGATTGCGTTCTATCAAAGCCCTAATAACAGTTGCCAACAAATCATCGGGTCTTACAGAGCTTAATTTACCTCCCAATCTTCCGATGGGCGTTCTTACAGCATCAATCACATAACAAGCGCTACTCATAGAATATAATTGAGGCTGCAAGATATAAGTTATCTTTGCAGAATGAGTGCTTTGTTACCCAATATTCGCCACCAGAGCCCCGAAAGCCTGGAAACTTACTTCGATAGCATCGGCGAGAAAAAATTCAGGCTAAAACAGGTTCAGGAATGGCTATGGCAAAAACATGCCCACAGCTTTGAGGCCATGAGTAATCTTAGCAAAGCACTTAGGACCAAATTGACAGAAGATTTTTCCTTACCTGCTCTAACCACAGACGCTACCCAATTCAGTAATGACGGCACTATCAAAAGCCGTTTTAAAACATTTGATGGCCATTTGATTGAGGGGGTATTGATTCCTACAGACGATAGAAAAACTGCCTGTGTTTCTTCACAGATTGGGTGCAGCTTAAGCTGCAAGTTTTGCGCAACTGGTTATATGCAACGTAAAAGGAATTTACACTTTGATGAAATTGTAGACCAAGTGGTCTTAATTAATCAACAAAGTGAATCGGTTTTTGAAAAGAAACTGACCAATATTGTTTTCATGGGCATGGGTGAACCCCTGTTGAACTATAACAATGTTTTAAAAGCCATTGAAAAAATTTCTTCAGAAGACGGATTATTCATGAGTCCTAGAAGAATCACGGTTTCTACAGCAGGTGTTGCGAAGCAAATTAAAATGCTGGGTGACGACCAAGTAAAATTTAAATTGGCGCTTTCTTTGCACGCCCCCAACGATGCAAAAAGAAATGAAATCATGCCGATTAATGAGACGAACAATATCAAAGTACTCATTGAAGCATTGAATTATTTTTATAAAAAAACCGGGAACGAAATAACACTGGAATATATCCTGTTTAAAAACCTGAATGACTCTGCAAAAGATGCGGAAGAACTAACCAAAGTATACAGACAAATTCCAGCTGACCTAATAAATATTATTGAATACAATAGTATTGATGCATTTAAATTTACCAAACCCGACGAAGAAGATACCCAGCGATTCATGGACATTCTTGCGGCCAATAAAGTAAATGCAAGATTGAGAAGAAGCCGAGGCAAAGACATTGATGCGGCTTGCGGACAGCTGGCCAACAAAGGCTAAGAGGAAAGAAACGCTTTCAAATACTATTATTCATCCTGTTGTAAAACAGCAAATTGACACTATGCAAAAAAGAACAGACAACTTCAGCAAATTCGCCGAAAAGAAAAAAGGCGCTGCAATTAAAGAAGCCATTCGTCAGGAAAAAAGAAAAATCAAGGCAGAAGCCAGAGCCGTAGGCGAAGAAATGCGAGCGAAGAAAAAAGCACAAGCTCGTGGAGAAGTTTACAATGGTCCAAAGCCATCTGAAGCTTCAGAAAAATTTACTAGCCGTTCCAGTAAAACTGTAAAGGAAAATAAAACTGAAAGACCCGCCAGCGGATCTTATAAAGCATTTAAAGAAGGAAAATCAGGTGGCAAAAATTTCGCAAAAGACAAACCCGCGAAAGCATCTTACCCTGGCAATCCCAGAGACGCAGATTACAAAGCCAAAGCAGTAGGCAGCGAACCTATGCCATTGAATAAATTTATTGCACATGCCGGCGTATGTGGCAGAAGGGAAGCAGCCGAATTGGTAAAAGATGGTAAAGTAACCGTAAACGGAGATAAGATTTTTGAACCAGGATATAAAGTTTCACAAACAGATAAGGTTGTAGTAAAAGGCAAGACTGTTTTTCTACAGAAAAATCTGGTGTACCTCTTGTTAAATAAACCCAAGGATTTTATTACTACAGCAAATGATCCGCAGGGAAGAAAAACGGTGTTGGATTTAGTTAAAGGCGCAACACCAGAAAGAGTATACCCTGTTGGAAGATTAGACAGAAACACAACGGGTGTTTTGTTATTGACCAACGATGGAGAACTGGCTCAGAAGCTAACCCATCCTTCTTTTGAAGTAAAGAAGATTTATGAAGTAACCCTTGACAAACCCGTTACCAAAAAAGACCTGGATCAAATTGCCAGTGGGGTTACGTTGGAAGATGGATTTGTAGCCGCAGATTCGGTTGGATATGCCGACCCAAAAACAAAAAATGTAGTAGGAATAGAAATTCACAGCGGACGCAATAGAATTGTGCGCAGAATTTTTGAACACTTGGGTTACGATGTTAAAGCGCTGGACAGGGTTATGTTTGCCAACCTCACCAAGAAAAATGTAGAAAGAAGCAAATGGCGTTTCTTGAATGAGAAGGAAGTTCGTTTGCTGAAATTCATGAACAAATCATTCGTTAGAAAAAACAAGACAGAGAATCCAGCATGAGTATCGATATCATTTTAGAAACCCCTGATTTTGTAGCGGTTAATAAGCCCTCCGGACTCTTAAGTATTCCAGATAGAATGGGGGTAGAAATTTCTTTAAAGGATTTATTGAAGCAGAAGTACGGACAGATCTATACAGTACATCGTTTGGACAAAGACACCAGTGGCATTATAATTTTTGCCAAAAATGAAACTTCCCATAAAGCACTTTCAGCGCTGTTTGAAAGTAGGGAAATGGAAAAGTTTTATCTCGGTTTGGTACAAGGACAAATGATGAATACATCTGGTAGTATTGATGCTGCTATCATGGAACATCCTGGCAAGACCACCAAGATGATGACCCATGTAAAAGGGAAGCCCTCTTTAACCGATTACGAAGTACAAGAACAATTCAGGTTATACAGCTGGGTAAGATTTCAGATTCACACTGGCAGAACGCACCAAATCAGGGTGCATATGCAGCATATTGGACACAGCATAGTATGTGATGAAATATACGGTGATCCCAAACCCGTTTTGCTGTCTTCTATCAAGAAGAATTTCAAACTGGCGAAAGTAGCAGAAGAAGAAAAGCCAATCTTATCTAGACTGGCTTTACATTCCTCTCAATTGAATTTTATGTATGAGGGCGTTGATTATGCATTAGAAGTTCCATTGCCTAAAGACTTAAGAGCGGTATTGCAACAATTAAAAAAATGGAAGGGATAAATGAAATGAGGGAAGTGTTTATTGCTTAAACACTTTTCCTCCTTTCATTACAAATTTAACTCTTCCCATACTGCTTACATCTTTTTCTGGATTACCCTCTACCGCAATAATATCGGCCATCTTATCTTTTTCAATGCTACCGATAGAATTGTCGCCTAATAAATCAGCAGCGTTTACGGTGGCGCATTTAATGGCTTCTAATATTGGCATCCCTACTTCAGTCATGTATTGAAATTCCATCCAGTTTTTGCCATGCGCATATACGCCAGCATCTGTACCAAATGCAATCTTCACTCCTCGTTTATAGGCTTTGGCAAAAGTTCCCTGAATAAAATTCCCTATTACCAATGCTTTTGCTTTAACCATATCAGGATAATAACCAGGCTTCTTGGCAGAATCTGCTGTTGACTTTCCCGCAACAATAGTAGGCACTAAATAGGTTCCTCTTTCTTTCATTAAATCCATTACTTCCTCTGTCATATAACTTCCATGCTCAATAGAATGTACGCCTCCCAATACCGCTCTCTTCATCCCTTCAGCTCCGTGTGCATGCGCTGCAACCTTAAACCCATAATCATTGGCGGTTTGAACAATTGCTTTAATTTCTTCTAAACTGAATTGTGCGCCACTACCATCTTTGGCCATACTAAGCACACCGCCTGTTGCAGTAATTTTAATTAGGTCTGCTCCATCTTTATACCTTTGACGTACTGCTTTAGCAGCGTCTTCTACACTGTTCACTACTCCCTCTCTAGGACCAGGATCGCCCATTAAATCTTTTCTATAGTTATTGGTGGGATCAGCGTGTCCGCCAGTGGAAGCCAAGGATTTTCCAGCGGTATATACACGAGGTCCTACAATCCATCCTTTGTTGATGGCATTTCTTAATGCAATATTTACATTAGTACCACCTAGATCTCTAACAGCGGTAAATCCACTTATCAATGTTTTTTCAGCAAACATGACCGATTGAAATGCATAGTCTGCTGGGTTAAAAGTAAATCCATTTAAATAATTGGCAGGTCCCGTTTCAGATTCTAAATGCACATGCATATCAATTAAACCTGGCATAACGGTTAACTTCTTTAAATCTATTACTGTGCTACCAGCTGTTGCAGCGGTATATCCTTTTTGAACTTCAACAATTTTATTCCCCTCTACAACAATAGTCATTGCAGGTAGTTGAGTGGCATTTTTTACATCAATTAATTGACCACAATGAATAAATGTTCGTTGTGCTATTACAGCATTGCCAATTAATAAAATAGCCGCCAAAAAGTATTTACGCATAAAATGATTTTTAGGAAGTTAAGCATTCTATACTGAACAAAAAAGCCCAGCATTTACCGGGCATAATCAACAACTAAAAAATTATTTATTGGGCTGTGGGGTATAACGCAAATAAGGTTTTACCACTGTAACTCCTTTTGGAAAACGTTGTATTGCATCAGCCGTGCTTACAGCTGGAACCACAATAACATCTTCTCCTTCTTTCCAATCTGCTGGTGTAGCAACACTATATTCTGCAGTAAGCTGCAAAGAATCAATTACCCTCAACACTTCATTAAAATTTCTACCAGTAGATGCAGGATAAGTGATCATTAATTTCACTTTCTTGTCTGGCCCTATAATGAACAAAGAACGAACAGTAAAAGTTTCTGAAGCGTTTGGGTGAATCATATCATAGGCATGAGAAATGCTCCTGTCTTCATCGGCAATTATTGGAAAATCAACCAGCGTGTGTTGGGTTTCATTGATATCTCCAATCCATCCAGCATGTTTTTCTAAACTATCCACACTTAATGCCAAAACTTTTACATTGCGTTTTTGAAATGCATCTTTTAGCGCAGCTGTTCTACCTAATTCTGTTGTACAAACAGGTGTGTAATCGGCAGGATGAGAAAAAAGAACGCCCCAGCTATTACCTAAATACTTATAAAAATCAATAGGACCAATACTGGTTTGTGCAGCAAAATTGGGGGCGATATCGCCAAGTCTTAAAGCCATTGTATTGAATTTAGAAAGCGAATATAGTAATTTCCTACTACTTTAGTAGACTAATAAATTATCCTTTAGCTGGGTTATCTTTTTCAGGAGACCTTACCGTCCTGGCTTTTTGCAAAGCGCTTTTGCCAAACTTATTTTTTACAGAATCAATGGCTTTATACAAATCCCCTTTTTTATCTGATTCATCAAATAAAGAGCCTTGCAAAACATGTGAAGTAAGTTCAGATAAACGAACGCCTAACAATCGAATAGGTTGACCTTTTTGGTAAAGCTTATGAAACAAATCTATTGCTACAGGTATGAGCTCATCATCGCGTAATGTGTAACTGATGGAAGTTTGTTTTGAAGTAGTGTCAAAATTGGGATAACGAATTTTAACAGCAATACAACCGGCTAGTTTTCCATCTTGCCTTAATTCATAAGTTACTTTTTCGGTCATTCTTACCAACTCGCTCAATAGAAAACTTTCATCGGTTTTATTTTCTTCAAAAGTGTTTTCTGTAGAAATAGACTTAGACTCATGATAAGGCTGTACAATTCCTTCATGAATACCTTGAGATTTTTTCCAGAGATCTGCGCCTGATTTCCCTAATACTTTTTCTAAAAGAGCAATTGGTGTATTACTTAATTGTTGAATGGTATAAATACCCATTTGATTCAACTTCGTATGCAAGGATTCCCCTACACCAGAAAATTTATTGACAGGCAATGGGGCTAAAAATTCTTTTTCCATTCCTGGCTGCACAAATAAATAACCATTGGGCTTTGCTTCGTCCGTGGCAATTTTGGCAATCATTTTATTACTGGCCAATCCAAATGAAATAGGAAGTTTGGTTTGCTCAATTATTTCATTGCGCAAATCAATGGTCCATTGAAAAGGATCAAAAAATTTGTCCATCCCTGTCAAGTCAATGTAAAATTCATCAATGGATGCTTTCTCAAATAAAGGAGCTTTGGCTGCAATAATATCGGTAACCCACCTGGAGTAACGGCTATACTCCCCCCTGGTCCCTCTTACAATAATAGCATGTGGGCAAAGCTGCATGGCTTTTTTCATGGGCATAGCACTGCGCACACCAAACTTTCTAGCTTCGTAACTGCAGGTAGTTACAACCCCTCTATCAGCACTTCCCCCTACAATCACGGCTTTCCCCTTTAATGTAGGGTTGTTGATCATTTCAACACTTACAAAAAAGGAGTCCAGATCTAAGTGAGCAATATATCGTTGGGGCGTTGTCATTGCCATAGCAATATCACCCTTTTATGTGATGGGACAATCGTTATAATGGTGTAAAAAATTTACAACCCTTTGTAAATATCTAATAACCCATCCGGTAGCGTAACATAAACTTTTTTAGCCGCACGATCAATTTTGTCTAGTGTTTCTGCATGCAAGGGAATCAGGGCTTCATTCCCTTCCAGGGTTACACGCAATAGAACCTGATGAGGCTGTTCAATTACTTCTTCTATAGGACCCAGGTTTTCGTCTTCATCTGTTATAATTTCATATCCTAGTAAAGAAATTGGGGCATCTTTTCCCGCCAGATTTCTAAAGTCAGCATCCAGCAACCAGACTGGTTTACCTGTAAATCGGGCAGCCATTTCCTTGCTTTGAATTCCTTCCAATTTTACATAGGTTTCTTCTGCATCTTTGGCTTTGCCAGACTCTATAAAATAAGGAATATAGGAGCCTTTCACCTCTTCAATAAAAAGGGCTTTTACGTCTTTCAGATTGGTTTTCTTACCCAAGGAATGTTTCAGAATCAATTCGCCCTTTACGCCAAATACGGCCACCATTTTACCAACATGAATATATTCTTGCATGGTGCAATTTAATGAATGAATAAGGAACATGAAAAAGGCCTGGTAAACCAGGCCTTCTTAATTCGTATGAATGCTTGCATTAAGCTTCAGCTGGTGCTGATTCCTCAGCAGGCGCAGCAGACTCTTCTTGCTTCTCTTCTACTTTTTTAACTACAGGCACATAAGCTTTCTTTGCAGATTGCTTGCTCTTGTGTTCACTGTTTCTGCGAGTGATGTTTGCTTCATGACTGTTGTGCCATTCTTGGAACTTGGTCATTGCAGTTGCATCATCAAACAAACCTAACTTAACACCACGCAATAAGTGCTTTAAGTACAATACTCCTTTGAAAGAAAGGATTCTGCGTACAGTGTCGGTTGGCTGCGCACCTTTGTTTAACCACTCTAGTGCTTTCTGACGATCTAACTGGATACTTGCAGGTACAGTTAGTGGGTTGTAAGTTCCGATTTTTTGAATGAACTTACCATCTCTTGGTGCACGAGCATCGGCTACTACAATAAAGTAGAATGGACGCTTTTTACTTCCGTGTCTTTGAAGTCTCATTTTAACTGCCATCTTAAATAGACATTTAAAGGCTTTAATAATAGGGTTTATCCGGTAGAAACCGGAACGCGAAATTAGGTGATTCCCGATAATTATCCAAAGTTTAGCGCCTCATTCCGGGGAAACGGCCGCCCATTGGCATATTATTCATCATTTTCATCATCTGTTTCATCTGCTCAAACTGCTTCATAAAGGCGTTTACCTCCTGTAAATCCTTGCCCGCTCCTTTGGCAATCCTGGCCCTTCTGGAGGGTGTTAAACTATCCGGGTTGGCCCTTTCGTAGGGGGTCATGGAACTGATCATGGCTTCAATCCCCTTGAAAGCATCGTCTTTAATATCAATATCTTTTACGGCTTTTCCTACTCCCGGAATCATGCCCATCAGGTCTTTCAGGTTACCCATTTTCTTGATCTGTTGGAGTTGGTCTAAGAAATCTTGAAAGTCGAACTGGTTTTTACGGATTTTTTTCTCCAGCTTTTTGGCTTCTGCTTCATCAAACTGTGCTTGGGCTTTTTCTACCAAAGTAGTGATATCCCCCATTCCCAGAATACGCTGCGCCATCCTTTCCGGATAAAACACATCCAGGGTTTCCATCTTCTCTCCACTACTCACGAATTTGATGGGCTTATCTACGGTGTATTTAATAGACAATGCAGCACCACCTCGAGTATCGCCATCCAGTTTGGTTAGTACCACACCTGTAAAATCAAGACGGTCGTTAAAGGCTTTGGCCGTATTCACCGCATCTTGCCCCGTCATGGAGTCTACTACAAATAAGATTTCGGAGGGATTAACAGCGGCTTTAATATTGGCCACTTCATTCATCATCAACTCGTCTATAGCCAAACGGCCGGCAGTATCTATGATGACTACATTTTTATTGGTTGCTTTTGCTTCCTTGATGGCATTCAGCGCAATGGCTACCGCATCTTTATTTTCACGCTCACTGTAAATACTTACCCCAATTTGTTCTGCCAAAACTGTTAACTGATCAATAGCGGCAGGTCTGTAAATATCTGCAGCTACTACCAGCGGGCTTTTTCCCTTTTTGGTTTTTAAATAATTCGCCAGCTTTCCGGTGAAGGTAGTTTTACCACTACCCTGTAAACCTGCAATCAAAATCACGGCAGGTCGGCCTTCTACTTCAAAAGCAGCTTCTTGCCCACCCATTAATTCGGTTAACTCATCCTGTACAATTTTTACCATTAATTGCCCGGGGCTGATAGCGTTCAACACTTTTGAACCAACCGCTTTGTCTTTAACCTTATCGGTAAATTCCTTGGCAATTTTAAAATTCACGTCAGCGTCCAATAATGCCCTGCGGATATCTTTTACCGTATTGGCAATATTAAGTTCATTAATTCTGGCTTCCCCTTTTAAATTCTTAAACGCTGATTCTAATTTCTCTGATAAATTCTGAAACATGATATCTCACTTGTTGTTAAACGAAGTGCAAATATACTAGCTTG
>VFQM010002836.1_pt1 | contig 11987 bp, 12 predicted proteins | sample 3512391 | NCBI WGS metagenome assembly VFQM01 (sample SAMN10412369, study PRJNA504923) | tailings metagenome | isolation source: Replicate 1 from Balatoc abandoned mine | place: Philippines
AATGGTTGGCTGCTGTAGCTCAGTGGTAGAGCGCATCCTTGGTAAGGCTGAGGTCGGGAGTTCAATCCTCCCCAGCAGCACCATTCGAACCTTCCGACAGGTTTAGCAGCGGCGGCCGATTGTGCCGTCGACAAAGGCGCGGGCCCAGTTCTGGCTGGATGCGTGCTCGTTGGATAGGTCGTCGGGATCGAGGTTGCGCAGCGTTACCAGCTGGTCATGTGATAGCGGCGCTTCAAAGTTCAGTCCCAATCGACCCTGGGCGCACCAGGCGACATCGGCAAACAGCTCAAGTCTTGGCAGCCGCAAGATGCACGAAGCGCCTGGGCGCAGCGTGAATTGCGAAGCGACCCGGGCGCCGGTGGCCGAGATATTCTCGAGCACGGCCGGGCCCTGGCCATCCAGGGTGATCAGCGTTGCGGGCAGCCGCAAGCGCAGGCGCGAACTGGCGCGGCGGCCGCAATTGGCCAGGTGCTGGGGGTCTTCGCAGCCCATCGCCCGCGCATGCCACGGACATGGCCAATGCGGCGTAAGGCTGGCCTAGGCACTTGCCCCTAGCTGGCGCGCAAGTCGGCCCATTCCGGATGGCGCTTGAACTGCGCGGCGACATAGCTGCAGACCGGATCGATCGTAAAACCCTGCGCGCGGGCATCGGCGACCAGCGCCTCGACCAGCTTGCCGGCCACGCCCTGTCCGCCGATTTCGCGCGGAACCAACGTGTGTTCCGCGGCGCGGACAGTGCCGCGCTGCACCCAGGTCAGCCGGCCGATTTCGGTCTCTCCGGGCAAATGGGCATGGTATTCACCGACCCGGTCCGAACCGTGGCGGGTTATAGTCACTTCGGCCATGATCGTTTCCTGATGCTTGACGCCGGGCAATGCGGCCATAAGGCGCAGATATGGCCATGCAGTTCCTCTCCGACAATGCCGCCTCGGTCCATCCTGCGCTGTGGCGGGCAATGCAGGCGGCGGACGCCCCTGATTCGCCCTATGATGGCGATGCGCTGAGCCAGCGGCTCGACGCGGCCTTTGGCGAGGTCTTCGGGCGCGACTGCGCGGTGCTCTGGGCGGCGACCGGGACTTCGGCCAATTGCCTGGCGCTGGCGAGCATGGTCCAGCCCCATGGCGGCGTGGTCTGCCACCGCGAAGCCCATATCGAGGTCGACGAGGGCGGGGCGCCCGGCTTCTACCTCCACGGCGCCAAGCTGATGCTGGCCGAGGGCGAGGGGGCCAAACTGACGCCCGCGGCCATCGCCGCCGTGATCGATCCGCTCCGCAACGATGTCCACCAGGTCCAGCCGCACGCCGTTTCGATCACCCAGGCGAGCGAATATGGCCGGGCCTATCAGCCAGCCGAAATGGCGGCGATTGGCGCCTATTGTGCCGAGCGCGGTCTGCCGCTGCACGTCGATGGCGCGCGGTTCGGCAACGCGGTGGCCTTCCTCGGCTGCACGCCGTGGGAAGCCTGCCAGGGGGCGGCGGCGCTGAGCTTCGGCATGATCAAGAATGGCGGGATGAGCGCCGAGGCGCTGGTCTTCTTCGACACGGGCCTGGCCGATGTTGCCCGCTATCGCCGCAAGCGCGCCGGGCATCTGCAGTCGAAAGGCCGCTACCTCGCCGCCCAGCTCCTCGCCATGCTTGAGGGCGACCTGTGGCTGGAGAACGCCCGCCACGCCAACGCCGCCGCGCAGGAGCTGGCCAGCGCGGCGCAGGACCGCCTGTTGCACCCGGTCGAAGCCAACGAGGTGTTCCTGCGGCTGACCGCGCCCGAGCGCGAGGCGCTGCGGGCCCAGGGCTTCTCCTTCTATGATTGGGGTGATGATGCCGCGCGGATGGTGACGGCCTGGAACAGCCCGATGGAGCATGTCTCGGCCTTGGCCCGCGCGATTGCAGCGCTATGAGCGGTGTGACGCTGACGCCGCGCTCGATCGCGGCGTTCATTTTCCTGGCGCTGGTCTGGGGCTCGACCTGGCTGGTGATCAAGGACCAGATCAGCGAAGTGCCGCCAGCCTGGTCAGTCGTCTGGCGCTTTATCCTGGCGGCGACGGCCATGTCGGCCTTTGCCCTGCTGCGGCGCGAGCGGATGCGGCTGACGGCCCGCGAAATGGCCGTGGCGATTGCCATGGGCGTGTTCCAGTTCAGCCTCAACTTCCAGCTGATCTACCGTTCTGAGCACTACCTCACCTCGGGCCTCGTCGCCGTGGTCTTCGCGCTGATGATTGTGCCCAATGCGATCCTGGCGCGACTGGTGCTGGGAGCGGCGCTGACCCGGCGGTTCCTGGCCGGATCGGCCATTGCCCTGGCGGGCATCGCGCTGCTGATGCTCCACGAATACCGCATCGCCCCGCCGAACAGCGGTGTCACGACCGGGGTGCTGCTGGTGACGGGGGCGATCCTCTCGGTCTCGGTCGGCAACCTGCTGCAAGCCACGCAAACAGCGCGCGCGGTGCCGGTGGTCTCGCTGATGGCCTGGGGGATGATCTGGGGCGTGGTGGCGAGCGCGGGCTATGCGATTGTCGCGGTCGGCGCTCCGGCGCTCGATCCGCGCCCGGCCTATCTGGCGGGGATTGCCTACCTCGGCCTGGTCGGCTCGGCGCTGACCTTCCCGCTCTATTCGCAGCTGATCCGCGAATGGGGGCCGGGTCCGGCGGCCTATAACGGCGTTGCCGTGCCGGTAGTGGCGATGATCCTTTCGACCCTGTTCGAAGGCTATGAATGGAGTCTGCTGGCTGGTGGTGGGGCAGTGCTCGCCATGGCCGGACTGCTGGTTGCGCTGTCAGGCCGGAAGTAGACTGGCCAGCCCTTCACGGTAGGTCGGATAGCGCGGGCTCCAGCCGAGCACCCGCTTCGCCTTGCCGTTCGCGACCCGCCGGTTCTCGGCATAAAAGGCACGCGCCATGGGCGACAGGCCGGCCGCATCCAGCGATTGCAGCGGCGGCTGCGCCAGGCCGAGCAGCGCGCAGGCATGCTCGATCACCTCGTTCTGGCTGCACGGCAGATCATCGCTGATATTGTAGGCCCCGGCAGGGGCTTCGAGCGCCAGCACGGCGGCGCTGACGATGTCATCGGCATGGACCCGGCTGAACACCTGGCCGGCCAGGTCGATCCGGTGGGCCTTGCCCCCGCGCACCCGGTCGAGCGCCGAGCGGCCGGGGCCATAGATCCCCGGCAGGCGCAGCACCCGAGCGCCGCGGGCCAGCCATTCGGCGTCGGCATCGGCACGGGCGGTGCGGCGGCCAGTCCCGGTTGGCGCGCTTTCATCGACCCAGGCCCCGGCGGTGTCGCCATAGACCCCGGTTGAGGAGAGATAGGTCAGCGGCTTGCCCGCCAAGGCATCACCATAGATCAGCAATACCGGATCGCCGTCCGCACCGGGCGGGACCGAGGATAGCACCTGATCCGCGTCGGCCAGTGCCATCCGCACCGATCCGGCATCGTCGAACCGCAGCGTCCCGGCGCTGCCAGTGGAGACGACTTCCCAGCCGCGCGCAGACATGGCGAGGGCAAAGCGGGCCGCGGTGTAACCGAGGCCGAAGATGAACAAGCGTTTCACCGTGCTTTCCTATCCGTTCGTGTCGGGCGAAGTCGAGACACTTGCACAGGCATCTCGACTTAGTTCGATGCGAGCGGCATTGAGGGCCGATGGACGCCATCACCGCACCCCCCGCCGCCCCGCCCGTCATCCGCCGCGAAGACTATCGGCCCCCGGCCTGGCTGGTCCCGCAGATCCGGCTGAAGTTCACGCTCGGGCTGGAGCAGACCCGCGTCCAGGCCAGCCTTGACGTCAGGCGCAACCCGGCGGCTGAGCCAGCTGGCGTGCTGCGGCTCAATGGCGATGGCCTGACCCCGGCGGGCGTATGGATCGATGGCGCGGCCAGCACTGACTGGCGGATGGACGGCAGCGACCTTGTGATCACGCTCAGCGCCGATGCGCATGAGGTCGGGATAGAGACCGAGATCAATCCGGCCGCCAATACCCAGCTGATGGGGCTCTATGCCTCGAACGGCATGCTCTGCACCCAGTGCGAGGCCGAAGGCTTCCGCCGCATCACCTTCTTCCCCGACCGGCCCGATGTGCTGTCGGTCTATACCGTCCACATGGCGGGGCCCAAGGCGCTGTTCCCGGTGCTGCTGTCCAACGGGAACTGCACGGCCAGTGGCGCCGGCGAGGATGGCACCCACTGGGCCGAATGGCACGATCCCTGGCCCAAGCCGAGCTATCTCTTCGCGCTGGTGGCGGGCGATCTCGTCGCCAACCACGATACCTTCACGACGATCAGCGGCCGCAAGGTCGATCTCAACATCTGGGTCCGCGATGGCGACCAGGACCGCACGCATCACGCGATGAAGGCATTGAAGGATTCGATGCGCTGGGACGAGGAGGTGTTCGGCCGCGAATACGATCTGGACCTGTTCAACATCGTCGCCGTGTCAGACTTCAACATGGGGGCGATGGAGAACAAGGGGCTCAACGTCTTCAACACCCGCTACATCCTGGCCGATCCGGATACCGCGACCGACATGGACTATGACGGGATCGAGGGGGTGGTCGCCCACGAATACTTCCACAACTGGTCGGGCAACCGCGTGACCTGCCGCGACTGGTTCCAATTGAGCCTCAAGGAAGGCTTCACCGTGCTGCGCGACCAGCTGTTCAGCCAGGACATGGGCAGCGAACCGGTCAAGCGGATCGAGGATGTCCGCGTGCTGCGCTCGGCCCAGTTCCCCGAAGATTCGGGGCCGCTGGCGCACCCGATCCGGCCCGATGCCTATCAGGAGATCTCCAACTTCTATACCGCCACGGTCTATAACAAGGGCGCCGAAGTGATCCGGATGATGCGCACGCTGGTTGGGCCGGAACGGTTCCGCAAGGGCTGCGACCTCTATTTCGAGCGCCATGACGGCGAGGCGGCAACCTGCGAGGACTTCGTCAAGGCGATCGAGGACGGGGCCGGGATCGACCTCACCCAATTCCGCCTGTGGTACAGCCAGGCCGGCACGCCCAAGGTCACCGCGCGGCTGACCCATGAAGGCGATACGGCGCGCCTGACCTTGTCCCAGGAAGTGCCCGCCACGCCAGGCCAGCCGGTCAAGCAGCCGATGGTCATTCCGCTACGGATTGCCCTGTTCGACCGAAAAACCGGGAAACACGAAGGTGAACAACTAGTTACCTTGAACGAACCTCAAGCCGAGTTGAGCTTTCCTGGATTTGCCGAGCGCCCGGTCCTCTCGCTGGGGCGCGGGTTCTCGGCGCCGGTCAATATCGCGGTCGACAGCTCGGCGGCGGACCTGCTGTTCCTGGCTGCCAACGATGACGATCCGTTTGCCCGTTACGAGGCCTTGCAGCAGCTGGTTGTGCAGCACCTGGTCGCGGCGATCGGCGGAGGGATGCTGTGCGAGGCTGAGCGCCAGAGCGGGCGCGAGGCGATCGGGCAGGCCATGGCAGCGGTACTGGCCGATCCTGCGCTTGATGATCTGATGCGCGGCGAACTGATGCCACTGCCGGGCGAAACCTACCTGGCCGAACAATTCGCCCTGGCCGATCCCGGCGCGATCCGGGCGGAGCGCGAAGGCCTCAAGGCCTGGCTGGGCGCGCAGCTGCAAGACGCCTTCGTCGCGCTCCATGCCCGCGCCAGTGCCGTGCCCTACAGCCTCTCGGCCGAGGCGCGCGGGGCGCGCAAGGTCAAGACCCAGGCGCTGGTCTATCTGGCGGCGGGCGTGCCCGCGCTGGCGGCCGAGCTGGCGACGGCCCAGTTCGATGCGGCTGACAACATGACCGACCGCCAGGGCGCAGCCATGGTGCTGGCCGGGCTCGACACGCCGCTGCGCGAGGCCAAGCTGGCCGCGTTCTACCAGCGCTTTGCCGGCAATGCGCTGGTGATCGACAAGTGGTTCACGCTCCAGGCCGGCTCGCTCCACCCACGCGTGCTCGATCAGGTCGAGACGCTGGCCAAGCATCCCGACTTCACGCTCAGCAACCCCAACCGGGTCCGCGCGCTTTATATGGCCTTGGCTGGCAACCTCGGGGCGTTCCACGCCGCCGATGGCCGTGGTTATCGCCTGATTGCCGATCTGATCCTCGCGCTCGATCCGCTCAACCCGCAGACCGCGGCGCGGTTCGTCGCACCGCTCGGCCGCTGGCGGCGGATCGAACCGGGCCGGGCGGCGCTGATGCGAGCCGAACTGGAACGGATCCTGGCGGCCCCCAGCCTGTCAAAGGACACCTATGAGCAGGTGAGCAAGAGCCTTGGCTGAGCCGGTCGAGGTCAACCGCGCGCAGGTACTCGAAGGCTTGCCGCATGGCTTCCTTGGCCGGCGCGGCGGGGTCTCGAGCGGCGTTGTCTCGGGCCTCAATGTCGGTCTCGGCACTGGCGATGAACCGGATGCCGTGGCCGAGAACCGGCGGCGGGCGATCGCGGCCGTGCAGCCTGGCGCGCAGCTGGCCACCGTCTATCAAGTCCATTCGCCCGACTGCGTGACAGTGACCGAGCCCTGGCCCGATGCCGCGCGCCCTCATGCCGATGCGCTGGTGACCTACCGGCCTGGCCTGCTGCTGGGTGTCGTCACTGCCGATTGCGCCCCGGTGCTGCTGGCGGACCGGCAGGCCGGCGTGGTTGGCGCAGCCCATGCCGGGTGGAAGGGGGCGGTTGGCGGGGTGACCGATGTCACCATCGCGGCGATGGAGGCCCTGGGGGCCAAGCGGTCGCGGATCGTCGCCGCGATCGGTCCATGCATCGCCCAGGCCAGTTATGAAGTCGATGCCGGTTTTCGTGACCGGTTCCTGGCCGAGGCCCCTGGCAACGCGCAATTCTTCGCGGCCGGGCGCGCGGATCGCTTCCAGTTCGATCTGGAAGGCTATGTCGCGGCCCGGCTCAGAACCGCGGGAATCGGCGCAGTAGAGCCGCTGGGCCTCGATACCTACCCCGATGCTGACCGGTTCTTCTCGTTCCGCCGCGCAACCCATCGCGCCGAGCCCGATTACGGCCGCCAGATTGCGCTGATCGGGCTGGCCTGAACGCGATGCATTCCTTGCAATCGCTAGTGCTAAAATCGGTGTTGGCAGAGTGACAGCTTGCGTCTATCAGGCGCGCCAAATCGACCGGTCCGTCCGCTTCGGAAGGCTGATCGGGCGGGACAGGAAGGGGGCTTCCTGGACATTGTTCTAGGTTGCAATACCGGGCTCGCGACAGCAGGCCCGGGTAACCGCAAAAAGGCAGGATAGGTTCAACCATGGCTGAAAATGCTGACACCGCCACGCTCGAAGGGAACCCGACGGAGGGTGTGCGGCGGCGCGATTTCATCAATATTGCCGCGGTCAGCGCGGCCGGCGTCGGCGGTATCGCGATCGTCTATCCGCTGATCAGCCAGATGTCGGCCTCGGCCGACGTGCTGGCCGAAAGCTCGACCGAGGTCGATCTCGGCGCGATCGCGCCGGGCCAGGCGATCAAGGCGGTGTTCCGCAAGCAGCCGGTCTTCATCCGCAATCTGACCCCGGCCGAGATCGAGGAAGCCAACAAGGTTGACGTCAGCTCATTGCGCGATCCCCAGACCCTGGCCGAGCGGACCAAGGAAGGCCACGCCAACTGGCTGATCACCATGGGTGTCTGCACCCACCTTGGCTGCGTGCCGCAAGGCGCGGCCGAGGGTGAGGTCAAGGGCGAATACGGCGGCTACTTCTGCCCGTGCCATGGCTCGCACTATGATACCGCTGCGCGCATCCGCAAGGGTCCGGCACCGCTCAACCTGCTGGTTCCGGACTATGAATTCACCTCCGACACTGTCGTGAAGATCGGCTAAGGGCACCCGACATGAGCTACCCCTGGGCAAACGAGTACAAGCCAAGCCACCCCGCTATGGTGTGGATTGACGAGAAACTGCCGCTCCCGCGGCTGATCTACGGTGCGGTTGGCGGCGGCTATGAAGTCCCGCGTAATCTCAACTATTTCTGGAACTTTGGCTTCCTGGCCGGGCTCTGCCTGATGATCCAGATCGTCACCGGCATCGTCCTGGCGATGCACTATGCGCCGAACAGCCTCGTGGCCTTCGATTCGACCGAGCACATCATGCGCGACGTCAACTGGGGCTGGCTGATGCGCTATGCCCACGCCAACGGGGCCTCGGCCTTCTTCGTGGTGGTCTACATTCACATCTTCCGTGGTTTCTACTTCGGGTCCTACAAGGCCCCGCGCGAGATGATCTGGTTGCTCGGTGTCGTGATCTTCCTGCTGATGATGGCCACCGCCTTCATGGGCTACGTCCTGCCCTGGGGCCAGATGAGCTTCTGGGGTGCGCAGGTGATCACCGGCCTGTTCGGCGCCATTCCGCTGATTGGCGAACCGATCCAGCAGTGGCTGCTGGGCGGTTTCGCGCCTGATAACGCCACGCTGAATCGCTTCTTCTCGCTCCACTTCCTCCTGCCTTTCGTGATCCTCGGCGTGGTGATCCTCCACGTCTGGGCGCTGCACATCCCGGGTTCCTCGAACCCGACCGGCGTCGAAGTGAAGTCGGAAAGCGATACTGTGCCGTTCCACCCGTACTACACGGCGAAGGATGGCTGGACGGTTGGCCTGTTCATGGTGCTTTACAGCATGGTGGTGTTCTTCACCCCGAACATGCTGGGCCACCCGGACAACTATATTCCGGCCAACCCGATGAGCACCCCCGCGCTGATCGTGCCCGAATGGTACTTCTGGCCGTTCTATGCGATCCTGCGCGCCTTCACGTTCGATTTCTTCTTCATTCCCGCGAAGCTGATGGGCGTGCTGGCGATGTTCGCGGCGATCCTGATCTGGTTCTTCCTGCCCTGGCTCGACCGTTCGCCGGTCCGCTCGGCCAACTATCGCCCGCTCTACCGCAAGTTCTTCTATGCGCTGGTGGTGGCAATGGTGGTGCTGTTCTACTGCGGCGGCGCCCACGCTGAAGAGCCCTACATCATGCTCAGCCAGCTGGCGACGCTCTACTACTTCGCCCACTTCCTGATCATCGTGCCGATCGTTTCCTCGATCGAGCGGCCCGATCCGCTGCCCTATTCGATCACCGAATCGGTGCTGGGTCCCCAGCCCGCCAAGGCTTAAGCGAGACGGAAAAGAGACAGACCATGATCCGCATCCTCTCCCTCCTCGTCGGCGCCTTTTTCACGGTGGTCCTTGGTTATTCGTTCGTTCGCGGTGCTTACACCGCGGCGACCGAACCTCATGCCCCCACGGCTGAAAAGGTATTCCACCTTCAACCCAAGGAACTGGACCTCGCCAGCAACGGGCCGTTCGGCAAGTTTGATCGGCAGCAGCTGCAGCGCGGTTTCCAAGTCTACCAGGAAGTTTGTGCTGCGTGCCACAGCCTGAAGCATGTCGCCTTCCGCGATTTGGCCGCGCTGGGCTATAACGAACCCGAAGTGAAGGCGATTGCCGCCAAGGCAACCGTCGCCGGCAAGGATCCTCTGACCGGTGAGGTCAAGGACCGTCCGGGCCGGCCGAGCGACTACTTCCCGCCGGTGGTCTATGCCGGTCTTGGCCATCCGCCAGATCTTTCGCTGATCACCAAGGCCCGCCATGACGGCACGAACTATCTCTACTCGTTGTTGACCGGGTATACCGAGCAGGCCGGGTACAAGAACGCCAAGGGCCAAGAACTCCTGAAGATGTTCCCGGATGCGAAGACCCCCGATGGGCTGTACTTCAACCCCTATTTCGCCAACCTCAACCTGGCGATGCCGGCCCCGCTGACCGAAGGTCAGGTCACGTACGTAGATGGCACCAAGGCAACCGTTGACCAGATGGCGAAGGACGTGACTGCCTTCCTCGTCTGGACGGCCGAGCCGAAGCTCGAGAACCGGCACCAGACCGGGTTCTGGTGGATCGGCTTCCTGATCTTCGCGACGGTGCTGGGCTACATGGCCTATCGCAACGTCTGGGCGGAAAAGAAGGGCCACTAAGCCTTTCCGCCACGGCGAATGAATTGGCGCCCCTTGCCCACCCGGCAGGGGGCGCTTTTCGTTGCGTCACGGTGAATTGAGGCGACCGCGGTGCCGAGGGAATTGACGGCGGCGGCCAAGCTGGCGCATAGGCAGGCGCGTGAAGACCGTCAGGTCTGAGCGGGTATAGCATAGTGGTAATGCTCCAGCCTTCCAAGCTGGCTAGAGGGGTTCGATTCCCCTTACCCGCTCCATTCCTTCCCCATCCCAGCCAAGAAAAAAGCGGCCCCGGAACCGGTCCGGAGCCGCTCTCGTTTCTGGCCTGGGCCCAGCGCTACTTCGCGGGCGGAGCTGCCGCTGCGGCGTTCTCGGGCAGGCCGCCCAGCTGGGTAACCATCTTGGTATAGGCATCGAGATAGGCCAGCACGATGATCTGGCCGATTGCCGTATCCTGATAGCCGCCGCCAGCAGCGCCGCCAAAGGTGCCGCCACTGAACAGCCCGCCGCCGGCGCCCCAGCCCAGGTCCGACTTGCGGTAATAGCCTTCGACCAGCGCCATTTCCTCGGTGGTGCGCGCATTGACGACCGAAAGCGTGACGTTGGCCTCGCCCTTCTTGATGTTGATACCCCCGGCGATCGCCCCGGCAGCGCGGCCGAACAGCCCGCCGCCGATCCCGCCCAGGAGCCCGCCCACGCCGCCGCCGCCTGAATTGCGGTTGGCCGAGACGATGTCGGGCTCAAGGAAATAGTCCGCCGCCTTGACCTGGCCCTTGCCCAGGTTCGATCCGGCCTGCAGCTCGCCCTGATCGGCCATCGCGCGTTCCATCGCCCGGCTCTGCATCGAGCGGCCGCGGTTGACGAGGCTGAAGCAGCCTGACTGCTGGACGAAGATCTTCAGGATCGCCTCGGGGCTGCCCAGGTTCATCTCGCGCCACCACTGGTTGTCGGGCTCGACAATGGCGATGGAGCCGAGGTTCTTGGTGCACTTCGGAATTTCGCGGGTGCCCTTGGCCTGGGCCTGCCGGCCCGACGAACCTTTGTCGGCCGCAAAGGCAGGGGCCGTCGCCCCGGCGGAAACGAGCGCGAGCGCGACGGCGCTGGCGATAATCTTGCGCATGGTAATCTCCCTCATCCACGGCGCGCCTGACCCGATGCAGGGGCTGTCAGCGCGATCCAACTGGAAGTGAGGGTAAGCCCGATTATCCTGTTAGGGCTTGGATATTTGCGTCACCGGCTGGTTGTCGATCAGCCGGGTCCCGCCGATCCGGGCGGCGATGAACAGCCGCGCCGGCTGGGAGCGGGGATCGCTTACCGGCGCCAGAGAATCCGGATCGCGAACCTCGGCATAGTCGATCTTGTCGAACCCGCCGGCCAGCAGCATTTCCTCCAGCTCGGCCAGCGCCGCGGCAACCGGTTCACCCTTCGTCATGGCCCAGATCGCGGCCTTCATCGCCTGGGGCAGGGACGCCGCCTGGGCCCGCTGCTCGGGCGAGAGGTAGGCGTTGCGCGAACTCATCGCCAGACCGTCGGCCTCGCGCACGGTTGGTACGCCCAGAATCGCATCGACATGTGGGCGGGTCAGGTCCAGATCGCGCGCCATCCGCCGGATCACGGCAAGCTGCTGCCAGTCCTTCTCGCCAAACAGGGCGATGTCGGGCTGAACCTGGTTGAACAGCTTGGCAACCACGGTTGCCACGCCATCGAAATGTCCGGGCCGCGCCGCGCCGCACAGGCCGTCCGAAACGCCCGAGACCGAAATGTTGGTGGCATAGCCAGCGGGGTACATCGCGGCCGATTCGGGCGCCCACAGCAGGCTCACGCCCTCGGCCTCAAGCAAGGCCTGGTCGCGGGCCAGTTGCCGGGGATAGGCGTCCAGGTCCTCATTCGCCCCGAACTGGCGCGGATTGACGAAGATCGAGACGACCACGTGCGCCGCGCGCGCCTTTGCTTCGCGCACCAGGGTCAGCCATTGCTCGACGACGCGCTAGACATCGGCGCGGCCGGTATCGGGCCCGACGCTGACGCGCACCCCCTCAGCCGCCTCCTTTTCGTCCCAGCCCCTCGCGGCGAGAACATGGCTG
>VFQM010002837.1_pt1 | contig 11982 bp, 12 predicted proteins | sample 3512391 | NCBI WGS metagenome assembly VFQM01 (sample SAMN10412369, study PRJNA504923) | tailings metagenome | isolation source: Replicate 1 from Balatoc abandoned mine | place: Philippines
GGCGCAGCTCCGCAGGCGCCGGCGGCTCAGGCTGCACAGGCGCCTGCCGATCCGGCCAAGGAAAAGCTGTTTTATGATGCGGCTTTTGACCTGATCAAGGCCAAGGATTTTGCCAAGGCTACCCAGGCTTTCACAGCGTTCCTGCAGAAGTTCCCGGCCAGCCAGTATGCTGGTAACGCCCAGTATTGGCTGGGTGAGGTCAACCTGGCACAAGGTAATCTGCAGGCTGCCGGCCAGGCATTTGCTCAGGTCAGTGTGGGCTATCCACAGCATGCCAAGGTCCCGGATGCCCTGTTCAAGCTGGCTGATGTTGAACAGCGCCTGGGCAATACGGCCAAGGCCAAAGGCATTTTGCAGCAGGTTGTCCAGCAGTACCCGGGCAGCTCGGCGGCCCAGCTGGCCCAGCGTGACCTGCAGCGCCTGCCCTGATCAGGTGCTCAGTTTTTTGCGCTTGAAGCGCCTGGCCTGACGCGGCAGAATCTGCACCCCTTTTTCGCAACGGAGGCGGATGGCCTGTATCGCCGTCACGCCCGTGGCTCATATGTCTACAGAAACCCTGCGTATCACCGAGATCTTCCACTCGCTGCAGGGGGAAACGCGTACCAGTGGCTTGCCCACGGTGTTCGTGCGCCTCACCGGCTGTCCCCTGCGTTGCCAGTATTGCGACACGGCTTATGCCTTCAGTGGCGGCGAGTTGCACAGCCTTGACGACATTCTTGCCCAAGTAGCCGGCTGGAATCCTCGGCATGTCTGTGTCACCGGTGGCGAGCCGCTGGCACAACCCAACTGTATTGCTCTGCTAAAGCGTTTGTGTGATGCGGGTTATCAGGTCTCCCTGGAAACCAGTGGCGCGCTGGACGTAGCGGCAGTTGATGCGCGGGTCAGTCGCGTGGTTGATCTGAAAACGCCTGGTTCGGGTGAGTTGTCGCGTAACCGTTACGAGAACATGTTCTTGCTGGGGCAGCACGATCAGGTCAAGTTCGTGATCTGCTCGCGGGAAGACTATGAGTGGGCGCGCTCCAAGCTGATCGAGTTCAATCTTCCGCAGCGCGTCGGAGAGGTGCTCTTTTCGCCGAGCTTCCAGCAGGTTCAGGCGCGAGAACTGGCCGAGTGGATCATTGCCGACAATTTGCCGGTGCGTTTCCAGTTGCAGTTGCACAAGCTGCTGTGGAATGACGAGCCGGGTCACTGAGGAGGACAACGATGACTGACAAGCGCGCAGTGATTTTGCTGTCTGGTGGCCTGGATTCCGCCACGGTGCTGGCCATGGCTCGAGAACAGGGCTATGCCTGTTACAGCATGAGTTTTGACTATGGGCAGCGGCATCGTGCCGAGCTACAGGCTTCCGTGCGTGTAGCCGAACAGTTGGGTGTGGTTGAGCACAAGGTCGTGGGGCTTAATCTAAACGGCATTGGAGGCTCGGCGTTGACCGACCAGGCTATTGCCGTACCCGAGGATGGTCTGGCCGAAGGCATTCCGGTGACCTATGTGCCGGCCCGTAACACGGTGTTCTTGGCGCTGGCGCTGGGCTGGGCTGAGGTATTGTCGGCGCAGGATATTTTTATTGGCGTGAATGCCGTGGATTACTCCGGCTATCCGGACTGCCGTCCGGCGTTCATCGAGGCTTTTCAGCAGCTGGCCAACCTGGCGACGCGTGCTGGCGTGGAAGGCGCGGGATTTCGTATTCGTGCGCCGCTGCAGGATATGAGCAAGGCGCAGATCATTGCCGAAGGCGTGCGTCTGGGGGTTGACTATGCGTTGACCGTATCCTGCTACCAGGCTGACGAGCAGGGGCGAGCGTGCGGCAAGTGCGATAGCTGCCGCCTGCGCGCAGCGGGCTTTGCGGCCGCTGGCGTGGCCGATGCAACACGGTATTTTTGAATATTTTTCGTTGGGTGTTGATTTCCCGTTAAAAATCAGTATCATGCGCCTCGCGTTGGGTCGTTAGCTCAGTCGGTAGAGCAGTTGGCTTTTAACCAATTGGTCGTAGGTTCGAATCCTACACGACCCACCATATCGCCAAAGCCAGTCAAGTGACTGGCTTTTTTTATGCCCTGCAGAAGGCGTGGGCGGGAGGCGCCGGGCCCGGTGGTATACTGCGTGCTCGCGTTTAAGCACCCTCAGGTTTGATGACATGACGCAGATTTCCGAACGCCTGCTGGTGCAGGCCCACCTTGCCGCCAAGCAGCCGAAGCCGCTGACGGCCGAGGAGGAAGCCTTCTTCCGCAGCGAAATCGCCGCCGAGCTGAAGAAGCAGAACGCCGTGCTGGTGGCGCATTACTACTGTGATCCGGTGATTCAGGCGCTGGCCGAGGAAACAGGCGGTTGCGTATCCGATTCATTGGAAATGGCCCGCTTTGGCAGCCAGCATGCGGCGCAGACCCTGGTGGTAGCCGGGGTCAAGTTCATGGGGGAGACGGCGAAGATTCTCAACCCGGAAAAGCGCGTACTGATGCCGACTCTGGAGGCTACCTGCTCTCTGGACCTGGGCTGCCCGGTGGACGAGTTCTCGGCCTTCTGCGATCAGCATGCCGAACGTACCGTGGTGGTCTACGCCAATACCTCGGCGGCGGTGAAGGCGCGCGCCGACTGGGTGGTGACCTCCAGTTGCGCGTTGGAAATCGTCGAGAGCCTGATGGATAACGGCGAGAAGATTCTCTGGGCTCCCGACCAGCACCTGGGGCGCTACATACAGCGCGAGACGGGGGCCGACATGCTGCTGTGGGATGGCTCGTGCATCGTGCATGAGGAATTCAAGGCTCAGCAGCTCTCAGACATGAAGGCCCTGTACCCGGAAGCGGCCATTCTGGTGCATCCCGAGTCGCCTGAGGCGGTGATCGAGCTGGCCGATGCGGTGGGCTCGACCAGTCAGTTGATCAAGGCGGCGCAGACCCTGCCAAATCGCCAGTTCATTGTCGCTACCGATCGCGGCATCTTCTACAAGATGCAGCAGCTCTGTCCGGACAAGGAGTTCTTTGAAGCGCCTACGGCTGGCAATGGTGCAGCGTGCCGCAGCTGTGCGCACTGTCCGTGGATGGCGATGAATACGCTGGAGCGTACCCTGCACAGCCTGCGTCAGGGCAGCAACGAGATTTTTGTCGATGCGGCGCTGATTCCGCGTGCAGTCCAGCCGCTCAAGCGCATGCTGGACTTTACCCAGGCGGCGCGCCTGCGTCTTGCTGGCAACGCCTGAGCGCGCGTTTTAACGCATCAGGCTCTGCACAAGCCGCTGGTCGTCGCGTAGTTGCTGCTGGCGAGCATCAATGCTGGCGGCCAGGGGGAAGTTGCCCATAGCGCGGCGTTTGGCCAGATCCAACTGTTGCAGGGCCTGGTCAAAATCACCCACCAGGGCAAAAAACTCGGCGCGTGCCTGGTGTAGGCCAATAGCATTGCCTGAGAGACCGCGGACTTCGGCAACCTGATACCAGATGTCGGGATCGCCGGGTCGGCTCTTCAGCAGGCTATCCAGGGTTTTTTCCGCCTGCTGCGGTCGATTCTGCTTGAGTTGCAACTCGACCTGTAGTTGCTGCAGTGGGTAGTGCTGGGGGTAAAGCTCGCGTAGCCGATGGATGCGTTGTTCGGCCTGGCTCAATTGCTCGGCGGCCATCTCCACCTCGATCATGGCCAACTGGTAGGTCAGTTCGTTGGGTGCCTTCTTGATCAGCTGCTCAAGCTGTTGGCGTGCCTCGCCGAGTTGTCCGGCGCGCAGCCGTGCCAGGGCGAGTCCATAGCGTGCCGCATCCAGTTGCGGGTTGTTATCGAGCATGCTGGCAAAGCGTTTGCCGGCCAACCCCGGGGTTTCTTCATAGTGCAGCTGTACCCGTGCGCGCAGCAGTTGATAGCGCAAGCTGTCGACTTTGCCGCGTTGTGGAAACTGTTCGGCACGGTTGCGTGTATCAGCAATGCGGTTCTCGCTGACCGGGTGGGTGAGCAGGAACTCCGGCGGCTTGCTGTCGTAGCGGTACTGGCGCATGAGGCGTTCAAACATGCTGGGCATGGCGCGCGGGTCGAAGCCGGCTCGCTCCAGATTGAGCAGGCCGATACGGTCGGCCTCCTGCTCGTTCTGTCGGGAGAAGCGCCGTTGTTCCTGGATGGCGGCAGCCTGGGTCGACATGATGGCGGCCATGCCAACGTCCCCGGCACCTGCGGCAGCGGCGACGACACCGGCAAGCATGGCGGCCATGACGGGGAGTTGCATGCGTTGCTGGGCTTCCACGCCACGTGCGAAGTGGCGTTGCGAGAGGTGAGCCAGTTCGTGGGCCATGACCGAGGCGTACTCGGCTTCGCTTTGGGCGTGCAGAAACAAACCGCCGTTGACGCCAATGATTCCGCCTGGCGCAGCGAAGGCGTTGAGTTGCGCGCTATCGAGCAGGATGAATTCAAGGCGTCGGTCTTGCAGTTGGCTGGTTTCTGCCAGGCTATACACGCTGCTTTCCACGTACTCCTTGAGTTGCGGATCGGCCAGTTGACGCACCTGGCCACGCAACAGGCTTAGCCAGGCGCGTCCCAGCTGGCTTTCCTGCTGTGGAGAAACGATCGCTGAGCTGGCATCGCCCAGTGCCGGTAAATCGCTGGCCACAAGCCAAGGGCTGGCAAGCAGGCAGGTCAGGCTGAGCAGGGTAGGGCGCAACAGGTTCATGAGCTAACTCGGAGTCTCGATGGCGGGCTCTACTCTAGAGCGGCTGTAGGTTAATTCAATGGGCATTTCGCAGTACCTGGCGACTATGACAGGCTGTCTTTGCTTAGGTTCTTGTTTGGAGTGCTTGCGCTACTCTGCAGTCTGTTGCCTGAGCGCGCCCTTGGGTATGCTGCTCGACTATTTTGCCTGGCGAAACGTTGAAGATACGCCGGGGTGCTGTTGAGGAGTGTCTGCTGATCATGACCGAGCCTGCTTTTGATGTCTTTCTGGATGCACGGGGGTTGAATTGTCCGTTGCCGTTGCTCAAGGCCAAGCTGGAATTGAATCGCTTAGCCAGCGGCGATGTGCTCAAGGTGTTGGCGACCGATGGCGGATCGCAGCGTGACTTTGCCGCGTTTGCGCGCCTGGCTGGACACAGGCTGCTGCATGAGTCGGTCGAAGCTGGTGTTTATGGTTACTGGTTGCAGAAGGCCTGAAACAGGCGCGATTTTTCTAACGATTATGGAAACAGGTAATGCTCAAGGTTTTGCGTAACTGGGTTCACCGTTACTTCTCCGATGAACAGGCGGTGGTGCTGGCGGTAATCCTGCTGCTGGGCTTTACCGCCATCCTGACACTGGGTGGCATGCTCGCCCCGGTGCTGGCTGGACTGGTCCTGGCGTTCCTCATGCAGGGGTTGGTCAACCTGGTTGAGCGGCTGCGTCTCTCGCATACCCTGGCGGTATGGCTGGTGTTTACCCTGTTCATCGGCTTACTGGCTGTCTGCCTGCTGGTGCTGCTGCCGTTGATGTGGCGACAGCTGTCCAATCTGGTCAACGAGCTGCCGCGCATGCTGGGCGAGTGGCAGACTTTGTTGCTGGTATTGCCCGAACGTTATCCGCTGCTGCTTGATGAGCAGCAGGTCCTCAATGCTATTGAAGCGGCGCGCGGAGAGCTGGGCAAGCTGGGGCAGTGGGCGCTGACCATTTCCCTGTCCAGCCTGCCCATGCTGATCAATATCATGATCTACCTGGTACTGGTGCCGATCCTGGTGTTCTTCTTCCTCAAGGATGGCAGCCTGATTGCGCGCTGGATGAGTGGCTATCTGCCACAGGAGCGTGCTCTGATGACTCGGGTATGGCAGGAAATGCATCTGCAGATTGCCAACTATATCCGTGGCAAGGTGATCGAGATCTTCATTTGTGCCGTGGTTACCTATATCGCCTTTGCCTATCTTGGGCTCAATTACGCGGCCTTGCTGGCCTTGCTGGTGGGTTTGTCGGTCGTGGTGCCCTATATCGGCGCTGTGGTGGTGACCGTGCCGGTGGCGCTGATCGGCTTGTTCCAGTGGGGGATGAGCGACCAGTTCATTTACCTGATGGTGATCTACGGGATCATTCAGGCGCTTGATGGCAACGTGCTGGTGCCGCTGCTGTTTTCCGAGGCGGTCAGCCTGCACCCCGTGGCGATCATTTGTGCGGTGCTGCTGTTTGGCGGACTGTGGGGGTTCTGGGGCGTGTTCTTTGCCATTCCGTTGGCCACTCTATGCAAGGCCGTACTGGACGCCTGGCCGCGGCGCGAGCTATTGGGCGGCTAGGCGGGTAGTGGGGGGCGTTTGCCGGACGCCCCCTCTTGGTCATCAGCCTTGCTGTAACAGCTGGGCGGCTTGCAGAACGGCTGCCGCGTGTCCAGGTACCTTGACGCCCCGCCACTCCTGGCGCAATACGCCCTGTTTGTCGATCAGGAAGGTACTACGCTCAATGCCGATGTATTCCTTGCCGTAGAGCTTCTTCGGCTTGATTACCTGGAACAGCTGGCACAGCGTTTCGTCACTATCGCTGATCAGTTCGAAGGGAAAGCACTGTTTGCCCTTGAAGTTCTCATGGCTTTTCAGGCTGTCGCGCGATACGCCGAAGACCAGTGTCTCGGCCGCGGCAAACTGTCCGTGCAGGTCACGAAAATCCTGGCCTTCGGTCGTGCAGCCTGGCGTGCTGTCCTTGGGGTAGAAATACAGTACAACCTGCTGGCCACGCAGTTGGCTCAGTTGTACCTGCAGGCTGCTGGTAGCCATGGCGCTGAAATCATCGACGGGGTGTCCAAGGGTAACGCTCATGATGTTCTCCTCAGGGGTTTTGCGGGCGCCAGGGCTCGATCAGTGCATCCAGATTGAGTGCGTCGGCAAAATCCAGGAACTGGTCGCGCAGCCAGCTGATCTGGGTGCCTGCCGGCAGTGTCACGGTGATGGTGGCATTGAGTAGGGTGCCGCCGGTTTGCGGGGCCTGATAGGTGTCGCAGGTCAGGCTTTCCAGCTCGACGCGGTGGTCGCTGAAGAACTGGAACAGTTCGCCGAGAATGTCCGGTCGGTAGGCAGCGCTGACATACGCGACGTAGGGCAGTGAGTCCGGGCGAGGCGGCAGCGCGCTGCTGCGCATTACGTTGTAGTGAAAATTGGCGCGCTTGGCCAAACCGGGCAAGCTGGCTTCGAGGCGCGCCAGGGCATCCCAGCTGCCCGTGGCTTGCAGAACCAGAGCGGAAAACTCGCCATGGCGTGTCAGGCGGCTGCTGAGTACGGCGCAACGATTTTCCTGGCAGGCCCGGTACAGGGTGCTGCTGAGCTCCATGGGGTTGGGGCCGAGGGCACTGAGTACGAGAAATTGCTCACGGGGTGGAGTGGTCGACATGCAGTATTCCTGACAGCGGGGGTAAGGCACGCGAAGGTGCCATGCAAAGCGGGAAGGTTAGCGAAAAGCACCGGTCAGGGGAATGCCGGCGCAGCCGGATGACGCGCTGTGCCAGCCGCTGCAGCCCCTCGCAATGCGTTGGCGAGCCTTGTACCATTACGCCTTCATTTATCCGGCAGGAGTGGTTGCATGATTGCGGGCAGTATGGTGGCACTGGTCACGCCCATGGATTCTCAAGGCGCGGTGGACTGGGACAGCCTGGGCAAACTGGTGGACTTCCATCTGCAGCAGGGCACCAATGCCATAGTCGCGGTCGGCACCACCGGTGAGTCGGCCACGCTGGACGTTCCAGAACACATTGAAGTGGTGCGGCGTGTCGTTCAGCAGGTCGCCGGGCGCATGCCGGTGATCGCTGGTACGGGCGGTAACTCCACCCGCGAGTCGGTCGAGTTGACCCAGGCGGCCAAGGACGTGGGTGCCGATGCCTGCCTGTTGGTGACCCCTTACTACAACAAGCCTACCCAGGAAGGCCTCTATCTGCATTTCCGGCATATTGCCGAAGCGGTGGCCATTCCGCAGATTCTCTACAACGTGCCCGGCCGCACCGTATGTGACATGTTGCCGGAGACCGTCGAGCGCTTGGCGCGAATCGACAATATCATCGGTATCAAGGAAGCCACGGGGGACTTGCAGCGTGCCCGCGAGGTGCTGGATCGCGTTCCGGCTGATTTCCTGGTGTACTCCGGCGATGACGCCACGGCTGTCGAACTGATGCTGATGGGTGGCAAGGGCAACATCTCGGTGACTGCCAACGTGGCGCCGCGTGCCATGGCTGACCTGTGCAGTGCGGCGATGGCCGGCCAGGCGGAAGCGGCGCGTGCCATCAACGACCGTTTGATGCCGTTGCACAAGGCGCTGTTTATCGAGTCGAACCCGATTCCGGTGAAGTGGGCACTGCATGAAATGGGGCTCATTCCGGATGGCATTCGCTTGCCGCTGACCTGGCTCAGCCCGCGCTGTCATGAACCGCTGCGCCAGGCCTTGCGCCAGTGCGGTGTACTGGCTTAATTCGAGGAAATACAACGCATGAAGCGACTGGCTGGTTTGTCTGCCCTTGCCCTGACTGTCTCCACCTTGGGCGGTTGTGGTTGGTTGTGGGGTGAAGAAGGCTATTTCCGTGATCGTGGCAATGATTACCTGGAGGCTCGGCAGAGTGCGCCCATGCAGTTGCCTTCCGGCGTACAGGCCAAGTCATTGGAGCCTTTGTTGCCGGTGCCGCAACGGGTAGCCAGCCTGTCTGCCGCGCAGGGTGATTATGAAGTACCCCGGCCGTTGCCGCTGGCTACTCAGGCCGAAGTCAGTGAGTTCAGTCTGCAGCGCAGCGGTGATGCTCGTTGGCTGGTGGCGCAGCGGATTCCGGCAGAAGTGTGGCCTCTGGCACGTCAGCTGCTTGAGGACAATGGCCTGCGTATCGAACGTGAGCGCCCGCAAACGGGTGAGCTGGTGACCGCCTGGCAGCGCTTTGATGAGCTTTCCAGTGGCCTGGGGCAGCGCCTGGCGGGGGCTGTCGAGCCGAGGCGCGAGGCGCGGGTGCGCGTGCGCATCGAGCCGGGTGTGGTGCGTAATACCAGCGAGATCTTCGTCGTGACGGCTGAGCGCTCGCAGGGCAGCAGTGCCGATGTGGCCTTCCCGGAGCGCGCCCTGAACAGTAGCCTGGATGGCGTCATGCTGGATGAGCTGCTGGGTGGTTTCAATCGTAGTCTGCAACAGGGCAGTTCGGTTTCCCTGCTGGCCAGCAGCCGTTTTGACTCGCCAGGTAAAGCGCGCCTGGGGAGTGATGGCAATGGTAATCCTTTGCTGCACCTGGACACCGATTTCGATCGCGCCTGGTCCAGTGTCAGCCGTGCCCTGGAGTTGTCCGATTTGCGGGTAGAAGACCTTAACCGCAGCCTGGGAGTGTTCTATGTGAACCTCGCCGAGCGTGCGGTGCCGACCGAGGAGCCAGGGCTCTTTGCGCGTCTGTTCGGCTCAGCGCCGAGCAAGGAAGAGATCGAGGCTCGTGCCGAGCGCTATCAGGTGCGTCTGACACCCAGTGCAGACAGCGTTCAGGTCAGTGTGGAAAAGGACAACAACACCGTGGCACCCAGCGAGGTGGCTCGACGCCTGCTCAGCCAGATCCAGGAAAACCTCGGCTGATTGCTGGCCAGGGACGTTCTATAGGCGAAATCCGCAAGGGTTTCGCCTGTTTCATTTAACCGCAGCGGTATCCTGTCTATGTCTACTCCCACCACTTTGAGCCTGAAAAAAATCTACTCGGGCAAGGTTCGTGATCTCTACCAGATTGATGAGCAACGCATGTTGATGGTGGCTACTGACCGTCTGTCTGCGTTCGATGTGATTCTCGATCAGCCGATACCGGACAAGGGCAAGATTCTCACGGCCATTTCCAATTTCTGGTTCGACAAGCTCAAGGCGTTGGTGCCCAATCATTTCACCGGGGATCGTGTGGAGGATGTAGTGCCGCCTGCCGAGTTGCCTTTGGTCGAGGGGCGTGCGGTGGTCGCCAAGCGGCTCAAGCCTGTTCCGGTCGAAGCCATCGTGCGTGGTTATCTGGTTGGCTCCGGTTGGAAGGAATACCAGAAGAGCGGTACGGTATGCGGTATTGCCTTGCCTGCAGGCCTGCAGGAAGCGGCCAAGTTGCCGCAACCGATCTTTACCCCGTCGACCAAGGCTGCCGTCGGTGATCATGACGAGAACATCAGCTTTGCGCAGTGCGAGGCGTTGGTTGGCGAATCACTCGCTGCCCAGGTGCGGGATACGGCGATTGCCTTGTACAGTGCGGCCGTAGAGTACGCAGCCAGTCGCGGCATCATCATTGCCGATACCAAGTTCGAGTTCGGCCTGGACGAGAACGGCACACTGACCCTGATGGATGAAGTGCTGACTCCGGATTCCAGTCGTTTTTGGCCGGCTGACAGCTATGTGGTAGGCAGCAACCCGCCGAGTTTCGACAAGCAATATGTGCGTGACTGGCTGGAGTCTACGGGCTGGAACAAGCAGCCGCCGGCACCTGCCGTGCCTGCTGAAGTGGCACAGCGTACGGCCGACAAATATCGCGAAGCGCTGCAGCGCCTGACCGAATAAGCGGGCTGCTTTGCAAAAGAGGAGGCTTTGCCTCCCTTTTTTGTATGTGCGTTGTAAGTTATTGCTTACATTGTTGTAGGTGATCGGCGATTTTGCTTGCCGGAACATGGCTCGCTTTTATAGAGGCAAATTTTAACTGCTTGAATTTAAAGAATTTTTATTTTCATGAGGTGGTGAGAAGGCTGTGGGCTGCGCCGAGGGAGGTGGTTGTGCAGTGCATAACGGGCGCTATGATGGAGGCGTGCACAGGGAATGGCACAGGCCGGTAGGGATTGCTGGTCAGGACGGCCGCAGGATGCGGTGCATCAGGACGATGCGAAGGAAACCATGGAGTAGGGACAAAAGAGTGGGCGGGGGTAACCCCGCCCCTTTTTTTTGCGCGTTTTTAGATACCTTGAGGCAGTTCTTCGCCGCCCAGCGCTTCGATCAGTTGCGGAATGAACTCCATGAAGGTGAGCATCATCAGGGTGAAGCTGGCGTCCTGCTGGCTCAGTGCATCATCTCCGCCTTCTTCGGCCGCCTGATCCTGCAGCAGGTCTTCAAAGCGCAGACGCTTGAGTGCCAGCTTGTCATCGATCAACAGGGAGAGCTTGTCTTCCCAGGCCAGGCTCAGCTTGGTCACTATCTTGCCGGTTGCCAGGTGTTGCTGGACCTCCTCGCTGGCCAGGTCGTGGCGTTTGATGCGCACGATGCCGCCGTCTTCCTGGGTATCACGTAATTCGCACTCATCCAGTACGTGCAGGCCGTGACTGGCCTGTTGGCTCTGCAACCATTGGGTCAGGGTGGCGCTGGGGGCGATTTTCACGTTTAGCGGGCGTACCGGCAGGCTGCCGAGCACTTCGCGTAGCGTGGAAAGCAGGTCCTCTGCGCGTTTGGGGCTGGCGGCATCGACAAGGATCAGGCCTTGCGCAGGGGCAATGGCGGCAAAGGTCGCCGACTTGCGGATAAAGGCGCGTGGCAGGAAGCTCTGGACGATCTCATCCTTGAGCTGCTCGCGTTCCTTTTTATAAACCTTGCGCATCTGCTCGGCTTCGATCTCGTCGACCTTTTCCTTGAGTGCATCGCGTACCACGCTGCCGGGCAGGATGCGCTCTTCCTTGCGTGCGGCGAGTAGTAGAAAACCCTGGCTGGCATGTAGCAGTGGCGCATCGGCACCTTTGCCGAATGGCGCGACAAAGCCGTAGGTGGTCAGCTCCTGGCTGGCGCAGGGGCGGGCAGGCTTGCTGGCCAGGGCCGCTTCAAGACGCTCGGCATCCAGATCGAGATCCTGGGTCAGGCGATAGACAAGCAGGTTGCGAAACCACATGAGAAAACACTCCGTTGAACGAAGCGGGCATTATTCAGTGCCGCGCCGCTCAGGCCAAGTGATCGCTAAGCCTTTGCTGGTTCTAGAAAATTTTTTGAAAAAGAAGCTTGCCAAGTGGTTCTGTGCTGTCTAGAATGCGCCCCACTTCGAGAGTGAAGGGTGATTAGCTCAGCTGGGAGAGCATCTGCCTTACAAGCAGAGGGTCGGCGGTTCGATCCCGTCATCACCCACCA
>VFQM010002840.1_pt1 | contig 11969 bp, 6 predicted proteins | sample 3512391 | NCBI WGS metagenome assembly VFQM01 (sample SAMN10412369, study PRJNA504923) | tailings metagenome | isolation source: Replicate 1 from Balatoc abandoned mine | place: Philippines
GCATTATTCAGGTTCTGATACACACCCAGTACTGTTGCACCATCGGATACCAACAGTGAATTGACCCCCAGTTTTTTCATCATTTCATCGGCATCATGGCAACGCATACTGGCGGCAACACCTTTGGGGTTTATCGTCATCACTTCTGAAACCACCATAGTAAATAATTGATTTGGTTCAAATTTAAACAGAGCTCGCCGTAAATCACCATCGGTGAATACCCCTTGGGTGTCGGCCGGGCTGCCCACACAAATCAGGCCACAACCCGACTGTGCCAGCGATGCAACACAATCGCGGATACTGGTTGTTGCACCGACAAAGGGTACTTGTCTGACTTCATCCCGGACTTTGCGGATCAATTTGCGGCCCAGACTACCGCCCGGGTGGAAGCGGGCAAAATTTTCAGCTTTAAACTGTCGCGCCTGCATCAGCACCATCGCCAGCGCATCGCCCATCACCAGTGCCGCAGTAGTGGAACTCGTTGGAGCCAGCTGCAATGGGCAGGCCTCCTGCTCAATGACCACCGGGATATGATGATTTGCGGCGCGCGCTAACGTTGACTCCGGATTACCAGTCATCGCAATCAGCTTATTACCATTATCCTGAATAAAAGGCACCAGCATTAACAGCTCGTCGGTTTCACCGGAATTGGAAATAAATAGAAAAATGTCATCGGGTAAAACCATACCGAGGTCACCATGGCATGCTTCACCCGGATGCATAAAAAAACTCGGGGTACCAGTACTGACCAGCGTCGCAAAAATCTTACGGGCGATATAACCGGATTTACCAATGCCGCAGAGTACCACCCGGCCGGAAGAGTTAAGAATTTCGGTCACGGCAGCATGAAAAGGTGCAGCGAGCGCCTGTTGCACTTTCTTCAGACTGTTGATTTCAGCATCAAAAACGGCAGACGCCGCTGCCAGATAATTAAATTGTTCGCTCACCGCAGGTCCTCTTCTAATTCAAAACAACGTGGCCAATGCGCCGGTAACCCCAGCTCACGGATCCTACCGGTTTCCGCCGATTGCAAAAGCCCAGCTGAGTACAGTTCAACACCGAATCTGATGTTGCTGATCGCGGTCTGACAATTGAACCTACTGAACGCAGCCAGATCAGGGCCGACATAAATTTTAAAGGGCCGGCACATCTTTTTTTCGACCGCCAGGCTGTACGCCAGCGAGCTGTCGAGCACAAAGTGGCTGACAGCACGGCATAAAAAGCCTTTGGCATAAAAATATTCAACCGGCAGCATGCCCATCTTTTCATCGGCTAACCCGACACTGCGCAGATAATCGGTGAAATCGAGCGTTGCTGTCTGGTTGTCTCTGAGGGTCTGCAAAAACAACTGGTACATGCCGCGCTTTACCCGCGGGTCGTTTTTGATAATCAGTGTGGTGCCGGGCTCCAGCCGAGTCCGGACTGTTTCAACCCAACAATCCACAATTTCTTTATCGCTTAGTGCATCATAAGCACCACTGCCCCAGTAACGCAGATAGAACACTGCATAATGCGCCGGCTCTTTGCTGACATCGGCCTGCTCAAATGGAAAATAATCAGCCAGCATAGCGCGATAACGCAGAACAGCCTCTGAAGGGATCACTTTGCTGCTGACCGCGCGCAATTTGTTGCGGCTGGGGGAGCCATCGTTAAAACCAAACATCAGCGACTGCGCCACCGGACGTTCGTTGTCGAAATGGTCAGAAACGGTGTTTTTGTAGGCGTCGCCGTAGACAAACAATGGCGTGTAACGAAATCTCTCCATCAACTGAGCTGCTTCAGCTTTAAAACCAAAAGAATGCACCACTATTAAATCGGGTTCAAAACTGTCCGCCAGTTTAAACAAATCCTGAATATGAACGCAGCTGACCACAGCAGGCGATAACAGCTCTGCGTCATAAGCCCGTTGAAACGGCGAATATGTCACCAGCAATGTCTGCAGACTGTATTCTTCCAACAGATAGTCAGCAATAGCCAGACAAAACGGTAACCAGACTTCATCGTATACAGCAACAACGGCAACAGAACGGAATTTAGATGACATCTGGCGAATAGTGTTTCTTTGAAGTAAAGGCTGTTCAGCTGCAAGCTCTTCAAATTTCTGCACAAACTCCGGCGACAACATAAAACTGCGCACCAGCTGGGTCAGCTGGTTTTTATCCAGGCTTTTAATACTTTCCAACCGCCGTTCCAGTTCCTGTTCGGTGATTTCACGACGCAAAATAGCACTGTATAAGGCCTCGAGGACTGTCTTCACAGACACATAACCATCGGGCACTGGCGGCGCCGGCTCAGTATTTTTTAAAGATTCGTTTTCATTCATGCTGCGCCTCCCGCCTTTGCATAAACACTCAGCGTCCGACTGATACAGCCAGCCCAGCTATATTGCGCCGCACGTTGCGAACCGGCATCTGCCAATGCCTGGCGTCGTTGTGGATCTGCCAGCAACTCGCGCATGGTCTGTGCAAGCGCAGCAGGCTCTGCATCAGCGGCAACAACCCCCGCATCACCAGCCACCTCAAGCAGACAGGCCGTTTGAGCGGTAATCACCGGAATGCCACAAGCCATCGCTTCTAAAACCGGTAAACCAAACCCTTCATACACCGAAGGATAAATAAATAAGCAGGCACCCTGATACAACTCAACCAGCTGAGTTTCGCTGACAAAACCTGTCCGGTACAACCAACCTTGTTGCTGAGCCTGTTCAACTTGCTCCAGCAATGCGCTGTTGAGCCAGCCATTGGTACCGGCCAACACCAAGGGACACGCCTGACGCTCCGCTGGCGTCAGCAACTGATAACTGTGCAGCAGGTTGTCGATCCTTTTGCGTGGTTCCAGCGTCGAGACACACAGGTTATAGCGGCCAGGCTGCAAGCCTAACTGCTGCAATAAAGGCCAGGCCTGATGCGGTGTGGCGGGCCTGTAGCGCGGGTCTGCCCCGAGCGCTACCGCAGTCACGTTTTCTGGGTTTATGCTAAAAAAATCAATCACTTCCCACCGCACAGCCTCTGAGTCAGTAATGATATGGCTGGCCCGTTCCACGCTTTCCGGCAGCAGTTTTTCAAACTCTCGGACTCGTTCGACCGGATGCGTTTCCGGGTATTTAAACACCGACAAATCATGCACAGTGATCACACCGTGCTGTGCTTCTTTGGGTAAAAAATAATTGGTGCCGTGGCATAAACTGGATTGCACCAGTTGCTTGTAACTATGGCGTTGCCACCATTTTTGCCCTGGCCAGTAGCGCGGGGCCTTGCCCTGTGGCGCCAGATAAGTTGCCGGGTTCGCCACAGCCCGGCCATGCCGGTAATAACCCAACTGGCTGATTTCAGCCTGACGCTGCATGCCTTTCACCAGTTCCCAGGTGTAACGGCCAATGCCGGTCAATGAAGGGGCCAGTGCATCCACAGACAATGCAATTTTCACTGGGCGCTCTCCAGCATCCAGCTTAAGGTATCACGTAAATCCGGCTGGTTCAGCTCACCCAGCCAGTCGCACAGTTTCTGGTTAGAACCGACCAGCCGTTTCACCTCGTTGGCCCTGACAAAGGCAGGATTCACACTGACATCCAGCTGATGGCCGCTGATTTCGCTGACCAGCGCCAGTACCTGACGCAAGGTGTAACCACGCCCCGAACAGACGTTAAAAGTCTGGCCCGGCGCTGGTTTTTCCAGCAAGCGCTGATACGCATCGCATACCATCCGCACGTCGGAAAAATCACGTTCCACATCCAGGTTACCCAGTTCAATTGCCGGCGCTTTCTGTTTGAAATGACTGACAATTTTGGGCAGCAAAAACTTCAGCGCCTGGCCTGGGCCCGTGTAGTTAAAAGGCCGTACCACAGTCACTGGCAGCGTCGGGAACAAGGGCACTAATAATTCGGCAGCCACTTTGCTGACCGCGTAGTCGTTGGCAGGTGCCACCGGCTGCTGTTCGGTGATGAGGTCGGCTTCAGCATTGCCATACACATTCGCGCTGCTGGCATACAGCACGGCTTTGGGGCTGACAGTGGCGGCCGCCTCCAGAAAGTTACGGCTGCCCAGCACGTTGGATAAATACAGTTCGCGCAAATCACCATGTGCGACAAAAGAGATAGCCGCCAGATGGACCATGTAGTCCGGTTGCTCGGCCTGCACCAGTTGCAGCAGGCGCTCGCGGTCGGTCAGGTCACAATGGACAGTCCGCCATGGCAAAGCCCGCTCCGAATGGGCAACCCCGACCACCTGATAACCAGCCTGAGTTAACCGGGCGGCCAGATGCTGCCCGGTAAAACCGCTGATCCCTGTCATCAGCACTTTTTTCATCAGAAGGAGAATCCAATCTTGTTTCGACGCAGGTCGGCTTCTACCATCATCTGGCAAAGCTGCTCGAGGGTAGTTTTTGGCTCCCAGCCCAGTTCGTCCCGTGCTTTTTGCGGATTGCCAATCAGCAAATCCACTTCGGCCGGCCGGTAGAACTTCGGATTCACCCGCACAATTTCTTTGCCGGTTGCCACGTCGAGCGCGGTTTCCTGCTCGGCGTGACCGCGCCATTCCAGCTGGATGTCGGCCGCTTTGGCCGCCAGGCTGACAAAATCACGAACGGTTTCAGTGCGGTTGGTTGCCAGTACATAAGTGTCTGGTGTGTGGTGCTGCAGCATCCGCCACATCCCTTCCACATAGTCTTTGGCAAAGCCCCAGTCCCGCTTGGCATCCATGTTACCCAGCTCCAGCACGTCCAGTTGGCCCAACTTAATTTTGGCAATGCTGTCGGTGATTTTACGGGTGACAAATTCCTGGCCGCGCAGTGGTGATTCGTGGTTAAACAAAATCCCGCTGGTGCCAAAGATGTTGTAGCTTTCGCGGTAGTTAATCGTCATCCAGTGTGCATACAGCTTGGCAACACCATAAGGGCTGCGCGGGTAAAACGGCGTCGACTCAATTTGCGGGATAGCCTGCACCTGACCAAACATCTCAGAAGTGCTGGCCTGATAAAACCGAATCGACGGGTTGACGATCCGGATGGCTTCCAGCAAATGCACCGGGCCAATGCCGGTGATGGCTGCGGTGGCCAGCGGCTGGTCAAATGACACACCGACAAAGCTTTGCGCAGCCAGGTTATACACTTCGGTGGCACCAGACTGCTGCAGCAAACGAATACTGCTGGCCAAATCGGTCAGGTCATACTCAACCAGATGCAGGTTCGGGTGCTTTTCAATTCCCAGTTCGGCAATACGCCAAAAGTTCACTGAACTGGTGCGGCGGTAAGTGCCATAGACGGTGTATCCCTTCTGAAGCAGAAGCTCGGCTAAATAGGCGCCATCTTGTCCTGTGATACCGGTGATTACTGCTGTTTTCATTCTAAACTCCTATCAAAAAAAATATTAAGGTACTAACGCCGGCGCTTCTTTTTAGATTGATTTTGTCGAACGCTTGTCGATGCTGGAATTATTGGTTTTTGAACGATCTTCTCATTACTAACAGGATGAAGAGGAATTACAGTTTGTTGAACTTGATCAAGTTCATTTTGAACATCATTACCGCCATCAACTTTAGCTTTTATAGACCGATATGTAATACTGTTAAATGGCTGCAATTCAAGCAATGATATTCTCATCACTGTATCGGCTTTAACATAAACTCTAAGCTCAAAATCATTAACAGGATGATCTAAAACAAATGTCCCAGATAAAATTATACCATTAGAGCGTTGCCCACCCTGAAACTCACTATGCAATAATCGCAACTGGCCTGAGTCACATGCAATATCAAACCATTCTGTTCCATCAATTGATTCGATGTCACCATGGATTAATACTTCATAAGTTCCAGACAATAATTTTTTGTATGGCCCAAATAGCAAGAATCCTTCAGAACCTGTGGTATAAATTGAGGTTAGATATCTTCTCCCCACTTGTGTATTCAGACGTCTATCATTGCCGAGGAATCGGGTGATATTTTCTGTACACCATTCTTTATAATGAGAACTGGTACGAGTAAGTGCACCCAGAAACTCTTTAGAACTATCAGACCATGTCAGCCATTTCATACCACTTGACGTTGGATGTTTGTTCTCGGAATTCAAATCGGCCCACTCTGAAATTACGTTTGCAATAACTTGTGGGTCGAGACTGTCTTCAAAGTAAAATGCGTGTTCACCAGCGACCTCCCTGAACACAGGGATATCACGGGCGACAATAGGTATCGCATGTTGAGCAGCTTCTATGAGTGGAAGACCAAATCCTTCGCCATAACTCGCAGCAATCAAACAGTCAGATTCTTGATAAACTCTCTCTAAAAATTCGTCTGAAATCCCCTCCAGAAACAGAAGTCTGCGCCCCAGTTCGGAGTGGTTCCTGATAGTCGCTACTGTCTCCGGAATGTCTCGGCAATATTCCTCAGCAAGCCCTTTCCAACCAACTTGACCAACTATCACCAAATTAAAATCAATCCCTCTTTTCCAAAGTTCGTTAAAGGCATTAAGAACTTGCAAGTACCCTTTACGGGGCTCTATGGTTCCTACCATTAAGAATGACAGCCGACGTCCCAAGATTGATGAAATTTCGTTGCTGTTAGCTGGAATTCCCAACGACGGGGCAGAAGAGTTGAGGTCGGCACCAAGATGGAAAAAATCTATCTCGAACTTATTCTTGGAATCACTACCGTAAGCTCTAACAAACTCATACAACTCGTCGGCAACTGCGCGAGAAATACACAGAGCTCCGTCATAATTTTTGATTGTGTCTAGCCAAGCAAAATGAATATCATCACTTTGAATCGGGAATACATGAGGTTGTAATACCGGCAGTAAGTCATAAACAACAAACTTGACTTTGACTCCTGCATTTCTCATCTGCTGAAGGTACTTAGCTTGTGCAATAACAACATGCTGATGAAGATCTAGACCTACAAAGATATCGCCTTTCTGATAGTGAATTATGTCATCACTACCAAATATATTTGGCACATTAAATGTTTTAGAGAAAAAACTGTAGGCATAACGATAGCCTTGCGCATCGGTACCGGCATATACAAGTTCAACATGATACTCCGCAGGGCAGTCCTTAATTACATTATTAACAATAGCTCGCACAACTCTTTGAATACCTGTTCTCAAATCATGATGAACTAACGCCGACACATCTAAGAAAATTCTTTTCTTTCTGAAGCGATTCGGAAATGTGATATTGACTGCGTGCGATGTTTCACACAAGAAGCGACGATTGACTTGGTTCTTGAATGGCTTAATCGCATTTGCGATGTTTTCAACATGACTGCTGTGTTTGTAGGATTTTTCAATTACTGTTTTGTACTGATAAGCACATTTCCTGGGCTGATGAACTGTATGCACATGGTCTGTTGCATTTGAACTAAGTAGTCTTCGCTTTGACTCGTCGTAAAAAAGTTCGGCAAGTGCCTGAGACAGATTCTCTATAGTAAATTCGTCAGGCAACATTTTGACTGCAGTTGTAGGAATTTCGGCCATTGAACCGTTTGCGTTCACTACAGTGGCAAGGCCGTAGTTCATGCAATCAAGGACAGCTGCGGAAGTCTCTCCTCTGCTTCTTGCTCTCAATTGAACGCCGACATCAGCAGCTTGTAGCCATTGACGATAAACTTTATCGTCAGTCCAGCCTGTAACTTCGATATTAAATCGACTGGAGCTCTCTCGGACAATTTTCTTTATTCTATTTCCATACTCCGAGGCGGGAATATCACCAACAAATACCAACTTACATTTCTTGTCCGAAGCGAACTCAGAAATTAACCATGCATCAAGAAGCTTATCATTTAGCTTAGTCTCACCTAAGAATCCAAAACTACAAACGACGAAGGTGTCAAGGTCAATGCCTAAACTATTTCTAGCTTTTGTTCTATCGTGTTCTTTAGGTGGTGACTTCAATAACGGGATAACGTCGATACCAGAACCAATCGCACTTCCATAGAATTGACTGGCAAGATGACGCGAACTATCAGAATGAACAATAACACCCTTAGACTTGCTTAAAACACCTAAACTACAAGGTAGTTCCCATAAAAGACTTTCTACATCCCGTCTATTGAAACGCTCGATAACCCCGTTTAGCCCATGAGAACTATATAAAGACTGAGCCCAGAGGCCAGGTTGTATATTCCTATAATCCAGATTGGCGAGTATGTGCGACAAGTACACATCGTGCAATACTACTACGCCCGGAATCATCCGTATCAATTCAAACATATGAGCGTGTAATACAGAGTTCCCAAAGTGATATAACACTCTATCAAACAGATGGGCGTTTTCTTTGAATTTACTTACAGATATAGCGTTATAGTACTGAGGCTCGGCCTGTCCAAAGTATTCATCGTCAAGAACAACTGTAATATCATAATGTTTGGAAATCTCTGGTAAAAGCTCCAAGCTGTAATCACTGATACCACTTTTTTGCGGCGGCATGGGTGATACAAACGCTAAACGCTTTCTGCCAACCTGCATTAAGCCAGGCCTACGAGAATTGACCAAATTGTTTAGTGCAGAGATAGCTTTTTCACCAGTTACAGACCAACTAAATTCAGACGCTTTTTTAACACAGTGCTCTTTAAGCTTTTTGAGTTCTGCTGGATTGCTGCAATAGAATTCTATTTTATTAGCGATGTCTTCATCAGAAAACGGATCAAAAAGAGCATCAGAGAGTCCAACTACTTCGGGCATACTCGAAGTATTAGAACAAATAGCTGCTGCGCCACATGACATTGCTTCCAGAATAGGCAAGCCAAACCCTTCATGCCATGATGGAAAAACAAAGAGCTTGCAGTTCCCATAGAGATTCATGAGCTCAGAATCAGAAACATATCCTAAAATGAGTACATGCTCTTGAGTTAAACCAACAGTACTAGCGATCCACATCAAGTACTCTCGGTCTTCCTTGGTATTAGAGCAAACAATCACCAGCTGATGCGAACTTTTAATTGATTCAGTTGTTTTGCCAAATGCACGTATCAGACCTATAATGTTTTTTCTACAGTCCATGCTTCCGGTGTACAATAAGTAATCTTTTTTTATACCGAAATTAGCTTTATAATTTACTTCCACAGCTTCAATATCTAAGCCATGCTTGATAAATATTTCATCGGCAGCTGAAGAAATATTTACAACTTCAGAGCTGTCTAGTCCAAGTAACTCAACGGCTTCTCGTTGTGAACTCTCGGAAATCGCCAGAAAAAGATCAGCCTTTTTCAACTCTTCTATCTTTGAATAATATCGATTCTGTTGCTCAGGAGTCGCCAAATAATATTGTTCAAACATCATTGGTATCAGATCATAGTGAATAACTGCTTTAGGAATTTCGCTATTCTGATCTGTAAGCGTTACAACGATTTGCTCATCATCTTCGAATACAGATGTAATCAAAATGACATCAGGTTGGATTGATTCAAAAAACGATTCTTTAATAGCTCTTGCGGTAGCCTTCCAAGCTTCCAAAGAAACGCCTTCTTTTGCTGGCGGATACCACACAACAATATTATCGTTAGGAATTACACCATCGAGCTGTAGACGAATACTATCGATACTTTGTTCAGCACTGCCATTAAGTACTACAATAACTTCGTTGTCAGTGCTAACTTCGGCAATAGCCTTCGTTATGGCTATACTGTAGCGACCAATGCCTCTAAGCCTACTTGCGCCTTGCGCACCTTGCAGATCTACAGCGATTTTCATAATTTCAACCCTTCAACACCGACAAGACCAAGTAATTCATCATATCTATCTATAGTTTCTTTAGAATAATTTAAATTACTCGGCGACCAAACCTCTGACAATTCATTGTCTACGATAATGATTGAAGTATCTTCTATGCTCGTATCTAATTGAGATTTTTTTAGAGAGAGCTCGCACAATCTCTTTTCAAATGATTTCAGGTCTTCCTCTATACCCTTTTTCAAAGACTTCATATCTTTGGCGACACCTAACGATAAGTCGTCTATTTTATTACCAAGTATCCTTACTTGTACTTCTGCTGCTGAATTCGTTTGCCAACAGAATAGATTTGAGAGCAGTCGACCAAACACCGGTATTGACTTAATTTTTTCTTCGCGAATTATTTCATCCAAACCAGCTACAGATTTTCCGTTTTCTTTCCATTCTACAGACTTAGTCAAGCCGTATATAATTTTAGTTCGTGAGAAGCCAGACAAAACTTTATTTACGTAATAATTTCTTCCAACCTCATCAGCGTCCCTACCAAGAAGCAGTACGTACATCAAATCGACAAAATCTCGAGCAGGAAGTCCAATAATGTCATTAATAGATTTTTGAACGCTGTCATTGTTTTCATTACTCATATTTACTTCCAAATAATTGCTGACATCCTGCTCAGTTAACTTCGTATCCAGCTGGTAATAACTTGAGTGATAGTTGCCCGAGAGAGCTGAACCATCACTCTTACCCTTGGTTAGTTTTAAATTATGTATCAGCTTTGAAACTTTGTAGAGAACACCGGCTCGAGAACGTTTTATCTCGGCATAAAAAAGACTTAACATTGACTTACACTGAGCCAGTGTTTCTTGATAACTCTTAATATCACTTTCAAGAAGAGCAATCTTGTCGTCATATTGGCGCACGCTTTCTGAAAAGGTTTTTTCTCTATCGAGAGATGCAGCCAAAGATATCTCAATTTCAGATTCTTTCTCTTTTATTACTTTGTTAAGCTCATGATTCAATACCTCTGCTTGCGTTACAGAGTTTTTTATATCAACTAGCTGCTGTTCTAACTGTTTTATTAAGCTCTCAGAACTTTTCAACTTCTCGGTAGTTTCATTTCGATAATCAGCTAAAGCCCTTCTCGAAAATTCAATTTCACTTGCTAGTGCAGCTATAGTTTCTTCAGATTTTGAATCTTGTGCGTTAGTGTGCTCTTCCAAAACAGCAAGCTGCTGAACTTTATCTTCAATTTGCTGATTCAACATGCCAACTAAAGAACGAACTTCGGTAAGCTTGGTTTCAGACTCTCTTAGGCTGAACTGATGCCGAGCATGCAGCGCCTGGATAAACTTGGTGGTTCTGCGGGCTTTTTCTTTGAAGTCAGCCCGCAGTTCAACATATCCTTTGGCCACTCTGCTCAGTTCATTTCTGAGCTGGTCACGTTCTGTGTTCAGCTGCGCAATCTGTTGTTGATGCTGTTCGATATAGCCCCGTGCTGAATTCAGCTCGGCGATGATCTGATGCAGTTCGGTCGCGTGCTGCTGCAGCTGTAAAGCTGCGCCATTTTCACTTTGTTGCAGTGCGGCAGCCAGCTGGGCCATTTGCCCGGCAGATTCCTGCTGCAATTGCAGGTACTGCTGTTGCCAGCTGGCGCTCTCCGAGCGCAGCGTCTCGTGGGTTTGCCGCAGGTCCTGCAGTTCAGCCTGATATTGCTCACCAACGCGCTGAATCTCTTCTCTGGCGCGTTGCAGTTCAGTTCGCAGCGACTGCTCGCGGATTTGGAAAACTTTCTGCTGGCCACTTTTTTGCTGATGCAGTTGCAGCAACTGACCGGCAAAAGCTTGTTCTTTCTGGCGCAACTGCAGTTGCAGCGCGCTTAACTTGTCTTCCAGTTCGCTGTGGCGTTGTAACTCCGCCTGATACTGTTGTTGCTGCGCCTGTAGTTGTTGCTGCAGGGCCTGCAGCTGTGTGCTGGCCTGGTCGCGCTCTTGCTGCAACAATTGGTTGACCGCCTGATAGTCGGTCTGAAAATGTTCGAAACGGTTGGCAAATTCCTGTTCACGCTGGCTGACCAGCCGCACCATCTGCCCCAGCTCGTCACGGGCGTCCCGCACCTGGCTGCTCAGTGCCTGTTATTCTTCGCGGGCTGAAGTGGCTTCCAGCTCCAGCTGCGCGCGGGTTTGCGCCAGCTGATTTAACAGCGTTTGTTTGGCCTGTTCATGGTCTTGCACGGTGGCCGCAGCACTTTGCTGGCCATTTTCTACCGCCGCCTGCAGACGGCGCTGGAAATCCTGGCTCAGCACGTTGCT
>VFQM010002841.1_pt1 | contig 11957 bp, 13 predicted proteins | sample 3512391 | NCBI WGS metagenome assembly VFQM01 (sample SAMN10412369, study PRJNA504923) | tailings metagenome | isolation source: Replicate 1 from Balatoc abandoned mine | place: Philippines
CGCCGCGCGTGCTGATCCCGTTCGTGCTGGTCACGCTGATCTGGGGTTCGACCTGGATCGTCATTCGCGACCAACTGGGCAGCGTGCCGCCGAGCTGGTCGGTCACCTATCGTTTTGCCATCGCCGCCGCCGCGATGTTCCTGATCGTTGCAATCCGGCGCGAGCCGATGCTGCTTTCCGGGCGGGCTTGGGGCTTTGCCGCGTTGCTGGGGCTGGCGCAGTTTGGGTTTAATTTCAATTTCGTCTACCGCGCCGAAGCATTCATCACCTCGGGACTCGTGGCGGTGCTGTTTGCACTGCTGATCGTGCCCAACACGCTGATGGGGCGTCTGTTTCTGGGCACGCCGATTGAGCGGCGCTTTCTGGTGGGCGGCGGCATCGCGATTGTCGGTATCGCCATGATGATCGCGCACGAGGTGGAAGTCGCCAATCGCGGCGCTGCAGCCGTTATCGCCGGAACTATGCTGACGCTGGCCGGCGTGATGAGCGCTTCGGCGTCCAATGTGATGCAGGGCAGCCAGCTGGCCAAGGCCCAATCGATGTTCGTGATGGTCGCTTGGGCAATGCTGTTTGGCGCGCTGGCCGATGCGGGCTTTGCCTACGCCACCGTCGGCCCACCGGTATGGGACGCGCGACCTGAATATCTGGCCGGATTGTTGTGGCTGGGCGTGGTGGGCAGCGCGATTACCTTTCCGCTCTATTTCGGGATTATCCGCGCGGTCGGCCCCGGACCGGCGGCATGGTCGAGCGTGCTGATCCCCATCATCGCCATGGGATTTTCGACCGTCGTCGAGGGATATATGTGGGCCACCTTATCGGTCGTAGGCGGGTTGGTGGCGCTTGCCGGCATGGTTGTGGCGCTGCGGCGTTAGGACATGCGCTAAATGGTTGCACCGTTGGTCGCGGCCAGAGAATCGTTCGTCGCAAAGCGGCAATCGTTCAGTGGCAGGCCAGCGTTGGTGGGCTAAAGCAGATGCATGCTTGATTTGTATCGACCGCCGCGTTCGCTGATCCTGATGGCGGCGCTCGCCGTGTCGGCCTGTGCCGGACCGGTGGTGCCGGCGTCCGTGCCACCGCCGACGCGCACGCCGCCAACGGCAACACGACCGGCACCCGTTCTTGCACCATTGCCGCGCGAAGACCGCAAGCCGATGCCGCTGCCCGCATCGCTTGACCCCGGCTTTGCGCGGCCCCCGCCAGGGCTGAACGATACCATCTTCCAGCTGTGGAAGGCCTTTCCCGGCAAGACCGGCATTGCGGTGGCGCGCATCGACGGCGACTGGCAGCTGGCGTGGCGCGAAAATGACCTGTTCCCGCAGCAGAGTGTGTCAAAGCTGTGGGTGGCGCTTGCCGTGCTTGACGCCATTGACCGCGGCGAAGCAAAGCTGACCGACAGGGTGCGCATCACCCGCGATGACCTGACGCTTTTCAGCCAGCCGATCGCGGCGCGCGTGCTGGCCGAGGGCAGCATCAACCCCACTGTTGCTGAACTGCTCGAGCAAGCGGTCAATCGCAGCGACAATACCGCCAATGACAGCTTGCAACGCCATATTGGCGGGCCGCAAAAGGTGCTCGATTTCATCGCGCGCAAAAAACTCGGCGCGATTCGCTTTGGCCCCGGCGAGCGGCTGTTGCAGGCGCAAATCGCGGGCCTGACGTGGGAACAGTCGATGTCGCTGAACCGGGGGTTCGAGGCGGCGCGCGCCAAATTGCCGCCCGAGGTGCGCAAGGCGGCGATGGATCGTTACCTTGCTGACCCGATTGACGGGATGAGCCCCGGCGCGGCAGCGCGGGCGCTGACACGGTTGGCACGCGGCGAGCTGTTATCGGCCGAATCAACCAAATATGCGTTGGACCTACTCGAACGCACGCGTACCGGCCCCAACCGGCTGCGTGCCGGATTGCTGCCGGGATGGCGCTGGGGCAACAAGACCGGCACGGGACAAAATTTGCCGCCGATTACCGCCGGCTATAATGATATCGGCATCGCCACTGCGCCCGACGGAACACGCTACGCTATTGTTGTGATGCTGGCCGACACAACGGCGTCGATCCCCGCGCGGATGCAGTTGATGCAAGCGGTGTCGCGCGCGGTGGCAGAAGGGCATGGGAGGTGAGTATGCGGACTTTGATGCTGACGGCGGTGACGGGTGCATTGCTCGCGGGGTGCGCCACTCCCGAAACGCGGCTGCGCAAAGGGCTGGTCGAGGCAGGCCTGTCCAAACCGCTGGCGACCTGCATGGCCGAACGCATGGTTGACCGGCTGTCGCTGATGCAATTGCGGCGACTTTCAGCGCTCGGCAGTCTGGGTGACAAGCCACTGCGCGAGCTGACACCCGAGCAGTTTTTCCGCAAGGTGCGCGCGCTGAAAGACCCTGAGATTTTGGGCGTGACCACCAGTTCAGCGGCAATCTGCGCCTTCAGCTAGAGCCTGTCCTGATGAGATTGAGGCACCGTGATTGCTGCTGGAGGCTTCTCGGCAAGGAAGGCTGCGCAGCGGCGGGCTGGGTGCCCGTCCAAGCAGCCTGACGGTGAGCAGGTCAAACAGTCCGGGGGACTGTTTGACCTGCTCACCCGAGAGGCCTCCAGCGGCAACCGCAAAGCGGCGGGCCCCTTTTGGCCGATCACGGCGTCGCGAGCCAGAATCCTTTGGGGTCCCTATGCTTCAGCATGGCTCCCTCCTCGCTCCTTGTGCTCGGCCAAAATCGGCTCCGTCACGGTGCCTCAATCTCAGCAGGACAGGCTCTAGGTATAGCTGTCGACCGTTTCGAACAGCGCGGCAATGGCGCGCTGGTCGGCTTCATCAATTTCAGGGCGCCAAACGTCGAAGATGAGGACGATACGGTCTGCATCGGCGTGATTCCAAGCGGCGTGTTCGATACTATCATCGAAGATGAGCAATTTGCCTTCCTCCCACTGCCGCGCCTCGCCGCCGACTTCGAGCGCGCCTGCCCCGGGGACGATGAGCGGCAAGTGACAGATCAGCCTTGCATTGATTTCGCCGTGGTGCGGATCGATCCGCGCGGCGGGTTGCAACAGCGAGAACATCACCGTCGGCGACCGCACCGAAATGCGGCACAACGGCACATGCTCCATCGCGGCGAGCGTCGCGGGAAAACGATCCGCGAGATCCGGCCGGACGCGGCCGTTGTCGATGAGGTGCAAGGCGGACCATGCCGGGTCATCGTCAAGCGCAGTGCGCTTGGCAGGGCGCTGCGTTTGGTGGGTCAGGTAGGGCTGGAACAGGCCGGGGTCTGCTAGCGCAGCTGCCAGTTCGGCACGGATCGCGGGGGTCGCGGCCTCGACCGCTTCGGCCCAAGCAAATTCGCTTCGCTCATAAAAGCGGCGCTGGGGTAGATCGGGATAGAAATAGCTCGCCGGGCGTTGCAGCTGGAGATCGACCTGTTCGTGCCCGCGCATGATCGAGAGCGACCGGGCGAAGGCAGGCGAAGTCGCTGCAAGGTCGATGCCGCGCTGCACCAACCCTACGTCAAGAGCGGCGGTAAATTCCGCATCGAGCGCGGCAATCTGGTCGGCGACGTCCTTGCCCAATTGGGTTAGCGTCAACGGCGGCGACGGCACCGCTGCAATCGTTTTCGCGGCCGCCCGGAAAAAGGCCGCCGCGCCGCGCCGGTCGCCAGCGGCCAGTAACGCCTCGCCCTTCCAGGCGAGTGCGCGCGGTTGTCGCGGATCGCCGAGCAAGAGGGCATCGGCAACATGTTCGAGCGCGCCCATGTCGCCGGTCAGCCGTGCGGCGCTGCCCAGCAGCATCCACAGCTGCGGATGGTCGATGCCAGCGGCGAGCACCGGGGCAAGATGGCGGCGCGCGCCCGCGCCGTCGCCTGCCTGAAGCGCAGCAGCGGCGGCGCGCATCGCGGCGATGGCGCTTTCCTGTGTCAGTGGCGCGCTAGCCATGGCGGTAATCCGCGGTGATTGTGCCGCAGGCGCGCAGTTCTTCCTCATGCGCTGCCTCGCGCCAGCTTTCGGACAAGGCCTGTCGTTCCCATTCGCGCATGGCGGCGTGGTCAAGGATCGTATCGACCCACGCCGCGCCTGCTGCGCCAACATTAAGGCCGTAGGTGCGGACGCGGAAGGCAACCGGCGCGTAGAAGGCATCGGCGGCCGAAAAGGCATCGCCCGCGAGCCAAGGTCCACCGAAGCGGTCCAATCCCTCAGCCCACAACTCGGCGATGCGCGCGACATTTGCTGCGAGCGCGAAGGACATCGGCTTGGGGGTGACCCGCACGCCGACATTCATCGTGCAGTCGTTGCGAAGTGGCGCAAAGCCGCCGTGCATTTCGCACACCGCACTTTGCGCCCAGCCGCGCGCGGCGGGGTGGGTGGGCCACACGCCTTCGTGCCGGTCAGCGAGGTAAAGCGCGATGGCGAGCGAATCCCAGATGGTACGCGGGCCATCGGCGGGCGCATCGTCGATCAGCACCGGCACTTGCCCGGTGGGAGAAAAGGCACGGAAATCGTCGTAGTTATTCGGTTTGGTGAAGGGTTCGATGCGATCGTCGAAGTCAATATCGAGCGCCGCCATCAGCAGCCAGGGGCGCAGCGACCAGCTGGAATAGTTGCGATTGGCGGTGATGAGGGTGTAGGCCATGGCCATCGCTTAGAGCCGCTTGGCCGCGCGTCAAGCCGCTGTGCCCGGGAGACGCCTTATGCTGACCGCCGTCCTTTCCTTGCTGCTGCAAAGTGCACCTGCCGTTGTCACCGAGTGCGACCGGCTGGCGGCGCACCCCAGCGACCCTGACCGGATCACGGCGGGCGTGCCCGAAAGCAAAGTTGATACCGTGGCGGCAATTCCTGCCTGTCAGGCGGCGGTGACGGCGGACCCCACCAATGGGCGCTTCAACTATCAGCTGGCGCGCGCGCTGGGCTATGCCGGGCGAGGCAAGGAGGCCGCACCTTATCGCGAGGCCGCGGTCAAGGCCGAATATCCGCAGGCGCTGTTTGTGGTTGGCTACATCCATCTGCTCGGGCTCAATGACGCGCCGAAGGATGCGTGCAAGGCAGGCGAACTGATCCGCCGGTCGGCGTTAAAGGGGCGGCATGCAGGACTCGTCGGATTTCCGCATTGGTCGCTGGCCGGGGCGTTCAAAGGATGTGCGGTAGTGCAGGACAAAGCCGAGATGCGCGGCTTTCTGGAAGCCGCCAGACCGATGTCGCGCGGTGATTATTATCAGACGATTTTGATTGAATCGCTGGAAGCGCGACTGGCCGCTGCGCCCTGAAAGATCAGAGCGCAGGTGGTGCGCCGCCCGGCAAGGGCACATCAACAAGATTGAGCCAGCGGCTTTCTGGGACCTGATGATAGCGGTCGAGCACCGCGAAGGGGATGCGAAAGGGGACGCCCCAATTGCTGTTCCACATGGCGACGACGCCGGTGCGCGTGGCGGGATCGAAGATCATCGTCGCGCGGTAACCCGCGACGGCACCTGAGTGGCCAGCAAGCGTGCGGCCATTATAGGAAAAGGTCCGCCAGCCGAGACCATAATGGGCGTTGGACAGCGCCTGTCGCAGCGATCCGCCATAGGGACGCGCGGTCGCGACGCGCGGCTGCAATGCCGACTGCAGGACAGGAGCGGCGAGCACATCAGGCCGCAGCCCCATCGCCGCGCGCATCCAAGTCGCGAAATCGACGATGTTGCTGTCGACCCCGGCGGCGGCGGGGACGCGCCAATAGGCCTCCTTGACCGCGCGCACGGTGCCCATGTGGTGCGGGCGCGCCCAGTCGCGCGCGCCGGTCAGCCGCGCCATACCCAAGCTGGCGCTGGTCATGCCGAGCGGGCCGAACAAGCGCGCTGCCATGGCTTCGTCGAAGCTTGTACCAGCGGCCTGCGCGAGGATTTCGCTGGCGGTGTCGAAGGCGATATTCTGATAGGTATAACAGGTGCCCGGCGGGCATTGCAGCGGCGCGGAGGCGAGGCTGGCGCGCAGCAGCGCGGGATTCTGTCCCTCCTCAAGCTTTTCGTCATAAGCATGTTCTGTCAAACCGGTTTGCTGGCTCAGGATTTGCGCGAGGTTCAACCGCGCTTCCGCCCCGTCGGGCAGCCGCAGCGAGGTGCGCCAGCTGGCAACGGGGCGGGCAAGATCGACCGTTCCGTCTGCCGCAAGCTTGGCCGCTAGCATTCCGGTCGCGGTCTTGCTGACCGAGGCCCAGCGGAACATGGTCGAGGGCGTGACCGGAGCGCCAGTCGAGCGGTCGGCAGCGCCATAGGTGCCGACGAAGCTGAGGCGGCCATCTTCGACAATCGCCACCGCCAATCCCGCCATTTCGGGGCGGAGCGACAGCGCGGCAAGGTCGCGGTCGAGCGCGCGATAGTCGATGCGGCCGCGCCATTCAGCGGGGGTGTCGGGCACGTCATAGGGGGCGGGCGATGCCAGCGACACGGTCGCCAGCGGCTGGCGGTCAGCTGCGGCCTGCCATGCCGCAAACCCTGTGCCGGCTAGCAGCAGGGCAATGATCCAGCGCCGCTGCATCGGCTCTAAAGTGCGGTTTCGTAATGCGCGCTGGTCTTGGCCGCGACTTCGTCTGCCGTAACCCCGGGTGCCAGCTCGATCAGCTTGAACGGGCTGGCGTGGTCGCCGCGTTTGAACACGGCGAGGTCAGTGATAATCATATCAACGACATTGCGCCCGGTGAGCGGTAACGTGCAGGCTGGGATGAATTTGGGATCACCGTTTTTGCTGGTGTGTTCCATCACGACGATGATCTTTTTCACCCCGGCGACCAGATCCATCGCGCCGCCCATGCCCTTGATCATCTTGCCGGGGATCATCCAGTTGGCGATGTCACCATTTTCGGCGACTTCCATGGCGCCCAACACGGTAAGGTCGATGTGGCCGCCGCGGATCATGGCGAAACTGTCCGACGAGCTGAAATAGACGCTGCTGGGCAGCTCGCTGATCGTCTGTTTGCCCGCGTTGATGAGGTCTGGGTCTTCCTCTCCCTCGAGCGGGAAGGGGCCGATGCCGAGCATGCCGTTTTCCGACTGAAGCGTAACCTCCATCCCCGCCGGAATGTGGTTGGCGACCAGCGTCGGGATGCCAATGCCAAGGTTGACGTAGTAACCGTCCTGCAGCTCTTGCGCCGCGCGGGCGGCCATTTCGTCCCGGGTCCAGCCCTTGGTCAGGCCATCATGGGTGGTCATGGTGCTACGTCCTCGTCCAGATGTTATGCCAGCGTTGCCATGTGCCGATAGCAAAGCAGGCCGCCATTGCCAGCACATAGAGCGACGACCAGAATTTGAATGCCGCCGACAGGTCCGGACGCCATGCGCCGGGGGCCACGATTATGCCGCCGCGTACCGCCAACACAGCAATGATGGCGAGCAATGCCCATGGCAGCAAAGGCATGCGCGGCAGCACAGCGGCCGCGGAAAACGCATAGGCAGACCAGACCAGCAGCACGGTTGCAATGCCCAGAGTGATCAGCGCGGGGATCGGTGATCCGCGCGCTGCGGCGCGGGCAAAAGGTTCACCGGCGCCAAAGGCACGATACCAATCCGGACCGCCAAAAATTATGGCAATGTGCAGTAGCGCGCCAATAATGCTGAGGATGGCAGCGCCGATCAGCCATGGGTTGCTTTGCAAGACTGTAGCTTTCTTCACTGATCCGCGCCTATCGCGCCGCTGGCCAATGGTAGCAGGAACCAGCCCGCGCCCCAATGGCTGTCAATGGGGAGCGGCGTCGCCGGATCGCGCAGGTAGGCATAGGCTTCGTCAGCGTCGGCGCGGACGTCGCCGACGACCGCGAGAATGCAGTGGGTGGCAGCCCAGCGCTGACGGATCGCTTGTTTGCGGTCGTCGGGGCCGTTGCGTCCGGCGATGGCATCGGCGGGTTCGGCACCGGGCAGTGCGGGACGTAGCGCGGCGGTTTCATTCTCGAACCGCTCTGTGACCCACAATATCCCGACACCAGACGCGCGGATGCTGGCCAGCGTTTCGCGCCACGCTGCCTGCGTTGCGGTGTCGTTAACCGGAGCAGCGGCCGGGTCGGCGTCGAAAACGACCAGCGGTTCGCGCCGCGTGCAGCCGATAGCGACGGGATTGAGCACGGTCTGGCGGCTGTCGAGCACGAGCGAGTTAATGGGTGCGCCCTCGCGCCACAATGCCGCGCGTTGCTCGACATGTGCGACCAGCGCGGCGAAGTTATCTGGCAGAGTAGCGGTGGATAAGTTGTTGGTGGGTAGGGGGTCTGCGGTTGCCACCGGCGGCAGTGATTGCTTGGGGACCGGTGACTTGTTGCGGTCGCTGGCAAGAATCGCGCCGCCAGCGACAATCGGTACCGCTGCCGCTGCGCAGCCGAACAGCAAAAATGCAAGCAGTGCCGCGAATGCGCGGCGCATTTGTCAGGCCGTCTCCCGCGTCCGCACCGTGCGGAACTCGATCTTCTTGTCGTAGGGCGCGCCGATAATCATGCGTTTTACGTAAATGCCAGGCAGGTGGATGGCGTCGGGGTCGAGGCTGCCGACAGGGACGATTTCCTCAACCTCGGCGACGCAGATTTTGGCAGCGGTGGCCATCGGCTGGTTGAAATTGCGCGCGGTCTTGCGGAAAATCAGGTTGCCGCTTTCGTCGGCTTTCCATCCCTTGATGATGGCGAGGTCGGCAAAGATGCCGCGTTCGAGGATATAATCCTGTCCATCGAACTGCTTGACCTCTTTGCCCTCGGCGACCTGTGTCCCGACGCCGGTCTTCGTGTAAAAGCCGGGGATGCCCGCGCCACCCGCGCGGCAGCGTTCAGCGAGGGTGCCCTGCGGGCAGAATTCAACTTCGAGCTCGCCGGCAAGATATTGGCGCTCAAATTCCTTATTCTCCCCAACATAGGACGAGATCATCTTCTTCACTTGGCGCGTGCGCAGCAGCTTGCCCAGACCTTCGCCGTCGATGCCGGCATTGTTGCTGGCGATGGTCAGGTCTTTCACCCTGCTGTCGCGGATGGCGTCGATCAGCCGCTCGGGAATGCCGCAAAGGCCGAACCCTCCTGCACACAAATGCATGCCGTCGAACAGCAGGCCATCGAGCGCGGCGGCGGCATCGGGGTAAAGTTTTTTCATCGCGCTGTCGCTCCGCAGGACCAAAGGTGCTAAAAGCACAGGAATGGCAGTCGGATAGAAAGCCGCTGCCACAGCGTCAACCGGCAGTCTTTGACCAAGATCAATGCCATGACTGCGTTGCCGTTCCAATATCGCTTAAGCATGATGGAGGGTGAAGATGATTAAGTCGATTTTGGTTCATGCCGAAGGCGGAGCCGCCGAGGCGCGGCAGATTGATGCAGCGATGGATATAGCGCGAAAACATGATGCGCATCTCACCGCGATGCTCAACTTGCCCACGCATCGCTATTTGTCGACTGATCCCTTCGGTGGCACTTATCTGATGGCCGAAGCCTTGGCACAGGCTCGCGCCGAATTAGAAAAGCAGCAGGCGTTGCTGGCTGCGCGACTAGAGCGGGACGATGTGCGCTGGGATGTGCTCGCCACCGAAGGCGATTTGGTGGCGGCACTGGCCGCCGCCGGAGCATTAAGCGACCTGATCATCGTTGAACGGCACTGCGCCGGGCCGGGCAAGGTCGATCCCTACCCCAATCTCGCGGGTGATCTGGCGCTGGCGGTACGCTTGCCGGTACTGGCGTTGCCAGCCGACGGACCCTTGCCGAATTCAAACAGCCCGGCCGTTATCGCTTGGAATGGCAGCACCGAAGCCGCAGCGGCGCTGCGTATGGCCGTGCCTTTGCTTCATGACCGGCCAGTCACCTTGCTTCACATTGACGAGGCGGACGGCTTGTTCGCCGACAAGCAGGCGCTGTCCTATCTGTCGCGCCACGGCATTCATGCTGCTGCGCAGTCGGAGCGGCGCGGGGTTGAAACGGTTGAAGAGGCCATTTTGCGCATCGCTCAAAGCCTGGGTGCAGGGCTTTTGGTCATGGGTGCCTTTGGACATAGTCGGCTGCGGCAAACCTTGTTCGGTGGGGTCACAAAATTCATGCTGCGCGAAGCGCGGGTGCCCCTGCTGCTAGGGCATTAACGGATCGCCACCGGATTGACGATGGCCTGCACCGTGCCCTTGATGCGCGGCTGGCCGAGGACGAACAGAAATTCAGTCGCGCCGTCGGCGGCAAGCGCAGCCGTGTCGACATTTTCAAGGATGTGAACGCCGTGCTTCACCAGTAAGGTCTGGTGGACGATGAAGGGGGCGGCTGGGTCTTCGAACGGGATGGCTTCCAGACCGCTGCTGTCGGCGCCAACCATGACGACGCCGAGCGAGGCCAGATATTCGGCGCCTTCGCGGCCCAATCCCGGCTGGCTGGCGATGAACTTGGCAGGATCTGTTTTGGCGGTAGCGAGCCAGCCGGTGTGGAACAGCACCACATCGCCCTTGCCGATGGTGACGCCCGCCGCTTTTGCCGCTGCGTCAATGTCGACGCGGTTGAAAGCAGTGCCAGGGGGCAGCGGATTTTGTTTGAGCTGCTTGGTCATGTCGAGCAAGATACCACGCGTCGCAGTGGGCAAAATCGCTTCGGTTCCGAATTTGGTGACGCCGTCGGGGCGATAGAAATCCCGCGCGTGAACGCCATTGTAATGGACGCGGTCGATGCCGATGTGGCCAAAGCCGTCGAGCTGGGTGCCGATCCCGACGAAAGACATGATGACGTCGTCGTGGCCAGTGACCTTGTTGGTTCCCATCGGAATACCGCCGCCGTCGTCAATGCCCATCACCGCGACCGAAGTGGAACGACCGGGCCAAGCGGGCGTGTCGGGGCCTGTGACGATACCCAATGCATAAACTTTGCCGTGCTTAACGATCTGCGCCGCCTTGACCGTGGCCTCGGCCGACAGATTGTTCATCGCACCATTGGTGTCGCCGACGCCATATTTTGATGATGGCGCTTCCTGAGCCGCGAGCGGCGATGCCAGCAGGGCCAGCAGCAGCGAGGCGTTACGTATCATGATGTTCTCCCCCCGAGTCCTAGGGTCAGGCTAGCGCAAGTGATGCGGTTTGCCGAATCAGGCGGAGAGAAAATCGAGTGCCAGCGCCGCGCCAAGGTCGGCCAACGCCTGATCGCCGCTGGTCACCTTGATGGTGTGCATGCCAAGTTCGGCGGCCGGCTTGCAGTTGATGCCGAGGTCGTCGAGATAGACGCAAGCCGAGGGGTCAGTGCCCAGCAGCTCGCACATCATAAGGTAGATGCGCGGGTCGGGCTTGCGGATGCCGACCTTTGATGATTCGATCACATGGTCGAAGCGCCCAAGGATGGCAGCAACTGCAGTGGCCTTCTCCATAGTCGCGGCCATTCCGGTACCATGACCGCCCCGCACATTGTTGGTGATGCAGCCGAGCCCCAGCCCCGCCGCCTTGATAGTGTCGAGTGCGGCGACCATGGCCGGGCGAATGTCGCCCGACAGGCAGGCAATAACCGCACTGCCCTCTAGCCAGTGGCCCATGCTAGCGGCCTCTTCGGCGAATAGGCTGTCGAAAGCCGCGGCGTCGATTTCGGCGCGCTCAAAACGCGCCCAAGCATTATTGTCCGGATTGGCGGCGTTGACGCTGCGGATGAAATCGCGCGGCAAGCCGCGTTCGGTTTCAAGCCGGTTGAACGCCTCGAACGGCGACGAGGTGATGACTCCGCCGAAATCGAAAATCACGTGGGTGAACTTTGGAGTGAGGCGGCTCATGGGGTGATCAGCATTCCCTTGGCCGGGTCCGCCTTGCCCGATAGCATTTCCTGATAGGCAGCAAGTGCGGCGGCGCTGCCGCTGCGATGGTCAGGGGTGGCGAGGGTCGGCGCGATGGCCATGAAGGCAAGCCAGGCGTCGGCAATGCGGCGCTGGAATTCTGCACCGCCCCAGTCGGAGATACGTTTCTGGCTGCGGCCGGGGGCGAAAAAGCCCTGGCGCGGCGGGCCAGCAAGCGCACCCTGGCCTGAGCTGGCGTCCCAATGCGAC
>VFQM010002843.1_pt1 | contig 11953 bp, 9 predicted proteins | sample 3512391 | NCBI WGS metagenome assembly VFQM01 (sample SAMN10412369, study PRJNA504923) | tailings metagenome | isolation source: Replicate 1 from Balatoc abandoned mine | place: Philippines
CCTGATTCCGCGCCATTTGGGCCCCATGCGGCATAATCCCGGTCGCGGCATTATGGACGTTATGCCGATATCGGCATAAGGGGCACTGGACCGGGCATTCCTCCCGTCTTGATCGCAACCTCAAGAACCGTTTCGGGACCGAGGCCTATGCAGCGGAGGAACTGGTTGCCGAGCTGTCAGCTGCCATTCTGGGGGCCGAGCTCGGGCTACCGGTTGCCCATCTCGACCATCACGCGAGCTATATCGCGGCCTGGCTGGACCTCCTGAGGTCCGATGATCGAGCCATCCTGACTGCCGCCGCAAAGGCAGAGGAAGCTGCAACCCTGCTGCTGCGTCTTGGCGGCATGGTCATGGCCGAAACGACAGAAGACCAATCTGCCCTCTCCGAAGCGGCCTGAGGGAGAAGCACCCATGGCACGCTCCGTCAGCTATCCCCGTGGCTCGATTGTCGCCTTCCGATTGTTCGATGAAGACGAGGACGATCCTGGCTGGGCCTACGACTGCCTTGTCGAAGATGTGGTCAGCTCTGCCAGAAACGCCTTTCCATCGTTGCAGCGACAGGAAGGCTGGCGTGGGCGCGAAGACAGGATCCTGCTCCGCAACGCCTTCGCCGATTGCGGCATCTCGACCTATTGCGGCCTGGCAGCAGTCTGGCTCGTCGAACGCGATGACGGCGCATACTGGGAGCGTTGCCCAGAGCAGCGACACTCCGACTTCGCTCAACGCTGGATCACGCAGGTCTCAGACAGGTTCGTCGGTCTGTTCGGCGACCTACGCCTTGTGGGCCGATTTTCGAACGGGGAAGCAATCTTCTAGCGCTTAGGGTTTGCTTCTCAGAGCACGAGGCCTTGAGGCCGCAAAGTCGTTGGCGTGGTCTCGCGAGAAGTTCGGACCGAACGAGCCATTCCGCCTCACACCTGACCGCCGGGAGAGGCCCTGGACCGGCCGGGCTCCGGCACAACCTGCGACCCGTCGGCCCGTGTGGCCCGCGCCAGCCTAGGGTCGCAGGTTTCCCGCTGCGCGGTGTGCCGTCACCCTGATCCCGGTCCTGATCGGGCTCCGGCGGACAGGATCGAGGCCATCAGGCCGTCCAGCTCCTGCCGAACGATCAGGAGACCACACCATGTACGACAGCTTTTTGGAGCAACTCGCCGGCCTCGACCTCACAGGTTTTAGTATCCAACCAGCCCCGTTCAACACAACGGATTTCCCGGGCGAAGAAGCCATCGACCAAACGTTGGGCGCGATCTGGTCCGAGCTCTTCGCGATGTTTGCCGATACCGCGCTCGAGGCGGACGCCGAAGATATCGCCTGGGGCTTCGTCAACCTCTTCCACCGCGCGGCCAGCCGTAAATCAGCACAGCTCGATAGAGCCGCTGACGAAATCCGTGCCTTGCTGGCAGCCGCTGACGGGTCCGAAGTGCATTCAAGCAATCTCGAAGAGCAGGTCGAGCGCGCCCAGGCCGCAGAGGCCAGCATGATCGCCTTTGAGCAGATGCGTGAAGTGGCGGCATTGCTGTACCACGATGAAATCGGCTCTTGCTGGCGTCCCATGTCGGGCTCGCGCGCGAACCACGCTGCCCACCTGACCTCGGCCGTCGTTGATGCCCGCGATTTCCTCAAGGCGCGCAGCGAACGTCGGCGCGCCGCACATAGTCCTGAAGGAACGCCGGTGGTCTTCGCCGGCGGCCGTTCATCCTTTGCCTCGAGTGATGAAGCCAAGGCATTCGCAGCAAACGTCTGGGATACGCTCGACAAGGTCTATGACCGGATCCCTGACATGGTCCTCGTGCATGGCGGCGACAACAAGGGCGTCGATCGGCTCGCTGCGAGCTGGGCTGAGCGCCGCAACGTCCAACAGATCGTATTCGCCCTCGACCGGCGTCTCGGGGCGCGCGCCGGCTTCAAGCGCAATGAGCAGATGCTCAGCCTGAAGCCGCGCTATCTTGTTGCCTTCCCGGGCAACGGGGTGCTCGAACGCCTCGTGATCGAGGCCAAGGCCCAGCGGATTACCGTCGTTGACCGGCGCTCCATCGCGACTGGCGGCGGATAACGGTCGCCCCGCCAACGGTTCCGTCGCATCGGCATCACGCCCGTTCCCTCATGGGCGTGATACGCCGTCCCCGACCTGAGCTTCGGCGCCGATGTCATCCGTCTGACCTGCTGCTGGCCACATCCCTCTTCCAAAGAGATTCCTCGGATTGATCGCTCTCTCGGGGGCCGGGAAGCCGAACAGCTTTCGCTGCACAGCCCAGCTGGTGGGGACATTGGAATCGAGGAGGGTCTTGCGGTCCAGCTCTGCTGGCTGCGTGCCATCGAGGATCGCTGTGGCAATATCGGGTGCAAGGTAGTTCAACCGGATCAGGCGCGCAAAATGCGTCGGCCGGCAGCCCTGCTTCTTGGCAAGCTCTTCGATCGACAGATCGCGATACTCGTCAACGAGGATCTGGGCTCTCCGCGCAGCCTTGATCAGTTCGACAAGCTTCGGGTTCGGGCGCGTGTGGCTGTCCTCGGTGCGCGGTGTGATATGGAGGGATGGCCAGCGCTCGGCGGTGATGACCCTCACATCGACGTCGAGGACGTAGCGCGCATCGCTGCACGGCCAGTCTGCAGGCCTGCCCCTGAACGCTGTTTTGCCGTCCCATGCCATCAAGCGTCGCAGCTCGAGCGATCGGAACGTGATCGAGACGGTCTCTTCAGCGATCTCGACCTGGTGGACCAGGGCCGCAAAGAGGTCAGGCAGCCATTCGGGCTGCGTACCCTCGAGCATTTGGCCAATCGCTTTTCCGCGATTGGCCAGCCGGTCGAGATCATCACCGAAGAGACCAAGGGTTTTGAGCGCGCCCCGGAGCTTGCCCCTGTCGCTGAGAAAGTCGCAGACCGCGGCCAGAACGGTCCGATCGAGGTGATCGGCATTGCACCGATAGGCACGGCGATACTCGACCTGCGACCAGGCCGCGTTGCTCGACACATAGGCGCAGTATGTTCGCCCGCGCTGCCAGTTCAGGTCGAGCAGCATGTGCCGGCCGAGGTCATCCCACAGCAAGCCGGCGAGGAAATGGTGTGTCTCCTTGGCATGAGGCGAGCGCTTCTTGCGCTCCTCGCTCAGCGCCTGCGCTGCCTCCCAGGTTGCTTCGCTGATCAGGGGCTCGTGAACGCCCTGATAGGTCGTGTCGTGACCGCGGATCTGCCCGACATAGATTGGATTGCGCAGGATGCCGTACACGGTGCCGGGCGACATCGGCGTGCCGCCGCGCGGAACGCCACGCCGCGACAATTTGACGGAGCTGCAGTAGCCCGCCTCGCGGACGGCCGTCATTACCGATGTGTAGCGCCGGGTGCGCAGGAATTCGGCGAAGATAAAGCGCACGATGTCGGCCTCAGCCTGATCGACATGGATGCCGTCACGACCGGCGACATAACCGAACGGCGGTAGTCCGCCATGGATGCGGCCATGCCGCTTGCGCGTGCGGATGCTGTCACGCACGCGCTCGGCAATCAGCTCGCGCTCGAACTGGGAAAAGGTCAGCAGGACGTTGAGGATCATCCGCCCCATGCTGTCCGAGGTGTCGAAGGCCTGGGAGATCGACACCAGTGTGATCGATTGCCGGTCAAACATCTCGATCAGCCGTACGAAATCGAGGAGACTGCGGGTCAGCCGGTCGATCTTGTAGACCACGACCGTATCGATCTTCCCGGCCTCGATATCCTGCATCAACCGGGCAAGCGCCGGGCGCTCGAGGCCGCTCCCGGAATGCCCCCCATCATCATAGTGCTGCGGCAATTCGACCCAGCCCTTGTACTGCTGGCTCGTGATGTACGCGCTGCTGATTTCCCGCTGTGTCACCAGCGAATTGACATCGTGTTCGAGCCGATGAGTGGTGCTCTTGCGGGTGTATATCGCGCAGCGCTTGATCGGCAGGTTCTCGTCACTCGGCATCGGTCCTCTCCTCTTGTGAGAGGCGAAACCTGCTCTACTTTTGAAGGCACGTCTTGAACGTACCGTGTTGGCCAATCGTGCAGGGTCGTTCTGCCTTCAGATCACCCTCGACCTCACTGAAAACGCCAGAAAGAAACCAGTATCCGATGATGCACCTCGACGACCTGCTGACGCGCTATTTCCATGGCACAGATCTGTCTCGCGTCAGTCCCGACGTGCTGGCCTCGGGCATCGAGCACTGCCTCGTTGATCTCGGGCTTGAGCAAGATCGGGGGAAACGCTTTGCCCTCTGGGCGCTGCTGCACATGCTCGGCTCTGCCCCCGACCTCGACGTCGCGTTCAAGGATCCAAACGACCATGACGCCGCGCGCACCTTCATGGACATGCTAGCCGCCGGCGCAGCGAGCGAGGAGCAAGAGTAAGCGGTTGGATCAGCCGCCAGCCTTCAGATCACCCCAAATCCCAATCCGGCTTTCCGTGCGAACCTGTCTGACCCAGGTCAGCTGAGGACCTGCAACCCGTTCCTTTCCGGCCGTGTTGCCCGCGTCTTCGCCGCGGGCTGCCCGCACCACCCGTCATGAACGGGTTTCCCTTGTCCCTCAGGCCCGCCTGAGGCCCTGCGGTGCAGTCCTCCCATGCCCTGCCTCTCTTCGACGTTCGCAAGCCGGAAGTGGTTTTCGGTTTGAGATCGAAGGAGACTTTCCATGACCAATCTCGTTATCCTCACCGGCCGCATCGCACGCGATCCGGAAACCCGCGAAACCAAGGGTGGCACCAGCGTCACCGGCATCACGGTTGTCACTGACCGCCCCGCCCGCGACAAGGACGGCAACACCTATAAGGACGAGAACGGCTTCACCGCCAAGAACAGCGAGTTCCACCGGGTGACCTGCTTCAATGGCCTCGCCAAGACGGTCGGCCAGTACTGCACAAAGGGCCAACTGGTCTCGGTCCAGGGGCGCCTCCACTACACCCAGTGGGAAGATCAGGATGGCGTGAAGCGCTACGGCTGCGAGGTGCTGGCGGACAAGATCGACTTTCTCTCGCGCGCCGGCAATCGCAGCGATGAGGAGGACAACCGCGACGCGCCTCCGATCGACTGATCGGCCAATCGATCGCGATCTAAGCACGGGGCTCTGCCGGTTAGGCAGGGCCCCGTTGCCTGTTAATCTTGTGGGGATTTGGACGCCCCAGCGCTGCGGGCTTGTGGGCGCGCACCGAGCTTCTCGATGCTGGCCGCTTCGCCCAGCTTGCCAAGCACTTCGGCAACTTGTCTCAGGCCTTTTGCTGAGAAGGCCTCAAGCCCGGTTCCGAGGATCACTTCACCAACTTCCTGGGCTGCCTTGCTCTCGAGCTCTCGCTGCTTTGCATCGAGCGCTTTGCGTTCCGCTTCGAGCTTTTGCAGGGCCGATACGGCGCTTGTGCTTCGGGGCATGTCTTGGTCCTTCCATTCCCCCTCGTGTCGCCATCCTTAGCTGCAACATGCACGGCCCCACCGGGTGTAGGAAAGTCCGATCGCACCATGCCGAAGGGTATCCGCGTAACGGAGAGGTAGAGGGTCCTGGCTCACGGATATTCCAGCATGATGGCCTTGCCTTCACCGCCTCAAGGACGGGCGGGGCCCCACCATTTTGCCCGCTTCCGGTCTACGCCCGGCTTCGAACAAAATCGTTTCCCCCGCCGCCGCTGCGCGGTCGCCTTCGGGCGATCCTGTGACCCGGCAAAGGCCAGACCATCGCCGCCACCTCCTGTCGTCTCACGACAGATTTCAGGAGGATTATCATGGCTCAATTCAACACATGCTCCCTGCCGTCGCGCAGCTATTTCGAGGCCCTGGAAGCAGCCGAACGGCGCGCCCTTCACAGCTTCTTCGATCAGCACGTCATCGAGGATGATGAGCTCGGTTACATCGCGCTCGACGAAGGCGACTATAACGCCCTGCCGGCGCACCTGGCGGCCCGCGTCGTCCACACGGTTCATGGGGCCATGCTCGACGAGTTCTAAGGCACAAAGAGGCTGGGAACCGGGAACGGTTCCTGCCCTTTTTTCTTGCTCGCCGGCTCTTGGGAACCAAGCGTAACGGGGCATCTCCACCTTGTGATGGTGCCCCGCGAAAAGCGGAGCGGGGCTGAGGCCGCACTCTGTCCCGCGCATGATGCGATGCGCTCCTGAGGGTGCGGCGTGTTTGTTTCTGGGCCCCGCACGCACGTGCGGACCGGCAGCGGGTCGGGCGGCGGGCAACTACGGCCGCGACATGCCCCGCTTGCCTTGTTGCCCACGCGCCCTTTGCCGCTGCCTCTTCCGCAGGTGCCATCTCTTGTTGGAGAGTGCCCGATCCTTGCCGCTATGCCGGCTCAGAAACCGCTCGGCCCACTTGCTCACGCTCCCCTCTGTGAGTGGGTGATGATCGTCCGATCATGAACCGTCCAAGGCACCGGTTCACCCTCGCGCAATTGGGGAACAGGGAGCACACCCTACCCCGCGAAACCGGGAAATATCCTTCTGTAATCTCTTTAGAATGCAGGTTTGTGCACAAATGACCCGCCAGCGAGTTATGCGGGTTGGCGGTGAGTTGTCTGCCACTCACATCGATCTAAAGATCTGTAATGCAGATATATTGTTTTCATTGACCGCGAGTTGTTCACGATTTATTCTCATCACACCTTCCGCAAGGTGAGCCAGGTTCCATCGGCGATAAGTGGAACCTGCATTATGCCCCGACTTGATCGGCTTCAAACCTTCCTCCCCGTCTCTGTGGCGACCTGGACGCGTCAGCGCGCAGCGGATAATGGCGAGAGCGTAAGCATCTTCATTCGCGACCTCGTGATCGCCGCCTGGCGGCTCGACAATGACATGAATACGCGCACCAACGGCTTCGATCCCGCGCGCCAAAGTGTCTTCATTGCGGTCGCACTCGACGCACTGCTGGCGAGCCATCCCGACAGCAGCCTGCGCGAGCGGGCCCACGAAGCCTACCGGCGCCGGCTCGAGAAGCTCGGCCTGGCCGTTAGCACGACCATGGGGAGCGATTCCCATGAAGCATAATCTCGTGAACTTCACACGCGGCAGCCAATTGCTCGGCCATTTCGGCTTCATGTTTGCCGCTGGCCTCAAGGGCCCCTTGATTGTCACTGCACTCGTCGTTGCCGGCACCTGCTGGTTCGAAGTCAGAGCGAGCCTCAGCGACCATCAGCTCTACCTTGTGTGGATGCATCTCTATGCCAGCCTCTATGCCTTCATGGAGTTCGATCAGGGCAAGCTCGTGAACCTTGAAATGCTGAACGGCGAGCTCGTCGGCATTCCCTTTTCCGTGGTGCGCGAGTTCCCGCCAATGCGTGCGGCTGTGACGGCCTTTCGCACGGCGGTGCAGCACGGTTTGCTGGTCTCGGGCGTTCTCCTGGTCCCTGCCTTTGCCGTCTTCTGGTGGTTTGCCGAGCGGTTTGGAGGCAAGTCCAAGGAACGCAAGCATGAGCGCGGCGCGATGCTCGTATCGCTCGACGCGCTCGAAGAAGAAGTCACCCGCTACAACCGCACCCGGAAGGCTGAAGAACTGGGTCAGAAGTTCGGATGGAAATGGCGCCTGGCCAGTTCCTCGGCGCTTGCTGAAGCCGGGCATTATGCCCCGGCGCACCTTGCCGGGGTCAGCTGGCCCTGGCGGCTCGAGCAGAGCCACACGATGCTGATCGGGACCACCGGGACCGGCAAGACCGTGGCGCTGACTGAGCTCGTCGAAGAAGCACGGCTTCGCGGGCAGCGCGCGGTAATCTTCGATCTCACCGGAGCGTTCATTGAAGCCTTCTACGAGCCCAAGCGCGACATCATTTTGAACCCGGTTGATGCCCGCTGCCCGCTCTGGAGCGTGTTCAACGATTGCTCGAGCGAAGCAGAATTCCATGCCGCTGCCGAGGCGCTCGTCCCCCACGACGGGGGCGGATCGGAGCAGTTCTGGGTGCTCGCTGCGCGCATGCTGTTCGTCGAGATGTGCCTTCATCTGAGGCGCAACGGCAACGCATCCAACCAGGCGTTGGCAGACCGGCTAATGACCGCCGATCTGTCCGAGGTCCATGCCCTGATGCGCGGGACGATCGCCGATCCGCTGACCGCTCCGGAAGCCGCCCGCATGGCAGAATCGATCCGCGCGGTGTTCAACGCCAATGCCAAGGTCCTGAAGCTGCTCCCATCGAAAGGCACGCCCTTCTCGGTCCGGGACTGGGTCAAAGGTGACTGCGAACCGGGGTCGATCCTGTTCTTGTCAGCGCGCTATGTCGACATGAGCATTTCCTCGCAGCTGCTCACGCTCTGGCTCGATACAGCCATGAACACGCTCATGACGCTCGAGCGCACGCAGGACCTTCGGATCTGGTTTCTGATCGACGAACTTGGGGCTCTGCACCGCCTCCCCGCGCTCGAAAATGGTCTGCAGACCGCGCGCAATTTCGGGGGCGCAATTGTCACCGGCGTCCATGCCTTTGCCAAGCTCAAGGAGGTCTACGGCGATAACATGGCAATGACCCTGTCCTCGCTCGCCCGGACCAAACTGATCCTCGCCACCGCCGACCGCGAGACCGCGACCTGGTGCTCAGATTTCATCGGCCACCGGCAGGTCCGCGACATGGAAGAAGGCTATAGCTACGGCTACAACAATGCCCGCGATGCGGTGAGCCTGACGCCAAGACGCCAGGTCGAGCCGCTGCTCATGCCCGACCAGTTCATGAACCTGCCGCGGCTCTCGGCTTACCTCAAGTTCCCCGATGGATTTCCAGCCGCACCGGTGACCCTGATCCCGCGCCCCCGGGAGCGGATTGCCGAGGGCTTTATCCCGCGTGAGGCGCCGGCGAACGGTATTCATCGCGAGCGCGGCGGCCCGGTACCGCGGAGGCCAGAAATGCCGTCAGATGATGGAAACCAACATCCCGCATCGAATGATGATGGTGCCGGCAAGCCGGTAGATCCCAAGCAACTGAAGCTCGATTTGACCGATCAGCCTCACGGCCGAACTGTGCCCGGCGAACAGTCCCGCGATGAGGGTCTCGCGCAGGAGAGAGCCGCGCAGCAGGCGCATAGAACGCAGACAAAATCCGGGACGAGGAAAGGTGGTGCCCGGTCGGCGTCTCTACCCCCTTTGGCCCTCTCAACCGGAGAGGACGCTGCACCAAAGATTGCCGACCGAGGCCGCGCTTCAACGCGACAAGAGCAAAGCGAAACGGCAAAGGAGGACCGGTCGCAGCTCGCCAAAGCCCAGCCGGGTAGCGGCTCGGAGCGCGCAGACCCGGCGCAGAAAGATCTGCGCGAGGGTGCTGTCGGCGATCCGCCTGTGAAGGACTTCGGCGATTTCGAGCCCGATATGTGAGGTCGAAGTATGGGGAAGATTGTCAGCTGCAGGGGAGGCAACCTTAGGTTGATGACCGATGCTTTCTGTTGCCAATGTCCGCTCGCCGTCAGCTGCTGCTAGCTATTTTGCGGCCGACAATTACTACACCTCTGCCGATGCTGATCGCTCGGGGACATGGATCGGCAAAGGAGCAGAACGCCTCGGACTCAAAGGCGAAGTCAGCGCCGCGCAGTTCGATGCCGTGCTGCGCGGCGAGCTGCCCGGCGGGATCCAAGTCGGAAACGCCGGGCAGGCGCACAGGCCTGGCACGGATCTCACCTTCTCCTTGCCCAAGAGCTGGTCCTTGCTGGCGCTGGTCGGCGGCGACCAGCGCATCATCGCCGCCTATCGCGAAGCCGTTATCGCTACGCTGCGTTGGGCAGAAAAGAACGCTGCGCAAACCCGGATGGAGACCAAGTCAGGGTACGGCAGGACCCAGACCGATAACCTGACCATCGGTCTCTTCCAGCATGACACCAATCGCAACCAGGAGCCCAATCTCCACTTTCATGCCGTGATCGTCAACGTGACCTTGGGCAGCGATGGCAAATGGCGGGCGTTGCGCAACGACAAGCTTTGGAGCTTGAACACGCTCCTCAATGCCATGACGATGGCGCACTTCCGCATCGCCATCGAAAAGATGGGCTACCAAGCCGGGCCGCTCGGCAAGCATGGGAACTTCGAAGCCGCGGGCATCTCACGCGAGCAGATCATGGCCTTTTCGACCCGGCGGGAAGAGGTGCTCGATGCCGTCGCTGAGCGCGGCGAAAACTCCCCCAAGGCGCGCGATATCGCCGTGCTCGATACGCGCAAAGGGAAGGTCCAGGTCGCCGATCGCATGAGCCTTGTCGGAGCCTGGCAAGAGCGCGCGCTGGCGGTCAGCCTTAACCTTGCCGAGCTCATCCAAACCTCCCACACGCGCGCCGAGCTTCAGGGTCTTGCAAACCCGCGAGGCGAGACACTTTGGCAGCGCGGCTTGGCCAAGCTCAGAGATTTTGCGCAGCGTATCAAGGGCGATCCCGCCGACCCCTTGATTCCTCCAAGCGTGCTCAAACAGGATGCGCCGACGATCGCCGCGGCGCAGGCGGTTGCATCGGCGGTGCGTCACCTCTCACAGCGCGAGGCGGCCTTTCCGCGCGAAGGCTTGCTCAAGGCCGCGCTCGACTTCGGTCTCCCCACCACCATCGACCATATCGAAGGCCGCGTAAACGCGCTTGTTGCCAGTGGCGCGCTCGTGAAGGGCAAGGGGGAGCACCGTGGCTGGCTTGCCAGCAAGGATGCCCTTGTCCTTGAGACCGCCATCCTCGCCGGTGTCGAGGAGGGGCGCGGTGCGGCGTCACCTATTCTTGAGGGCGACGAAGCACGCGCAAAGGTCCAGGCAGTCGCTGCCTTCAACCACGGGATCGCGCTCAACTCCGGTCAGGAGGATGCCGCTGCACTGGTGCTCGCTTCAAACGATCGCATCGTCGCAGTCCAGGGCGTGGCGGGGGCAGGCAAGAGCAGCGTGATGAAGCCAGTCGCGCAGCTCCTGCGCGAAGAAGGAAAAGAAGTTCTCGGCCTCGCGGTCCAGAACACGCTCGTCCAAATGCTCGAGCGCGACACCGGCATTGAGTCGATGACCCTCGCCCGTTTCCTGGGGCAATGGGGCAAGCTGCTTCAAGAGCCCAGCAATGCCGCGCTTGTCGCCGAAGCGCGCATGGCGCTCGGAAACCACGTCTTCATTGTCGACGAGGCCTCGATGGTCTCGAATGCCGACAAGGCCAAGCTGGTGCGCCTCGCCAATTTGGCTGAGGTTCAGCGCGTGGTCCTCATCGGCGACCGCAAGCAGTTGGGCGCAGTCGATGCTGGCAAGCCGTTCGATCTGGTCCAGAGCGCCGGGATTGCCCGCGCCACGATGGAGGTCAATCTGCGCGGCCGCGACCCGGAACTGCGGCACGCGCAGGCCGCAGCACAGGCGGGACGCGTCGACGAGGCTCTCAAGGCGCTTGCACCAAACACCATCGAAACCACCGGCGACGGGGCGATCGTCGCGGCCGAGCAATGGCTTGCTTTGGGCCGTGAGGAGCGCGCGCGCACCGCGATCTATGCCTCGGGGCGGGCGCTACGGTCCGCGGTCAACGCTGCCGTTCAGCAGGGTCGCCAAGCCAATGGCGAGCTTGGCCCGGGCTCTGCCGATCTGCAGGTCCTCTCCCGGGTCAATGCCACCCGTGAAGAGCTGCGTTATCTCGGGACCTACAGGCAAGGCATGGTCTTGAGCCTACGCTCAGCAGACCGGGCGCAAAAGCTTTCGGCAGGAGACTACACGGTCGTGGGCCTCGACCATGACCGCAAGCAGCTGACGCTCACAGACAGCAATGGACGACAGCGCCGCTTCAGCCCGGCCCGCCTGCGGCCAGGTGGCGACAATGATCGCCTTTCGCTGTTCGAGCGTCAGGCATTGCGGATCTTTGCAGGTGATCGGATCCGCTGGACCGCCAATGACCACAAGCGCGGCCTCTTCAACGCAGACCAGGCCAGCGTGGTGGCAATCGACGAGAAAGGCGTCACGCTGCAGACCTCCTCAGGTGACGCGCTGAGCCTTCCCCGCGATGATCCCATGTTGAAGCGTCTCGATCTCGCCTATGCGCTCAACGCCCACATGG
>VFQM010002845.1_pt1 | contig 11947 bp, 11 predicted proteins | sample 3512391 | NCBI WGS metagenome assembly VFQM01 (sample SAMN10412369, study PRJNA504923) | tailings metagenome | isolation source: Replicate 1 from Balatoc abandoned mine | place: Philippines
GTTCCTGCACGGCCGGTGGGATCCCGCCGCCGGTGTCCGAGACGGTCAGTCGCAGGAACTGCCCCGGTCGTGCCTGGGGATTCATCCCGGCGTAGACATCGTCCAGCGTCTCGTTCGCCGCGCCGATGCTCAGCACGCCGCCCTGTGGCATCGCATCGCGCGCATTGAGGCAGAGGTTCATCAGGACCTGATGCAGCTGCGTCGCGTCGCCGCTGCCCCCGCGGGCGAAGGCCAAGACCTGCCGGACCATATCGGCGCCGCGTCGGGCGCTTGACTCGATGGTCGCCAGCGAATGCTCGCGTTCGACGGTATCCGTCTCGGCGCGCAGCAGGTCCACCGCCGCGAGGATCGGCGTCAGCACGTTGTTGAGGTCGTGGGCGATGCCGCCGGCGAGGGTCCCGAGGCTCTCGAGGCGCTGGGCGCGGAAATGCAGCGACTCCAACCGTTTGCGCTCGGTGATGTCCTGGCAGGTGCCGGCCGCGCGCACCGGCGTGCCGCTGGCGTCCACGAAGGTCTGCCAGCGCTCCTCCACGACTTTCTGACTGCCGTCGGCGCAGACGACGCGATGCTCGATCGTGCAGACGTCGCGCGTCGTGAAGGACTCGCGGAAGGCCGCGTCCACCGTCGCCCGATCGTCGGGATGGACGAAGCTGAGGAACGACTCGTGATCGGGTCGGTAGGAGGCCGGATCGACGCCGAAGATGCGGTAAGTCTCGGCGGACCACACGACCTGGAGGGTGCGGAGATCGGTCTCCCAGCTGCCCACACGCGCCACTGCCTGCGCGACCACCAGTCGCTCGCGCTCCCGCTCCAGCTCCTCAGTGAGGCGCTGGAGGTCCGACGGTGGCTCGCGATGCGAATCCGTCACGCGCACTCCAATCACGGAGGCCGCCCTGCCTCGGCCTGCTGGGAACCTGCAGTTGTATGCCCGGAGTGGGAATCGAACCCACAAGACCTTGCGATCGGGGGATTTTGAGTCCCCTGCGTCTGCCAGTTCCGCCATCCGGGCGCAGCGCGGAAGATAATCGGGTCCGGCGGCCGCGGCACCGTCCGCGCGCGTTCGCCGATACTTTTCGGACATTCCCCACCGGACAATGCACACCTCCCTCCGCTCCTTCGCCCCGCTCGCGGCCACGTTGCTGCTGGCCTGCGGACCCTCGGGACCCCGCGAGTTTCGCGTGGGCCTCATCGGGACCTTCGACGGCCCGATGGCGTCCGCGTCGGGGATTCCCGCGCGCGACGGCGCGCGACTGGCCGTCGACGAACTCAATGCGGCGGGCGGCATCCGCATCGACGGCCGGCGCTATCGCGTGGTGCTGATCGAGCGTGAGACCGAAGCCCGCGCCGATGCCGCGGCCATCGCGGCCCGTGCCCTGATCAACCTCGACTCGGTCGACGTGCTCGTCGGTCCGCAGACCAGCGCGTTGGCGGTTGCGGCGGGCGCCGTGGCCGAGGCGGCGCAGGTGCCGATGATCGCGCCGATGGCCTCCAACCCACGGGTGACCGATGGCCGCCGATTCGTGACGCGGCTGGCCTTCCGCGACGAGACCCAAGGCGCCGCGCTGGCGCGCTTCGCCTTCGATTCCCTGAACGTGCGCCGCGCCGGCGCCCTGCACGAAGCCGCGAGCGCCTACGGGCGCGACATCACCCGTCTCTTCTCCGAAACGCTCGAGGCACGCGGCGGCCAGATGGTGCGCGTCGAGACCTTCGCTGCCGACGGCCCCCGCGAGCACGAGGCGCAGCTACGGCGGCTCATCGCCGCCGACGTGGATGCGATCCTGCTCCCGAGCTTCGTCGTGCACGACTCGGCGCAGATCCGCATCGCCCGCTCGCTCGGCTTCCGCGGCACCTTCCTCGGCTCCGACGCCTGGGACATCATCACGCTGCAGCGCCGCGACGACGCCGTGGGCTCGGTGGTGGTGGCCAACTGGGATCGCCGCATCCAGCGCGAGGAAGTGCAGCGCTTCATCGCGGCCTGGACGGCCCGCTACACGGAACGCCCGCGCGCCACAGCGGCGGCGACCTACGACGCCATCAAGCTCCTGGCGGAGGCCGCCACGCTGGCCGGCACGCGCAGCGGTGGCGCCGTCGCCGACTCCCTGCGCCGTCCGCGCGAGTGGTCCGGCGCGTTCACCGCGTATCGCTTCGTCGGGACCGGCGACCCGCAGCGCGGCGCGGTCATTCTCGAGATCAACAAGGACTCGACGCTCGTGCGCGCCGTGCAGGACGCCATTCGGTGATCCGGCGGGTCCTGAATCGCAGTCTCGCCTCGCGACTCGCCGGAGCGACGGGCGTCATCGCCGCCGTGGTCGTGCTGGCGGTCAGCGTCGTCACGTACCGCAGCGCCGTGTCGGCGCTCCACCGACGGCTGCTCGACCGCCTCTCCACGCAGGTCGAGGCCAGCGAACGCAGCGCGCGCGAGTGGCTGGACCGCCAGCGCGCCGCACTCGAGCACTTGGCCACCCTCGAGAGCCAGCGCCTCGAGATGGCCCATCGCGGCGACGATCGGCTCCGCGCACTGCCGCCACAGCTGCTGAGCGCGACGACGACGCTGCTGCTCGAGGTGCCGGGCGGGCGGGTGCTCGCCGCCTCGGATACCTCGCTCATCGGACAGTACGAGGCCGACCAGCAGTTCTATCGCGAAGGCCGCAACGCCACCTTCGTGCAGCCCATCTATCCGTCGGCGCGCACCGGGCTGCCCACCGTCTCCATCGCGACGCCCGTGCGAGTCGGTCGCCAGACGCGCGCGGTACTGGTCGCCCATCTCGACCTCGCGGAACTCGAACGCACGCTGGCCATTCCGCAGAGCACGATCCGCACCGACGCGTACTTCGTGAACCGCTTAGCCGAGTTCGTGTCGCCATCGCGCTTCGGCATCGCGGGACACGAGCGCGGCGTGCACAGTGTCGGCATCGACTCCGCGCTGCAGGGCGTCACGGGTGCCGGCGTGTACGACGACTACCGTGGGGAGCGCGTGGTCGGGGCCTGGCGCTGGATCGGGCCCCTCGATATGGCCCTGATGCTGGAGGCGGACCACGGCGTGGCGATTGCACCGGCCCGTCGGCTGTTGCTGCTGAACACCGCCACGGGCCTGCTCGCCCTCGGCGTGATCCTCGCCGGTACCGTCACGGCGGTGCGGCGCTTCACCGGTCCGGTGATCCGGGTCGCCGATGCCACGACGGCCGTGGCCCGCGGCGATCTCTCCGTGCGCGTGCCCGTAGCCGGCACCGATGAAGTGCGGCGGCTGTCGGAAGCATTCAACGTGATGACCGATCGCCTCGCGGGAGCGTACACCGACCTCGAGAACCAAGTCAGCGCCACGCGCGTAGCGCTGCAGGAGGCGGACGCGAATCGCGCGCTGCTGCAGGGCGTGGTGGACTCCGGCACCACGCTGGTGCTCGTGCTGCGCGCCGGCGAGGTCCTGCTGGCCAACGCGCGCCTGCGTCGGATCATCGGCGTCACGGCCGAGCAGCCGCTCACGCTCGACGCCCTCCGCCGATCGCCCGCGGCGGCGCTGCTCGGCGTGATCGACGACGCGGGCCGAGGTCCGGCCATCGTCGAACGCGAGCTCACCTTGGCGGTCGAGGACGGCTCGCACGACTGGCAGGTCGTCGCCTTCCCCATCACGGCGGCCGGTTCAGGCAGCGGCATCACCGGCCTCATCGCCACCGACCTCACCGAGCGGGCGCGCGCCGAAGCCGACCGTCGCGCGCAGGACGCCGAGCACCAGCAGGCGCAGAAGCTCGAGAGCCTCGGTATTATGGCCGGCGGCATCGCCCACGACTTCAACAACCTCCTCGGCGCGATCCTCGGCAACGTCGAGCTGGCGCAGATGTCTGACGACGATCCCGCGCAGCGACGCGCCTCGCTCGAGCAGATCTCCGCGGCCTCGCGCCGCGCCGCCGAGCTCACGCGCCAGATGCTCGCCTACGCCGGCCGCGCCAGCCTGCGCCGCGAGATCATCGACGTGAAGGCCGTCATCAACGACCTGTTGCCCTTGGTGCGCGCCGCGCAATCCAAGAAGGTGGAGTTCGCCGTGGAGTGCCCCGACGATGCGCTGCACGTCGAAGCCGATCCCGCGCAGGTCTCGCAGGTGCTGCTCAACCTGCTCACCAACGCCGCCGAGGCCATCGGGGCGCGGCCGGGCGTGGTGACGGTGCAGGGCGAGCGCGTGGGCCGCGACGGGCGGCCGGATGCCCGTGGCCGCTTCGTGCGCATCAGCGTGCAGGACACCGGCGACGGCATTCCCGACGAGGTGCGCGAGCGCATCTTCGACCCGTTTTTCTCCACCAAGGACTCGGGCCGCGGGCTGGGGCTCAGCGCCGTGCGCGGCATCGTGCAGTCGCTGGGCGGGCAGCTCGAGGTGCAGTCAGCGCCGGGCCAAGGTTCGCGCTTCGACGTGCTGCTCCCCGTGGCCATCGGGCCGCAGGAGTCGCCCAGCGCCACAGCGGCGCGCCTGCAGGTTCCGATCAGCGGCACGGCTCTCATCGTCGACGACGAAGCCGCCTTGCGCCGCGTGGCCCGCGTGCTGCTCGAGAAGATGGGGATGCAGGTGCTCGAGGCCGAGGACGGCATCGCCGGGCTGGACCGCTTCCGCACGGCGCGCGAACAGCTCAGCCTCGTCGTGCTCGACCTCACGATGCCGGGACTCGGTGGCGGCGAGGTGCTGCGCGAGATCCGTCGCGTGAGCCCGACGCTCCCAGTGATCATCGCCAGCGGCTACGACCACGCCGATGCCGCCACGCACTTCCAGCAGGATGCTTACCTCCGCTTCCTGCAGAAGCCGTTTAACCTCAGTGCGCTTCGGGAGGCCGTCGCGGCATCGCTGGCCTAGCGCCACCGGTGTCCGGACCGCGCCGCTGCGGGCGATCCTCGCGCATCTCCTGCATCCGGCGCCGCATCTGCTCCTCGAAGCCGTAGAGCTTGGCCCGCTGCAGCGGCGTGAGGAAGGTCGCGAGTTCACGCTGCTCGGCCTCGAGCAGGTCCAGGCGCTCGCGCTGCAACTGCAACGTGCGGTCCAACAGCGGCCCGATCTTCGCGTTCTGCGTCGAGTCGCCGAGCTCGATGGCCGCCCGGAGCTCGATGCGCACGCGGCGCTCCTGGTTGAAGAGCTCGCGGCGCTGCCCTTCGAAGCGACGGTTGGTGGCCTGCAGGCGACGCAGTTGGTCGTCGTTGAGCCCCACCTGCGTGCGCAGCATCTGCGTCATCCGCGCACGGACGCGCGCCTCCAGCGAGTCGCGCCGCGCCACGCTGTCCTGCGGCGCCCGCTGCGCCTCGACGGCGCCCGAAAGGGTCAACAGCAGCAACAGGGCCCGCATCCAGGTCCACACGCGCATCACAGTCCCTCCGGTGCCCCGACCACGGGGCGCTGCAAGCTCAGCGGCTCGGCGGCGATCGTCGCCTCGAACCGATCCAGTTCATCAAGCAAGGTCTCCAACTCCGACGCCCCGAGGCTCTCGAGCTCGGCGGCGCCCACCAGTGCTACCGGCGCCGCCGCGACGGCCGCAGCCGCGATGTCCGGCGCCGTATCCCCGGGCGTGAGCCCCGGCGTCGAGGGCCCGAACACCCGCCCCTGCAGCGCCGCGAACGACAGCGTCGCCACGAGCACCAACGACGCCGCGGCCGCCAACGCATAGCGCGGGATGCGCGGCACGCGAGTGCCGCCCCGCTCGACGCGCAGCGCCGGACGCGTGGCCATCGCCGGCGGCGCCGGCAGCTTCGCGAGGATCGCCGAGACGTCGACACGCGGCGTCGCCGCCTCGAAGAGCCGCGCCGTGCGCTCGAGCAGCGCCAGCTCCTCGGTGCAGGCCGCGCAGCCGGCGAGGTGCGCCCGCAGCGCCGCCGCATCGGCCGCCGACAGCGCACCCGCGCGCAGCAGCGGCAGCTGGTCTCGCAGTGTGTCGTCGTGGCTGTCAGACATCGAGCACCCGCTCCTTGATCGCCTTGAGGGCGTTGTGGTAATGCACGCGGCAGGCCCCTTCGGTGCTGCCGACGACCTGCGCGATCTCCGCGTAGGCCATTCCTTCGTTGACGCTCAGCGAGAATACCTCCCGCTGCAACGCCGTCAGTTCTCCCAGCGCATCGCGCAGGCGCTCCGCCAGCTCGTCGCCGACCATCACGTCCAACGCGTCGTACTCCGTGGCCGCATCCCGCTCGTCCACCTCGGCCACGTCCCGCCGCCGTCGCTCGGCCCGCCGCCGGTCGAGCAGCAGGCGCTTGCAGATCGTGAACAGCCAGGTCCGCAGTTGGCTATCGGCCCGGAACGAGTCCAGCGACTGAAACGCCCGCACGAAGGTGTCCTGCACCAACTCGTCCACCTCGTCCCGCACGCCCAGACTGGCCGCGAACCGCGCGACGGCCGGCGCGTGCCGCTCCACCAACGCCGCGGCGGCGCGCTGATCCCCCGCCTGCCAGCGGGCGATCAACTCCGTGTCGGTCGCGACGTGGACAGTGGCGGTCACTGGCATTCTCGTGAGGTCAGACGGCGCGGGCGCCCAGACGTTAAACTATCGCCGTGCCCCGCCCCGAAATCATCGCCCACCGCGGCGCCTCCCGCGAGCGGCCGGAGAACACCCTCGCCGCCTTCACCCGCGCCGCCGACCTCGGCGCCGACGGCTGCGAGTTCGACGTCCACCTGCACCCCGACGGCCTGCTGCGGGTCCACCACGACCCCGTCGCCACGGAGGCCCTCGCGGCGGACGTCCCGACGCTGGATGCCGTCCTGCAGCTCCACGCCGAGCGGGGGCTGGTGGCCTACGCGGAGCTGAAGGGCCCGGGCACCGCCCCCGGCACCCTTGAGGCGCTACGGAGGCACCGGCTGCGGGGCGCGGTCCACGCCTTCGATCACCGCCAGATCGCGCTGGCGCGCAGTCTCGACCCCAGCCTACCGCGGGGCGTCCTCGAAGTCTCGTACCCCGTGGACCCGCTGCACGCCCTCACGATGGTCGACGGCCGCGACCTGTGGCGCAACTGGCCCTTCATCGACGAGGCCCTCGTGCAGGCCGCCAAGGCCAGCGGCAAGCGCATCGTCGCGTGGACGGTGAACACGGCGGAGGCGATGGAGCGCTTCGCCAGCCTCGGCGTGGACGCCATCTGCACCGACGACGTCGCGCTGGCCCGGCGCGTCCTCGGCGCGTAAGTTCTGCCTCCCCACCGACCCTGCGCCGGCACTCCGCCGGCGCTGCCTCTCCATTCACTTCGAGGTACGCGTCGTGACGCAGTCCGCTCGTCTCGTCTTGCTGCTGGCCGTCGCCGGCTGCACGACGGCTCCCGCCGCCCAAACTCCGCGTCCGGAGGCTGCCGCCACGCCGACGACGCCATCGGCCGCCGCGCCTGCCACCGCCGGTTCAGGTGCCGCAGGGTTTGTCGCGGGGGCCGTCTCGCGCCCGAACGCCGATCCCTTCCCCAGCACCTATCAGCGCTTTCCGTCGCGCAGCACGGTCATCCGCAACGTGAACATCTTCACGGCGGCCGGGCCGATGATCCGCAACGGCGCGATCCTCCTGCAGGACGGCAAGGTCGCCGCGCTGGGCACGAGCGTGAACGCGCCCGCCGATGCCGTGGTGATCGACGGCCAGGGCAAGTTCGTCACGCCAGGCCTCATCGACACGCATTCGCACCTCGGCGTGTATCCGGCGCCCGGTACCGCGGCGCACGATGACGGCAACGAAGCCACCTCTCCCGTGACGGCACACGTCTGGGCCGAGCACTCGGTCTGGCCGCAGGACCCGCAGTTCCCGCGCGTGCTTGCCGGCGGCACCACCACGGTGCAGATCCTGCCCGGTTCCGCCAACCTGATCGGCGGCCGCAGCGTCACGCTCAAGGTGGTGCCTGGGCGCAGCGTGCAGGATATGAAGTTCCCGGGCGCGCCCTACGGCCTGAAGATGGCCTGCGGCGAGAATCCCAAGCGCGTGTACGCCAGCCGCGGGCCGGCGACGCGGATGGCCAATGTGGCCGGCTATCGCAACGCCTGGATCCAGGCCGACGCGTATCGCCGCCGCTGGGATCGCTGGCTCGAGAAGCCCGAGGGCGATCCGCCGGCGCGCGATCTGAACAACGAGACGCTCGCCGAGGTGCTGCGCGGCAACATCCTGATCCACAATCACTGCTACCAGGCCGACGAAATGCTCGTGATGATGGATATCGCGCGCGAGTTCGGCTATCGCATCCGCTCCTTCCATCACGGCGTCGAGACCTACAAGATCGCCGATCGCTTGGCTGCGGATTCCATCTCGGCCAGCATCTGGTCCGACTGGGGCGGCTTCAAGATGGAAGCCCTCGACGGCATCAAGGCCAACGTGGGCCTCACGCATCGCGCCGGCGCGCGCACCATCGTGCACTCGGACGATCCCTCGTATTCGCAGCGCCTCAACCAAGAGGCGGCCAAGTCGCTGGCGGCGGCGCGGCAGGCCGGACTCACGATCAGCGAGGACGACGCCATCCGCTGGATCACCATCAATCCGGCCTGGGCGCTGGGCATCCACGGGCAGACGGGCTCGCTGGAGGTCGGCAAGAATGCCGACGTGGTGCTGTGGAGCGGCAACCCGTTCTCGGTGTACAGCCGCGCCGAGAAGGTGTGGATCGACGGCGCCCTGATGTTCGACCGCCTGAATCGCGAGTCGCAGTGGCGCACGGATTTCGAGCTGGGCTACGTCCGCACGCCGGGAGGAAACCGCTGATGCTCAAGATTCGACTGCTTCCCATCGCCGCCGCACTGCTGGCGACCACCGCGCTCGACGCGCAGGACATCGCGCTCACCGGCGCGACGGTCTACCCCGTGAGCGGCCCCAAGCTCGAGAACGCCACCATCGTGCTGCGCGAGGGGCGCATCGTCAGCGTCGGTGCGAACGTGGCAGTGCCGGCAGGCGCCCGCGTGATCGACGCGCGTGGCAAGTGGATCACACCGGGCTTCATCAACGCCGCGACGACGCTGGGCCTCTCCGAAGCCGGCTCGCCGCAGTTCTCCGGCGGCTACAACGATGCCTCGGCGCGCGGTCCCAATGGGGTGACGGCGAGCTTCGACGCCTGGAGGGGACTGAATCCGGCGAGCACGCTGTTCGCGCCGGCGCGCGACGAAGGCGTGACCTCGGTGGTGGTGGCCCCTGGCGGACGGATGGTCTCCGGCCGCTTGGCCGTGATCGACCTCGTGGACGCGTCCACGGCCGGCGAGATGCTGCGCCGTGCCGGCGTCGCGATGGCCGGTGACTTCGGCTCCCCGGGCGCGGGCTCAGCGGCCTCGCGTGCCGAGTACTGGGCGCGCTGGCGGACGCTGGTGAACGATGTGCGCGTGTTCCAGCAGCGCCGCGCACAGTTCGAGAACGGCGCGACGCGCGAGTTCGCCGCGCCGCAGGCGGAGTTGGAAGCCCTGGTGCCAGCGGTGTCGGGACAGATGCCGCTGGTACTCAGCGTGGATCGCGCCTCCGATATTCTCGAAGCGCTGGCCTTCGCCAAGGAGATGAACCTCAAGCTGTGGCTGGAGAGCGCCTCGGAGGGCTGGCTCGTGGCCCGCGAGATTGCGGCCGCGGGCGTGCCCGTGTTCGTGGGCGCGATGAATAACATCCCCGTGAGCTTCGACGCCCTCTCGTCGGCGCAGGAGAACGCGGCCTTGCTGCGCGCCGCCGGCGTGACGGTGGTGTTGATCGGCAACGGACCCGGCGATCCCGCGACCTTCAACGTGCGGAACATCCGCCAGGAAGCCGGCAACGCCGTCGCGTACGGTATGAGCTGGGACGAGGCCCTGCGGGCGATCACGCTCTCGGCGGCGCAGGTGCTGGGCATCGCCGACCGCGTGGGGACGCTGGAAGCCGGCAAGGATGCCAACCTGGTGGTCTGGAGCGGCGATCCCTTCGAGTTCTCCAGCGCTGCCGAGCACGTGTTCGTGCGCGGACGGGAGTTCACGCAGAAGTCGCGGCAGGAGCTCTTGCTGGAGCGATACCAGCGCCTGCCCGGCCAACCGTATCGTCCGTAGGGGAAACCTCCGAGCCCTGCGGCGCGTACGAGCCACTAGGAGGTGATCCCCAATGGGACTCTGGGAAAAGGTTCAAGCAGAACTCGACAAGGCGGGGAACGCGGCGAAGGGCGCGCTCGACGAGGGCAAGCTTCGCATCGAGCTCTTCCGCGTGCGTCAGCAGGCCGACAAGGCCGCGCAGGCGCTAGGCTACGCCGTACACCGCGCAAAGCGGGACAACACCGAGCTGGCCGCGGAGACGTTGGAGCATCTCCACGGCCAGCTGGCCAAGCAGGAGGCCGAGGCGAAGCAGCTCGAGGAGGATTTGGCGAAGGTGCTGCACAAGGACGCGCCGGCTGGGACGGGTGCCGAGCCGCCGGCTGGATGAACTGCAATCACCACGGAGGCACGGAGACACGAAGGAAATGCTGAGCGTGATGTCGAGGAGTTGGCCCGGTACTGGCATCTAATGCGCAGCAATGTCCACGTGGGTTGTGCCTCGTGAAGTCCGAGCGAAGCGTTGTCCTCCGTGTCTTCGTGTCTCCGTGATGAACGTGCAAAAGAAAAGCCCCGGCTCTGAGAGCCGGGGCTTTCGATTTCGTACTCAGGGCAGCTTACGCGGCCGGGTAGACCGAGACCTTGAAGCGCGTCTTGGACTTGTGCTCGAACTTCACCACGCCGTCGATGAGGGCGTAGATCGTGTAGTCCGTGCCGAGGCCGACGTTGTTGCCCGGGTGCCACTTGGTGCCGCACTGGCGCACGATGATGTTGCCGGCGACGACCTTCTCGCCACCGAACTTCTTCACGCCGCGGTACTGCGGATTCGAATCGCGGCCGTTGCGGGAGGAGCCTACGCCCTTCTTATGTGCCATTGTATCCTCTCTCCCCGGTCAGCCGAGGGTGATGTCGCGGATGCGAACTTCAGTGAAGCCCTGCCGGTGGCCCTGCTTGCGCGAGTAGTTCTTACGGCGCTTGAACTTGAAGACGATGATCTTTTCGCCGAGACCGTGCTTGACGATCTCCGCCGTGACCGAAGCGCCCTTGAGCGTCGGCACGCCAACCTTCACGGCGCTGCCGTCGGAGCCGAGGAGGACCTCGTTGAACTCGACGGTTGCGCCCGCCTCACCCGGGAGGGTGGGAAGACGAAGCGTGCTGCCCTTTTCGGCGCGGAACTGCTTACCGCCGGAGCGGAAGATGGCGTACGACATTGGGAACTCAGCTAGATGGATTGATGCGAGCCTAGAACAATATCTAGGTGAGCATCGTCGGTCAAGTGCTTGCAGTGGGAGAGGTTACAGGGGGGCACGGGCGGAGATGGAGATAGGGGAATGGGGGAGAGGTGGGAAAGGCGGGAGAGGACCCGCCCCCCTCTATCCCACCTCTCCCTCATTCTCGTATCCCCATCCCCGCCCCCGCCCCGTCAAACCTCTCCCAGCCGCCCCCCCGCTCAGGCCACCGCGTACTGGGCGGTAATATCCCGCCCCGCGCCCTTGACCACGAGCTTAAACTCGTCCGGCTTCAGCAGCGGATCATCCCGCATCTCGACGCTGAAGCCCACCTGCTTCGCCAGCCGGGCCACGAGGTCCTTCTCGTTCTCCAGGACGTAGATCGCGGTGTCCGGGTAGAGCTTCACCACGATGCTCTCGCGGCGGCCTTCGCTGGCGAGGCGGCGCACGGCGCGCTCCATCCGGCGCACGATGGTCTCGGCCGTGAACACGCGGCCCGTGCCGTTGCAGACCGGGCAGGCCTCGGTCATCGCGTGGAAGTGGCTCTGCCGCACGCGCTGGCGGGTCATCTCGATCAAGCCGAGGTCGCTCACCGCGTAGGCCTTGGTGCGGGCGCGGTCGCGGCCGAGGTGCGTGCGCAGTTCCTGCAGCACGCGGTCGCGGTTGGCCTTCGACTCCATATCGATGAAGTCGCAGACGATGATGCCGCCGACGTCGCGCAGGCGCAGCTGCCGCGCGATCTCGCGGGCCGCTTCCATATTGGTCTTCGTGACGG